>Ga0315287_10000352_pt1 | contig 39999 bp, 71 predicted proteins | sample YL17G11_0_MG_FD_205037 | JGI IMG/M metagenome (GOLD analysis project Ga0315287, IMG submission 205037) | Sediment microbial communities from Yellowstone Lake, YNP, Wyoming, USA - YL17G11_0 | ecosystem: Environmental > Aquatic > Freshwater > Lake > Sediment | place: USA: Wyoming | collected...
AAGCAGCGCGCTGATGCGCACAACCGTGAGACCGGCATGGACGGCCGCATGTGGTACCACCACGGGGTCGTGCGAGCGCCGGAGCAGCAGATGCCCAACCCCAACGACTACCGGCGCATCGTCCACGTGGTCATCCCCGACGGCAAAGAACAGACCTCGGACCCGACCATCGAAGAACGCCACTTCTTCACCGAGCTGGCCATCGCCAGCTTCGAACAGCACGCCCGTTCTAGCATGCGGGCGTTGCAGGACACCGAAGCTGATGGACTCCCCAGCGCGGGTGACGCCGTCCAAGCTGCTGTGAACAGCACCGAGTCTGTGCATCGCGATGAAGATCGCGCCTATCGCGAGAACTATCAGGGCATGGCCGCCTACGTGCTGGCCTGGGCACGCTTCTGTCGCCACGTGCTGTGCTATCCCGAAACCGCTGATGAAGGCGGTGTCGGTCCGCTGGGAGTCTGGCCGTTGGCCGCAGCTACAGTGACGCCGGAGCCAGAATGCGTCGTTCTCGGTGACCTACCGGCCATGCCCGATGAAGAAGTCGAGCGCCACCGCTGGACGCCGTGGCAAGACCACACATTGCTGACCAGCTACCAGCAGTTCCCGGCGCTGGACCCGACGATCCGCAGTAATCTGGCGCGCTACCTGGGCCGCGATGACGATACCTGGACCCCGCGGCTGCGGACCTTGCGGCGCTACCTGGCACCCTTGTTCCCTCCGTCGCACGCGCTCATCGCTGGCCTGGAGCGTTGTCTCATCACCACCATCGGTGAAGTCCAGCACGTCGCCCACTCGCTGCCACTCGACGATGCCACGGCGCGCCGCTTGATTCTCAGCTACGGCCTCGCCCGGGCGCTGAAGCTGCACCAGCAGTTCGGCTTCAATCCGCGGGTGCCGCCCCCGCCGCTGCGCTTCGCGCGGCGACTACCCGACGCCGCTTTGCTCGCGATCGAGCTGCCCCGCGACTACACCCGCCGCTCCTGGCGGCCCATCGTCATCGCCCTCGCTAAGGCGGCGGCGAAGCTGCCAGCTAAACAAACGCCGGCGTCTCGTGAAGACGACGCCGACGCCGCCACCAACTGAAGCCCCGTCAGGCCGACGGCGTGTCGCGCGGCCGCACCGGGAACGGCCGCAGCTGCTCGAAATGCTGGGCGCTCGAGCGCAGCACCTCGCCATTGGAGTAGCGCACCAGCACATCGCCGCCGATGCACAGCGCCGGCTCGCCGCAGTCATCGACTTCGACGGTCTCTCCGTCGACGGTCATGACCTCGACGACCGCGGTGTCGCCGTCCCATTCTGTGATGCAATAGGTGCCGCCCTGTCTCACCAGCATCGCCGCTCCTTTCGTGAGCGTGGGGTTCGGGAACATCTTCTTATACCGAGACTGCGGCGCGCTTTACGACGTAAAGAACACGACGCTCACCGGGTGGTGAGCGCCGGAGCGTCAGCAGCCCTGGCAGCAGTTGCACCGCGGCCAGCCGTCGTACTCCTCGTTGAAGCCGTCGGTGGCCCCACAGTAGCCACAGCCCTTCTCGCCGAAGAAGGCGACGCACACCTCGTCGAAGTGCTCGACGGGCATCACGGCAGGGTCGACACCCGCCGCGTTGCAGTACTCCTGGTAGAACTCCTTGGCGTTATCGGGGTACGCCACCACCTCCGACCGATTGAACCAGTTGGCGAACTGGGGTCGGAGTGGCACTTCTTTGAGCCCCCAAGCGGCGCCCATGCGCGTCTGGAACTCCTGGTACGCCCGCTCGAGGTCGTCGGGGACCGGCGTGGCCAGAGGGATCAAATGGGGACCTGCAGTGAAGAAGTGCTGCAGCAGTCTCACCTTCATGGCGTTCTCCTTTCTCTTCCTGATACCTAAAAAGCCGCGCGTCTTCGGCCCTCTCGTTCCAAAGGCGCGCGGCACCGCCACCCCACGGTGAAAGGAAAAGCCCGCGGGGTAGCGTCCCTACACCGTCCCTGCGTTAGCGCGTAGCAGGAGCTCCTGCGGCCGGAAGCGGCAGCCCACTGGAGGCCGAAGGAGCTCCGCGCGGAGCGCTATAGGGCGCCCGACTCGAACCGCGGACCTCCACAGGAGGTCCGTAGGTTCGAGCCGGCGGACTTCAGCGTCCGAGCCCGGGCATGTCGTCAGGCAAGCGTGCAGCCGCCTTGTCGCTGTAGCAGCGACTGAGTGCGCACTTCAGGCACTCACGAACGGTGTGCGTTCCTACGTTTCCGACGGGTGACCCGGATGTAGAACGTGCTGCTCCTGCGTTGGTTGGCGCCCGTGAGACCGAGTCGGCGAGAGGCAGTACCCTCGCCGACTGGGTCTCGCAGGCAACCAGCCGGACTGGATCTGGGGGTAGCGTAGCGGTCCCCCCAGATCGAGTCTGGACCAGGCATCACGGCGACGTCTTCGTCACCGCGTCGACGTGGCGTCGACACCGTCTTGGCGATGCTCGAGCAGCGTTGTCGTTGTCAGCGATGTCCATCGCCCACGCCCCCTTCCTCCTCCGCGTGGCCTGATGCCATCACCTCAGTAGCACCGGATAACGATCCGGCAACAGCCGATCATAGTGCGCTGGGTCACACTCGAGGCAGTACCACTCCCGCACCGTCGTGGGTCTCAGCGACTGCCACGGACCAGCTTCAGGGCACTCAACGAAGTAGAACTTCGCCTGGCGCACGTCGCGCAGGTCTCCGATGGGGCAGAGAATCACGCGCCAACGCCCACACTTGGCGCAGTGCTTCTCGCTCGCCAGGGCGTAGCCACTGAAGCAGCTGAGCGACAGCGGACATTGGTCACAGGTCATGGCTTGTCAACCGTGCCGCAACACTATGGTCTGTTCGATGCGGTTAGCTTCACGTACGCCCCAAGCTAAGACTTGGCGCCACTTCTCTTCGCTGAGGGAATACGCGTCCATGAACCGTTCTCGGCGTATGTGCAACCGGTGGGCGACGTCCTGCAACGCGCGCCAGTCATCGTTGACGGCGAACAGCAACCGCCGTGGCATACGATAGGTACGCGGTCCGTGAGGACGAACCACGTAGTCGAAGACTGGTCCCAAGCGGAGATTGGTGACGGTCTCCACTGCCGGTGGCGCTACGCTCCGTGGAGTCCCCGCGGCGGTGCTGAGGGGTGCGCCAAGTCGCACGCGCTCTTCCGCTGACATATCTGCTAGGGTTTTCACGCGCCCCGGCATGCGCATCGGATCCAGAGCTGTTGCGATGCGCTGGGCGATGACGAACGCCGGGTCGGCGCCGACTCCGAGACCTATCCCACGACGTTCAGACATGGACGGCGGTCGAACCACGATCTCGACATCAGTGAAGTGGCCAGTTTCCGGGTTGCGGGTATCTTCGCAGACCCGCACGTTGATTTTATTGCTCGGACCAATGCGTCCCAGACTGTCACCACCGTGGTGCAATCGACCCCGTAGCTTTCGAATCGACTTTCGGGTCTTCGGAGTTCGTTTATACGTGCGCCTCATTTCACTTCTTTCTTGAAGATGCGGTCCATCGTTGAGCGTCGGCGGGCGCGGCACTCCTGACAGAGCACCGAGTACTCGTAGATCTCGTGCAGTGGCGTCTGCATGATGGTGACCTGCGCGTAGGGCCGGTGTAGCGCGCGCTCCAGCTGCGGCAGGTTGCTGCAGCCATGCCGCGTCACTTGATTCCAATTCTGGTCGTAGAGCACGACACTGCGACAGTGGTAGCAGATCCCGAGATCCTTGAGTGCCAGGTGACCACTGAAGCACGGCAGCGACAGGGGACATTCGGCGCAAGCCATAGCCTCAGTCCTCGCCCAACTCCGCTTTGAGCCGGGCCAGCTCCGCCCGCTGCGCGTCTTTCCGCCGTTGTTCGGCGGTGATGGCGCGTTCACCGAGAAAGTCGCGATACCAGCCCATGACCGGCGTCTCGATGAGCTCGAAGACCTTCAGCTCGGCGAGCTCTTTCTCGCCGGCGAGGCCGTACTCGTCGAACACCTGCTTGACGTCCGCTGCGAGCTCTTCCAAGCAGGTGGCCTTGAGCCGGTAGATGGCCTGGGCACAGCCGATGGTGTAGTCGCAGCCTTCGCCCTTTTGTTGGGCGTAGAGGTAGTACGTCATCAGCACGGCTCCGGTGGGAGAACCCGCACCTGCTTGAGGGGCACCACGAACGTTCCCTGATCCGGACGCCAGTAGCCGGCGCAAGGGAAGTCGAGCAGCCAATGCGTGGCCCAGCGGTAGGAGACCGGGTCGCGATTCAAGTTCTCGCCGTTGACCGGGCCGGGCGCGCGGACCACCGCAGCGCCGGCGACCAACAGAATGTCCGCGACGAACGTCCCTTCGTGGCCGCAATAGCGCACGATGGCACCGACGGTGCCCTGCTTCAGCCGCGGGGAGAACTTGAGCTTCTTGGGTTTCACGCGCGTCACTCCAGCACCTCGATATGGTTCTTCTCCCAGCCGAAGAGCTCGTTGGGGTAACAACAGACTGAGCACGCCGTCAGCTCATTGACACAGTTCCGGCGCAGAATGTCACAGCGCAGCACCAGGTAGTCGCCATAGGGCGGGTGGGCGCGAATCTGGTCGTGGAGCTGGATGACCACGCGATCGCAGCGTCGACAGATGCTGTAGAGGATGAACCGGTCACCGAGGCAGCACAAGCTCACCGGACAGCGGTCACAGGTCACGGAGATCCTCGATATCGGTTCGATCGACGTGGAGTAGCCACTTCTGCCGCACGTCCATGCAATGGTGGCAGCTTTCCCACGATTGTCCCAGCTCAGCGTCGCGTTCCGGTGGGCAACGCAGCAGCGTGACGCGACCACGACCAGTCTCGTGATTGTTCTCCAGCACCACCACCGTGCAACCGCAGACGCGGCACTTCCCCCGTGAGGTAGGCAGCTGGTCGCCCAAGCAGAGCAGCGCGACGGGGCAGCGGTCGCAGGTCACGACGCCGGGACGGCCGTGAACTCGTAGTCCGCGCTGCGGCCTGCCTTCTGGGCCATCGCCAGGAACTTGGTGAGACAGGCGGGGCACAGGCTCATCGCGCCGCACTGCTTATCTGGCCCGGGTGTCTTCTCCATGACGATCACCACCGGTGGGTCTTCGCAGCGCTCCATCTGGCGGGGTCCGAGAGTCATGAAAGACCCGCCGCGCCACTCAGCCTGGCAGCGCTTGGGGTCAGGCGGCGTCAGCTTGGCCTTCTCGGTTTTGGTCATCGCCTCTCCTTGGGCTGCAACCGTCGCTAGCGCTGCGCCTGGTGTCATCGAGGCTCCGAGCGCGGCGGAGTTCGGGGCAGCCGTGCGCCTGTCGTGAACGCATGCAGCTTCAACCGCGCCCCCGGCTTGCGGCGTTCGTAGAGCACCTGCTGTCCGTGCTCGTGGTCATAGAAGACCACCTGTGACATGCAGCAGTGCAAGCAGCTCTGCCGGCGCTGCAGCGTGCGCTTGTACGCTTCTCGCAGTTGGGGCTGATCGCACCTGAAGTAGCTGCGTCGGCTGGTCCCAAGATCGAGGTTCACCCCACAGCAGGTGCCACAGCGATAGATGACCGAGGGTGGAATCGACCCGCTGAGGCAGAGTAGCGAGATGGGGCAACGATCACATGTCACACAAATCCTCGATGTGAGTGTCGTCCCAGACGTGCCGGTCGTTTTCGTCGATGTGGCTCCCCAACGAGACGATGCACTGCGGACACCAGCGGTACTCAGCCACCGGGGCACGGCGTCCGTGGGGGCAGTGCAGCAGCACCACGTGCCCCTGGATGGTCTCGGATACCATCTGCCCGATGACCGTGAGTGACTCACCACTCAGGTCGCGTACCCGCCATTCGTTGAAGTGCACCGTCGGGATGCTGAGGATCATCATGGTCCGGCCGCAGCGCCCCTTGCAGCGCCGGCGCGGCTGGCCGCGGAGGCAGAGCAGCGAATAGGGGCACTGGTCACAGGTCACTGAGGTCCTCGATGGTGATGCCAGCGTTGGTCCACATCAGGTCCTGGGGCACGCACACCGCGCAGCCGGTGGTGACGATACCGGCTTGTTCGTACGCGGGTGAAGGACAGCGGATCAGCGCGAAGTGCCCCGGCCACTCTTCTTGATCGACATACTCGCCACGCATCACGTCGAACATCTGGGGCGGTTCAATCATCACTACCACTCGACCGCAGTAGCGGCACTGCTGCCGCTCCAGATCGTCCATGAGGCAGCGCAGCGAGTAGGGGCACTCCGCGCACATCACGGCTCTACGCCGTCCTTGGTCATCATCACCGCGAGCGGCTCACGCACCGCGCCCATGGCCGCGCAAGCGTTGGCGCCGCCCAGGTACTCGGCGCTGACCTGCAGCTCCCGCAGCAGCTGGAAGAACGTCTTCAGCGCGACTTCGCGGGTGCGGGCACGGACGCCGCGCCGCGCGACCACGATGAGATCTTCCATCTCAGCCCGAAACGTGCCGGGGTCGAACTTCTGGTGAGCCATCGTGTGCTCCTCTACGACGCGAAGATGTGCTCGGTCCAGGTGAACTGGGGGCAGTCGCACATCGTGGTGGCGTCCGCGGCGATGGCCATGGCGCACGAGCCGTGGCCGTAGGCCAGGGTGTCGTAGTGCTCCGAGCGCAGGTGGCCACAGGTGCACTTCTCGTCGATTGACACCTCTTCGTGGCCCCCGACGCGTGCTTTAAGCGTCATGGGGAACGGGGAGTCCTGCAGGTGTTGCAGTGGCATGGGAGGTCCATCTTCACTTCCGTGTCGATGATCCAACGGAGCGGGGCAAAGCGCGGCAAAGCGAAGCTGGGCGCTGCGTTGCGGCGAGTAGATGAACCGCCTCCAATTTCTCAGAGCCGGTTCAACGGTGCGAGGCGGTGCGAGACGGCGCGCAGCGAAGCGGCGCGGCGCTGTGCTGTGTGGTGAATAGACGGACCTTGCGGTCCGACGGAGCGCAGCGAGGCTCGGCGCAGGTGAGCGCTGCGCGGCGCTGCGAAGCGATGATGTGGACGGTCCGCCGCTACGACGGACCGACGGTGCGAAGCGTGGGTTTGCCGCGCGATACGGAGCGTTGCGGAGCGCTGCGCAGCGGGGAATAGACGATCCGTCTTATCGACGGACCGACGTCGCGAGGCGCCGCGGAGCCGCACGGTGCTGCGCCGCGCGTAGCGATGGCGAATGGTGCGCAAGATGAACCGCCCCTAGTTCCTCAGAAGCGGTTCAACGGCGCGGAGCGGGGCGCGGCGCGGCGATGCAGAGCGGTGGGTTGCGCCGCGAAGCGAGGCGGAGAAAAGACGGATCGTTTCCCATTTCTTGGAGACGATCCGACGGCGCGCAGCGCGGCACGGCGCTGCGATGCTGAGCGGCGCAGTGGGGAGCGTGGAATAGATGAACCGCCCCTAGTTCCCCAGGAGCAGTTCAACGAAGCGGAGCGGCGCCGTGCAATGCGGGACGCTGCTGGGCGTGGCAGGGCGATGGTGTAGATGAATCGTTACTGGTTTCCCAGAAGCGATTCAACGAGGCGAAGCAACGCGAAGCGTTACGGCGCGATGCGGTGCCTAGCGGGGCGCAGCAATGTGAGGATGAACCGTCGCTGGTTTCCCAGCGACGGTTCAACGGAGCGGCGGGCAGCGCAGCGGTACGCTGCGTTGCGGGGCGCAGCGGTGTCATAGATGAACCAGCATCAGTTTCCCGACGCTAGTTCAACGAAGCGGAGGTCCGCGCGGCGTTGCGATGCAAAGCGGTGCTCTGCGGCGCGAAGACAGAAGATGAAACGCTCCCAGTTCCCCAGGAGCGGTTCAACGCTGCGTGGCGGTGCTGGGGGGTGCGAAGCGCGACGCTGCGCTGCGGAGTATGGATGAACCGCCTCCGGTTTCCCAGGAGCGGTTCAACGCTGCGCTGCGCGGCGGAGCGTGGCAGCGCGGAGCGATGCGCAGCGCCGTAATACTGTGAAGATGCAAATAGACGGGCCGAAGTCCGTCGGCGCGGAGCGACGCGGCGCAGTGCGTAGCTTTGCTGAGCGATGCGAAGTAGAAGAAGGATCATCGTCGATTTCTCGATGATGATCCTACGGAGCGGTGCGAAGTGCTGCGGAGCCTTGCTGGGCGGGGCGTAGCGTGGAGTATAGGCGGACTTCGCAGTCCGCCGGCGCGTGGCCGGGCGTTGCGACGCGTAGCGAGGCGACGCGCAACGGCGCGGTGGGTGGCGGTGAGAAGAGATGAACCGTTGCCGGTTTCCCAACAACGATTCAACGACGCGGTGCGCGGTGGGGCGGCGCAAAGCGGCGCGGTGCCTCGCGTGGCGTGGCGACGCGAAGCCTCGAGTAGATGAACCGCCGCTAATCTCTTGGCGACGATTCAACGTGGCGGAGCGATGCGGCGCGCGGCACTGCAGTGCTACGCGCAGCGATGAATAGATGAACGACGTTACCGTCGTTCAACGGGGCGCTGCTCGGCGCAGCTCTGCGTGGCTACGCGGTGCGCTACGCAGCTGAGCGATGGAGTAGGATGAACCGTCATCAGTTTCCCGACGACAGTTCAACGGAGCGTTGCGGAGCTACGCGAGACGAAGCGCGGCGCAGCGACGCGTAGCTACGAACTGAAAGAAAGCTACGGAGTTGCCGGAGTCGTCGGTTGCTTCGGCGGCTTCGGCGGCTTCAAGGGCGGGATCATCCCCAGCCCCAGGATGTTCCGGATCTGCGCGAACAGATCTGCGAACTCGGTGAGGATCTGGTACTTGTGCAAGAAGATCCCCAGCTCGCGCAGACAGCTGGCGCGCATCTGCGCCCGCAAGTCAGGGTCCGCCGCGGTGTGTTCGATGTCATCGTAGCCGCGACCGACGTACGGCATCGGCACGTAGGTGCCGCGGGGATCTTCCTGCGGCGGCGGGTTGATGATGCGGTAGGTCACCTTGACAAAGGACCGCAGCAGGTAGTACGTCCGCTCCAGCCAGTGATTCTCGGCGGCTTTGCGGACGTCCCAGGGGTAGAGGTGATGCACCGGCGAGGTTGAGCGCTTTGCTTCTTTGAGGAAGCGCTTGGCCTGCACCATTCCATGTTGCTTGAAGAGGCGCTCGTACTCGCAGCCGACCAGGTTGGCGTCGCGATTGCTGAGGTGGGCGCCCCTAACAGCACGATACCGCAGCGCCGCTTTCTTCTGCTTCGGAGTTCTCTTCCGCTTTGTGGCCATGTTGATCCTTTCAGCGGGGGAACGCCGGCGGCGGCGATCGTAGTGTGCCATGCCGGGGACACCACGACCGCCGCCACCAAGAAGAAGCTACTGCCGCAGAGCGACGATCTCCCAGCGACCGTAGACGCCGCGCTTCTGCGGGCGGAAGTTGCCGACGCCGACGTTGTAGCCGGCGAAGGCCACCAGGTTGGCGACCTGCTCCAGGGTGAAAACACCCGGATCGAACGCGATGCGCAGCATCGCTTCCCACTCGTCGATGACAGCGCGGGTGCGCACGATGCTGACGATCTGTCCACCCTTGCCCTTCTGGTGGACGACGCGCTCGTCGACGTGGAGCTTGGAGAACTTGGTGAAGAAGACACACTCCTGTTCGACGACGATGGCCGGGTCGGTCTTCTTGCGCATCATCTCCATGCCGGGGACCAGCAGGATGCCGTCTCGCAGCGACGCCGTGAAGGAGGTGCCCGGCATGTAGTTCTCCACCTGCTTGGTCCGAGGGTTCTTCGCCTTGTACTGGCAGTGCTCGAAGCGGTAGTCCGAGCTCTGGTAGAGGATGATTTCCTTCTTGCTGAGCGGCGGTCGCAGGCCGTTCTTGATGTCGTCGCCGCGCTTGAGATCCGCGGGGTCCTTGCGATCCATCATCAGTCCCGGCAACAGTCCGCGGACCGCGACCTCGACGACGACGCGCTGGGGCTTGGGTACGTAGATGCTCATCACCGGGCTGGTCTTCGCCACCGGTTCCTTGATCTCGGTGGTGCCGTTGCCATTCTTGCCGTTCTTGCGCGGCTTCTTGGGGAGCGCCGGTTCGAGGAAATCGAAGCCGAGGGCCTTCTTGGCTTCGGTGACCGCGGCGGGTTCAACGGCGAGAGCTGCGGTTGCGACTGCGGTGTTCCTTCTGGCCATGGTCATACTCCTTCTTTGAACGCGATTTTCCGCGCCAGGTTGTCGAGCTTTTCGATGAAGCCGGAGAGTTGCTGTTTCAGCAAATGCTCCTGCCAGTTGGTGTAGCGGAACGTCGTGCAGCTCGAGCACGTCGTTCCGTGGTCATCAAAGCTGTCACGAACAGCCTCGAGTTGTTGCTGTGCTTGACGCAGCTTTTCGAGACGTTGTGCGTTTGTCATTAGGTCACCTTGGGCTCGATGTCCTCCTTTCTGCCGAAACGGCGCAAGGCGTTGCGGAGTGTCAGGAAGCTTTGCGGAGCGTCGCGTGGTTCAGCGAAACAGAATCAACGACGCCCGTAGCCCATGCCCACCGCCCCTTCCTCCTCCGCGGTGAGCATGGACTACGCCGTCGTCCGTCACTATGGGAGCACTGCGCACTGCGCGCTGGTACACACCCGACCCGGGTTGGACCAGTAGTTGTAGGCCTGGCACTGGCACCAGGCTTTCTGCGTCAGGGTGAGCGGGTGCTCGGAACTGTGACTGATCAGCATCGTGTTGCGGTAGTCGGCGCCGCTGGGCGGGAATATGCGACAGTTACAACCGACCATCAGGTCAGCGGCGTTGAGGCAGTACACTGTGAGGACGCCCGGACCGGCACCGCTGGCGGGAATGTCGACGCAACCACTGCCCGGGGCATTGTAGATGTCGTCGCGCGAGAACCCCGGGCCAGTGAGACCGACGGGTCCTTGGGGACCCGTCGGTCCCAGCGGTCCCAGTGACCCTGGCGCGCCGGTGGCGCCGGTGGCCCCGGTGGCGCCGGTGACGCCGATGGCGCCGGTGGCGCCGGTGGCTCCGGTGGCCCCGGTGTCACCCTTGGGGCCTGGCAACCCCGTGGCGCCCGCTGGTCCCTGCAGTCCTATCGGACCCTGAGCTCCAGTGACGCCGGTGGCACCCACGGCCCCGGCGGGTCCCTGCAACCCTTGGGCGCCGGTGAGGCCCGTAGCTCCGGGGGTACCGGTGGCGCCGTTGAGACCGACAGGTCCTTGCGGACCTGCCGGTCCTGTCGGTCCCGTCGGACCGGGGTCACCGACGCAGATGCAGTCGTCGCCGTTACAGGTGACGACGCCGCTGCCGTCGCGAGTGGAGATACCCGCGTCGGTGTCGCTGGGGCCGCCGGCGGTTTCGCCACCGCAGTTGGCCAGGAGGATGACCGTGAGCAGCAGGACGTAGTTGTTGCGCATGTACGATTCTCCTTTCAACCAGTGCAGGTGGGACCGTGGCATGACGCCACGGTTGCCGTCGGCGGGGTGCCGATGATGATTTCGACGGTGGGCTCAGTGGCCAGGCCGTAGCACAGCGCGGCTACGACCAGCGCCCAGAGGAGTGTGAGGTAACGCAGGCGGAGGCGCACTACCCACCGCCGTTGTTGGGGCTGGCGTCGTCGGGGAGGCCCAGGAAGGGCAGCCCGGTGACGATATTCGCCGCGCAGGCGTGGGCCATCTTGGGGTCGATCCCCGGGCAGTTGCCGATGATGGTCTCAGTGAGGGTCGCCACTGCCTTGAGCTGGCGCGAGTAGGAGATGTCGATGAGTTCGTCATCGGCGAGCATCAGCGCGACTCCGTGAAGATGCGCGCCGTGGTGACCCCCAGCGCGTAGCTGATGCGCGCCAGGTGGTGGATACGGAGCTGGCGATCGCCGCGCTCCGCTTGGCGCACGGCGCCACAGGGGACCTGGGCGCGCCGGGCCAACTGGACTGGGTCGAGGCCGCGCTTCTGGCGCAGCCGCATGACGTTCTCGGCCACGATGGCGAAGACCGTCTTCTGGCGCTTAGCCATGGACGACTCCTTTCCTGTGGCGCGGGTTGGGAGAGAGGGCCGCGTCACACTACCTGATACCGGAAAGGAGGGTCTAGTTGCGGTCGCGTTGGCGGGGGCTGCCCAGCGGCTGCATGACCTGCCGCAGGTATGGTAGCTTGATCTCGTCAAGGGCGTGAGCGAAGATGCCGGTGATCACCTCACGTGGGAGGTGATCGCTCTGGGCGATGCCCAGCGCCAGATTGATGAGTGCCTTGGCCACGAGGTAGCCGGTCCAGTGATTGCGCACGACGCCAGCACGGCGCAAGCGACTGGTGACGCCATCGGCCAGGAGCGCCAGTAAGGCGTTGCCGCCGCTGTTGACGATGTCAACTTCCAGACCGGTGGGGGCTACCAGCTGGGCCGAGGCATCCGGCGCCGGGAGATGCCAGCACAGGGCCAGGGCTTCGAGCTTCTCCGCCAGGCCAGCAAAGTCGTAAGACGTCTTAGCCACCGGCGCAGGGGGTGCGACGCCAACCTTCGCGGACACTGAACGGGTTGCAGCGCGGACAGGAGTCGTAGGTCGCTGTCGGCGTCGGCCCACCTTCTTCGAGGACTTCGGACCCGGTCTGGTTGCCATAGGGGTACCCTATCAGATGCTGCTCTACGTTGATGACGATAAGCCGTTGGCAGTTGTGGCAGCGGATCAGTGACAAGTAGCCACCAAGACATAGCAGCGCGAGCGGACAGGCGCTGCAATCATGCGCGGGGGCGAACATCGATGACCTTCCAGCGCTGCCACGCGGGATTCGTGCTGCAGCAAGGACCCCAGACCCAGCGTCCTATCAGCGTTTGGCAGCACGCTTCTCGCACAAGCAGTACCGTGTCGCAGTAGGGGTCAATACGCACCCCGCAACCACATTGTTGGCAGCTGGTGTGGATGTAGTCGCCCGCGAGACACAGCAGCGCTGCTGGACACGTGCTGCAGACTACTTGCGGCTTCATGGTGCGTCCACCGGCTTCGGCATGGCGAACCCGATCAGAGGTTCGTCGTGATCGCGGTACAGCCACCACACCTGGCGCTTGCACCACCAGGAGTGAGTCTTCATCAGGATGCTGCCATCCTTGGCTACGTGCAGATGCCCGAAGCCGTAGCCGTGCTCGTAGTCGCAGGGGTGGCAGCGAGGACAATCAGCGTAGTAGACGTGTTCGTAGTTGGCGTCAGGTTTGCCGTGACACCGCACGGTGTACCAGGTCTCGCGCACGAGCCCCGAGTTGCGTGGCTTGACGATGCGGGCGTGGCAGCTGTTGCACTTGTGGATGATGTAGCTACCCCCGAGACAGACGAGCGATAGCGGACAGCGATCGCAGGTCATGGCTTCTTGATGAACTCCTGTCGCTGACTGTTGAGCGGCGAGCAGCAGCCCTCACCGATAGCGAGGTCTTCGATGAGCAGGGTGCTGCGGGCTGAGTCGGTGGCGATGGCGTCGAGCACTGGACCACAGCGCCAGATATCACCTACCAAGCGCAGCTCAGGGCACGGGGCTATCGGGCCGTGCCGTGAAGCACCCAGAGCACACGCCGCGGTCTGGCAGCAGTAGCCGCAGCCAACACAGGGGCGGTTCACGGGCCACCGCAGATGACGCCCCCGATACCCGGCTCCGGCCGGCGGCCCCGGAAGCTGCCGGCGCGCACCGTGACTTCACGCTGACAGGTGGGGCACTGGTAGACGTACACGGTGTACCAAGGCGGCTGGAATCCGCGACGCTTCTCGGAGCGGACGGGTCGTCGCAGGTCGATGATCGCTTCGCAGGCCATCAGCCATCCCCTTCGTCGGGCTCACGATCGAAGAACGTCCCGTCGTTGCTGATCTTGCAGAGTGCTCGCCGCACGTAGCGCGGGTCGATGATCTTCGATTGGATCATCTCCTCCTGCCCGATCATGTCGCCACTCTGCGTCTCTTCGATGACGCGCGACAGGTCGGCTTGCGATGTGATTTGCACGTTGCTGTAGACGGTGAACTTGTAGACCGTCTTCCAGACCGGCAGGCACAACGTGTCCTGCGCGCGGGGTCGACGCTTCTTCTTGATCTGCGTCACAGCAGATCCGCTTTCTCGAGGCGCTGGCGCGCCTCGTCCTCGTCGTCGTGGCAGTACGGTTTGACGCTCTCGATGAGGTCATCCTCATCCGGCCCTTCCGGGTCGAAGAGAATGTTGGGGTCCATGAAGATGTACTCCCCCGAAGAGAACTTCAGCTCAACGTAGAGGAAGACCATCTCGAAGACGTCATGGCTGTCGAGCCAGACTTTATGGATGACGCCGGCGGGCAGGTCGACGTGCTTGATGATGTCGTCGCTGAATTCGGCTATGAAGCGCTCACAACGGTTGCTGCGGACGATGCTGCCCATGTTCCCTCCGTAGACGCCGACAGTAATTGTTGCCAGGCTTGAAGACGCGGCAGGCCTTCGGTCGCGCGGCGTAGACAGTGCAACGCCCGGTCTTCGTGTCGAGGAATGGACAGGCGTGCATGTTGAGCTCGATGGTCACGCGCTGTCCGTCTTGGCCGCGACCGTCGATCATGCGACAGAGATAATTGAACATCGACTCGTAGGTGAGGTACTTCCGGGCGAACCTCGACGGCGTCAGCTTCAAGAACCTGGCCAGGCGCGACGCATCTCCAGGTGCGAGCACGACGGCGTCGAAAGCCTTGCAGCACAGCCCGGGGCAGCCCTGACAGCGTACTACCCGCGCCACGTCAGTGGTCCTCGCGCGGATGGATGCCGCGCTTGATCAGCGCTTGGCCGATCTCGTCGATGGTGTCGGGGTTCCAGTCGTTGGCGGGGGGAATCCACAGCAGGTCGTAGATCTCACGCACGAGATCGTGCAGCTGGGGTCGCGACAGCTCGGCCATGACCTCGTACGGGTCGCGCGGGGTCGGGCTTCTGCGCGGGGTTGGTGTGGAGCTCCCGCCGGAGGTCTTTGAAGATCTTCTCGAACTGCGGCCCGTTGTACCCTTTGAGGAGGTACTCGAGCTGCGCTTCGGGACCTGCGATGTTGACATTCTCGATCTCCACTTCGGCTCGTTTCTGCACCAGGGGCTCGAGGTACTCCGTCAGCCACTCCTCGGCGTCGTCGGGATCGAGCGCCGCGTGCACGCACTTGAGGATGTCGTGACGCAGGTCGTCGATTTGAAGAAACGTCAGTGGCTTGCGTCGTTTGCGCCGCTTGGTCTTCACCGTGGGCTCCTCACGAAGGCTCTGGGATCGAAACGATGGGAGGCGCGTAAACCGCGCCTCCTTACGAGATTCACCAGCTGGCGAACTCGTTCTTTACCTATGTGTGCGATCGCGGCAATCTCCGCCAGCGTCGCTCCGTCCCGGCGCATCTGCGCCATCACGGTGGGAGGGAGGGTGCGCCTGAGCTTCATGAGACCTCCTCAGTCGTCGTAGACGTACGTGGCTGCGTGCGCTATCTCACCGCGCGAGGTGTAGCGGTACTTCCGGCGACACGCGCTACAGATGGTACCCATCTTATAGAACCTCGACGGGTCACCTTCTACTAGACTACGTGAAGCACCGACCGCGTCAGGGCAAGCACGGACGTGGATGTGCCGGTGAGCTGCGATTACGCTCGCCGTGGTGCTACTGAGTCGGTCGGCGATCTTAGCCCACGGCTGATCGTAGGACGCCACTTCCCAGCGCTTGCAGTACCAGCACTGCCGTCGACGAAGTTGATTCTGCCAGCACAGAAGGGTGTCGGGGCAGGTCTCACAGGTCATGGCGGGGTGGCGGGTTCAGCTTCTCCTTCGAAGTCCGTGAGGTAGTGCAGCTTCACGGGGCGCTTACCGTCGAGGATGCGCTCGACGACGATCTTCAGCTCGGGCGCGAACTCGACGGTGTCCTGGTCGGTGTTGTTGTAGGCGTCGATGAAGTAGTGGATGCGCTCGAGCTTCTTCTCAGCGGTGCTCAACGTCTCATCTTCGACGAAGAGCATCTTGGTTTGCATGAGCTCGATGAGTTCGTAGTCGCTACGGAGTCTCGCCATGGCACTCCTCCGGCGTCATGTCATCAGCAGCATCACTAGGAGAATACTGGCTACTCCAGTAGTCCCACAGAGGTTGACGAGCAAGGAGCTTCGTCACGTCTGCTTCAGTAAGCTTTTCACTGAGATGACGGTGAACTTCTTCGAGCCATGTTTCGAAGGTTCGGCCGGCACGAACCCCGGCGTAGCTCACAGGCATCGGGTCTTGCCCTTTCCACCGGTGCCGTTGCTGGGGTACGCCCACTTCGGCATCGGGCGCCGCTTCTCCAGGACCGCGACACCCAGTCGGCGGCCGCGGAGGTACTCCTTGGCCAAGATCTGTCCTTGGCTGTCGAGCGTTACCGGGGGTTCGTCCTTGTCGAGGGTCTGATCGACCGTGTTGCCCGGCTTCTCCGTGCCTTCTCGGTAGCCGTGCACGAAGCCCGTCATGAAGGCCAACGGATCGTGCGAGAAGCCACGAAGTTTGCCAAGGTCAATGTTGAAAGCGATCATCGGGGTTTCCTTCTCTAGGGGTGTGGAGACTCCAGGTGATTCTGGTAAAGCTCGAAGCAGTTCTCCGCGTAAATCCGGCCGTCACTACGACGACCATGACACCGCTGCGTGGTGATGTAGATGTGCTGCACCTCTGTGTTGCGCTGCCGAAAAACACCACAGATGTACGTCCAGTGACCGACGTTGAAGAACATGGCGTGGCAGCTCAGGCACTGGCGCAGTCGCGCTTCACGACGCATCGACGGAGTCCACGCTTCACCGAGGCAGATCAGCGAATAGGGGCAGTACTGGCAGTCAGCTTCGGTGCGTAGCGCGATCATCAAAAGTCGCGCGGCGGGAACTGCGGTGAAGACTTCGGGGCCTTCTTCGGGGCCTTCTTCGTGACCTTCGGCGCGGCATTTCCATGAAAGAAGCGGTGCACGATATCCGCCACCAGCGCTGTAACGGAGACGCCCTGTTTCTTAGCCGCCGTACGCAGCTGTTGATAGGTTTCGCCCTTCACCGAGATGTCCTTCTTCATGCGTCCTCCACGGCCGCTTGAGCTTCTTCATCCAAGTCGATGTACTTGCCGTTCCAGCGCGTCACCCAGCCGCTGCAGATGACGCATTCACCGAGGACCAAGCCCATGGGCAACCGGTTGACGGGGTCCTCCGTCGTTCGAGGAATTATGTGCGCTTGTTGACGGGTTCGTGCCATCTCTTCGCGTTGCTTCTTCATCAGCTGCTGCCAGCGCCGATTCATAGCCCGGTCGAACGGACGCTGTTCGCACTTCAGGGCGTACCACAACCCACCAACGCCTTCATCAATCTCTCCGGCATCGGGGACTACTGCTACGACGAAGCGTTTACAACGCGGACACAGTTCTGGGCGGGCTCGAGTGACGCCGAGGTGGCCACTCCAGCACGCCAGGCTCAGCGGACACTCGGCGCAGCGCATGTCACGTGATCAGCTGGCACAGCGCTCCGCATGCGGGGCATTGTCCAGCGGGCATCGGTTCACCGGGGTGGACGCGCGTGTCGAGGTGCCGGATTTCTTCCAGGTTCTCCTCGGCGAAGACCCGCGTGCAGTCCTGGCAGCGTGCCAACGAGATGGTCTTGGTTTCACCCGCAATGACCCCGAGCCCATCGACATCAGCAGCGCCGAACTCCAACGTGCTGACTAGCCGATTGAGTGCGGCACCAATCTTCGCTAGGTTGATCCGCTTCGAGTCGTAGTGAACGTCGAACATGAACGTTGTGGTGCACAGCTTACTGCGCTTCTTCCGCATTGTACCTCTCTCCTCGATGGCGTGTTCGTTGAACACGCAACTCTGCACTGTGATCCAGAGACGTCCGGGCGGCCCAGCGGCGCGTTTGCCGAGCTGGGTGGCCCGGGGCGTCTCGAGATCCCGGTGCTCGCGTCTTAGTCCTACTGTACCGGCGTGGCGCCGGCGTGCGCGCGTAACGGCACTCGAGAGAGGTGGCGGTCAGCGATCTACCCCTGACCACCGCCTATTCACTTAGACTTCGACGGATCTGGGATCAACGGTCCTTCGGGTTTACGCACCGCGGGAACGTACGGCAGGTCTGTCCGTCCATGTGGGATCTGCAGCTGAGCGTCGACGTGCGTCTTCTTGGTGGCCAACCACTCGTCTGCTTTCATCTGTGGTACGCCGCGACGCATGAGGATGGCCATAGCTTCACCGGTGACCTCCGACGGGTCGGTGAAGACCGCGAAGCCGACTTTCTGTAACGCTTGGCGTTTGCGGTCTCCTAGAGGTAGAGGGCCACGCCGTATGAAGTGGCGGTAGTGGGCGTCCCGGTCGAAGCGGTGGGACCACTCGCGCGGGATGACCAGGCGCGGCAGCTTCCGAGCGTGGTCTTGTACCACCTGTTCCTGGATGGTCACCGTGTAGTACGGCCGGGGCAGGAACCGCTGGCGCGCCTTCTTCGATGCCTTCTCGAACTGCAGCCGCTCACGCAGCGGCGTCTTCTCCTGCCGCAGGACGATGGTCTGCTTGTCGTTGAGCGCAGCGACGAGGAGTGTCGCTATCCACGGCATCAAGATTATTGATTCATCAGATGCCAAGCCGAACCAACCCTCAAGTCGGCGCACTAGCTTTGGCACCATGATGGTGCGATGTTCTCCTGCTTCGCGAAAGAGGAACAAGTTGATGATCTGCCCCTCTGCCGTCAGCAACGTTGCCGTGAGGTGCATGTCCTCTGCGACAGTCGTTCCGTCGCTGATGGGAACACCGTCTCCCCAACCCACATACAGCACCGGGAAGGGCAATGGCGCAGGAGCAGGTACCTGTTGCGCCAGTTGTTGAACATCTGCCTGCGCTAGCTTCTGTCCAGCCGTCTGCGCACTGATGTACTGCTGTGCCAACGCGCCTAGCTGTTGTAGGTCCTGCGCCGTCAGTTCATAAACACGCGCTTCCTGCAGCCACGCGCAGAGTTGTCGAATTTCATCCAGCGTGGGACCGTCTGGCCAGAGTTGACGCAGTGTTGCGTACTGGTTCTTTTCGTTACGTGCCATCTCTAATGCGCAGATTTGCGCGGTGATGAATTGATCCACGACAATGTCGTGGTTGCTCTTCTTTGGCACCTCGGGTGTCCGCTTAAACACCTCCGAAGCTCCGAGCTCGTCGGCGCAATCCATGCACACGTTGTGCGTCCCACTGCCGACCTTCACCGAGTAGTGGTAGCGCGGACCCGTCTTGCCACAGCGTTCACAGGGTTGCTTCAGTCGGTTATCGTTCTTCGACTTGACATCGCGGGGCTTGACCGCGATCTTCTCGAACCGCGGCTTATCCTGCATAGCCCACATCGCGTCAGTGATGTCAGCTTGACGCAGCTCACCATCGAGGAACTTCCGCCGGTCTACCTTGACCTGCGTTCCGGGTGGCGACGACAACACCGTCAGATGCGCCGGCAGTGGCCCAACGAGTGCTTCGTACTTCTCGATCTGCTCCTGGGCCACGGCGTCACGTTGATCGTCTGGTGGGTGTTGCAGTGCTGCCGTCAGGTGTCGGTGCAGTTCCGTACGCGACAGGTTCAGGTCGTTGAGCGCAGTTTCGATGGATGATTGGAGCGGAAACACCTTGCCGCCAACCTGCATGATCTGAAAGTCGGAGAAGAACATCTGCTTCTGGCGGTCGGACCAGACCAGCCGCATGAACCACCAGCCCCAGTGGTGCGTCAGCCGCCGGAAAATCGCGTGGGACTCAGGATCGACCGGCGCATCCCGCGTGAAGATCGCTTGCTGGGTGTGCGCGTCGAGCACCTGGTAGCGTCCCCCGGGCCAGATGAGGCGGATGTGCTGCGGCAGCGCTGTGATCGCTTCCGCCAGTGGTGAGTCGTAGTCGAGGCCGATGTAGAGCAACGGTTCGAGAGGAACGTCACCGCGGTCCTGCGTGGTAGCCGTGAGCCAGGTGACCCCCATCACGTTCGGCGTGACGACTTTCATGTCCCGTTCTTCCGTACCTGTTCTTCGAGCTCTTCGATGGTGGACTTGGCGCCGGCGATGTAGCCCGCAGTGTAGGCGGCCTCCAAGCACTGGCGGGTGCGCTCGGACGTGGTCAAGCGCAGCACGGGCGTGAGGTCCCCGTGCTTGATCTTGTCGACCGGCACGACGTTGATGCCCTTCTCATGGAAGCGCATGCGCGCGTTCGAGATGACGTTCTCGCGCGCCTTGGCGGCGAGCTGGAGGAACTTCGCCCGCACGAACTCGACCGTTGGTGGAAGAGCACCCGACGCTTGACGTTCCTGGGCTTCTCGGTAGCCAGCAGGTGGGTCCATGAACTTCGATACTGGCAGAGGTGATGGCGCAGTTCGGCGCTGCGTTCCGGCGCTCATAGCTGCCAAGCGCTGCTTGTCAGCTTCGCTCAACTCGCCCAACATCTCCCGCGCCGTCGCTTCGAAATCAGCCGATGACTCCGGGTTCATCTCGGCCGCCACACCGACAGCTTCTTCATCGGGCTCAGCCTCAGTCGTTACGCGGGTGCCACCGCCGTTGGCCAGCTCCGTGATGGTGTCCGCCAGTCCGTAGAAGAGGTCCGCATTCGCCTGCCCCTTGCGGTTCCACTTCTGCAGCCCCGCCCAGATGTTGCGAATGGCGGTGTCCATCTTCTCGGTGACGTAGTTGTACTGCGGCGTCTTCATGATGTACTCGAGGGTCGACTTGGTGCGGTCATGCACCGACGTGCCGTATTCCGCAGGCAGAATCTCGTCGAGTGCCTCGATGGCTTCGATGGTGTTGCGGCAGGCGCAGATAGCCTCGGCGCGGCTCATCGGCATCGTCGTCTTCCTTTCTTTACGCGGTAAAGCCTAGCCGGACTTGCGCCGCTTCTCCTTCTTCTCTCGCTTGGTGACGTGCTCTTCGGTGAGGAGGTGCTCGTAGTACTCCTCGAAGTGCTTGAGCCCAACGAGGTTGATGCCCGCCTTCTTGGCGATGTTAGCCAGCATGAGCGGATTCCAGCGCCCGCTCAGTCGAATCTGCAGCCAGAAGTAGCTGGTGTGAACGTGGTCCGGCATCCAGCACTTGGCTGATCCGAGCAGCTCGCTGCGCTCTGCTTCGATGGGCTTGTAGCAGAAGCGCAGCTGGTTCTCACCGAGCGAGAGGAACATGACAGCCTCACCCTGCTTGAGATTCGCGACGAGCTCGGTGTTGGCCTTGTTGCCGGTGCGGAACTCTTCGAGCTGTGTGTGACAGCTCTTGTTGAACGAAGTCGAGACGACCTGCTTGAGCCGGACGTCGATCACGGTGCCCTCCTATGGCCACTGCTGCGTGTGCCGCTCGACGAGATCGTAGGTGAGCGCGATGGTACCGATGGCGGTCTTGATGATCTCGATGCGCGTGATTTCCTGATGAACTAGACCCTGCAGCTGTCCGAGGTACTCGGCGGTGAGCCGCTGGATGGAAGCGTAGGGATGCAGCATTGGCGGGGCGGCAGCCGCCGCTTGCAGAGCTGCGTTGGCCCGGGCTGCCGTTGCCTTGGCGTCCGGTGGGCAGCGCCGATTGCCATTCTTGTGCGCCTTGCCCATGAGCTTGGGGTTGCGCGGCGTGAGCTTGAACTGCTGTGCCGTGGCAGAGATGTCACCGGTGGAGCAACCCAGCTCCTTCTCGATGACGTTGTAGCTGTCGCCCAGCTGGTAGCGGTTGGCGATGATCACTCGGTCTTCCGCCGTCAACTTCCGCCCCTTCATCGGGAGCTGGACAGTCTTGGGGATCGCCAGGCGAAGGACTTCCTTCGACTTGGTCATGAGACACCTCGTGCAACGGTGAATCAGTGAATGTTGCGGTAGGCACGGATGAAGCAGGACAATGCTTGCAGCCAGATCACCACAGTAGCCACGATGCCCAGCACGTGGTGCTGGGCGGTGCATAATGTTGAGAAAACATTGCTGCCGAGTAGCATCACGGCGACGCCAATAAGAACCCACAAGATGCGACGAACCCGTCGCGGCTCCGGTGGCGAGATGGTCTCAGATGTTTCCAGCAGTGACGACTCTTCTCGGATGAGATGAAGCCTTACACCGTGGTCGGGCTGATCTCGCATGTGGTGCACGCCTAGATCTTACAGCGTCTTCTCCGGGTCGGTCAGCGTCTCTTCGAGTGTCTTGACGACATCGACGCCATGGACGATGAGCGAGAAGTCTGCGCCGGCGATCTTGCGCAGCTGCGCTGCGATGCGCTGTAGGCGCTTGTCACCGAGGACTTTCCACCGACGTTCACGTGCTTCAGCTTCAGCGTCGGCCTTTTCTTGCTGCCGGAAGGCGCGCTCATCTTTGAGGTACAGCTTGAGTCCGTCGTCCATCATCTCTTTGATGTACGTGTCGAGCTTCTCAAGCTCTTCATCGGTGAGGTCTTCGTCGACGACGAACCAACCTCCGGACCGACCGGAGAAGCCGGAGTCGATCAGCGCACCGCCTTCGTCGAGGGGCTTGCGACCGATGATGGCGGGCAGCGCCTCGTAGCCGCCCTTGCGACCGTGCTTGTCGTGGATGTACTCTCCGAAGAAGAACCGACGAGCGTCTTCGATCTCGTTCTCGAAGCTGTTCTCTTCGCCGTCGACGCCCCAGTCAGGCCACTTCACGCTCCATTGAAAGCGGCCATACGCGCGGTAGCCACCTTGGAAGTACGACGAGTGGCCGGGGTCGCCCCGGATCTGCGACTCACCGTTGTTGCTGGTCATGACTTGGGTCACGGTGCCCTCGTTGCTGCCATGCGTTCCTCGAGTCGCTTCTCGACGTACGTGACCAGCTTCTCGAGATACAGCGCGTAGGGCCGCAGCATCGGGTTGCGATGGATGGCTTCGCGGATGAGCTCGTGGAGTGCCAGCAGCACCGCGACGCTCTCGAGCGTAGCTATGTGCAGCAGGGCACCAGAGAGCTGTTCGAAGATAGCGCGGGCACGCAGCTTGGCGTCATACTCGCCGAAGCGCAGCTGCAGCGCCCGCAGCACGTCTCGGGCGGACACGGTCACCGCTGCGCGGCGCGACGAGCATCGCTGCGGCAGGGGGTGCACCACGGCTGCAGGCGCACGACCGGGGCACAGCCCGGCCGAGTGGTCATGCTGCGTAGTCCGAATTCCGAGATGGCCTTCTTGGCGCTGCAGTGCGGGCAGAGCTTCTTCAGCTCGTTGCTTTTGTCATCCAAGAGGACCAACAAGATGCCGTTGATGGACATGCCCTTGATGATGACCCTGGTCTTCACCGGGAACCCCCTTCCTTGCGGGTGCGCATGAACAGTACGGTGCCGACGAGCATGTCGCCTTCGAAGAGGCTGGTCTTTGTCAGCCGTGTGGCCTTGGCGTTGATGGGCTTGGCCTTCAGCTTGCCCTCTTCGTCGCACCAGACCTCGTTGTAGTTGACGCCGTTGTGCGTGACCTTCACGGGCACCATCTGCACCATGTCGGTTTCGATGAGCTGGTAGAGCTGAGGCAGCTCGAACTTGCCACCTTTGCTGGAGCCTTTCACTTCGCGTTCTTCGCCAGTGCTGGTGATGAGCAGAGCCATCACACGCCTCCTTCGGTGAGGTGCTTCTCCAACCACAGCCCGAACCAGCGCAACTGCTTCACGCGGCTGTAGGTCATGTCGTTGTAGTCGTCGCCCCAGGTGCAGTCGCACCGATCAGGGATGAACTCGCGGAGACGTGCGTAGCACTCTTCTGCTTCGAGAGCGCTGTCGAGGATGTCGTACATCGTACTGAGACCTTCGGCGCAGTTCCGAATGGCAGAACCGACTTCGTCACCGAGGGCGCGCCAGGATTCAACATCCTGCTCGAGGGGCTTCAGTTCATCGGCGAGCTCAGCGGCACGATCCTCGCCCTCATGAACTGCGTGGTCCTGCTTGAGTTGAGCGACGGACTTCTCGAGATCGCACGCGTTGGACTCGCAGAAAGCCGTGAAGTCGTCAGACGCACGAGCTGCCGTGAAGACCTGCTTCACACTGCCCTTCGACAGCAGGTAGCGAGTGTCGCTGTGACCGAGCAGGTGAGCCATCGCCAGGCGTGAATTCTTGCCCCCGAAGTAGTAGGTGTCGTTGTCGCAATCACCGACGATGGTGACGGAACGGAGGGCCTCCGGACTCTCACCCAGGAGGATGGCCTCGAAGCGATAGAACCCATCGTCGGCCCGGCGGAACGCATAGGCTTCGATGTAGGGGCGGTAGACCCGAGGGAACCACCAGGTGGGCTTCTCGCCCTCTTGTACCAGGGGCTCGCCTTCCTTCTGCAGGAGCGCCGCATGCTGCTTGGCGACGTCATCGAGGTAGGACGGCAACTCAGGCGCCACGGGCGCAGTAGTTGCTTGCTTGGCCGCCCAGGCGGCGAACTCTTCGCTGGAGACGACACGGGGTTGAGTGATGGCCCAGCGCGCCGCCGCGTCAGCAATCTTGTGGATGTCCTGCAACAGCGCTTGCCCAGCTTTGGACCCGACGAACTTGCCGAGGTGGTCTTCGCTCATGGTTCGAAATCCTTCCGCTCTGCGACGGTGGTCATCCAGTCGCGCATGCGCTCCGGAATGACGCCGGCGGTGACGGCCCCGTCGAGAACCTGCACCAACGTCTTCTCGTAGAGACGCTTGGCGTGCGGGTCATCTTCGTTCATCTTGGTGATGTCGCCGCCGTGCAAGAACAGAGCGTATGCCTTGGCGCCCATGCGCTGTGCCACGACTGCCTCGAGCGCCTTGAGCCGGTTGGCGAAGTCACAATCTTCGCAACGCTCGTTGATGATGTGCAGCTGCAGGTAGTGAAGCCGCTGGCGGGCACCGGCAGGGTTGTCGTCGGTATTCTGGGCGAAGCGAACGGTGGCAATACAGTACCCCGCACGAAATATGTCACTCAGCTTCTCTTTGGTCAGGGGCACGGCAACTCCTTCAGGAGGTGGGGTACCACGGCGCGTCGTCGAAGTAGCTACCGCGGCCGTGCTTACGGAAGAGCTTGATGAGCTCGTAGACGCGATCGCGCGAACCGATGTAGTTCTCGTCGTCGAGAGCTTCGAGGTACCACCGGATAGCGCGGCCTGTCGACACGGACCAGCCGTAGGTCGAGTGGTCGGTCACCCGCTGCGCCTTGATGTCCAGCTCGACACAGCAGGTGCCGTGGAAGTAGAAACGAATGCGCTTGGTCTCGCGCAAGCAGCGGTAGTACTCGAGTGGCTGGTTGTCGGGTGCTTCACGATCACGGCTCGATTGCCAGGGGGGTCCCGCCACGCCGCTGGAGTTGCACTTCAATAGCAGCTCACAGCCCTCGCACTTCTGCAGGTCGGGATAGCCCGGCACGGGTACGATGGGATCGTCGATTTCTGTACGGTGGTTGCCGTTCTTGCATTCGCCCTTGCGACTACGCAGGGCTTGGCGCAGGTCACGGGTACGTGGCGCGTCACGCCGTACCCGATACCCCGCTGCCGGCACGTAGCCGTAGCTGGTGACCATGGTGACTCCTGTTGTAGGGGAGGTGAACTAGGCTTCGAGAGCGCGGACGACGTGCAGTGCCGTGTAGGCGTCGGCGAGGGCCGTGTGCGCCGCACCGAACTTCAGGTGCAGCTCATCGCGGGTGGCCGACGTCAAGACTTCGTCGGCGATGGCGCTGAGCTTGTATCCTTTGCGGCTGCGCCCGGCGCGTACGTCGAGGTAGCGGCACACGCCGATGAGATCGATGATGTGGTAGTGCATGGGCCAGCCGTGGCCCTTCAGCGGATGGTCGCGCAGCTGCGTCCATTTCTGAACGTTGAGCTTCAGCGACAACGTCATCAGATACTCGCACCACAGCCGTCGAAGAAAGCCTACGTCGAAGCCGACGTTCCAGCCCACCGGGATGATCTGCTTCGGAATCCCGTCTTCAGCGAAGTGCTGGGCGAGCCAGTCGAAGAAGTGCTTCCAGGCTTCATGGGGTTGCGGCGCAGCCAGGTAGGTCGCCGATGCCGGGTCCACCGCCCAACCGTGACCGTTGATCTGGATGGCGGTGCCGTCGATGATAGCGCTCGGTCCGGGGCGGATGTAGCTGTGGAAGATCGCCTCGGGCACCGGTTCGAACTTGTCGTCGAGGACTGCGGCTCCGATTTCGAGACAGGCGTGCCGGTTGGGATCAAGCCCGGTGGTCTCCGTGTCGACGAGCAAGTAGCGCTGGGTCATGAAGGAGTCCTTTCTGTCTCAGTGGTCGAGGCCATCCAGCAGGTCGTGGACGACTCCGCGCAAGTCTTCGAGGGTGCCGTTGTTCTCGATGATGCCGTCGACCGCATCGTCCGGCACGCTACGCTGTTCCAGCTCGGACTGGTGGTTGGGGATGCCCGGCGCCAGCACGGCCATGGCGTGCTTTCGCTTCACGCGGTAAACGCGTCCACCCGCGTCGTGGATGCCAGCGATTTCGTTCTTCATGCGCACGTCGTTGATAACCACGTGCAAGGCCGCAGACTGTGCCATCGTACCGATCCAGCGGTTCTCGAAGACCGTGCCCGGTAATACGTGGATAAGCGGATCAGCGTAGACGTCATGTTCCTGGATGACGCGGACGCGGTGCAGCGCAAAGTCGACGTAGGCGTCCAGCCGAAAGCGGCGCGCCCAGTCGCCCAGGTGCTGGAGCACGTAGCGCGGCGAGACTGGGACCATGACCTGCTCGAGTGGCGTCGCGGTCTTGCAGAAAGCGCAGACTCGCCAGGTCGCGGCACCGACGTCGACCCCATCCGGGTCGCGTATGCCTTCGGTGCGCCCGCACTCTGGGCACTTCGGGAACTTGAAGCGCTCGTCGAGCTCAGCGCGCCGGGCACTGGCGCCCCACAGGACTTCAGGGTCCCAGCCGAACATCCAGCGAGCGTAGATCTTCATCGGGTCGGCGAAAGCGATGATGTAGCTACGCCCCTCTTGTACCAGAATCCGGGCGACTTCGTCTTTCCCGACACCCGCCTCTCCCAACAGCGACAAGAGCATTCACGACCTCCAGATGACGTTCTCGTCAGCGCTTCCCCTTCGGTGCCGGCTTCGTTTCCGTCTTCGTCGGAATGCTCTCTTCGAGTGGCTGACCGTCCTTGTCGTAGAGCTTGCCCTCGACGTCGAAGTGGACAACCACCTCTTCATCCTTGGTGAGTCCAAGCGGCATGCCGGCCTGCATGCGCGCTTGGACGATGGCCAGTGCCCCTTCGTTCGAGAAGTCGTCGTTGTTGCTCTCGACTTCGTAGATTTCGACGTGGCTCTTGACGATCTTCACGATCTTCTTCATACGCGCCTCCCGCGTTCGGTGATTCGCCATTGATGACCATCGTCGCTCCAGACCCGGTGCTGGCTCTTGAGCGTCATGAGCGTGCGATGAACCTCAGCGAGTCGTTGAGTCTCCCGCTGGAACGTACTGTAGGTCGGCGGCGGAAAGACGCGGGCATAGACCCCCGCGGTACTGGCTGAACCGCCACTCGCCAGGGCTTGCAGCACCTTCCCGGACAGGTCCTCAGCCACGGTTGAAGTACTCCCCCGCTTGTTTCGCGTACTGATCGAAGGTGGCGGGACCCCCGTCCTCCGGCGGGAAGCAGACCCGCAGGTTGTGGAAGGTCCGCCCCAGTGCATAGGACGTCTGGGGATTGCTGAGTCCGAGCTGATGCTTCTTCATGGTCACGTAGCGCACGAACACCCCCGCGAAGGGTGCCGCAGCGAGTATGCTGGCTTCGTCGAGTCGAGCGGTGACCGCAGCGGCCCCCACCGGTGCCACGACCGGCGCCTTCTTTTTGGTTTCGACCTGCAGGTCTTCACCGCCCAGGTCGGCCAGTTCATCGAACTGCTCCCCACCGTTGGGGTACTCGCTGCGCAGGTTGAGGACTCCGAGAGCGACGCCGAAGGCCCGATGTGCCACGGGCACGTCGACATGCGAACCGACGTAGTTGACGAGGACGTCGCCGAAGTCACACGCCTCGTGGGCCAGCTCCTGTTCGTAGAGCGCTTGCTGACGCTCTGGATTCGCCGTCTGGCCGGGTACGACCTTGGCATTAGTGCCTTTGCCGATGCCAAGAAAACTCTTGGCTAGGTCGTCCATTGTGGGCAGCTTCGTGGGTGGCTTTGTAGTCATGGAGTCCTCTTCGCGGCTTCACGCCGCTTCCACGCTTCCTGCACGCTCTGTTGCGCTGTGTCCCAGTTGATGCCACGCAGGAGATTGACGATGGGCTGGCAGCGCTTCACACACCGCCGCATGTAAAGGACACACACGGAGGCGTAGCGATGATCGCCGCGCTTGGCACAGCGCACCGAAGTACTCAGCACGCGGAGCAGCGCGTCTTCAGCTTGCTGCCGTACCGCGGCCGACACCGCAAACGGTGCGTGGTAGGCACAGTAGAACTTCAGCAGTCCAGCTTCGACTTCGTGTAGTCGTTGGTCAGTGACGGCAGCTTCGCTAGCGTCGTTAAACGGACGTTGGTACTCGACCATCGCAGCCGGTAGCCCGCAGGTGTCGCAGTGCGGACTCAGAACTTCGAGCTCAAAGTTCGTCAGGGGACGTGCAGGGAAACGTAGACCTACCCAGGCGTAGGCAGCTTCTGCTGGGTGCGCTTCCGCGCCACCAGGTCCTCGTTGGTCGGGCGAGCGAACGGGCATGAGCTCACCACCTGTCCCTTCTTGACGATGAACGGCTTCGCCAACGCCCCCGATGCTACGCGCTCGACTCCCAGCGGGAAGACCTGGCCTGGTCCCTCCTGGAACGGGTAGACCGAGCGCTGAGCGCACCAGCCCATCGCGGTGTCCTTCCCGTTGGAGCCCAACAGCGGATCGTAGAAGGCGCAACGGCCACACGGCGTGTCGTTCATCGAAGACTCCTTGGTTCGGTTGCATGATGGATGGCTCAGATTACGGAAGCAAGGGCCTCAAGCCCAGCTCGGCGAGCTGATCTTTGAAGCGGCGATCCCGTCGGCATTCCTGGAGCAGAGCTTGCACCAGGCGGCGGAAGCCATCAGCAGCACCTTGAGCTGTAGCACACCACAGGACTCGCTCAGCATCGAACAGCACGAAACCCTGTGGTTTGGCTTCCGCCCGCGTCGCTTGCGTGAAGCCCACTGTGCGGAGCACCTGGTCAACGGCCGGGTTCTGGGCTACCCGTAGCAGTACATGCACGGCCGCTTCTGCGTTGCTGGCGTCGAGCACCAGGAGGGTGTAGTCCTGCCCCGGCGCCCGTAGCACGAATGGTACCGCTTGCTTCAGGTCCTGGTCGAGCGGATGGTCACTGGAAGCTGTGCCGACGACGCTTTCGTCAGCGTCGGCGGATTCCTCACGAACCGGACGCCGTTTCCACGGGTCTGATTGTCCCGGCGGAACCTTCAGCTTTGCTTTCCGCGCCATGCTTACCCCGGGATGATGAGCTTCGCGGCTCGGCGACCGGTGAGCTGCGGATCTTCGCAATCGACGTGAACGAATTCCAGGTCCGTTCCCAGCATGATCCCGCGTTCGGTGATGCGATGCGGATTGCGGGCATTCGGTTCGATCAGGATGTAGGCCCCCATGACGCGGTCACCGATGTGAAACTTACGGCGACAACGGGCACAGGTATCATCCGGAACCCGCTTCTGAACCAGCTGCTCTTCGGCGGGCGTCAATCCCATTCCCAACCTCCACCTACGGTCTTGCGGCGACAGGACAGGATCGCCGAAACGGGACCGTAGCTGCGTCGATGATGCACTGTGACGCCGTAACGGCGCAGCGCCGTTAAGTGTTCTTCGGTGGGGTAGCAGTGATTTTTGCCCCAGCCGTATTGCGGGAACTCCGCGTGTAGTCGCTGAACAGCTTCGAGCTGAGCATTCTTGGCCAACACCGACGCGGCGCTGACTTGCCAGACGGTGATGTCAGCGCGTGGGATTGCGTCGTATTCGAAGCCACACTCACCGAATCGAACATGGCCGTCGACGATGACTTTGTAGGCGACGGTGTTGCTGTGCAGAAAGCGCAACCGCTCCAACAGCCGCTTGGTTACCATCTGCAGCGCCTGAAACTTCGCTGACTCAGGCCCCCGTTCATCGATGGTTGGAGCTGGTACCCGCTGAATCTCGTAGCCGCAGCAGACACCGGCCACCATCTGTGCCATGGGCGTGAGGAGCTCGTCGGGCAGCTTCTTCGAATCTTTCACCGGTACCAGGCGCCCCTTGGGTGTAGTGACCGTCGGGCGGGCCTGCCCTTCACTGAAAGCTACGGCGGCGGCGACGAGCGGGCCAGCGATGCAGCCATAGCCCGCCTCGTCGACGCCGATGATGAAGCGCGGCAGATCCACTACGCGCTCTTCCCTCGCTTCTTCGACGCCGGCTTCTTCGGCATCTTTTTCGCCGCGGTTGGCTTGGCGGGGATCTTGTAGCTCCGCCCACAACAGCTGCGGCGGTCACCAGGCATGCCCACAAGGCGTGCGTGGCAAGAGTTGCAGACGATGACGCGGGAACCCTTCGGACGTGGCATTGCTCTCTCCTTGGCCAGACGGACCAGCACCGGCGGGAAGCGCACAGGTGCGATAGAAAGTAGTTTAGGGAGCGTCAGCTTGAACGCCAGCGCCAACTGGTAGAGCTGGGCGTAGGTCGCCAAACTGTGGCCGTACTCGATCGCCGCGTACTGCGACCGTGAGCAGATCATCTGTACGGCCACCTGCCGTTGACTCCAGCCCCGTCGCAAGCGGAGCTTGCGCAGACCTTTCGCCCAGAGGCGATAAGCTGCCCAGGCGGCGTTCCAAGCGTGCTCCTGGTAATCCATGCATACCTACGCTGCTGCGCGCAGCATCTTGAAGTACTCGAACACCAACTCACGCCGGGGCGACCAGTTGGGGAACGGCAGTGACTTCACCAGTTGGTAACCGTAGCCACGCCACAGCTTCTTCGTGCCGATGTCCTGTGGGTCGATCTCGCGATTGCCTCCGACCCAGATGCGCACGTCGAGAATGGCTACTACGCCCCGGTCATCCCGGGTGCGTACCAACCGCCCGGCGGCTTGCTGGACATCTTGCTGCATCTGCGGGTAGCTCCAACCCGCGAACCATCCGCTACCCAGCCTTTCGCTCTTGGCCTTGGTCAGCGGGTCATCCGGTGACGGGAATGGCAACTTGGGGATGATGACCAACGACAGCTTCTCGCCCTGGACATCAATGCCTTCGAAGAAGGACTTCGAGCCGAAGAGCACGGCACGCTCGGTGCGCATGAACTCGTCGAAGACTTCCGGCGCGCGGCGACCATCGCCTTGCGCCAGTAGCGGGTACTCGAGCTCGTATTCGGTGTCAACGATGCGCCGAATCTCGCGCAAGTCGTTCATGGACGAGAAGAGCACCAGTGCGTTGCCCCCCGAAGCTCGTACCAGCTGCACTACCTCGTCAGCGATGGCGTTGTGCCACTTGGGGTCGTCCGGCCGCGGCAGGTGCTTCGGCAGGTACACCAGCGAGCGCTGGTAGGGGAACGGTGACGGTACGCTCAACACGTGCCGGGGTTGCAGCCCCAGTTCGGCGGTCAAGGCTTCGGCGCTGAGGGTAGCACTGGTGAACAGGACCTTGTTGATGCCGGCGAACTTGGGACCCGTGATTGGTGCCAGGTTCACCGGTTGCCGCAGGACGCGCTTGCGCCCGGTGTTCGTGTCTTCTTGCGAGAGGATGTAGTTGTCGTCAATTTCGTAGGTATCGAGGATGGTCTGCCGCTTCTCGAGCAGCTTGTCGAGTTGCTTGGTAACGGCGTAGAAGTCCCGCAGCGGCGCCGCATTGCCCCGGTCACGCTCGTTGAGCAGTTCGAGTTGGATGGTCTCGAGGTCGACTTCACCATCCTCGGTTTCGTGACCCCAGCGCGAAGCCAGGTAGTCATGGATCTTGGCCTTCACCGTTTCCAGGTCGGTCGCAGCAGCGTGTCCAGCAGCGCCCAGGACTCCGACCGGCAGCATCTTCGTCGTCGGTAGCTGGGCGAACAGCGCTGCCCAGCGGTCTTCGATGGCGTCACGAGCTGCATCGGTGAAGTGCAGGATGGCGTCGCGCTGCAGTCGGTTGATGTAGTGGCGCAGCCAGGTCTCACTGAGGTCCTGCGAGAAAGCGTTACGGATGAAGCCGGGTGCGACGTGCGCTTCATCGACAATGAGGATGGTGAACGGACCGATGACGGTGGCACCGTAGCGCAGCACGTAGCCGAGCAGCGCATGGTTGATGACGACTACGTCAGCACCGGGCAGTTCGGCGCGCCGGCGACGATAGCCACACAGCCCTTTGTCACCGTAGCTGCACTTCACGCACTCGTCTGCGGTGCAGGTCGACGCGGGGAACTCCAGCTGGCCTGGAAAGGTGTCCAGGTCACCGGCGTGTGTCGTATCCGCGGCCCACGTCGTCAAGGCAGCGTGCAACTTCATCTGCCCTTGTGCGCGGAAGAGTCCTTCGTTCTTCTCGAGCATCCAGCGACAAACGTAGTTGCTCTTCCCCTTCATGGTCACGAAGTGCTTGGGACGTCCGAAGACCTGCTGCATGAACGGCAGGTCCTTCTTGGCCAGCTGGTCCTGCAGGCTCTTCTTGCCCGTAGCGATGACGACACGCGTGGGGCGCAGCACGGCGGGCACGCCATAGGCGAACGTCTTGCCGATGCCACAGCCCGCCTGGAACACGCCGCAGGCGTTGCCTGGGGTGTCCAACATCTCGACGAAAGCCCGGGCGTACTCGACCTGCCCGGCACGAATCTCTTCGACGAGACCGAGAGCTGGGCAGCTAAGAAGTTCGATGGGATCAGGCTCGACAGGGCCACCACAGCTGGCGCAGCGCCCTTCGTTCTGGGCCGCCAGCTCAGCGGGGGTTTCGTAGCCACAGGTACACTTCACGGGAAGCTCCTGGTGTTGTTTATGCCATGAGCAACGGGAGGAAATCAACTACGAAGAGTGAGATAGCACTTCCGCGCCACTTCTAGCCCGTACAGCAAGCTGCGCGCCGCCCAGGCTCCGTGCTGCGTGGCGTAGGTCGGATGATAGGCCGAAACCACGGTGAAACCCTGGGTATGCACAAAGACACGGTTCACTTCGTTCTTCACCCGCAGTTTCTCGATGACGTCCCAGGTGTAGCCCTTGAACCAGCCAATGGAGTAGCGCCCCAGGGCTACCACCACCAACGGCGGATGTTCACGAAGACGCCGATCCAACCAGGGGCAGGTTTTCGTCGCGAGCTCATCAGGCGGGAGAATCTTCTGTGGGTTGTCCGGGTTGCGACGAACGCACTGCACCGTGTTCATGATGAACGTCGCCGGCGGCGGAATCTGGGCCGCGATGAGCAGCGCATCCAGTAAGCGCCCCGGGCGCCCGACAAGTGCCAAGCCCTGTTCATCTTCATCTTTGCCGGGCGTCTCGCCCACGATCATGAACCGACTCTGGACGTTGCCCCGACCGAGTGCGACGTGCTTGCGCTGCTCGTGCAGCGCACAGAGGGTGCAGTAGTGGAGATCACCGGTTGTCACGCGGCGCCTTCGCCAAGGCTTCGATGACTGCGATGAGCTCATCCCGACCGTTGAGCAAGCAGTGCATGGCGGCCGCGAGCTGCTCCTCGTCGGTGATATCCTCCTCGTAGGTCTCGATGATGTTGAACGCGATGAAACGGGCCATGCTGTCGCCGTGCTCCGTCTGGGGGTCGTCGTAGTACTTGCGCACGAACCCGTCGGGGAATGCCTGATCAGCGACGTCGATTATTTTCTCGAGTGTCATCGGGCTCCTCTTCCTCTTTGAGCAGGTCGGGATTGTCACGCGCTGCGGCCAGGGCGTCAGCGTAGCCCTGCTTGTAGGCGCAGCCGGCGCAGACGTGCCGGAGCCGCCCTTTCTGGTTGGCAGGCAGAAACGTGATGGAGCGCGGTACATCGGTGTGCCGCTTGTCGCAGATGGTGGTGACGCCGCGCTGGACCACCAGTAGGGAGTCGTCAGAGACGTGCGCTACCAGGCGTGGGCCGGGGCGAGAACCATTGGCCATGGGGAACTCCTTCAGCTGTTCGGGGGGTTCTGCTGGGCAAATAGACGAGAAGGACGCGCCGATGGTGGCGATAGCGGCGGTAAGCCGCCGAGAGTACGAAATCGGTTCGTGTGTTGCGTCACGGTCATGACGAAGACCCGGACCCGAGCCTTGCAATTGCCGGTGTTGTAAGCGGAGAGCATGCGATCTTCACCACAGGTGCGACGCAGGTACGCGAGCAACTCCGCTGCAGCCGGAATCGCTTTCTTCGGATCGAGCGCGTCTTGTACGGTGAAAGGTCGGCACAGGCCACGCATGCACCGAACGTTGCGTACTCCGACCCGGCCTCCAGCCGTGAACTGAGCGATCCCCGAGGCACCGAGCTGGTTGATCTTCTGTGGCTTGAAGCCGGACTCAGCGAAGAGCAACCCCTTAAAGAGGAAGGGATCGATCTTCCATTCTTGCGCGGCGACTAGGATGAGCGGGTCGTAGCGGTCGTTCTGGGTAAGCCGGAAGGCCCGTTGTTCGAGCGGTTCAGCCGGGATAGCTGCCGTCGGCAACGGTGCCCATAGGCGCAACAGGATAAGCAGAAGTTCGATGAACTGTTGCATTCGTCCTCCACAAGGTCATATAATGCAACTCGTGGCACCTTCAGCACAGTATTGGCAAGATTACCACAAGACGCGACATGTGGCGGGACGGTGTCTGGGTTGTTCTCGAAAAGTAACTAAGACACGTTGGTGTTCCGTATGTCGCAAACGACAACGGAGTTGGCAGCAACGAGCCCGTACAGCACGTCTTCGTGCCGGTCTATGTACAGAGTGCGGTAAACGTCCCGCTAGCAAAAATCATCGCATCTGCGCAACGTGTCGACGCCTTCGCAGCGTTTACTATCGATTACACCGCGCCTCAATTCTACGAAAATCGTGTCAAGTACACGCACGTCTGAAAGCCGAAGTCATGCAGGCGTACGGTGGTTGTTGTACATGTTGCCAAGAATCGAGACTAGCTTTTCTGACAATCGATCACGTTGCTAACGACGGTGCTGAACATCGTCGTTTACTAGGCCTCTCTTCACGTCCGAAGTTCTACAGTTGGTTGAAGCGAAAACACTGGCCACCAGGTTTTCAGGTACTGTGCTTCAATTGTAACTGTGGGCGTCACATCAACGGTGGCGTGTGTCCACATCAAGAAGAGACGCCTTCTTTACGGCGTAAAGTGACAAAGACTCGGGACTCTGCTCTGATACCACAATCGGAGGAAAACGATGACCACATCAGAACCCACATCAACACGTCCCAAGCTCGGTGACTTCGTGCGCCCGGGTGACAAGACCACCGCGGCAACGCTACCAACGCCACCTGCCGCCACCACCACTGCAACCACCGAGAAGACCACCGACGACACGACGCAGCTGCCGCCCGAGGCGGCGAAGCAGGAACAAGAAGCGAAGGGTCGCCTGTCGCTGTACGAGGACATGAGCCAGGCGCTGTTGCCGGTGCGGGACTACGCCAAGTTCCTCGAGGAGCAGAAGATTGAGCAGTCGAAAGCGGCGGAGATCATCGACGATCTGCTGATGAAGGGTTACCACGAGGAGGAGTACCAGCTGACGAAGCGGACCAGCGTGATCTTCCGCACCCGCGAGCATCTCGATACGTTGCGCCTCCACGCCGCTCTGCAAGCTCAGCAACCGATCTACCAGGACGTGCAGCAGGAGATCATCATCCGCTACAACGTCGCGGCTTCGCTCGCCGCCATCAACGGTCCCAACGGTCGGCGCTTCTCGTTCAGCACCACTGACACGGAAGAGAAGGCTTCGCACAAGCTGTTCGACGAACGGCTGCACTACGTCGAACGCATGCCCAGCGCGCTCTTCGCCAAGATCAGTGTCAAGCTGGCCGAGTTCGATCGGCTCGTCTTGGCGATCATGCGGGAAGGAGTCGCCGAGCATTTCTAGCCCAGCCGCGGGGCTATGCACGGGCGTCCCTCCGCGCTCGGGGTCTCTCGCTGCCGCCTCGTGGCTCGGTCCAAGATCGCATCTTGCAGGAAACGCTCGAGCGTGAACGCATTGCGTCGTACTACACGACGGTGCACACCGGACGTATGCTCACTGGGCTGCTGCGCGGTGCGGGGGCATCTTTTGTCAGTCGGTTGGAAGAAGAGCTCGCGTTGGCCATCTTCGGGACCATCTTCAACCCGGAGGAGATTGAACGCCGCTTGCAAGACCTACAGCGCGAGTCGAAGCTGCGACGAGAAGTAGCGATGCGGGATGCGCGCCTGCTCGAGCGGGTTGCTTCCTTCAGTGAGGAGGAGGACAATACGGAACAGCAGCGACGTGCAGCAGTCTTCGAACAACGTCTTGCCGCACGCCGTACCGCCGCCCGCAAGGGGATCGACAAGCCCTGGCACAAGGATGAATAGACAGTGGCCGACGCGACCCAGAACCTGCGCGAGATCATCACCGGGTTCAACAGCATGGCCGCCCAGGTCGGGCTGCTACCCATGCCCGGCGGTGCCCAAGGATTCGGCGGACCGGTAGCGCAAGCTTTCCAGCAACCGCAGACCAAACACCCGGGGCAGGTCGCCGCAGAGATGGCGGCGCAGATGCAGACCCAGGTACAGGCCGCTCACCAGCATAGCCAGGTCCAGAACCAGTTCGCAGTCGACTTTTCACAGCGCCTGCAGCAGATCCAGCAGAACTACCTGCCCGCACAGATCGCGCAGTACATGGCGCAGACACAGGCAGGGGGCACGCCCACCATGGGTTTGCCGGGTCCGGGCGGCATTCCTAGCCCCATCTACCAGACCCCAGCGGCGATGGCGATGTACCGCCCGGGACTACCAGCGAATCAGCTCTTCGCTCCGGGTGGCTTGATGCAACCCCAGGTACCACCTGCGGGCTTCAACGCACCCATGCCGGCGCCGTTCATTCCGCAGCCGTACATGCCGCTCTTCCCCGGCGGACCCCAGCTGGGTGGCATGCTGCCACAGGTCTTCGGTGGTCCGGCACCAGGTGGTCGCTTCGGTGAACCATGGTTCCGTGAGCAGATGCAGCAGGAGACCATGGGGAACCGCGCCTTCGCCCAGGCGATGGCGGTGACCCCGACGTTGGCGGGGTCGGTTCCCGGCGCGCTGGGTGGTGCAGCTCTGGGCGCTCGTATGGGAGGTGCGCGCGGGGCCGCACTGGGATTCTTTGGCGGTGGCGTAGCCGGGGCACTCGGGGCTGAGCCGCTGGGTTTGACGCGCATCGGTGAAGCGGCGATTGACCCGATGGTTCGGCAACGCGCCTATGGCCAGCAACTCGAAGAGATGACCCGGCAGTTCGTGGTCACGGGTCCACAGTTGCACCCGCTGGGACGGGGCCTGACCCAGCGCGCCGCTGTGCAAACGGCGGGGCAGATGCAGAAGATGGTCGAAGGCGGCGAGATGAGCGAGTTCAACATGCGCGACGTGATGCGCATCACGAACATCGCTGGTCAACGCGGCATGATGGACATGGCGCAGTCGGGTGAGCAGATCTCCGGCCAGGTGCGCAACATCGCCCGGGCGGTACGCCAGTTCATGATGATCGTCGAGAGTCCCGACGTACAGCAGGCCATGCAATCGATGGCCAGCATGCGGGCGATGGGTCTTTCGGTTCCTGAGACCATGGTCGCGGCGCGCAACGCGCAGCTCTTCTCGCGCATGGCGGGCACCACACCCCAGGCGCTGATGGAGACGGCGGGCCGGCACGGCGGCATGATGTTCCAGCAAGCAGGGCTCACTGCTGGGCTGGGAGCACAGGCCGGCATGGGCGCCTATGGCATGGCTCGGCAAGCTGAAGCCGTCGGCACCTACACCCCGCAGCAACTCGCGCTCGCCGGTGGCCGCCAGGGTCTAGCCCAGACGATGATGGAAGGCCAGGCGGCGATGCTCAACATGCGCTACCCGCTCATGTCGATGCTGACCCGCGGGGCCAAGGGTGAGCTGACGATCGATCAGGAACGCCTGGAAGACGTGCAGTCCGGCCGCGCTTCGCTGTCGCAACAAGCGTCCGGAGCTGCGACGAACATCTCGCGGCTGGCCCAGATGGGCGGAGTTTCACAAGAGCGCGTGATCTCGGAGTTCACTTCGCGGCAGCGGGAACTGGCCGACGAGATGGGACGCCGCCTGGGGCCGATGGGCATGCAGATGATGCTCATCCGGCAAGGCATGAACGTACAGCGCGAGTTTGGCGGCAACATCGGTCTCGGCAGTGCACTGCAACAGCTGGGGATGGGAGCGCAGCAGGCGCGCGACCTCGAGCTCATGGCGGGGAACCGCGATGTCTGGCGGGCGGCGGCCCAGCAAGTTCGTGCTGACATCCCCCGCATGCGCCAGGAGGAGATGGAACGGCGGCAGAACGTCATCGACGCCGGTGCCGCCGCGACCCGGCGCGAGATGTTCCGGCCCGTCTATGAAGCTGGGGAGAAACTCGGGCGTGTCGGTGGTGGCCTCGGGGAGATGTACCGCGGTCTGCGTACCGACGTCGCGTCGTGGTGGACGGGGAGCGACCGTACCGCTACTGGCGCGCAGGTCGTACGACCATCAGAGCGGTTACGCATCGAAGATCGTGAAACGCAACGCGTCCTCGAACAGGGCATGCTCACTGATGAAGGCCGGAAACGCGCTCTCGGAGCTGCTAGAGATCTGCGTCCGACCCGTGGCGATCAGCCTCTCAGTGGTTGGGAGGAGGTCTCCTCCTACTACGGCGGCATGAAGGAAACTGGGCTGACGCTTCTCGGTGCTGGCGGCTGGGGCCGAGCAGCTGGCGCAGCGATCGGTGGGTCAGTCCTCCCTGACGCTACGGCCGCCGGGCAGTCAAACCTGGTCCAGAACATGCGGGCCAGAGGTGGACTCGCGGGTCAAGTCGCTGGGTTCGCTCCCTGGGCGGCAAACCTGGCACTGGGAAGTCGTGTCAGTCAGTTCATCAACCCCGCCGTTGGAGTTGTCCGTGGTGGCGCGTCGGTGATCGAACAAGCGCGTGGTGGTGAGACGTTCACTGCGCAGTACCAGCGCGAAGCCGAAGATGTGATGAAGCTCGGCGCTGGCATCTCCAGGGGTATGACCATGAGCGAGGGTGAAATGACCCGCGCTCAACAAGCACAGATCGAAGCTCTCAACGCAGCACAGCGAGAAAAAGGTGGCAAGGAAGTAACTGTCGGTACGATGCAATCCGTCGTGGATCGCGTAAGCCGTACCCTTGCGACACGACAACGCGTGCAACAGTTTAGCGGCTTAGGCGCCGTTTTGCCGGGTCTCGGTCTTGAAAGCGAAAAGAAGCTGAGCGACGAAGAAGCCAAGAAGCATTTCATCGCTGCTGCAAAACGCGAAGGTATCGACGAAGACGCAGCGGCCGCTCAATGGGACAAGGGTCTCAGAGACGTCGTGATGGGGCGCGTCGGACATGAAGGTGGCGCTGCAGCTAAGGGTGCGCTAACAACAACGCGAGAAGCTACGACTGGTCGTCGTGCCCGCAATCTGCAAGAAGCACAGGAGCAAGCCGAGCAGCAGACCAACGTTACACGAGCGGCTCTCGGTGAAGGCGGGGCTGGTGGCGCGGCAGCTGTCGGTGCAGCTTGGGGTCCGCTAGGGGCAGCTATCGGCGGCATCGTTGATCGCGCCACCCGCATCTCTGAAAAGGGCGTCAAAGGCTTCGAGGAATTCGCCATTCGCACCAAGAACGACGACCTGCTGTTGTTGGCCGTTGCCCAAGCACTCGAAAACAAGAATGAGGCGCCTGAAACTGTTGACAAGATTCGTCAAGCGGTAGAGGCCCGATACGCTGATAAGAAAGAAAAGTATGTTGAACTACGCGCGCAAGCTCGTGAGGCGAAGAATCAGCCGGGTGACCCAGAAATTCAACGCGCGATGCGCCAGTACGGCACGACAGTGGGCAAGCTTAGCGACGAGGACATGGTCACCCGGACGCGCAAGGTTCGTGCAGGGAGTGCCGGTCCTCGAGAAGCGGTAGTACTGCAACGTGGCGCAGAGGCCATCGCAGCGGAGACTGGGGTAGACAAAGATGTTCTTTTGACCAACGCGGAAAAGGACGAGAATCTCTACGCTCGCATAGTAGAGCGCGGCACCGAGGAGGGTGGTGAAGGCGTCGGGGGCAAGGGCACCGGAGGCGCAGGTGAACGGGCCGCCCGCAAACAAGCCGACAAGTTGGAGAAGTTCGGCGACGAAGCCGGACGTGCCGCCGGTCTCAGTGGCCGTGACGTAAAGGAATTCCGCGCGGCGACGGAAGACCTCCGCAAGACTTCGGAGTACTTGC
>Ga0315287_10000354_pt1 | contig 39833 bp, 34 predicted proteins | sample YL17G11_0_MG_FD_205037 | JGI IMG/M metagenome (GOLD analysis project Ga0315287, IMG submission 205037) | Sediment microbial communities from Yellowstone Lake, YNP, Wyoming, USA - YL17G11_0 | ecosystem: Environmental > Aquatic > Freshwater > Lake > Sediment | place: USA: Wyoming | collected...
ACGATCAAGCGACGGCCCAGGCCGTACTCGACGCCGGCAATCATGCCGGTGAACCGCTCTGGCAACTGCCGCTCTGGCCAGAGATGGAAAAGGAAACGAAAAGCGAGATCGCTGATCTCAAGAACATTGCCAAGCCCAACGTCAAAGGTGGAACCATCATCGGTGGTATGTTCTTGAAGGAATTCGTCGGCGACGCCAAATGGGCTCACCTGGACGTTGCAGGAACAGCCTGGAGTTGCCAGGCCGTAGGTTATCCTGCTTCGGGAGGGTCCGCGTTCGGCTTGCGGACCTTGGTGGCCGCAGCGCAGCAGGTCAAAGCTTAGCGTGACGGACTTGCTAGGCTATCGCGCCTTTAGCGTAGGGTGCAAGCCTAGCAAGTTCTTATCGCATCTGATCCGGTCAGATCGCGCCGTGATGATGGCCCTTAGGTCACCAGCATGCCGCCATCGACCGGCAGCTCCACCCCGGTGATCCAGGCTGCTGCGTCCCCAGCCAAAAACACAATCGCGTTGGCGACGTCGATCGATTGCCCCATCCGCCCGATCGGGTGCAGCTTATGAATGGCCTCACTGCGCCGCAGAAATGCCGCGTCATCGGCGTAACGGCCGCGATATAACGGCGTATCGACGATACTTGGCAGCACTGCATTGACGCGGATGCCTTCCGGTCCAAGCTCTAGTGCAAGGGTGCGGGTCATCTGCCCAAGAGCTGCTTTGCTAGCGTTGTAGGCAGAGGTGTGCAGTACGGGTTTGACGGCTAGGGTTGAGCTGACGTTAATCACCGACCCTTTCTTGGACTTCGCGAGTAGGTCGACCAGGCCGCGGATGAGGTCAAACGGTGCCGTGAGATTGAGTTCCATGGTCTTGGCCCAGGAGTCTGGCGTCGTCTGGCGCAGTGGACTCTCAGACACGGTCCCAGCATTGTTGACTAGGATATCGAGTTTGCCCGTTGCCACCACTTTGCTAATTAGCTGTAGGCGCTCCCCAGCATCATAGAGATCGCAAGGAATGATCTCGGCTTGGCACTTTGGTGCCGCAATCTGCATCATGGTGACGGTCGTTTGGAGTTTTTCCGCACTGCGACCAACCAGGATGACTTTAGCAGCTCCCATCACAGCAAGTTGGACGGCGGTGGCTTGGCCTATACCTGACCCGGCTCCGGTGACCAGGGCGACGCGGCCGTCGAGGCCAAATAAAGGATTCAAGCGCTTAGCTCCTTTGTTTTCGAACGCGGTTGTTTGGTGTCTCATGCAGGACGATTTCTTCGAGAATGACCTGCGGGGCGATCTGCTGCAGCAAGGATGCGATACGCGTCCAGATCTGTTCGGCGAACTGTTCCGTGGTCGGAATGATGCCGCGCATCCAAGGCACATCGACGTTGAGATTCTTGTGGTCGACATCAGCGACGACCCGCTGGGTGACGACCTCTTTGAGCTGGCGAAGGTTCATGATCATCCCGGTCTCTTGGTCGAGTGGGCCAGTCACGCTGACTTCCAGGCTGTAGTTGTGGCCATGCCCCGCTGGGTTTGAGCACAAGCCAAACACCTCCAAGTTTTTGGCTTGGTCCCAGTCGGGGCGGTACAGGCGATGGCCAGCGCAGAATTGAAAGGATCTGGTAATCGTTAGCAAGGTGCGACCTTTTATATTTGATAAAGGGCTATAGCTCGTTTAGTGCGTCCCCACTGCGGCGATCCCCTGGTGCACGAGCCACTGGACCTGCGGTCCTAGGCCTTGAGCCTCGGACTGCAGCTGGCGGCTAAGCTCGTCGGCCTGTGCCAGGCCAAGCTGCGCGGCCAACTCGACGAGTTCCAGGCGGAGCAGCCACTCGTCTTGAAAGTCTGTGCTGGCAAGGCGGCAAAGCTTGAGGACTTGGTCCTTCGCCGTACTACTGGTAGGAGGCTTGTCGCGTAGCTGACGCACTGCTGCGTAGGCTTGGAATGCACTGGTTTCTTCGGCCGTGTATGGGGAGGTGCGGGCCGGAGAGGTGCTGGCTTTGCCAACGTCATGAGCGCCGTACTTCTCGCGGTCCAAAGGGCCACCAAAGACGGATTGGATGTGCTCACCCACCACCATGTCAAAGTCACCCCATGCCGGCTGGAAATAGGTTTGGCCGGCGCTTGTGACGGTACAATCCCGCCATTTTATCAGCAGCAGATCTCCCGCCTCGCGTACCACAGCGACGACAAGCCCTTGGATGGTGAAGCCCGAACTCATCACTAAGGTCGAACGCTGACCGCGTTTGACGCCGAGTTGTTCGAGGTCTAAGTCGCTGCAAAGCCGCAAGGGGCGATCGGGGAGGTTCCTGGCCCTGCCGAGCGGCGAGCTAAAGCCGCTTGGATGGTGGGCGATGCCTTGCTCGGGGAGTTCTTTGTCAGCGCAGCCTAGCTGAACCGGACCGCTCCAACGCAGAAAGGCTGGCTCGCCCCGCGTATCCAGCATGATGTCTTCAAGTCTTCCGCTGATTTGCAGCCCAGAGTCCAATACGGTGGTGGCGACAGTGCGACCGCGTTTGGCCTGTTCTAGTCCATAAACGCCACCGCGTTTATAAGAGAGCGTCTGTTCAAATTCCTTGAGCACCTCGACCAGGTGCGCAAGGTCTTCGGCGACAAACAGCTGCGGCTGAGGCTCGGTGATATTGTAGGCCGTGTCGATGCACTCCAGCGACAGGCGATGCTTGGCCACCTTCGCCGACAGGCAATTTTGACTTTCCCCGACCGAGGACAGAAGTCCAGCGCCATAGATACGCGGATCTTCTAGGGAGCCAAGCAGACCATACTCGACCGTCCACCAGTTCATCCGCGCGACCTTGGCTGCTTCAGATATAAAGCTAACCGCAGCATTGGCGCGACTCAGGGCGCTTTCGGCGGCGGCGATCATCGCCTCGGTACAGTCTGGGTTCTCTTTGACATCAGAAAGGGTCCGAATGGCTTCGTAAACGTCGAGGTCTTCTTGGGCGAAGATCGCCTTTTGCGCCATGGCAGCATACATGGTCAGGTATTCGGCATAGGCTTGGTCCGCAATGATCGGAGCATGGCCTGCCGCCTCGTGGACGATATCCGGTGCTGGCGTGTAATGGATATGGCTGACGGAGCGCATGTCGGAAGCGATCGGTAGGATCTTGCGTGCTTGGAAGTCGAGGAAGGCCGCCGGTGGAATAAAGCCCTCTACAGGCACCGCCCCCCAGCCTAACTCGCGCATCTTGAAGTCCATCGCAGCGATGCTCGGTATGCGGTCGACCGAGATCCCGGTCTTCGCCAGGCCTTCGTTGTAGATGGACACAGCATGTGACTTAAAATAAATCCCGGATTGGCGCATGATATAGCGCCAGGCCGCGTGATCGCGGGCCGAGTATTTTTCCTCGTGTTGATCGACGCAGTAGCGGCGCAGGTAATTTGGTAGTTGATCGACGGTATGCTGCACGGGTCATCCTTTAATCGGCTGGGTCTCTATCCTTGTCGCAAAGGTCCTTGTCGCAAAGGTCCCTGGGATTGCTGCGTGTTTTGTACCTGTCAATCAATTCAATACCAAAAGGCGCAACTCGGGGGTGATCAGAAAGGTTTGGCTCGTCGTAAAGGGCCTCGTCGGCGGCCATGTGTTTCCTCGCGGCCAGTGTTGGAGCCGCAACAGAGTCAGCTCATCGGTTTCATAGATTCGCTGCACCGTGGCCTCGCCGTGTAATTCGTCGCTGATCGTTACTTGGTCGCTTGAGCGTCGCATCGAGACTGAAGGGATCGCCCGCCCAGCCAAGGCCATCGGCTTGCTTAAGTTCACCTTAGCTGCCGCTACCGTCTGAGCTTTACCAATAGGTGGCGTTAACAGGTAATGGCAAAGTGCTAAGGCCGCGGACTCAAGGAGTTTAAAGCGGCCCGCTTGAAGGATGAAGGCGACCTCTGAGGCGAGTTGGGCATAGTCGATGGTATCGTTCAAATCGCTGTTGAGGGCGGCGCGGCTGAGGTCTAGCTCGAGCTCTAGGCCAACCACCAAGGGCTGCGGCTCAGTCCGCTCGGACGGGAGGACGCCGATGATGGTCTCGATGTGAAGGTTGTCCAGGCGGACAAAGTCTGCATTCAAGGTTTAGGTCTCACTGATGCCGACCAACCGCGATAACTCGGGCAGTTGAATCATGTTGCGGTGAACAAGGGCTTTTAGTCGCGCTGACAGTGTGCTGCGCGAGATTCCAATCTGCTGCGCGAGGCTGCGTAGGGACAAGCGCCCACTTGCTGCCGCCAGCTGGCGTGTCATGCCGAGAAGTAGTAGGTCGCTCATGTACTCGAAGTTCTGCGCTTCGCTTTGGTCCCATGGCAACACCAAGGATCCGGCTGGAGTCACCGTCTCGACCTCCGCAGCAGGCGCTGCTGGAGCTGGTGTCGTGGTGGCGCCGGCTGCGGGTTTGTCGCCTAACTCGTCCCAGATGCGTTCTGGGATGGCCAACGGCGTGAGAAGCTTATTCACGTGCAGCTCAGTCATGGCCCGCAGGCAATTGCGCAATTCGCGAATGTTGCCTTGCTGCCAGCTAGCGCTCGCCAGCACCTCGAGTGCGGGCTGACTAATCTGATACGGGCCGCCCGCCATGGTGCGGCAAAAGTGCTCGATCAGCGGTCGCATCTCGCCCGGTCGGTCTTTCAGTGGTGGCAGAACGATCTCGGCCTCCTGCAAGCGTTGCCACAAATCGGCGCGAAACCGCCCGGCCGATACCAATTTGTCGAGTGGCTCGTTGGTGGCGGAAAGCACGCGCAGTTGCAGGCTCACTGGTTTGGTCGAGCCGACGCGCAGCACCTCTTGGTTTTCTAGGACCCGCAGTAACGCCACTTGCGCGGATGGGCTCAACGTCGCCACTTCATCGAGAAAGATCCAGCCGCCCGACGCGGCTTCAAGGAGGCCGCGTTTGTCGCTGGTCGCGCCGGTAAAAGCGCCCTTGACGTGGCCAAACAGCTCGCTTTCGAGCAAGGTCGGGGCGATGGCACCACAGTTCACTTTGACAAAGGGCACGCCACTGGGTAACGCCGCACCAAACAAATCGGCGACCACTTCCTTGCCGGTGCCGGAGGCGCCGCGAATAAACACAGCAGAAATCGCCGAGTCGATGATGAGCGGGACGCGCCGACTGATGTGTTCCAGCGTGGCGCCGACGGGTTTGCCTTTGCTTGCTGGGGTTGACGAGCTGGTGCCGTCGCCGCGGCGGAGTTTCGCCAGGCGGTAGGAGTTAAAGACTCTAAGACTCAGTTCACCGCGGTCGGACTGCTTCGAGATAAAATCGTCGGCCTCTGAACTCAGGCACTCCGTAATGGTCGCGACATCGTCCGCAGTGGAACACATCAGGATCACCGCATTCGGTGTGGTCGCACGACACAGGTCGGCCAACTCGATGCCGGTTGGTGCGGCTTCACCGATGTGGATATCGAGGATGACGACGTCGGGCCGCAGTCCGCTCGCCAACTTGCTTTGAAAGTCTGCCACGGTGCTGACCGAGGTGACGGCAAAGGTGCAGTCGAGCGCATGCTTTTCCAGCGCCGTCTGGACGCGCTCGAGTTCGAACGGATCGTCGTCGAGATGCAGCACACGCAGCAGCAGCTTGGTGTCTTTTTTGGGCGAACCTGCAGTTGGTATCTGACTCAAAACATCTCCCCTGGCTGGCTGAGTAGCACTCTTGCCGAAGCACGAAGGGAGTTTAAGTTAAAATGGACGGTTGGTCGACGCCGATACTGGGTCCCAGGGGCTTCGGTCAGGGCCGCTTGCCGCTGCTCAGTGCTGATATGACTTGATTTTCTGTGGCCAACCTCGTCAGGGTGTATTGCAGTAAACGCTCGCGCTGCATGCGGGCCATGGGCGGCTGGCTGGTCTTTGGCCGAGACATCGTCCCCAGATGCAGCAACTGCTCGCGGAAGTGGCTAGGGGTGGACCTGAACAGGCTACGAAAGCGCCGTGAAAAGTGCGCTTGGCTCGTGAACCCACACTCTTGGCTGATCAACTGCAGCGACCAAGTTGGATAGAGGGCGATCAGCTCCGCAGCCAGCAAGGTGCGAAATGCCCACAGCCAGCGCATTGGACTGGTGCCGTAGGTTTGATTAAAATAGCGACCCAGGGTCGATGATGGCAGCTGCGTTGCCTGGGCCAGGTCAGTAAGAGTTAGATGCTGCTGACATCGAGCGGCGCCGTACTCGCATGCGAGGCGGACGCTAGAGGCGACGTCAAGCAGCGGTGAGTTCACCTTGGAGTCAGTTTGATCCTGCTGCATCGGCACCTCTTCAAGCGGTTGCAGATGGCTATTGCAAGGTGTATGCCGCATTTCTTGACTGGGCGTGGGCTAATTGCAGGGGTCTCGGCCGCTGTTTGCTGCTGACTGGCTAAATTCCCGTCAGGCGTGGGCCAGCTGCTGGCCGGGCCGGCCAAAATACGACCACTTCGCTGCCCTATACAAACAATGAGTTATTTGCAGCGTGATCCCGCTGGAAGGACTGCAAGCAATGCCAGGCTTTACGATCGAGGTTGGCGATGAGCTGCGCCTCCACGGCATCAGCCGAGACCCAGCGGGTACCCTTAGGCAATGCTGTCTTTAGCGTCGCGATCTCTGCGGTATAGACGGCGGCAATGATGCGATGATGGGTAATACTGTGGCGGACCGAGCCGATATGGTCGCTGGCCACATGAGCCCAGGCTGGGGGTGGGTCGAGCTGCCACCCATCGAGGACTAGGTCGCATGGTGCCGCCCCCAGGCGCGCGTCTTCGCCGACTTTGATGGCTGTGATAAAGCCAGAGGTCCCACCGAGAAAACGCGCATGCTGCGGCCTGGGGACGAGGGCGACGTTGCCGCCACGAGTGTAGATCCTTAGCTCCATCGCGATGGACAGCGGTGGAGTACCTTTGAGTTTTGCGGCTGGAGCCAGGGCTTGACTGCCGCGCTGCTGTGCCAAACAGGCTGAACTAAGAGGACAGTCGCTGCAACGAGGCTTGGTCGGTGTGCAGATGGTCTGGCCGAGTTCCATGACGGCCTGATTGAAGTCACCGGGAGCCGCCTGGTCAAGGAATTGGTTGGCTAGGGCTTGCAGGCTCCGCTTCAGGTGCGGTTGGTTTGGCGCTTCGCGCCAATCAAGTAAACGGCAAAAGACCCTCTCGACATTCCCATCCACGACGGCCGCCGGAACGTCGAAGGCGATGCTGCTAATCGCTGCCGCCGTATAGTCGCCAATTCCTGGTAGAAGCTTCCAGTCGCTAAACGTGCGGGGCCAGTGTCCACCAGTCGCCTTCAGCTGCTTTGCGGCGGCATGGAGGAAGCGAAACCGGCGATAGTAGCCAAGGCCGCGCACAGCGAGTTTTACCTCATCTTCGTCGGCCGCCGCGAGGCTCCCGAGGGTCGGAAACCTGTCAAGGAATCGTGCGTATACTGGAATGACGGCTTTAATCACCGTCTGTTGCAGCATAATTTCGCTGACCCAGATCGTATACGGATCGGCCTTTTCCAGCCATAGGGTGCGCCAAGGAAGAGCGCGTCCGACGCGGCGGTACCAGGTCAACAGCTCTTGGCGCATCGGTTCCATCGGCGCGGCAAAAGCCAGTTCTAAGGCTGGTCTTGCTGGTGAGACGCGACGTTTGGCGGGGGCTGACCCAGGCGGTTGTGGTTCAAACAAAGGCAGATCTACCTTGGGCTTACTGCGGAACACGACGAACGCTGTGTGTTTGTGGCCATAAAGGTCACACAACAGGCGGCTACACGCGCCGCCTGTTCGGGTTCAGGCCAGTGCTTAAGCAAGGACTTCAGGGCTGGTCGTTGGCGTCTCAGCGCTGGCTGCTTTCGCCGGTTTGACAGCCTTTTTCGCCGACGCCTTCTTGCCGGCGGCCTTTTTAGCTGGAGCGCGTTTTGCTCCGGTCTTTTTGCTGCGTGTCCTGGTCAAGCCGGCGTCTTTCGCCAGTTTGCTGCGCGCCCCTGCGAGTTTGCCGCGAACCTTTTTCTCCAGGTCGCCGAGATCGACGCCGGCTTTCTTTGCCGTGGTATTGAGCTCGTGGACGAATTTGTTGATCGAGGGCTCCAGCTTGGTCAGCTTTTGCTCAAGCAGCTTTTCGATCTCTTGCCGGCGCGCGTGCAGGCTGTCTTTATTGGCCGCCGCTTTAGCTTTGTGCACCAATTCATCGCTCTCCTGCTTCAGCTTCTTTTGCAGCAAATTGATGTCCTTTTGGAAGTTCTGAAGGAATTCGCGCAGTGGCTTATCAAATGCAAAGGCCATGACAGTGGTGCTCCTAGTTGGCGACAAAGGACTCGTAAAGCTGCCTTATTTGTAAGACTTCCGGGAAATGGGGTCAAGAGCTTTGCCTAATTTTGGTCGATTCGCTTACGTCCCCATCTACTGATCTGTGCTTACTGGCTAAACGCCGGACTACGTTTTTCGAGAAAGGCGCTGATGCCTTCTTGCGCTTCGTCGCCGGCAAAGCATGCGGCGAAGGCGTGCGCTTCGGCGCTGAGTCCTGCATCGAGCGTCATGTTGTAGGCATCGCGAGTGAGGCGTTTGGTTTCAGCGACAGCGCTCGGGCCAGCGCTGAGTAGTCCGCGAAGTACTTTTTGCACCTCCTCTTCAAGCTTGTCGTCAGCGACGACGCGGGAGACCAGACCGAGCTGCCACGCTTCCTGGCCGCTCAAGGTGCGGGCCTTGCCGCAGAGCAATAGGTCGAGTGCTACGGGCAAGCCGACGCGGCGCACCAGTCGCTGTGTCCCACCGAAGGCGGCAGTTAGTCCTAGATTCACTTCCGGTTGGCCAAAGCGCGCGCTTTCTCCGGCGATGATCAGGTCGCAGGCCATGGCTAGCTCGCAACCACCGCCCAAGGCGAATCCTTGGACCTTAGCAATGGTTATGAACGGGGATGTTTCCAGCGCTTTGGTGACCATCTGGCCGTGCCGCGCGAAATCACGGGCTTCGCTGGCGGTCAGTGCTTGCATGGAGGCGATATCGGCACCGGCGACAAAGGCCTTGGGCTTGGATCCCTCAATGACGAGCGCCCGCGTCTCAAGGGGATCGAGGCTCATGACGACATCGGCGAGTTCGCTGAGGACCTGGGGGTTCAATGCATTCAGTTGGGCAGGGCGGTTGATCAAGACGCGGCAAATGCCGTCGGCTTCGGTGACGATGAGAGTTTGGTAGCTGGTCTGGGCGTCGGTCATGGTCTCTCCTAAAAATGGTTCAAGTCGAATGGATCAGGTGTAAGTAAAAACGCCGCGTTGGCGTTTGCGGCCGAGAAACCCGGCCTCAACGTATTTTCTCAGCAGTGGCGACGGACGGTAGCGCGGATCGCCAAGTCCTTCATGCAGGACCTCCATGATCGCGAGGCAGGTGTCCAGGCCGATGAAGTCCGCCAAGTGCAACGGTCCCATCGGCTGGTTGGTGCCTAGCTGCATCCCCTTGTCGATGTCCTCGGCGCTGGCGATGCCTTCCATGAGTGCTGTAAAGGCCTCATTGATCATCGGCATAAGAATGCGGTTGACGATAAATCCCGGATAGTCCTGGCTGCGCGACACCTCTTTGCCTAGGGCTTGGCACAAGGCCAGGATGCGGTCGGTGGTGTGCGACGTCGTGGCCATGCCTGGGATGACTTCGATGAGGCGCATGAGCGGTACCGGATTCATGAAATGCATGCCAATCACTTGGCCAGGCCGGGTGGTTGCGGCACCTAGGCGGGTGATGGGAATCGACGAGGTATTGCTGGCCAAGATCGTCTCGCGCCGCGTGAGTTGATCGGCTTGGGCGAGCAGTTTGCTCTTCAGCGGCTCGTTTTCGACCACGGCTTCGATCACCAGATCGGCGTCCTTTAGTGCGGCGAGGTCGGTGGCGACGCTAAGCCGTTCCATGGCAGCCGCCATCGTGCCCGCTTGGATGACGTTTTTAGCCTCCAGTTTTTCTAGGGAGGCGCGAATTTGTGCTTTGGCCTTCACGGTTTGGGCCGCATCCTGGTCGATCAATGTGACGATGAGCCCGTGGGTGGCACAGACCTGGGCGATGCCGCTTCCCATCTGTCCGGCACCGATGACGCCGACGAGCTTAAATCCGTGTTCTGACATAGTGGCTCCTTGAGCTTGAGATCCGGCGCATCTTACCCAACTCGGGCGGTGTGTGATATAGGCGAGGCATGCAGCTTGGACCCTTCCCCCTCGCCGAACTTCGCCTCGACCGATTAGCGGCCGTCTGGCCGGAGGCGTCGCCGCTTCTGTGCCTGGCGGGAACCGGACGCTACGCCATCGTCGCCTTGTGTTGGCGTGAAGTGCCTTGGTCTGAGGTGGCAACCAGGCCGGTGACCGGAGCCCCCTTGGACGCCGCTACACCGCCGTTTATCCGCGGCTATTTGGGCTTGGTTCCCTATGATCTTTATGCCCCAAAAAGAGCCGGGGATGTGCCGGCGGAACCCCGCGTCTTTCGTGTCGAGCAGGCCTTGGTGCATGATCGCCAGGCTGGGCTGCTGCATGTGACTGGCGCACCCGTCACCGGCTTGGGCTTCACGCAGGTGGATGCTGCCAGCATCGCCGCCGCGCTGGTGAGCCCCCATGGAACCATGGTTCCGACAGGGGACGCCTTGACCTTGATTCCCGGGGGCAGCGATGATGCCTACGAGCAGCTCGTTCGAAGGGTGCTCGAAGACATCCGTGCTGGTCGTTACTATCAGCTCAATTTGCTTCGCTATTTTAGGGTTGAGCAGAGGCCAGGTCGAGGCTGGATAGGAGCGCGTCTAGGCCGCTTTGGCGGTGATTTTACCGCCTGGTTTTCGTTGCCGGATCTGCAGGTCGTCTCGTTCAGCCCGGAGCGTTTTTTGCGCTGCGCGAACGACGACACCGGCACGCTGGTCCACGCATTTCCGATTAAAGGCACTGCCGCCCGGCATCTCCACGATCCTGACCTTGACCTTGCCGCCGCATCTGCCTTGCAGTGCAGTACCAAGGACCGTGCCGAGCTGCATATGATCATCGATCTTATGCGCCATGATCTCTATGGGGCCAGTGTTCCAGGCACGGTTCGCGTCCTTCACGCCGGCCGGCTGCTAAGCCTCGCCAGTGTGCATCATCTGGAAGCCGAGGTTTGTGCCACGCTGCGGCCAGGGATCACCATCGGCGCCTTGCTCGCCGCAGTCTGTCCTGGTGGGTCCATCACGGGCGCACCAAAGCAGGAAGTCATGCTCGCTATTAGGGCCTATGAAGATCGGCCACGCGGCTATTTTATGGGCCACGCATTTTATGCTGCTGATGGCGGCGGCTTCGACTCGTCCATCCTCATTCGCACCCTCGTTCAGCAAGGTGCGGGTAGCTTTGAATATGCTGCCGGAGGCGGCCTGGTCATCGGTAGCGATCCGGTTGGTGAGCGGCGCGAAATCGCCGCGAAAAGCCGTGTTGTAACACTGCCGTGAAGCACCGCGTAGCGACCCCATTCACCTTCTGTTGCAGGAGCTGTCCTTGAATCTGACCGATGCCATGGAGCGTCTACGCCGTTTTGCCCAGGAGCGCGATTGGGACCAATTCCACACACCGAAAAACCTGGTGATGGCGCTGTCTGGTGAAGTCGGCGAATTAAATGAGCTGTTTCAATGGCTGACGCCAGACCAATCGCGAACGTTGATGGACAACCCCGTCAAGGCCGAAGCTGTGCGCGATGAGCTTGCCGACATCTTGAGTTATTGCCTGCGCCTAGCCGACCAGCTTGGCGTCGACCTTGAGGCTGCTTTAGTCGCTAAGATGGCCAAGAACGCCAGCAAATACCCGGTGCATCTGGCGAAGGGAAGTGCCGCCAAGTACACCGAGCTCAGTCCCAAGTCGAGACCTTAGCGACGCCGCGAGGCTTTGTTGAAAAATTCCGCTCCTCCCTGCCTCCGCGCCTCCGTGGTCTAAAGCAGGTCGTCGATTTGACCACGGAAAAAAGGAGTGGGGGAGAAAGGGAGATGTACTTATTTACCAACGCCTCACCGCGACCTGAGGCGCCGCCGCACTTAGGCTGCACCTTGCAGGCCCTGAGCAGACGGAGCCTTGGTGATCTCCCCCGCACTTAGCGTCTCGATCATGCTGGCAACCGTGCCGCGCTCGATCTTTTGCAGGATGGCGTTGAGAACGTTGGCGGGAAACAATGGAGTGGCCACCACACGCCCGGCAGCGGCGCACGCCGTGTCGCGACCGTCGATGAGGTCGTCGCGATCGTCCGGATCTTTAAGGCTGAGGCGGCGCGCAAATTCCCACGCTTGCTCGTGCAGCGCCGGGCCGAGACTGCTAAGTAGGGGCGTTAGATCCTTGCCAAGGGCCCTGCTGGATGCCTGAAACAGCGGCCAATCCTGGCTTAGTCTGGCGTAGCGTTCGTTGCAAAGCGTATCAAGGAGGTCTTTTAGGCGTTGAAAGTCGCGCCGAAACGCATTCAACTCACCGCGCGGTAGAACGCTCGCCAAGGCTACGCCAAGGTCGATGTCGACATACGCCTGGTAGGCGCACAGGAGGTTTTGCGCCACCGTGCCGCGACGACTTGTTGCGCAGCGAAAGGCCACCTGCCAAGCATGGCTCATGCTACGCCGTTGATCCCATGACCTGACCGCAGATAGAAAGCGATTGGTGCAGGTCACGTGGACTTTTTCAACCAGGGCGGGCTGTTCAAACACCTGGCCACCAAGGCCTTGACCAATCTGCCGAGTGAATTGCCAAAGGAGGGCGCCAAACAAGCCACGCCGGTCGTTTTCTGCGGCGCAGCGGCGCACGGTCTGGCCTAGTTGTTTTGTCACGCCTTCAATGGTCTTCGCCTGCATGGTTCGGTCCTTTGCGTTAAGTCCCACTCCCGCCGCAATACCCTGCGCGCAAAACTGGGACCAGGTTAGGCTCCAGCTCTCGCTCGGTATGGCAGTCATGCAGGCATGGGTTTTTTAGTTTAGCGAAACTCACAGCCGGAGTAAACGCGGATTGCGTAGCGCCGTGGCTGGACATGGAAGGGACAAGCTTCGCCCAGCCTGCGCGCTTAAGGCTTGTCGCCGTTATTGCGGCTGTCACCGAGGCTTGGTCGTTCCTGCTTTTTGGCCTTTTTTCTCGCTATGGGGCGCCCGGCTTGATGCATCGGGTTGTGCTTAATGGCGATATCATAGGGGATTGACTGAATACCCCCCTTGCGCGCTAAGGCGATGAATTTCATCTGTGAACGCATCGGTTCTTGGCCTGGGGCTGGCCTTCGCCGTTCATACTTGCCGTCGGCATTGAGCTGCCAGGCCTTCGCTGTGTCGTCCCAGGTTGTTTTTAGCACTTCATTGATCAGGCGTGCTTTGATGTCTTTGTGTTCAACGGGAAAGGCGATCTCGATGCGCCGGTCCATATTGCGCGGCATCCAGTCAGCGCTGGCTAAAAACACGCGGTGCTCACCGCCCGCATGGAAGTAATAGATGCGCGAATGCTCAAGGAAGCGGTCGACAATCGAGATGACCGAAATATTGTGACTGATGCCGGCCACCCCGGGGCGCAGGCAGCAGGTGCCGCGGACGATGAGTTGGATCTTCACTCCTGCCTGGGAGGCTCGGTAAAGGGCATCGATGATGTCTTTGTCGACCAGCGCATTCATCTTCGCCATGATGAAGCCGTTGCCACTGGCTTTATGGCAGGTGATCTCCTCATCGATCAGCTTCAGGATGTTGCGTCGTAGGTTGACTGGAGCGATCGCTAGCTTGCTAAACTGCGCACTAATGGCATCTTCGCTCAGCCGGTTGGTCCCCGTCAAAACGTCGAACCCGGTGATCAGATTGAAGATCGTCGCCACGTCCCGGCCGATGGCGTCATCTACCGTAAACAGCCCGAGGTCGGTGTAGAGCTTAGCGGTATTTGAATTGTAGTTCCCGGTCGACAGATGGACATAGCGAATCAATTGATTCTTTTCCCGGCGGACGACCAGGGTCGCTTTGCAGTGGGTTTTTAGCCCGACAAAGCCAAACACCACGTTGGCCCCGGCACGCTCCAGGCGACGGGCCCAAATGATGTTGTTTTTTTCGTCGAAGCGAGCCTTTAGCTCGACCACTGCCGTCACTTGCTTGCCATTCTCTGCGGCTGCGATCAGGGCTTCGATGATCGGCGAGTCACCAGCAGTGCGATACAGGGTCTGTTTGATGGCGAGGACGTTGGGATCGTGGGCTGCGAGGTGGAGAAATTCGGTGACGGCGTAAAAACTCTCGTAGGGGTGGTGGACCATCAGGTCCTTTTTGGCGATCACTGAAAACATGTCTTCCGTGGTTGCCAATGCCGGGGGTAGCCGCGGGTTGAACGGCGCGTCATGGAGCTCTTCCCCCGTCAACGCCGCGTATAGGGGCATGAGAGCCGGAATAAACAGCGGATTTGGCAGTAGGTAAATATCATCGTCGGTAAGGCTCAGGCGCTCCTTGAGCAAAGCGAGGACAGCCGGTGGCAACTCACGGTCGACTTCAAGGCGGACAACCTCCTGATGGTCGCGATTGGCGACCTCCTTTTGGATCGACTTGAGTAGATCGACGACCTTATTTTCGAGCAGGTTGTAGTCGAGGTTGCGGATCACTCGCATGGTGAACGAGGCCTCAACTTCAAAGCCAAAAAACAAGGAATGCAAGTGATGGGCGATCAGGTCCTCAAGCAGCACGAAGCTTAGCTCGCCGGCTTTGTTTGATTTGATCGGGATCAGACGTGGTACGACCGGTGGAATCTCAACAAAGCCGATGCCAGGCAGGTTTGCCTCATTGATGCCAGACTCTCGAGTGCGAACCGTTAGGTACAGCGAACGGTTTGATAGGAACGGGAAGGGATGCGCCGGATCAAAGGCTAATGGAGTGAGAACCGGACTGATCTCTGCCTCAAAATACTGATCGGCCGCGGCCTTTTGCTCCGTGGTGAGCTCTTCCATCTTGACGATCTTGACGCCCAGCTCCTGCAGTCGCGGTAAGACCAAAAGATTGAGGCAGTCATACTGCGTGGCGTGTAGCTGCAGCGTGCGCTGGCGAATTTGATGCAGGACATGGCCGGTTGCCATACCGTCTGGAGAGTCGGTGATGCGAAAGCCTTCTTGCGCCATCTTCTTCAGGCCGGCGACGCGGACCATGAAGAACTCGTCGAGGTTGGTGGTGAAGATCGAGAGGAACTTAAGGCGTTCCAACAGGGGGGTGCCGGCGGTCAGCGCTTCGTCTAAGACTCGGGCGTTGAATTCCAGCCAGCTTAATTCTTTGTTGAGGTACATGTCTAACGGTTGCATCGAGAAAAAGCACCTCCGACCGTGCGGAGTTCACGGACAAGTCTTGCAATCTGTGGAGTTTTATCGGAGCCTTGGAGAATGAGCCACAATCAAATGTCTAGATCATCGGAAGAGGCGAGATTGGTTGAGCGGCAGGCCGTGCCACACCTAGATAGAATTGTAGCATGGGAAAGCCGTCTCGAGGAGGCGGTCCAGCTACTAGCGCAGGTTTTAGCAGCTAAGCCAAGAAAAGGCAAAAAGCCTGTGGTAATCCATAGCTTACGCGTCGCCAATCGGCTTCTGGCGATGGGCTATTGCCAGGATATTGTGGTTGCTGGGTTGCTGCATGATCTGCTGGAAAAGGCGACCCAGGCGATGCACACGCAGGTGGTGAGGCGCTTTGGGCTCGAGGTTGCCCACATGGTCCAAGCGACGACCAACGATCCGCATATCCGTGAGCCACTTCGGCGTTTCGCCGACAGCGTGCGCCGGTGTACCATTTATGGTGAGGGTGCGCTACTCGTGCGAAGCGCTGATTTGATCGATAATTGCGAGCGCAGCATGGCCCTTGAAAGTGTCGCCCGTCTGGCCCGCCTCGCCGATAAACTACGCCTGCTGATCGGTGCCGGCCGCGAATTCCACATGGACGGCAAGATGCTTGAAGAGCTGCAGCGCTGTTTGCGTCGCGTCAATGGCAAGCTAAGCCACCTTGGGATCACTTAAATCTTGCTCCCGGGTATGGGCCAGCATAGGCGGCCCATTTCAGCTTGGTGCTCCGCCACTAAGGGACCCAGTCGTTTAGGCTTCGGCGCTTATGGGCTGAACCGCCCTGAGAATGACCTCGCTGCCCGATGCGCCAATCGGGATGTAGCTTGCCGTGTTTTGGTTGACGAGCAAGTCATCGATCATTCGCTGGTCAGCATCGTGGACGTCTAAGAATTGCAGTCCGATTCCGGCTTGCAGCGATGCCTCACTGGCCAATCTCCGCCACGCGACTCTGCCGCGTACTTTGAAGGTCGTGCTGGCACCGATGGGAGCGAGGGTGACGTCGATGACGGCACCCACCGTGAGGCGATTGCGTTTTTGTACCGGTGCATCGAACGGGACAAAGGCGCCACCAGTGCCGATGTCGCACGCTTTAAGTTGGCACGGCAGGTTGATATGGATGGGGGATGACACGTCGATATTTAGTAGCCGTGCCTTTTCTTCAAGCGACTCCACCAGGTGACCGACGATGGTGCGGAATAAATGGTCGATGTCGAGAGGCTTTTCAATCGTGCCGGTAGCACCGAAATGCATGCACTCTTCCAGGCTGTAGGTTGGCTGGGCGACGATGAACAGGACGCCCGGCCAAGCTCCGCTGATGCGCCGCAGATCTTTGAGAAGATCCATTCCGCTGCGGTCGGCCATGTTGATGTCACAGACGACAAAATCAACGTGAAGTCGGCGGGCCAGTTCTGCCGCTTGCTCTGGTTCGGTGGAGGTGAAGGTGCGAATGCCGCGATCGCGCAGGCCGTTGGCGATAAAACTACAGAGTACCGGCTCTTCGCCGACGACTAACACCTTTGGGCGGCGTGCAAACACCTGGCGATGCTGCATGCGGTCGGCCGCATAGCGCAGAAACGACGAGAGGATTTCCGTCTTGCTGTTGGTCGACGTTTTCTCGAAGATGCTTTTGAGGTGGTTATTGACGGTGTGGGTGCTGATGCCCAACGCCTTCGCCACTTCTTCCGAATTGGTGATGTTACGGATGAGCGCGACGACGATGTCGGTTTCCCTTCGGCTCAGCTTGGTCGAGGCGGTAAAGCCATCTATTTCGCCGGCGAACACCGATGGTGCGTGGCTGGTTTTCCCGCTGTCGTTTTTGCTTGTCATAGGTTCCCCAACGTCGACTGGCTTAAAAAAAAGCTAATGCCCGCAGCTGTCTAGCAAGGATCCATGATATTCAGTTAACCGATGTTAAGTCCATCTCAAATCTGAGATGGAGGATTCTTAATCATGAGAGGCTCGGAAAGCTTTGCGGGTCTCGCTCATGCATCATGGCCCAAATGGTTTCGATGATGTCCTCGACGCTTGGCTTGCACCAGTAGTCGGCATCTGAAGCATAGGCAGCCCGATTCGGCTGCGCCGACAAGGTCCGAGGTGGGCAGTCCAAATCTTCGTAGGCTTGTTGCACTTCAAGCACCTGCTGCATCATGAAGGCTGAGGCTCCACCGGGTACGTCTTCATCGAGAAACAACACCGCGTTGGTCTTGCGAACCGAGGCTCTGATGATTTGATGGAGATCAAAAGGCAACAGCGTTTGGACGTCGATGAGTTCTACGGAGATCTGTTCGGCCGCTAGTCGAGTCACGGCCTCTTCAGCAAGTCGGACGCAAGCACCATACGTGACAATCGTAACATGATTCCCGCTGACAAGCACTTCGGGGACACCAAGTGGCACGGTAAAATCAGCCAAGTTATCCGGTAACGCCTCCTTTAGGCGGTAGCCATTCAGGACTTCAATCACCAGAGCCGGATCGTCACCTCGAAACAGCGTTTGGTACATGCCGGCTGCCTGAACCATGTTGCGCGGGACGCATACGTGCATGCCGCGCATGCCGGAAACGATGACTCCCATCGGCGAGCCGCTATGCCACACCCCTTCCAAACGGTGGCCTTTGGTCCGTACGATCACCGGGGCGCTTTGGCCGCCCGCACTGCGGTAGTGGAGAGTGGCTAGATCGTCCGAAAGCAGCTGGAAGCAGTACAGTAAGTAATCCAGGTACTGGATATCGACGACTGGTCGCAGTCCGCGCATGGCTGCGCCGATGCCTTGGCCTAGGATCGTCGCCTCGCGAATTCCGGTGTCGGTGATTCTTAGGTCGCCGTAGGTGTCTTGCAGGCCTTTGAAGTTTTGGTTCACGTCACCGAGAACGCCAACGTCTTCGCCGATGATGAAAATCCGCTGGTCGCGCGCCATCAGTTCATGGAAGCATTGCTGGATGATCTCGTTACCGGGTACCTGGCGCGGCGAATCACCGTACATAGCTTTAACTTCAGGTATTTGCAGGGGGTTTGCGTGGCCTGCTTTGAACAGAAAGCGGGTGTAGCGCTCGCTGTTGTCAAGGTGGTAGTCGGTGATGAAGGCCTTCAGCGGCGCCGTCAAGGCTGGGTCTTCTCGGCGCAGATCGAGGGCGGTTCGCCGAGCTGAGGCCATGACGCCGCGCCGCAGTAGGGCCGGTAGGCGCTGCAGCGCCTTTCTCGCGGCTTTGACTTGGTCCGCGTTGGTGGCTTGCTCGGCGATGCGGTCATAGATGGCCATGAGCCGTTCCCGATCGTTGCTGATGGGGGCCAGGTATTCTTGCCAAGCGGCTGCGCGCTGCTCCTCGACCAGCTGACTGCCTTCGCTTTCGATCTTGGCAAGGTCGGATGGCCTGATGCCAAGACCGTCTTTGCTGATCATCCACTCGCGCATCTTGCCGAGGCAGTCAAATTCCTGTTCGAACTTCAGGCGCTCGGCGTCTTTATAGCGCTCATGGCTACCGCTGGTTGAATGGCCCTGGGGCTGGGTCAAGTTGATGATGTGGTACAAGGCAGGCACATGTTCGGTGCGAACCTTGGCAATGCCGTCGCCGTAGGCCCGCAGCAGGGCTGGGTAGTCCCAGCCTTCGACCACATGAATATCGAAGCCGGTGTGTTGCTCGTCGCGTTGAAAGCCGCTGCAGACCGCCGACACCGATTCTTTGGTCATCTGGTACTTGTTTGGTACCGAAATACCGTAGCCATCATCCCATACGGAGATCGCAACCGGTACCTGCAGCACACCGCAGGCGTTCAAGGCCTCCCAGAACAAGCCTTCGGCGGCGCTGGCGTTGCCGATGGTACCAAAGGCGACTTCATTGCCTTGGCGGGAGAACTTAGCCAACTCCGTTGCCTGCCGCAGCTGGGGGTTTTGGCGAAACAGCTTCGACGCATAGCCGAGGCCGACGAGCCGGCTCATCTGGGATGCCGTTGGCGATAGATCGGCTGAGGAATTGGCACCACTGAGCTGATCCAGCCAGCTCCCGTCTTCACCAATATAGCGTGTGGCGAAGTGCGCATTCATTTGCCTCCCGCCGCTCATCGGCTCACGCGTCAGGTCGGTATCGGCATAGAGCTGGGCGAAAAACTGCTTTAAGGTACAAACGCCCAGCGCCAGCATCAAGGTCTGGTCGCGGTAGTAGCCACTGCGCCAGTCTCCAGGCTTGAAGGAGCGCGCCATCGCCACCTGAGCGACTTCCTTACCATCGCCGAAGATGCCAAACTTCGCCTTGCCGGTGAGCACCTCTTTGCGGCCAACAAGACTGGCTTGACGGCTGATATAGGCAAGGCGGTAGTCAGCCAGCACTTGGTCGAGCGCGATATTCAGGCGTCTATGTGAAGCGGTGGCCTGGGCCATGGCGGAAGTCCCCTTGTACTTGCTCGGCAGCGAATTGACTCTGAGTTTAGCCTCAATCTAGCGGTTCGTTTTGCCACCCGCAACTGCTTCACCCGGGCTAAGCAGGCGCACGTCGTGTAGCGATACCCGTAGCTTAAGGATGCCTACTTCGACTTCGACCGTCTGGTCATTACCACTGCCGACCCTGAGGATACGACCGGCTTTCTTGAGGGGCAAAATGAACACCGGTGCATTTGGCACCAAGGCCTCGCGATTGGCCGCTTGGCCTGGCAGCTTGCCTTCGATGTCGTAACCGCGCTGCAGCTCGTTCGCGACCTGGCCCATCTGGCGCAGCACGCCTTCGGCTGCGCGGCGCTTGCCCGCGAAGCCGGCCGGATCATCCTGTGGGCTACGTTCCTTCGCGGCCTGCTTGATTTGTCTGACGGCATCTTCAAACTCACCATGCAGCTCATCCATCCGCGTTTCGTAGCGCTTGGCCAGTTGCTCGGCGGTTTTCTTACGCTGTTCTTGTAGAAGTTCGACTTCCTGCTGCCAGCGCAAACGCTCGGCAGCGGCAGCGAGTTGTTCTCGTTGCGCCTCTTTGGCGCCAGCATGCGCCTGGTCGCGGGCCTCCATCAAGGCGCGAACGGCATGATCGAGGTTGGACATCTGGCCGTGGCGCAGTTCCTTAGCGCGTGTGAGGATCCGCTCCGGCAGGCCGATTTGTTCAGCGACCTCCAGGCCAAAGCTTTGTCCCGGTAGATCGAGCAGTAGACGGTAGGTGGGCAGCAAAGTCCCAAGTGAGAACTCCATCGAGCCGTTGCGAAAGCGCCGATCGGCGATCGCCAGACTCTTGAGCGCGTCAAAGTGGGTGGTGACCATGCCGGTGGCGCCGCGACTGGCGAGATCTTCGAGGATCGCTGTGCCGATGGCTGCACCGGTCTCCGGGTCCGTACCGACCGCCAGCTCATCGAGCAGAACCAAGGACTCGCTGCTGGATTGTTCTAAAATCGGCTTAAGGCCCGTGAGATGGCCGGAGAAGGTCGACAGATTGGCGGTGAGGTTTTGGGCATCGCCCATCTCGAGGTGGACAGCGGCAAATAGGTAAATCTGCGAATGCGGCGAGGCCGGCAGCAGAAGGCCGGCACGAGCCATGAGGTGCAGCAACCCGACGGTTTTTAGCACCACTGTTTTGCCGCCGGCATTCGGTCCGGAAATAATCAGGATCTTCTGCCCGGGTTCGAGGCTGATATGATTGGCGATGCTGCGTTTGCCTGTGGTCCGCCCAAGCAGTGGATGTCGAGCATCGCGCAGGTCGATGACAGGGGCTGCGGCAATGCGCACTGGGCCAGCCTCAAGCTCGGCTGCCAGCAGGGCTTGTGCGGTTAAGAAGTCGAGCTCGATCAACTCTTGATAGTTGCCGCGCAGGGTTTCCGTCTCGGCCTCGACCATGGCGCTGAGAACGCGGAAGATGCGGGCGATCTCCAGCTTTTCCTCGAGGTCAAGGTCGAGCAACTGGGCATTTTGTGGCGCGATCGACACGGGTTCGATGAACAGGGTCTGGCCACTGGTCGAGGTGTCGAGGATCGTACCCTTGACTCGGCCTCGGCCATCCAAAGTCATCGGTATCACGTAGCGATCGCTGCGCACCGTGAAGAAGTCGTCTTGAACGTACGGCGCCACCTCTTGGTCGACATGCATGAGTTTAACGAGCGCTTCCTCGATCCGATGGCGAAGCTGAATCTTGCTGCGGCGAATCCGCATCAGCTCCTCGGAGGCGTCGTCGAGCAGCTCGCCGTCCAGGCCGATCGCTTTGTTGATGGCGCTAAGCAGGTGCGGCATCGTCAGGATTCTCGCCTTGCACCGGCGCAAGGTGGAGCAGAGTGCTTCATGCGCCGCGGCGAAGGCAAAGATCCGGCGCGTCGACTCGAGCAACTCGGCGACGCCGCGCAGCGACGCCCCATCGAGCATCTGGCCCTTGGCCGCGGCGCGCAGGACGTTGCCGAGTGGTTGCAGATGACCGATTTGGGCCTTGAGCCCCTTGGCGGCCAAGACCTTTAAGGGCTCGACGGCGCCCCAGCGTGTCTCGATGGCGGCCTGATCCAGGCACGGTTCAAGCTCCAGTGCGCGCACGCGCCCATCCTCGGTTTGGCTAAGATCGGCCAAGATACCTAGGAGCAGGGGCCATTCCAATTTGTCGAGGACCTGGCTGGAGGGCTTGACTTGCATGTAACATTCCGAACTTAGGGCGCTATCTGAGCGGACTTTGGGGGTTTCGCCAAATCGGCGCCGTGGCATACTCAACCTATCCGATTGACGCGCGTTGATGAAGGACTGTTTGTCCCATGTCCATGCTTTGGTTCAGGCTATATGTGCTGTTGTTGTCGCCGCTGACCTGGGTGGTCTTCGTCATGGGGGCGTCGATCGGTAGTTTTCTCAACGTCTGCATTTACCGCATTCCCCTCGGGACCTTTTTCAAACACCACCGCTCGGTCTGCCGTGGCTGTGCCGCGGAAATCCCTTTTTATCTTAATATTCCGATCCTTAGCTGGATTCTGCTGCGGGGGAAGGCGCGTTGTTGTGGGATGTCCCTGGGTCTGCAGTACCCATTGGTCGAGTTGCTCACTGGCTTGCTCTTTGTGGTGATCTACTGGCGTTTCCCCTTCGTCACTCTCGGGGATGATGGGGCCTCTTGGGATGGGGCCAACATGCTGCGCTGTGTGCACGCAGCGATCTTTTGTTCGCTGCTGCTCGTGTGCTCGGTGATCGATATGCGGTTGATGATTATCCCGGACGTGATCAGTCTGCCGATGATCGCCATGTCGCCGCTGGTGGTCTATCTGCATCCGGATCTCGATTGGCTTAGTGCGCTGATCGGCGTCTGTGCTGGAGGCGGCAGCTTGTACGCGGTGGCCTGGCTATACTGGTTGATTCGCCGCGAGGTGGGCATGGGTATGGGTGACGTCAAGCTGCTTGCCGCGATCGGTGGCTGGCTTGGCTATCAAGCCATCGTACCGACGGTTTTCTATGGCTCATTGCTCGGTGCGATAGGCGGTATTTTGATCATGGCGGCGAGTCGTCGTTTGACCCTTCGGACGGCGATCCCGTTTGGGCCTTTTTTGGCTCTAGGTGCTATAATTCATTTGATCCTCGGCCCGTATATCCAAGAGTTGATGCTTCGCTACTCCAGCTGATGCAACGATGGACGAGAGGCGATGATGACAAAACCAGACCCATGGGTGGCCATCCCGACTGACGCGATCCAGTTTTTGCAGGATCTCCAGGACACTGCACAAACCCTACTCGGCGCCCCCGGTCCGAAAGCCTTGCTGCGTCGATTCGGCGAAGCCATGCAACGGATGTTTGTGGTCGATCGCTTTGACTGCCTGCGTTTGAGCGGCGCGGGCGCAAAGCTGGTGCTAAAGCGGCGTGCCGTCAAGGTCCCGAACGCCGATTTACTGAGCGACGACCTGGTGCAGCAGCTGACTGCGGCGCTTGGCGGCGCCGCCCAGCCCCGGGCCGTGTGGGGTCCTGGTTGCAGTCGCATGGAGGTTGCCGGACAGCAGCTCTATGTGGCGTTGATCGACGATCCCCGGGCGCGCAGCGGCACCTTGGTGGCCTGGTCTGAGCCCGCCCAAGACGTGGTCGCGCCTGCGTCCACGCGGCGTTTACGCGATGCGCAGCGGGAGCAGCTGGTCCGCGTCATGCAAAACGAGGCCCGCTGGTTGCGCAAGCTCGATCGCACCCAGGCCCGTCTCTACCGTGACGACCTCACCGGTCTTTATAATTACCGCTACCTCGAGATTGCCCTGGAGCACGAGTTGCGCCGTGCTGAACGCTTTCAAAACAACTTTTGTCTGCTGTTTCTTGACCTCGATGGGTTTAAGCCGATCAACGACCAGCATGGACATCTAAGCGGAAGCGGCGTCCTCAAGCAGGTTGCCGAGGTGCTGCGCGAGGTGCTGCGTGAGGTCGACATTCCGATCCGGTATGGCGGTGATGAGTTTGTCGTGCTGCTGCTTGGTGCGAGCTGTGCCAAGGGCGTGCTGGCGGCCGAGCGTGTTCGGCGTCGCATCGAGGAAACCGCCTTTGTGGTCGATGGCGGTCGCACCCATTTGACAGCGTCCATCGGTGTTGCGGCGTACCCAGAGCATGCGCGTGATATGGGCAGCCTGCTAAAACTTGCCGATGAGACCATGTACAGCAGCAAGCGCAATGGCAAAAACCGGGTCACAGTGGTCGGGTCCATGGATGTTCCAGAGAAAGGACTGACGTGACTAGCAGCAGCAAGCACCCGCGCTTAAGTGCCACCCATCAAGAGCATTTGGTGCGGCCGCAGCATACCAATGCCCACGGGACGGTGTTTGGTGGCGAAGTCGTATCTTGGGTCGATATCGCGGCTGCGTGCTGTGCCATGCGGCATAGTTCGACCCAAGTGGTGACGGCATCGATCGATGCGATGGCCTTTCTCTCGCCGATTCATGTCGGCTGGGTCGTATGCCTAGACGCAAGCGTCAATTTTGCTGCCCGCACCAGCTGTGAGGTCGGCGTCAAGGTGACCGCTTTCAATCCTGTAACGGGGGAGCGCCATCATACCGCAACGGCTTATTTAACCTTCGTGGCGCTCGACAGCTATGGTCGCCCGACGCCGATTCCACCGGTGGAGCCACAGACGGCGGATGAGCTCCGTCGCTACGCGGCCGGACAAAAGCGGCGCGAGGAACGTCTGCGCCTCAAAGCTGCGCTGCAAAGCCGCGGTGCGAAAACCGTTGCCACCTAAGAGAGCTGCTATGCACCCAGGTTTTGCGCGCTTCGTCTTAACTTGTTGGCTGTTGCTAGGAGCTTTGGTTCAGCCGGCCTTGGCTCAGGACAGCATCGTCCCGCCGATGCCGCAAGACATGGCGCAAGTCGAGATGTTTCTCCTCACCGTCGGCCGAGGCACGCAAATCGAGGCCCTGTTTGGCCATACGATCCTCCGCGTGATCGATCACGGCAGCGGTCAAGATCTGGCCTATAACTGGGGAATCTTTGATTTCTACGATCCACTGTTCATCTGGAACTTCTACCGCGGCGACCTACGCTACATGCTTGGGATCTATCCGACGCCTGGGTTGATTGACTACTATCGCAATGTCGAGCGGCGCTCGATCATGCAGCAGCAACTCGTGTTGACGCTTAAGCAAAAGACGGCGCTCATGCAGCGCCTTATTCGCAATGCGCTACCGGCAAACGTCCATTATCAGTATTCGCAGCTTCGGGACAACTGCGCCACCAGGCCTCGCGATCACCTCGATGCGATTCTCGGAGGCAAGATCGCCGAGGCATTCAAGCACCGACCAAGTATCGCGACTTATCGCTACCATATGAAGTCAAGCGCCAGTCCCGTATGGTGGGTGGACATGAGCCTCGACATGCTGACCAATGATGTTCTGGATGTCCCCCTCAGCAATTGGCACGAGATGTTCCTACCGCTTCGGCTGCAGCAGCTACTGTCTCAATTACCGGCGTTTGACGACAGCGGAGCGGAGATCGCCCATCAATCACTGCTGACAGCGCCGGAGTGGCTGGTCGACCTTCCCGACCCGCTGCCGGGCCCAGACCCCTACGCCATGTGGTCGCTGCTTGTTGGCGGGCCACTGGCTTTGCTGCTGCTTTGGACCTGGCTGACTCCAGGGTCGTCCCGCCCAACACGGATGCTCGGTTTGAGCAGCATCGTCTTCGGTTTTTGGTCAGCTTTTTGGGCGACCCTGCTGGTCTGCAATTGGGCGCTGTCGCGCTATATCGAGACGCCGCACAATGCGCTGCTGTGGCTGCTGTGGCCGGTTGATTGGATCTTCGTCTATTATGGCATTAGACTCATCGCTAAGGGTGCGCGACCGACCGCAGCCTCGCCGCTCGGGCGGTTGGTGCGCGGGACTAGCTTACTGCATGTGGTGGCCTTCGCCTTCGGGGCCATACTCTGGATGGTCGGACTTGTGCATCAGGATATACTGCCGATGTTAGCGTCCTATGGGTTGTTCGGAGCGCTCTTCTTTGTCACGATCTGCTGCCACGGAGCAGCCCAGGGGAGTCGGTCAGTCGATGCGTAATGTTGGCAAACAGGAAAAGAATTTTAGCCGCTTCAAGTCAGGTCACGCCAGTGCCCTATACGACCTACTCGAGAGCGAGCGGCCTTTTCTCTACGACTATCTGATGCGGATGACCAGCCAAGTCAGCCGCTCTGCGGACTCCATCAATGAAGTCTATGAATCCTTGAGCGAGGAGGTCATTTCGGTCATCGAATCCGCCCGTGACCTGCGCTTGGTCCTATATACGACCGCTAGGCGGTTCAATAGCGACATCTGGAACGCCGAGACTAGTCGATTGATCAATGCCGCCTTACAGCCAACTACAGATCAGGACCAGTCGGGGCACGAGGCCGAGATTCACCGCGATTCGGCCCTGCTCGATAAGGCATTGCGCAGCTTGCCGGGTCCCCAGCGCGAAGTCGTCTGGTTGCATATTCTCGGTGGCTTCTCTTTTGAAGAGGTGGCGCAGATCGTGGGCGTCGCGGAGTCTGGGGTCGAAACGCTGTATCTTGGCGGTGTCGGGGCGCTCGATGCGGAGGCCGAGGAGACCTGTGGTCCGGCACAAACCGCTTTGCCTAAACTGCCGCCACACCCCTTGCCCACCGCTTTAACCAATGCGACGGTCAACCTGAGCATGATCATGGCCGGCATCAAGGTCAAACCAACCGGGATTCGTTCCGTCACGCGGATGATTCTGTTGGGCCTTGCCGTGGTGTGCGTGGTGATTTGGTATACGGTGCCCCACGCCGTGATCAAATCCTTTCTCCCCAGCTGGATGCCTTTTTTGAACAAGTTTTGACCTAGGCTTAACGTGTCCTCGTTCGATCCTATGGATATAAACTCTCCTGACCTCCAGCCTTCCTGCTCTCCTGTTAAAAGCAGCGCCGCTATGTTCCCAAATGGTCCGTCGATCGCGAACTTGTCCGGCAACAGGGAGAACAGGAAACTGGAGAACAGGGATATGAACCTGTCAGTAAGAGATCCGGTGGTGTCTATTGACCGATCGGCCAACTTAGCCTAAAATCCCCGTAATTTAAGATTTATATCAATTTAGCGGGGGTGTATATGCGGTGGTCGACGCTTGTGGCGGCGCTTTTGACTTTCGGCAGTGGCAGTGCGTTTGCGGCCCCCATCCAGGTGGTGCACCAAGCGGGCAACCAATATTCGGCCTTTGCTCAAGAGGTGCTCTACACCGACGGTGATCTTGCGGTGGTGCGTCAGCCCGAGGCCGTAGCAGCGGACTTTGCCGACTTGTTTGTCGTGAACATGGTGAATCGCCTGAGTGCAGATTCACTGCAAGCCTTTGGTGACGTCCTGCACCTGACGCCGGCGCGTTTTGCCGTGATGCGGGTCAGCTCTGAGCAGGTTGACGCCTTAGCCGCAAAGCTCCACAGCGAGGGTCTTGCCTGCGGCGTCTTGACTAAACTCAATCCTGAATTCACCGTCAGCGCTCCTGGTGCTGCGCCGACGCCACTGCTGCCGCTTGCCCAAACCGATGCGCGGGTGAGCAAGCTAACGGCTGCGGTCAGCGAGGCCAGTCTTAAGGAACTCATCTCCACCTTGGCGGCCTTACCCACAAGATTCGAAAGCACCGAGTCCGGCGGCGGTGTCGCCGCTCTTTTGGCGGCAAAATACCGTGCGCTCGCCGCTGGTCGTAACGACGTCACCATCGTGCCCTATGATCACGGCCGGAGCACAGCCCAGCATAGCCTGGTTGTGCGCATTCTCGGTTCGAAATTTCCGGATGAGATCCTTGTCCTTGGTAGTCACCTCGACAGCGTCAACTGGCGTGATGGCAGGAGCGAACGTGCACCTGGAGCCGATGACAATGCCAGCGGCACCGCCACCAATCTCGAGATTTTTCGGCTGTTGATGGCGCAGGGGGTGCGGCCACTGCGGACGGTCGAGATCCACGCCTACGCCGCCGAGGAGATCGGCTTGGTTGGCAGCCAGGACATTGCCAATGCCTATCGTCGTCGCGGCGCTAAGGTGGTTGGCATGCTGCAATATGACATGGACTTCTACCGTGCCGAAGGCGAGGAGCTCAAGGTGTGGCTGGTCAGCAACAACGCTTCCCGTCCACTTAATCAGATGCTTGGCCAGCTCATCGACCATTATGTCGGTCTGCCTTGGCAAGAACGCTACTTAAGTGGGGGTAGCAGCGACCACGCGTCTTGGTACCGGGCTGGCTTTGCCACGGCCTTTCCCTTCGAGGATCCTGACAACTATAATCACAGCATTCATTCCGCCGATGATACCGCAGATAATTCCGGTGATTATGCCCTCCTAGCCGCATACACCAAGTTAGGTGTGGCCTATGTCTTGCATTTTGCTGGTCTTTAATCGAGGCTATAGCTCTGGACGACGGCTACTATCGAAAGCGGAAGTTTAACGCTTAGTTAATCAGTTCTTCAAAAGTCCTCTCTATATTGGGAGGACTCACTAAGCCCTACTTTAGCGTCAAGAGGTCAACCATGCTCTCAGCTTTGGTCCGGGACAACGTCAGACCTTTAGTTCCAGATTTTGTTCGTCCTTGGACAATTCTCCGCGGGGGGGCAGGTGCCTTTACCCGGAAGATCGCTGTCGACTTTAAGGTGCGGGATTTCCGCGTCAAGACGGTCGAGAATCCGGACGAATTAAAGCAGGTCCTAGCGCTGCGCCGCTCAGTGTTTCACTATGAATTCGCTGGCAAATGGTTGAGCCTCAAAAGCGACCAAGACCTCTTTGACGAGCATGCGGACCACTTGGCGATCTTTGACGAGAAGGCCGGAGTGGTCGCAGGCGTCTATCGGTTGATTTCTTCCGCCAGCAGCCGCAGTTTCTACTCGAACACCGAGTTTGATATCAGCCGCTTCATGGCGCAGCCCGGAGTGAAGCTTGAACTCAGTCGAGCCTGCATCGGGCCGAGCTACCGCAACGGGGTCGTCATCAGTCTGCTCTGGCGGGGTATCGCCGACTATGCCAAGAAGGCAGATGTTGATTTTCTCTTCGGGCTTAGCAGCATCAACACGACGGATATCAAACACATCGCCGCGATCCATCGCCATTTTGCGGCTGCCGGACTCCTCAACGAGGAGTGGGCTTTGACGCCCCGGGCGAAGTACGAGATCGCCAACTTCGCCGTCGTCTTGGCTGGGGCTGAGACCGGCGCCGCGGCTGCAGTTCCAACCTTGTTCAAAACCTATATCAAAGCCGGAGCCAAGGTATGCTCACAGCCGGTGATCGATCGGGACTTCAATTGCGCGGACTGGCTCATCGCGTTAAATATGCGGGAGTTGGTCAAGAGCTACGACAGACGCTTTATGGGCTCCTGAGAGCCGGAAGCAAATTTGGCGTCTGCTGTGTCGTTTTTTTGTCCTTCGTCATCGCTTCCTTGCTCGTGCGCCTGGTCACTTGGTCGCCCTATCGCCGCCGCCTTCGGGCGACGCATTTATCGCAGCTTCTAGCGCGGTTCTTGCGTCGCTTTCTCAATCTTCGCTGCACCGTGGTGCAGTCGGGTCGGCCGCTTGGTGAGGCTCATCAGGGTTTATTGCTTGTACCAAATCACTTATCGTATTTGGACGTCGTCGTCATCGCTGCGGTCTTCCCAGCAGTGTTCGTCACTTCGCGTGAAATTGAAGTCACTCCGGTATTGGGTGCGGTGACCAAAGCCGCCGGTTGCGTCTTCGTCGAACGTCGGCATAAAGGCGATATTCTGAGCGATATCGACCAATTGTCGGCATTGCTCAACTCCGGCTTAAATGTCGTGATCTTCCCCGAGGGAACCACCTCAGCCGGTGACCGTCTTATGGAATTCAAGCGATCTCTGTTAGAATCAGCAGTGAGGAGTCGCAGTCGAGTGATCCCTCTTTGTCTGCGCTATGACGGCGTGGATGGCCAGAGTTTCGATGCCAGCAACCGCGACCAGGTTGCCTGGTACGGTGACATGAAGTTCTTCCCGCACTTTTGGCAATTGATGTCCCGCCGTTCGATTGACGTCCGCTTATTCGTCCTCAACGAAGTCGCCTTTCGTGGCCACAGATCCCGCAAGCGCCTTACCCATGATGTCAAATCTCAAATTGCCGACTGTTTCCACGCGACTTGAATTGCGCCGGCGTCTGCCGGAGTTAGTCGAGATCGAGGAGCTTGCGGCACAGTGTGCGGGACTAGGAGTGGTCACGACGGAGGCGGTCGTTGCGGCTCATGGGCAAGATTTTCCGGTTTACTCCTTTGCCTTTGGTAGTCAGGATAGGGCAGCACCAGCGGTGGCATTCATCGGCGGTGTGCACGGTCTAGAGCGCGTCGGCACCAATGTGGCGATCTCTTATCTGAAGATGGTGATTGAACTACTAGCCTGGGACAAGGGCTTGCAACACTTGCTGGGTCGTTGCCGTTTGCTGTTTCTACCTTTGGTCAATCCAGCCGGGATGTATGCAAAGACTCGTGCCAATGCGCGCGGCGTCGATCTCATGCGCAATGCGCCAATCGAGGCGGAATCCGCCCCCAACCTGCCCCTTTTAGGGGGACACCGGCGCTCGCCGCTGCTGCCATGGTATCGTGGTGAAGCGGGCGCCCCCATGGAGCAGGAGGCTAAGGCGCTCGAACAATTTGTACGTCGGGAGCTATTTTCTTCGGTTTTTTCCATTGCCCTTGATATGCATTCCGGGTTTGGACTGGTGGACCGATTGTGGTTTCCATTTGCCTATTCGCGCCGCCCCTTTGATCACCTGGCGATGATGTATGCGCTAAAGGTGCGGTTGGACCGCGGACTGCCCAATCACTTCTATCAGGTGGAACCGCAATCACTTAAGTACATCACCCATGGTGACCTGTGGGATTATCTCTTTTTGGCCCTGCGTGCGGAGCGGCGACCAGTCGCCATGTTGCCGCTCACTCTAGAGATGGGTTCCTGGCTTTGGATCAAAAAAAATCCAAGGCAGATGTTTTCCGCCTTAGGGATCTTCAATCCAGTGCTGCCGCATCGCTTACAGCGCACGCTGCGCCGCCATCATGCCCTACTCGATTTTTTGCTGCGTGCTGCGGTCTCCCACGACAACTGGGGCGATCCATCGGCGATGGCGGCGGCTGACTATGGCAATAAAGCATTGGCGCTTTGGTATAACGAAGCGATCTAGGGTGAGGCACTCGCGCTTGGCCGCTCAGGCTATAGAGCGTAGCTTATTTTGGCACCGTAGTCGGCGTGGTTGACGCCTGCCTCGAGGTCCGCTTCTCCAGTTATCGTCAAACGCGTCGCACCGAAGCGAAGGCGAATGCCCGCAGCGCGCACTGGTTCTAACCACGACGAACGAAAACTTAGTGGTGAGCTACCGGACTCCGCCAGCTGCAGGCTGTCAAACTGCTGCGGCTGGATCGTCACGGACCCTTCATGCTGGACTGCGCCGATGCGGCCGTAAAACGTCAGGTAGCTCAGCACTCCATAGCTGACCACGACCTCTCCTCCGGCTGAAGTCAGGGTCGTGCCGGTCACGCCATATAATTTGCCGTAGCTGCCGCGCAGCGTCAGCGCCGGCCTCGCCAAGGCCTCATAGACGGTCCATTGGAGCGCTGCGCTGACTTGGGTGAAAGCGCTGCCCTTACCGCTTCCTGCCGGCCCTGCCGCGGTGATGCCCGCATCAACCGGTATTGGCAGCCCTCGAAGCAGCCAGATGCGAGGAATTCCCACGCTTTTCCCGCTTCTATCGTCGCCTAGCTGGGAGTTGAGTAGGGCATTGTGCTCCGGGGGCGTGACGCTCACCATGCCAGCACCAACGTCGGTCCCTATTGAACCATGGCTACCGGCTGGTTCGAGCAGACTCGCGGCATTGACGCGGCCGAAGAATTGCAGGGCCTCATCGACGGTGCTTTGTCCCGGACGCGGAGCGCCGCTTGCCTGAGCCGACCAGGAACCGCAGCCAAGTAGCAGTGCCAGCAACGCATTTAACCGATTCTTCAAGCTCATGCTAGCTCGCCCCTGTGGTTGTGCTAAAAGCTGCACAATGGACGTATTTCTTATCGATCATTATGACAGTTTTACGCACAACGTCATAGACTGGCTGGCTGGTAGCGACGGTGTGCTAGCGATCCACTGCGTCGCCTGGGACGATGCCCCCGGACTTGCCAAAGCCGCTAACAGCCATGCTCCATTGGTCATTTCCCCGGGCCCAAAGAGTCCGAACGACGTTCCGCCGACCATGGCTCTGCTGCGTCAACAGCTTGGCCTGGTGCCGATTCTCGGTATTTGCTTGGGACACCAAATGCTCGCTGCCATGAGCGGCGCGAGGATCGTCCGGGGTCAGGCACCCCATCACGGCACGGCCCGCCGCATTTTGGTCGACGCGGTGAAGCCGGGCCTACTGGCCGGTCTGGCGCCGTCCTTTGCCGCTGGAGTGTATAACTCTCTGGTGGTTGAGGCGATATCATTGCCGCCGATCTGGACCATCAATGCCCGCTGCGATCTTGGCGAGGTCCAGGCGATGTCCTACAGCGGCGGCGGCGCCCCGGCCTTTGGTCTGCAGTTTCATCCAGAATCATTTTTAAGTCAGGGTGCCGACGTGATTCGCGCCAACTGGATCGCCGCCGTTCAGGCCTGGCGGTCCGCTCAGGAATCAGCGTCGCAGCAGGGCATGGTTCAATAACTCCTGCCCTCCAGCCTTCCCGCTCTCCCTGTTGCGCGAAGTAAAGCCGCTGCCCAAAAACTGGGAGGACGGGAAGGCTGGAGGGCAGGATCTATGCAGCAAAGCCTCGCCGCTGCCCTAAGGGTCTGTTAAAGCTCGGCGATCGCGCCTTTCCCGGTGCCTTCAAAGCAGATCACTTTGACCTTTTCGTTGGTATTCTCTTCGCGCTTGATCAACCTGGCGATTTCCTGCGCGATACATTCGATGCTGGTTTCTTGGGCAACGCAGAACACGCGGTCCGCTGGCAGCGTCGCCTCAAAGGTACCTTGCGATGCTTGATACCCGAGGGTCACTCCTTCGCGAGTCTTGCCGCGGGTGCCCGGCTCGATCATCCCGACCAGGAACTGGCTTGGCGTCGCGATGTGGACGGTCGACCCAAACACGTCGCGGACGATATAGTGTTCCAGGTCCGGCCTGCGCTCATCACCGACAAAGATTTGGATGCGCGAGCGATGACCGTGGAACAGCCGCTGGCACATGCCCTCATGTCCGGCGATACCATGAGTATAACGAAACACGGCTTCGACCTGGTCCACATCTTCATCACGCAGGGTGACGGTGATGCTGCTGATCTCCTGCGGCAGGCGGTGGCGCAAGCTGCGGACCACCTCTTGCTCCAGGATCTGTCGGTTGATCCCGACACAGCGCGTCGGAAACACGGCGCCATTCGGTCCGCGATACTCCCAGTTCCCTTCCAGGACGTCTTTGGCTGGGCGGGTCTTCATATGCCAGCACTCGCTTTTTTCCGAGCCGCGAAATTCCATACCCTTGAACAGCACGGCCTGCGAGTTGATCGGCATGATCAGGGCATGATCGATGCTCGATTTCAGGACCTGCCGCACTAGTTTCTTTAAGTGGCTAAAGTCATAGACGAATCCGTTGTCCCCCACCGACCCGGTGATGCTGACATCGACCGTCCAAGTCTGTCCGATCACGCCCTTTGACGGATCAAAGAGGGCGCAATCAACCTTGGTTACATCGCTGAGGAAGATCGTTCCGCGTGCACCGCTATCGTCTTGGCTTGGCTGCGTATCTTTTGCGTTGCTCAAATTCGTTTAGAACCTCTAGGTGTTCTGAGATAAACGCGACGTTATACCGACTTCTTCATTGAAATCCAAATTAATAATAAGTAATCCTGGCAACCTAGTCTTTTGCTGCAACCGATGAGGCCGCCATGAGTTTTGACCGGGTCAGAGTCCGGATCGCCCCTTCACCCACTGGTGACCCCCATGTCGGGACCGCTTACGTGGCTCTTTTTAACTATGTGTTTGCTCGCAAGCATGGTGGAGATTTTATCATCCGCATCGAGGACACCGATCAGACCAGGTACCGTGGATCAAGCGAAGACATGATCTTGCGCAGCCTAAAGTGGCTCGGCCTGAGCTGGGATGAGGGGCCTGATGTTGGTGGTGCCTACGGGCCCTACCGCCAATCGGAGCGCCGCGAGATTCACGCAAAGTATGCTATGCAGCTCGTCGAGTCGGGGCATGCCTACCGTTGTTTTTGCACTCCTGCGCGCCTTGACGTCATGCGCCAAGAACAAAAGGCTGCTGGGAAAACGACCGGTTATGACCGCCATTGCCGCGACCATAGCCAGGCTAAAACAGCGGCCCATCTGACGGCGGGCGACGCCTTCGTGGTGCGGTTAAAGATGCCAACCGAAGGCAAAACAGTCTTTCAAGACTATGTCCGCGGTGCCATCGAGATCGACAACAGTCGGATCGATGACCAGGTGCTGCTCAAATCAGACGGCTATCCAACTTATCACCTGGCCAATGTGGTCGATGATCACCTCATGAAGATCAGCCACGTCATGCGCGCTGAAGAGTGGGTCACCTCGACGCCTAAGCACGTTCTGCTGTATCAGGCTTTCGGCTGGGAGGTGCCGACCTTTTGCCATCTGCCGCTCCTGCGCAATCCGGATCGCTCGAAGATTTCAAAGCGCAAAAATCCGACCTCCCTGCGCTACTACGAGCGTTCGGGAATCCTGCCGCACACTCTGCTGAACTTTCTGGGTCTGATGGGCTGGAGTTTTGGCGATAACGTCGAGATCTTTTCCGTGGCGGAAATGATCGAACGCTTTGACCCGAAGCATATCCACCTGGGCGGTCCGATTTTTGATCAAAGCAAGCTTAACTGGCTAAACAATCAATACTTACAGAAATCTACGGACGATGAATTCGTCTCCTATATCCGCGACCAGATGTTTTCGCCGGAGATCCTCAAGCTACTCAAGCCTTTGGTCTGTGAGCGCATCGATCGGATGGAGCAGTTTGTCGACAAAAACGCGTTCTTTTTTAATGGTGCTTTGACCTACGACCAGGCGACCTTGGTCCCCAAAGAAAAGACTGTGGCAGATGTGATTGGCGTGGCGGGTGCCTTAGCGGATGTCCTCGACGAGGTGTACGACTGGGACGCCGAGCACCTCAAGGCGGCTCTAGACAGCCACCGCGAAGCCATCGGTTGGAAGCCGAAGGACTACTTCATGACCTTGCGGTTGATTCTGACGGGACGAAAGGACTCTCCACCGTTGATCGAATCCATCGTCATCATCGGTCGCGAGATCACCCGCTTTCGCCTGCGTAGCCTGCCGCAGCTTTTGAAATAGCCACCCCGGTTTGAGCTGGAGGTCGGAGGGTTGGGCGCAAGCCCAGCCTTCTTTCACACCGCCATGCGCTTGATCGCCGCGCCCAAGGCCTCGAGCTTCTTGTCCATGTGCAGATAGCCGCGCTCGATCTGATAGATGTTGTTGATCTCGCTTTTGCCCATCGCCGTTAGGGCGGCCATGACCAATGCCATGCCGGCGCGTACGTCCGGCGAACTCATATTAGAGCCGAATAGTTGGGAGGAGCCTGTGACGACGATGCGGTGAGGATCGCACAAGACGATATTTGCGCCCATGCGCATCAGGTTGTCGGTGAAGAACATGCGGCCCTCAAACATCTTCTCGAAAAAGATCACCGTGCCGCTGGCCTGAGTGGCAGCGACGATGGCCACCGACATCAGGTCGGTTGGGTATGCAGGCCACGGACCACTATAGATAGATGGGATCCGGTCGCCGATGTCCTTGCGCATGACCAGTGGCCTGCGTCCATCGATGATCAATGAGTTGTCGCGAACGGTCGGTGAAATCCCAAGGCGATGAAGGACTTTAAGCGGATAGCGCATGTCCTCGACATCGACATCTTCGATGGTGATCTCGCCCTTGCTGATGGCGCCAAGGCACAGCAGACTCCCAACCTCCATGAAATCGGCGCCGATGGTGTGTTCTGTTCCACCCAAGGTGGTGACGCCGGTTATTTTTAACTGGTTTGTCCCGATACCGATGATCTTTGCACCCATGGCATTGAGCATGCGGCACAGGCCGACCACGTGTGGTTCCGACGCGGCGTTATTCAGAGTCGTGACGCCGTGCCCCTTAGTTGCGAGCATGATGAGGTTTTCGGTCGCTGTGACCGACGGCTCATCCATGTAGATCTCAGTGCCGGTGATCTTCGCCATCCGCCCGGTGATGACGCGGTCAAGCTGGAGGACTCCGCCTAGAGCCTCGGTACCTTCCCAGTGGGTGTCGATGCGCCTGGCGCCGATGACATCGCCGCCTGGAGGTGCCAGCTCAACCTGGCCAAACCGGGCTAGGAGCGGCCCCAGCAGCATGATGGAGGCGCGGACTTTTGCGCACAAATCATAGGCCGGGCGGTAACTGTGAACATTGGCAGCGTCCAGCACCACCGTGTCAAAGTCCGTCCATTCGATACGGACACCGATCCCCGCCAGGATTTCTAGCATGGTGAGGACATCGCCAATCCGGGGCATACGCTTCAAGGTCACCGGATCATCGGTGAGTAGGCAGGCGCAGAGGGCCGGTAGGGCCTCGTTCTTATTGCCGGACGGGCGAACCGTCCCACTCAGCGGACGGCCGCCTTCGATGACAAACTTATGCATGAATCAGGCCCCAAATGCCCATTAGCGAAGGAGATCGATCAGTTCCTGCCTGGACAGGGTCTTAAAGACCTCTTCATCTTGGTCGAGAAACTTTTCGAATAGTGCCCGCTTGTTTTGGATCATGCGATCGATTTTTTCCTCGAGGGTGCCGCGAGTCACGAGCTTGAGGACCTGAACGTTCTTGTTTTGCCCGATGCGGTGGACCCGGTCGGTCGCCTGGTTCTCCTTGGTCGCGTTCCACCAGCGGTCATAGTGGATGACCACCGAGGCGGCCGTCAGGTCGATACCGATGCCCCCAGCCAGCAGCGAGCCGCAAAACACTTTGAGATTCGGATCGGTCTGGAAAGCCTTGATCACAGCGCCGCGGTTGCGGGTTTGCCCGGTCAGTACCGAGTGGCCGATGCCCTTATCGGTCAAATAGGCAGTGATCAATTTGATCATGCCCACGTATTGACTGAATATGACCACTTTATGATCGGACCCAAACGCCTCGTCGAGCAATTCGATCAACAAGTCGAACTTGCCACTGTGGTGTTTTTTATAATCGGGGGCATCGGTCATCAAAGCCGGGTGATCGCATATCTGTTTGAGCATGGTGAGGGTGGCGAACACATGCAGATAGGGAACCGGAGACTTCTCGTCTTGCAGCTGCTCAATAAGGGGTTGAGCCTTCATGGCCACGACGTCGCGATACATTTTAACTTGCTCGTCGGATAACGCACAGTGGCGAAGATCCTCGACTTTGGCAGGGAGATCCTTGAGTACCTGGCTCTTGGTGCGGCGCATTTTGAATGGGTGGATCAGCTTCTGCAAGGCAAGCGTGGTCTCATGGCTTTCGCCTTGGGCCAGTGGCGTCATAAAGGTTTGGCGAAAATACTCATCCGAGCCGAGGTAGCCTGGCACAAGGAAATCAAACAGGTTCTTTAACTCGCCGAGGTGATTTTCCATCGGCGTGCCGGTCAAACAGATGCGGATGCGGCTCGGGAGTTTGCACGCAGCCTGATAGGTGGCGGTATCATTATTCTTTACGAAATGCGCTTCATCGAGGATCAGCGCATCCCATTGTTGCGCACATAGTTGCCGAATATCTCGCAGCATGACGCCGTAGCTGGTCACTAGGGTATGCTTTGTCGCATGCGGCCCAAGCACCTCGCCCAGTGCACTCATGCGGCGCGTCCCATGATACTTTACGCCGCCAAGTAGGTTGGCAAACTGTTCGATCTTGTCGGTCCAATGATCGAGCACCGTCGTTGGGCAGATGACGAGGAACCGCGCATTGGGCTTCTCTTTAAAGATGGCCGCCATAAGCGCCATGGCTTGGTGGGTTTTACCAAGACCCATTTCGTCTGCCAGCAGTCCGTGCAGTCCGTTTTTAAACAACCACCATAGCCAACGCAGACCCATGTCCTGATATTCGCGTAGGTGAATCCCGGTGTCCTGAAGCACGGGTGACGATGATTCAGGGACGAACTCGAGGCGATTGCGGATTTCATTGACGGCCTTCTTACTCCCGACGAAGGCATCAAAGTCGCCAACGGCCGCTTTAAGCCGCATTAAGCCCATGGCGTCGACCTTGACGGACTCGCCGTCATCAGACAGCTCCCACTGGTGCGCCGTGACAAAGTCAGGGATCTTCATCCAGGTATCGCCACTGCGAATAAACTTCCGCCTTTTGCCGCGATACTGCTTCATCAAGGCGGCCATCGAGATGCTACCCTTGCCAGCCCCGTAGTGCGGATCGAGCCGGAACCACCCGCCCTCTTCACCGATGATGTGGATATTGCCTAACTTCGGCGCTTCGACCACGGTCGTCTGTTGCAGGACGCTGTCCAGGTAGAGTGGGCCGACGACGGCAAATTCGGCAAAGCCGCGATGCACGAGCTCGGCCGCATCGTCATCCTTGAAGGTCTTACTGAGGGGGAGTTCCCCCCACGCGGTGCTAGTGACCAGCTGATTGATTTTATAGTACCCGACCCCCGGTAGAAAAAAGCCTTCGGTTCCCATAAACTTATTGGCTGTCTTCATGGGAACGACCAGGTAGTCCTGCACGTGCGAGTCTTGACCCACGGCGATGCGCAGATACGACCCCTGCTCCGTCGTCAGTCGTGGATCGACACTGATGTGACTGTTGCGGGGTAGAGGCAACATCACCACCCGTTCGGCGACAATTCTTTCAGGGTCCGGTTGGGTCAACCTGGTCCCCATCTCAACCTTTTCGTCACTGACAATCAGCGCGCGGACGTCCTGAGTTGCGGTATCGAGGTTGGGATGCGCCCGTAAAAACCCCGCCGCTGCATCTAAGCCGAGGTCGTAGTGCGTCAGATGCCCTGGCTTGATCTCAATGCGAACGCGCAGGGCTGGGCCCCGTCCAATCAGCGACAGGCCATGGATGTTCCCTTTGAGATGATCGATGATGGTCTGAGTGGCGCCGCTTAGGGGGCGCTTCTTCTCGCCATCACCCAGGTCCCCTAGCGCCTTATCGGCCGCTCTAGGCTTTTTCGGTGGCGCTGGCGGCTTTAGTGGCGTCGCCGAATCCAAGCCGCCGAACAACTCGGGGCGTTCCCGGTCGACATGAATCATAAAGGCCGCAATATGTTCGCAGTACTGACCTAGGGTGCGGTTTTTGCGGCAGGTACACTCGATCCATTGGATGCAATGTCCGGCCGGGTGAATCTTTAGCCGCACTTCGGCCCGGTTGGCGGCAATCACCTTGGCTAGGATCAGGCCTTCATAAGTCTTAAGGTCCTGCACTTTCCCTGAATGATAGAGATCGACACCTTCGAGCCAGTCGGGCTCTTCGAGATAGTCGTAGAAATGGTCTAAAAGATTGGCTTTGGCGGCTTTTTGCAATCGGTGCTCGTCGTTTCGGTCGGGGCTCGGGCCGGCGTTGAGGTTCCGCAGGACCACCCATTATGATGGATATCCGGGCTGGGAGCGACGTCTTTGCGGGCGTTCTTCTATTTTATCAGAAAGCCACCCGTCATGCGGCGTGCCGCCCAAAGACTTTCGCTCGATGCCTTGGACCCCTTGCCCCGCAAGACTTGCGCGGTATTCGCTCGGACTCATGCCAGGGTAGGTAGCAGGAATCTAGAATTTATTTGCCGAGTCTTGCCGAAAAAATTTGACGCCACCGAGGCTGTCGCGTATCCATGTCCTCCACGCCGAAGCCGATGGCTGCAAGGTTAAAAACTCCCTAAAAAAGAGTCTAAGCCAAGGGTTGACAAAGCCTTGAAAGCAGCTAAAGTGACGGACTCTCGGTGCCGGCTAGAAGATCTGAGAAAAGCTTCGCAAGAAACTTAAACTCAGGGGTTGACAGAAACGCTGACCCAGTCTAGTTTGACCGACCTTCCCCGGAGGAAACAACAAGCGAAACGCTGGGTTGTGGTTGCTGGGGGCTCTTTGAAAACTGAATAGCGACAGAAACAAAAAGAACCAATACGAACAGGTTGCTGTCGGGTTTTAGCTTTTCGGAGCGCGAAACCCACGAGTCATTGGCTCGTTAAATACAGATTAAACCTGTTATTTTTATCAGTTTAGTTTACGCAAGTAATCAACCGATTCAAGTGACAGGGTTAGGATTTAAACATTAGAGTTTGATC
>Ga0315287_10000356_pt1 | contig 39749 bp, 27 predicted proteins | sample YL17G11_0_MG_FD_205037 | JGI IMG/M metagenome (GOLD analysis project Ga0315287, IMG submission 205037) | Sediment microbial communities from Yellowstone Lake, YNP, Wyoming, USA - YL17G11_0 | ecosystem: Environmental > Aquatic > Freshwater > Lake > Sediment | place: USA: Wyoming | collected...
TTGCCTAAAACCTCGAGAAGTGCCATTCTGTCCTTGGCCACCACGTCTGGTTCCTCCTCAGCGTTCGGTTTGCAGACCTAACGCTTAGGAACCACGCGGTGGCCTCTTGCGTCAAGACCATCCGGCCGAATCTACACCACTACCTGGGACTCTAACATCCTGATCCCTCTGGAACCAGGGGCCTGGTCGCTCCGCCCAGGGCCGCGGCCAGAGCCTGGCCAAGTTCGGCCGGAGAAGGGCCAGAGGAGCGAGCCAATGGTCAGACAGCGAGATCCAGACCGAGGGCGCCAGGTAGCAGCAGCAGCTTAAGGGGCAGGATGAGGTTATCCAGCGTGATGAGTCGGAGAGTCGCGGAGGAACGGGTTGACGCAGACAGCGCCTCTAGGTGGGATCCAGGCGAACTCCCCGGAAGGAAAAGCCAAGCGACTGTTGCGTTCTTGCAGGCAGCGCCGGCGTGGGAGCCCTATTCAGGCACCTGGCCGGAACTCCGGGTTCCTGTACGAGTTTGGCAACAGGCCCATGAACACGGTGGCCTACTTTTTGGTTGACACAGGCATGGGGCCGACATGAGCAGGAAATGGGCGGAAGCGATGGAGAACAATGGCCCTAAACCGCAGCATGGCGGGGGTGGTTGTGGCGGAATGGGTGAAACCTCGTTAGGAAATCAAACAAACTCAGTCCGGCGTGCCGTTCGTCGGAGCGCGGAACTCTGGGGCGAGTTGAAGGCAACGCCTCAGCGCTTCCGGGTACTGACAGGTGAGCGGGCTACGGGGGCGCTCCACTTAGGCCATTACTTCGGATCTCTCAAGAGCCGCGTGACGCTACAGGAATTGGGCGTAGAGATGTTTCTCGTGATAGCCGACTACCAGGCTATCACGGACCGCACGGCAACCTCGGCAATCAAGGAAAGTGTCAGAGAAATCATCCTTGACTACCTTGCAGTTGGAATCGATCCAAGGCGAACGACGATCTTCTGCCATAGCATGGTCCCATCGCTCAACCAACTGCTGCTCCCCTTTCTCAGTCTAGTGTCGATGCCGGAGCTCACGCGCAATCCGACTGTGAAGGATGAGATTAAGCTCTCAAGTATCAAATCAGTTAGCGGGCTCATGATGTCATACCCGGTGCATCAAGCCGCGGATATCTTGTTCTGCAAAGGTAACGTTGTACCGGGTGGCCAAGATCAATTGCCCCACATCGAAATCACCCGGCGGATCGCACGACGAATCAACCACCTATACTTCGGCGACGAGACCTATTTCCCTGAGCCGGAATTGCTCCTGAGCAACGCTCCGTTGCTCCTGGGGCTGGACGGACGCAAAATGGGCAAGAGCCTGAATAATGCGATATACATAGGGATGAGTGAGGACGAGACAGCCCGGTTGATTCAAGGTGCCAAGACGGACTCGGTGCGTGCTATCACCTACGACCCAGTACATCGCCCGGAGATATCCAACCTCTTGCTGCTGTACTCCCTATGTACAGGCCAGTCCCCTGAAGACATAGCGTCGTCCATTGATGACCAGGGGGCTGCTCAGGTCAAAAGGCAGTTGACGGAAGTTGTGAACGAGTATTTCCGAGAGATGCGCCGCCGCCGCGCTCAATTGGCCGCCGATGAGGTGCACGTATGGAGCATCCTCCGTACCGGTAACGAGCGTGCCAGTCAAATTGCGGATGTCACCTTAGGTGTGCTCAAGTCCTCCATGGGCATGGCCTATTACTAGGGGGGTGAATTCTGTGTTTGGAGCACAGGGCCCTCCGCGTAGGAACACGCGCCTGATGACGGGGGCACGTCCGACCGGCGGTCTTCACGTGGGGCAGTATTTTGCTGCCTTCCGCCCGTTTGTCGAAAGTGAGGGCTTTCGGCAGGCTGGGAACGGCTGAGAAGTCAAAGGCCCCGAGCTTGAGAAAACGAGGGCCTTCGGGCAGAGGTGCCACCGCGGTCGAGCCGTAGCTTGAAGTAGACGTCCACGGCCAACTTCACGGCTGTAGATCATCGCGAGTTGGTACTGCGAGCGCAATCCGAAGGTATGGGCAGACGTTCTACTCTGCCTGAGTCCGCGGGGCCCTGTGGCCAGGCCGGTGGCATCTGATGTAGGAACCAGGCTAGATTGCGCTAGCCTATCTGGAACCTCGCGCTGCTTCCTACCCGCCCGGGCACAACCTCCAACCTCGCATCAATCCGCTCCTTGAGTTCCGGCACGTGGGAGATGATCCCGACCAGACGCCCACCCTGCTGGAGGTCGATGAGGGTGCGGATGGCCAGGTCGAGGGCCTCCGGGTCGAGGCTGCCGAAGCCCTCGTCGATGAAGACGGTGTCCAGGCGCAGGCCGCCGGTGAGGCTCTGGACGGTATCGGCCAGGCCGAGGGCCAGGGACAGCGAGGCCAGGAAGCTCTCGCCGCCGGAGAGGGTGGTTACCGAGCGGCTGGTGCCGGTGTAGAAGTCGGAGACCTCTAGGTCGAGCCCGCCGGCCGTCCGGCGGTCGGCCCCCTCGAGCGAGCGGAGGAGGTCGTAGCGCCCCTGGCTCATGGCCCGCATCCGGGTGGAGGCCTTCCGGAGGACCTCATCAAGAAGGGCCCCCAGCACGTAGCGCTCAAAGCTCACGCGCAGGGCATTCCTGCCTGAGGCCACCTCGGCGAGGCGGCCCGTGGTGGCGTAGCGTCCGTCGAGGGTCTCTATCTCCCGGGCGACCGCGCCCAGATCCGTGGCCAGGGAGTCGAGCTTCCGGAGGTCGGAGGCCAGTTCGCCGGAGCTGAGGGTGGCCCTTTCGACCTGGTCGGCCGCATCCTGGGCCTGCCCGGCGAGAGACTCCAGATCGGGTGCGACGATCCCCTGCCCGGCGGCTTGGGCCGTCTCGGTCCGCTTTCGGGCCGCGCCTAGGGAGGTTTCGTGGTTCCGTATCCGTTGCTCCAGCGCGTCCATTTCCTCCTGGGTGCGGAGGGCGTCGTCTAAGTCCCCGACGCTGGTGAAGCCGCGGGCGACGATGTCCCGGGCGAACAACCGCTCCTCACTTTCGGCCTGCTCGTGGGTCTTGAGGGCCGAGGCGCTGGCCGCTTTCAGGGCGGCTTCCGTACCGGCCAGGTCGCTGTTGGCCTTTTCGGCTTCCGTGCGGGCGGTCTCGTAGGCATTGGTCAAGGTCTCGCTCTGCTGCCTCGCGGCGCCGATGGCTTCGTCTAGAGCCCCCGGACCTCGCAGTTCCTCGGGAACGCTGCCCTCACGATCCTTAAGTCTCGCCTGGGTGGCATCGAGGTTGGTCCTGGCCTCGCGGAGGGTCGTCTCAGCTTGCTCCCGTTCCCCGGCGGGCCCATCGGCCGCGAGCAATTCCCTGGCAAGCTGGTCCTTGCGGCCCTTGAGTTGGTCCTGGCGTGTGGCCGAGGTGTTGGCTTGGTCCAGGTCGGCCTTCACGGCGGCCATGTGGGTGGCCAGCGGAGTCTCGCCGGCCGCTGCCACCTGGCCCAGAGACTCCAGGTTCTCCCGCTTGGCAGCCAGGCTGCCCTTGAGCTGGGCCACGTCGGTGTCCTGTTCCTGGGCCAGCCGGCGGGCCTGGTCAAGACCGGCCTCCAACCGCTCCACGTCGGACCGCTTCCGCGTGACTTCGTCCTGGTCGGGGAGGTGGTCGGCCGCGTGGGCCGGGGCCGGGTGGTCGGCCGCGTGGGCCGGGGCCGGGTGGTCGGTGGCGCCGCAGACTGGGCAAGGCTGGCCGTCAGTCAGCCCCTGGGCCAGAATGGCGGCCTGACCTTCTCGCCAGGCCTCCTCGAGGGTCCGTAGCTCGCGGCGGGCGTCCTTCAGGGCGGTCTCTTTCTGGGTTTGCTCCGCCTTGCGGGTGGTCAGAACCTCGGCGGCTTCGGCCAGGCTGCGGTCCAGAGCGGCAATCTCGCGGTGGGCGACGACGGCGGAGGCGAGGGTCTCATGCTCATGGCGAAGGGTCTCGGCCCTGGTCGCGGCCGCCGCCGCTTCGAACAGGGCGCGGTCGTTCTCCTCCAGGTCGGCCTTGAGGCGGGCAATCCGGTCTCGCAGGCCGGCGACCTCTTTCTCCCGATCCATGTGGGTGGTCTTCGACCCGGCCAGTTTCTGTCGCAGGTCATCGAGGCTCTTGACCTCGGGGGCCAGACCCTCAAGCTCCACGAGGCGCCGGGCCACCTGGTCCCGCTCCGGCTGCCTAGACTCCTCGGCCTTGAGGGCCCGGGCGGCCCGCTCCGTCTTGTCCCAGGCCTCTTGGCGCCGCTGCTCGGCCTTGAATGCCTCAAGGTCGGCTTGCTCGGCCTCGGCCCGCCGCTTGCCCAGGCTCTGTTGGGCCGACGCCAACGTAGCGGCGACCCTGGAACGTGCCAGGGTCCCCCGGTTGGTGTTGATCTCGGCCGCGTCGGCCTCTAGTTTCGACAGGGCCGTCCGGGCTTCGGCCCGTTCCTTGAGGATCTTCTCGGCTTCGCGGCCCTCCTCGAAACGGGCCTGAGCGGCCTTGGCTCTCTCCTTCAGTTCCGCCAGGCGGTGCTTGGCCTTGTCCAGGTCGGCCCGGAGCGCGGCGAGCTTGGTGGCCAGTTCTTTCTCGGTCTCCACGGCGGCTTGCCCGAGGAGCACGGCCCGCCGGTCGCGAGTCCGGATGAGGGAGTCTTGAAGGTCCTTGGCCCGGGTCTTGAGCTTGTCCTCGATGGCCTTGTAGACCTCGGTCTTGAAGAGGACCTGGAGGATTTCCTGACGCTTGGACGAGTCGGTCATGAGGAAGTCCATGAACCGGTTCTGGGGAAGCATGATGACCTGGCGAAACTGGTCGCTGCGGAAGCCCAGGCGCCGCTCAATCTCGTTAGTGACGTCGGTGGGCTTGGTGGCCAGGACGTGGAGGTTGGTGGAGGCGCCGGGCGGCGCGATCTCCCATAGGGTGGCCCGGTGCGGCTCGGTCGTGGTGCCGATGGCGCCGCGGCGGGTGGGCCGCTCCCACTGCGGGCTGCGGGTGACCCGGTAGCGGCGGTCGCCGAGGCCGAAGTCGAAGGTCACCTCGGTAGGGTCGGACGGGCCGGCATAGTGGCTCCGCATCTGACGGCCGTCGCGCTGGGCGCCGCTGGTGTCGCCGTAGAGGGCGAAGGACATGGCGTCGAGGATCGAGGTTTTGCCCGACCCGGTGGGGCCATGGATCAGGAAGAACGAGCGGTTGCCCAGCTCCGAGAAGTCGATGACCTGCTCGCCGGCGTAGGGGCCGAAGGCCTGCATGACGAGGCGCAAGGGTCTCATGGCTAGGCCTCCCTCTCCGCGCGCCGGACGTCTTCGATGACCTCGTCGAGGGCCGATTGCTCGTCGGCGGTGAGTTCGGCGCCGGTTACGTCGGTGAAGAACGCGCGGAAGAGGTCGCGCTCGGTCATGTTGTGGCGGATGTCACCGGCCGCCGCGGCGGCAGAACCGGAAGCTCCGGCCCCGGCGGGACCAGCGGCGCCCCATCCCTCCGTGCGCTCGATCCGGAGGAGGTTGGGGTAGACCTCGCGGAGGCGAGCCATGGCATCGAGGACGGGGCCGTCGTCGAGAAGGGTGACGAGGAGGTAGTCGTTGGGGCTGCCGGTGGCGGCGCCAGCCGCCGCCGGCCCGCGGAGAAGGTCGGCGAAACGCCCCGATATTCGCCGGACATCCCGGCGGGGCCGGAGGGGGACGCTCTCGCGGGTAAAGGTTCCGTCCGCCGCCAGCTCAACAACGTCGACGGTCTTGGTGTGATCGGCCTCGTCGAAGGAGTACTTGAGGAGCGACCCGGCGTAGCGGATGTTTCCGGCGCCGGACTGCTGCGGGCGGTGGAGGTGGCCGAGGGCCACGTAGGAGAAACCCTCGAAGGCGGCAGCCTCCACGGTTCCGGCCCCACCCACGGTGAGGGGGCGCTCCGACTCGCTCGGGGTCGCGCCGGCGACGAAGGCGTGGGTGACGAGGATGGAGCGCGGGCCCGCCGGTGCGGCCGGAAAGAGCGCATCGCCGGCCCGGGCGCGGGCCAGGACTGCCCGCATGGCCTGGTCGTGATCCCGGGGACCATTCTCGGTGTCGCCCAGCCACTCCCGGGCCACGGCCGGGTCGGCGTAGGGGACCGGGAAGACCTCGACCGTCCCGTAGCGGTCCTCAAAGGTTAGGGGTGCCCCCATTCCGTCCAGGTTCCCTAGCACGTGAAGCTTCTGCCGGCCGAGGAGCCGCGAGCCAAAGGATAGGCGCTCGGGACCGTCGTGGTTCCCGGCGATCAGGACCACGCGGGTCCCTACGTCGAGGACCAGACGGCAGAGCACGTCGTCGAGGAGGGCCACGGCCTCGGGCGGCGGGACGGCCCGGTCGTAGACATCCCCGGCGATGATGATCGCGTCGGGCTTCACGCCGCGGGCCAGATCCACGAACTGATCCAGAAGATGGGCTTGGTCGTCGGTTAGGTGAACCCCGAGGAAGACCCTGCCCAGATGCCAATCCGCCGTGTGGATGAAGCGCATGGCCGCCACCCCCAGACCAATCCAAGGTTCAAGGTTGCCAGTGGGGCAAGAGTTCAAGACGTGGCGGGGCGCGCCCTGCCGGGAGGGCGGAAAGGTCCGACCAAGTGGGAGAGGGGGGAGGGGGGAGGGGAGGGAGGCAGGGGGGAAAGGGTGACTCCCCCTGGCCGTTGGGATGCCCCGGTCCGGTCGACCGCGCGGCGGGTGCCATTTGGACGGCGCCGCGCCAATCGCTTTTGCAGGCAGAGAGGAGCGGGCTGTGTTGGCGGCAAATATGGTAAGGCCATCCACCATTTGGTCCTGGACGCGCTGAAATCCGCGTGCCGGGGGTGACAGTGGCGCCTCGTGCGGCGGAGTTTCACGCCGCCACCGATGCCGCCAACACCGGGGGTTCAAGAGGAGATCGAGATGAGCGAGCGCAGTTATTGGCTGGACCTGTTCACGGGGACTACTTGGGACGAGTTCAAGGTGGCCGGAGCCAGCATCACAGGGTTTCGCGAGTCCCGCTGGTCGACCGTTCAGAGGGTGAGACCGGGCGACTACCTCCTCTGCTACCTGACGGGAGTCTCCCGCTTCATCGGCGTCCTCGAGGTACAGAATGCGTCCTTCAAAGATGAGACACCCATTTGGAGGGACGAGGCGTTCCCTTGCCGCCTCAAGGTGAGTGTAGTGGTTGAGTTGACTCCTGCGACGGCTGTTCCCGTCCTCGAGATGCGGGACAAGCTTTCCCTCTTCCGAAACCTAGTCAGCCCGAACGCGTGGACCGGTCACTTCCGAACCTCTCTTGCCAGAGTGGAGGCAGCGGACGGTGAGGCAATCCTCCGGGCGGTACTTGATGCAAAGCGGAACCCCGTCAGCAGGCCTGTCAATGAACGTAAGCTAAGATACCGTCCCAGGCCTCTCAAGGCCCGGATTGGCTCCGTGACTGTGCCAGATGGCGAGCAGGACGAACTGTTCGGGGAGGAGCCCGAAGGCAAGAAGCCCCGGGAGCATACGGAAATCCAGTGGCATCTCCTCAGGCTGGGCGCGGACATGGGCTTCGACGTTTGGGCGGCCCGAAATGATAGGACAAGGGTGTGGGACGGCAAGCGGATCGCTGACGTACCCAAGCTCAAGTCCGAGTTGCCACTGCAGTTTGACGAGGCAACAAACAGGACCATCGAACTCATCGACGTGCTGTGGCTAAGAGGGAATGCCATCGCAGCGGCCTTCGAGGTCGAAAGTACGACCTCGGTCTACTCCGGCCTCCTGCGAATGGCCGACCTCGTGGCAATGCAGCCAAATCTCAACATCCCACTGTACCTCGTGGCTCCCGACGACAGGCGAGAGAAAGTCATCTCCGAGGTGAACCGCCCCACATTCTCACGTCTTCAGCCGCCCCTCTCAGACATGTGTCGCTTCATATCCTTCGGCACACTGAGAGAGCAAATCAAGGCTGTCGGCCACATCGTCCGCTTCCTGAAACCTGAGTACCTTGACGAGATCTCGGAGTCTTGCGAAATCGAGGAGGCATGAGGAGTCTCAATCCCGGGCGCCGCTGGGTGACACGACGGTAGCCGTCATCAACTCGTTCCCACGCACGGGGTCATCCGAGAAGCCACTCCGGGAGCCTCCGCTGGAACAGCGCGAAGCTCGGGCGCTCGCCACTTCGATCGGAAGCCTGCCACGCCCGAAGCGTCCCCGGCCCCGGGAACTTGGCAGGGCTTGGCAGGATGACCCGGGGCCTCCGGCGAACCGTCGGCCGAAGAAACAGGCGCAGGGCGGGCTGACGAACTGCGAACGCGAAACGGGGTGGGTCCCATGCCCTCGGCAATCGTGGTTTCGACGGCGGTGGCGTCAGCTTTGGGTTTCCTGCTCAACGCCTCGGTGCTCTACGTCGTTCTCACCCGGCGCTCCCGGCCGTACCATCTTCTCTTTGCCGCCATCCTCTTGATCTGCGCCCTGTGGGACAGCGGCGTCTTTCTTGCTATGGTTCGCAACAGCCACCTGTTGGAGCTTCCTATCTACGGCTACATCGTCACGGTCCCCTGCATCCTCCTCCCAGCCCTCGTCTTCCACTTCACCCAATCCTACTTGGGCCTATCCCATACCTGGGCGGTAAGGGCCGTCTGGGCCGTGAGTCTGGTCACGGCGGCGACGACGGCCACGGGCATCCTGTGGCCGGTCCAGGGTGTCTACGAATACCCCTGGGGCAACATCTTCCGCGTGGCTGCCGCCCCCATCGTCGCCGCCGTTCCCCTGGCGTTCTACAGCAGCGTTTTCGGGGCGTCGTGCTGGCTTCTGTCCCGGGCTTACCGGGAGGACCCCCGCACGCTGGCGGCCCGGCACAGCCTCTACATCCTGCTCGGCTTCTCGGCCATGACTCTGGCCATGCCCAAGCTCCTGCCCATCTACGGCATCAATGTCCCGGCGTACCTGCCCCTGGGCATGATCCTCAACGATGTCTTCGCCTTCATCATCGGGTTCGCCATAGTTAAGGAGAGGCTGTTCGATATCACCCTTATCGTCAAGCGGAGCGCGCTCTACTCCGTTCTCGCCGGTGTCGCCATCTTCGTCTTCTCTCTCTCCGAGCACACCCTGGCCAGCTACCTGGGGGACCTGATCGGCGAGAAGTCGCGGATGCCGGAAATCGCTTCCGTGGCCGTGGCCATCGCGGTTCTCCTACCCCTCTACCGCCGCCTGGAGCACACCCTTGACGTCTACTTCGCTAAGAGGCGAATCGATTTCTAGGAGCTTGGCGCGGCGATGGTCGCGGCAATGGATGGGATGCCACATGCGACTTGCGAGCCTGGCTAAGCTGTCCGGTCTTCGTGTCAGGCACTTTCCGAGACATGCAGACCGAGCGCGGCCACCTGCGGGCGGTCTTCCCGGAGCTGGCGGAACGGCTCCGGGCCCGCCGCCATCACCTCGAGCAGGTCGACCTCCGCTGGGGGGTGGTCACGACCGAGGCTGCGGGCGAGCAAGCCAAGGAGCCGTACGCCGACATGCCGAGACAAAGGCGCCGGCTGATCGCATCACCGCGTCGCGCCAGGTGGCGCCCTGCCTCCAGTTCCCTGACACGCAGAGAGAATCCCGATGTGGGGCCAATAGGGCGCGCGGGTCCCACGTCACTCGAGGTCCCGCAGGCGGCTAAGTACATCGGCCACTCTGTCGTGGCTCACGGATAGGTCGCGTTGCCAGCCCGCGTTGGACGGGTCCGCCGCCGCTAGGCGCTCGGCGATGGCCAGGGAGGCCCGGTAGGCCGTCAGGGCCCCCTCAAGGTCCCCCTGGTCGCTGAGGACGTCGCCCACACTGGCGTGGCTCACGGACAGGTCGCGTTGCCAGCCCGCGTTGGACGGCTCCGCCGCCGCCAGGCACTCGGCGATGGCCAGGGAGGCCCGGTAGGCCGCCAGGGCTCCGTCAAGGTTCCCCCGGTCGTGGAGCACGTCGCCCACCCTCGCGTGGCTAATGGATAGGTCGCTTTGCCAACCCGCGTTGGACGGCTCCGCCGCCGCCAGGCGCTCGGCGATGGCCAGGGAGGCCCGGTAGGCCGCCATGGCTCCCCCGAGGTTCCCCCGGGCGCGAAGGACGTCGCCCACCTTGCCGTGGCTCACGGACAGGTCGCTTTGCCAGCCCGCGTTGGACGGGTCCGCCGCCGCCAGGCGCTCAGCGATGGCCAGGGAGGCCCGGTAGGCCGCCAGGGACCCCTCGAGGTCTCCCCGGGCGCGGAGCCCGTCGCCCACCTTGACGCGGCTCACCGACAGGTCGCGTTGCCAGCCCGCGTTGGACGGGTCCGCCGCCGCCAGGCGCTCTCGGATGGCCAGGGAGGCCCGGTAGGCCGCCAGGGCGCCCTCAAGGTGCCCCTGGGCTTGGAGGACGTCGCCCACCTTGTTGTGGCTCACGGATAGGTCGCGCTGCCAGCCCGCGTTGGACGGGTCCGCCACCGCCAGGCGCTCGGCGCTGGCCAGGGAGGCTCGGTAGGCCGCCAGGGCGCCCTCGAGGTCCCCCCGGTCGCGGAGCACGTCGCCCACCTTGACGCGGCTCCCGGATAGGTCGCGTTGCTGCCAGCCCGCGTTGGACGGCTCCGCTGCCGCCAGACGCTCGGCGATGGACAGGGAGGCCAGGTAGGCCGCCAGGGCGCCCTCGAGGTCCCCCCGGTCGCGGAGCACGTCGCCCACCTTGACGCGGCTCACGGACAGGTCGCGTTGCCAGCCCGCGTTGGACGGGTCCGCCGCGGCCAGACGCTCGGCGATGGCCAGGGAGGCCCGGTAGGCCGCCAGGGCTCCCTCGAGGTCCCCCCGGTCGCTGAGGACGTCACCCACCTTGATGTGGCTCACGGATAGGCCGCGTTGCTGCCAGCCCGCGTTGGACGGCTCCGCCGCCGCCAGGCGCTCGGCGATGGCCAGGGAGGCCCGGTAGGCCGCCAGGGCGCCCTCAAGGTTCCCCCGGTCGCGGAGCACGTCGCCCACCCTCGCGTGGCTAGTGGATAGGTTGCTTTGCCAACCCGCGTTGGACGGGTCCGCCGCCGCCAGGCGCTCGGCGATGGCCAGGGAGGCCCGGTAGGCCGCCATGGCTCTCCCGAGGTCCCCCCGGGCAAGGAGGACGTCGCCCACCTTGCCGTGGCCCACGGACAGGTCGCTTTGCCAGCCCGCGTTGGACGGGTCCGCCGCCGCTAGGCGCTCTCGGATGGCCAGGGAGGCCAGGTAGGCCGCCAGGGCGCCCTCGAGGTCCCCCCGGTCGCGGAGCACGTCGCCCACCTGGACGCGGCTCACGGATAGATCGCGTTGCCAGCCCGCGTTGGACGGGTCCGCCGCCAGGCGCTCTCGGATGGCCAGGGAGGCCCGGTAGGCCGCCAGGGCTCCCTCGAGGTCCCCCCGGTCGCGGAGGACGTCGCCTACCTTGCCGTGGCTCACGGACAGGTTGCGTTGCCAGTCCGCGTTGGACGGGTCCGCCGCCAGGCGCTCGGCGATGGCCAGGGAGGCCCGGTAGGCCGCCAGGGACCCCTCGAGGTCTCCCCGGGCGCGGAGGACGTCGCCCACCCTGTCGCGGCTCCCGGATAGGTCGCGTTGCCAGCCCGCGTTGGACGGGTCCGCTGCCACCAGGCGATCGGCGATGGCCAGGGAGGCCCGGTAGAGCGCCAGGGCACCCTTGACGTTCCCCCGGTCGCGGAGGACGTCGCCCACCCTGTCGTGGCTCACGGACAGGTCGCGTTGCCGGCCCGCGTTGGACGGGTCCGCCGCTGCCAGACGCTCGGCGATGGCCAGGGAGGCCCGGTAGGCCGCCAGGGCCCCCTCGAGGTCCCCCCGGTCGCTGAGGACGTCGCCCACCTGAACGTGGCTCGCGGACAGGTCGCGTTGCCAGCCCGCGTTGGACTGGTCCGCCGCCAGGCGCTCGAGCGAACCCTTCAATCCCGAGAGGAGGCGATATCGAGTGTCCAGAGTGGTGCTATTCTCAATGGCCCCGAGAAGCCTGTATAGAACATTCTGGCAGGCCATCCCAGTGTGTCTGTCATCGAGGTTGGGTTCTTCAAGCACTGAGATCACCCACTGCACCGCCGTCGGGGGCTCTCCGCCTTCCCCGGCGGTGATGTACTCCGCTAGCCGCTCGGTCGCGCCGGCCAGTTCGCCCTCGGTGAGGGAACCGCCATAGTAGCGCCCGGCTCTCAGCGGGTCCCCGGCGCCGATGAGGTGGAACATCATCTCGTTCCCACGCATGGGGTCATCCGCAGGCAGAGTCTCCAGATAGGAGGCGACAAGGGCGTGCGTCTGCCCGGTCTCGGCCGGGTCGGCCAGGTTCCGCCGGACGATGGCCGGACGCGTTTGACTGTGGGCGAAGTCGTACTGCTGCTGGGGTCCTCGCCGTAGGAGGTGTCCGCGGAAGCTGCGCCGGAGGCCCGCGAACCGAGCCGGGTCCCACGGTTCCCCGCTGACCGCGGGGAGCAGCGTCTTCAGGTCCATCTCCCTCCAGCCGCCGCGACTGAGGGCGATGAGGTTGGCGAACGAGCGCCCCCAGACTTGCCCCCAGACGTGCTCAGTCTGGCTGAGAAGCCACTCGTAGAGGCCCTCGACGTCAGGCGGCAGCTCCTCGGCGACGCTCAGAAGGAGTTGATGAAGCCGCTGCTCGGCGGTGCCCGGGAACTCGCGGTCCACCCGTTGGAAATCGTCCTCATCGAGGAGGTTCAGTTCCTCGATGGCCAGGGTGAGCCACAGAGGGTTGCCGGCCGCTGCGGCTCCTGTGGGCAGTCTCTTGCCCAGGAGCGCGTCCAGCACCCCCGCGTGCAGGGTGCGGTGGTAGCGGGCGCAGATGCGGTGCGCGATCTCCTCGGACTCAGGCCGGGGCAGGGGCTCGACCGGCACTCCCCCGACCCCCGGCCGCCCGACAAGAGCCTCCGAGGCGGTGCCGGGAATAGCGGCCGCGATGAGGCGAGCGTTCTCGGGCCACAATCTGGGCAGCCAGGTAAGGTAGCGGCCCCGGGGGGTGGGTTCAAGCTGATCGAGCGCGTCCAGGAGGACGACCACCCGCGCGCCGCGAGCCGCCCGGTGCAGGAGCGACGCGAAAGCCTCGTCTAAGTCGTCGGCGGAGGCGCCCTCGTCAACGGGCGGGGTTTCACCGAGCGTTCTTGCCAGTTCCTCACACCAGCGCCGGAGCAGACCGCCTACTGACTGAGAGCGGGGCGTGACGCCGGCGAAATGGGCCAAGACAACGCCGCCGGGCTTCTTCGACAGCTTCAGCTCGCGGAACACGTGCGCCAGCAAGGCGCTCTTGCCTGAACCGGCTGGCCCGGTCACACACACGCCCCATGGCGCGCCTTCGTGGACCGGCGAACAGGCCGAGGCGACAAGCTGTCCGGCTATCTCCTGGCGGCCCACGAAGTCACGGGTGGCCATTTCGACGAACTCTTCGAGGGCCGAGCGCTCCTCATCCCGCCAGGTCGGCTGCTCCTGCTCCCCGAACGCCGGAACCGCGACCCGCAGGTCGGCCCAAAGGCTCTCGAGGACCATCTCCCCGAAATCCTCGAGCCCCGTCACCCTGTTCCCGTCCGTATCCCATCGCGCCCGGTAGCGGTGCGTGCGACCGGGCAGCTTCTCCTCGATGCGGGCCTTGAGCTCTTCCAAGCGTCGGGACGCTTCGCCCGCTCCAGGCGCCACGGACTGCCCATCGCTGTACCGCTCTGCGAGGTCCGGCGGCATCTCACGGTAGGGAAGGGGTGTGCGGAAGAAGAAGTGGCTACGCGAATCCCGCTCAGCGCAGGTGAGCACGCCATACTCGATCTCCAGGGCCGTGATGCTCTTGCCGGCAGTATCCGCCTTGAAGCCTTTCTCATCCACTGCCCGGCGCACACGGTCCTCAGGCAGGATTCCGCCGTAGCGGTCGCCCAGAAGCCCGATTAGGAAGGGCCGGCTCCGGTCCACCTCGTCGAGGCAGACCTTGAGTATCAGGAGCTCCTTGGCTTCTTCCTCAGACACGGACAGGGTCTGCACGCCCCAGCGCAGGTCGATGACCTCAAGATGGCAGCGCCGCTCGCGGAGGCGCTCCTCGAGCACCGGGAAGACGCGCTCGCGAAGCCAGTCTCTCTCGGCGTGCATGTCGCGGAACGTGCTGGTCAGAAAGACGGCCCGAGTTCGCCAATCGCCCGTGTGTCCCATGGTCACCCGCCTCCGGCCGGTCATCTCAGGCTGTCAGGGAGCAAGGATTAGTCTCACGGGCTGCTGGTGCGGAGTGGTCACCCGGCGGGTTCGGCAGGGCCAGTGTGCCGGGTGAGGCGGCAGATCTGGAAACCCTCCGCAGCCAGGTGGCAGGGAGTCTGCCTGACTATGTCCCGGTTGAACTCTCTCGTCGTCTCCGGAAGGTCACCCCACGGAACCAGGTTCGGGTTGGTTTTCAGCAACAAGTCCCTCTTTGGACCATAGCGCCAGGCGGCATCGTGTCGTTCCTTCAGGTAGCGTTCGTGTTCCATACGGGCCAGTGTCTCGACCTCATCACTGGCGAACTCAAACAAGGGGGCGTCCCAATCGAGCAGGGAGTTGACGCTGCAGGACATGGCTCGCAGCTTCGCTCCTATGTGAGATGCCTGTTCGCGGTTCGAGCGTCTTAGTGCCTCGCCGAGTTCGCGCCATGGCGCCATCGACGGGTTCGACGTCTCGGTGTCCCCCTTCTCCCGGCGCAGGTCCACGTAGACCTTGTGAATGGCCCGGGCCAAAGCCTCAATGCTGCATGGCAGCGGACTGGTGCGTTCATGGAAGAAGAAGGGGCGTAGCGTGCCCCCAGGCTCTTTTCTACGGAGACCTCCGGTCAGGGTCGTGAGGCCGGTCTCCTCAGCGAGACACGCGACCACCGGCACGCCCCGGGGACGCAGGAAGCGGGCAAGGCTCAGGCCCGCAAAGAGAGAAAGGGAATCGTCGTCGTGGCAGACGTAGACTGCTGTGACATCAGATAGGCCCTGTCGGTGGACAAAGGAACCGTCCCGAAAGACGGCCGAATGGACATCCATGTTCAGCGAAATCAGTTCGCAGTATGTGTCCAGCCTGGGATAGAGGAGCCGGAGGTTCTCCGCTACTGCCTGGACCTGCAAGTCCACGAGTGTGATCCGCACGCGGTTGCTCCCGCGTGTACGTCTGGTCCGCCAGGATCGGGCCGCGGCGACCACCAAAGCTTGGGCCATGCGTCCTGCCCCGACCACGAGTAGGTGGGGTGATGGGGCAGCCTCGTGCGTGTCCGAGAAGGGGTCATGCTCGTCCATTAGAGCTTGAGCGCCGGCCTCATACGCGTTGAAGAAGTCAATCAGTGTTGACCCCGCCTCGGCTCTAGTCAACTGCCACTCGCGAAGGAGATTGCAGAACAGGGGGTCGACAATGTGGACCCGGCACACTAGAGGATTCGTCTTGCGTCCGCTGACCATCTTGGAGAGTTGGAGGGCAATCTGGGCATTGTTGCTGTCCTCGTCGCAGACGGCGAAGACCTGGCTCGCCCGGTTGACTCCCGCTCGCGCCAGGAGCGCGGGGGAAGACGCGAGCCCACATAGCACGATTGCTCCCTCCTTCCTGGCCTCGTCTATGTGGGGGTTCGATGGGTTCTTCTCAATGGCCACAACCAGCAGTTCCTGCCTAAGGAAGGACTTCATCAGCCCGAAGCCCTTCCGTCCCAGGCCGCAGACCACGACGTGATCGCTCATCAGGCGCAGTCTGAGAGTCAGAGACTGCTCGGAGAACACACGAGCGAGGACTGTGATCGTGGCGTAGGCCGCTAGTGTCGGGGCGACAAACCGGGCGACGTCCAGCTCCCATGGCACCTGGGCGGCTACCGCCCCGGACTGGAGCAAGAACAGCTGAAGGGTCAGGTAGAGGATTGAGGTGATGCTCCGCTGACCGTTCTGAAGAGACAGGGACTTCGCGAAGCCGACGTAGCCCAGAATCACCGCGGCCAACGCGGCTACCAGCATTATCGGCCACTGGTAGGCGGACATCGGGCCGGATACCGCGCGTAAGAAGGTCCGGACCTGCTGCCGCCATGCGCGGGGGGCGCCGACTCTAACCGACCAGACCTCAGGCCTTTGCCCAGGGAGATTGCGGTAGCGGATTCGGCCATGTCTCAGACCCACGTCGGTGTGCTCATTCGGGCTAGGGGAGTGGTTGCCGGCCCAGATGTGACAGACGGTCTTGCCCTCCTTCAGCGCCGCGTCCACTATCTCCGCCGTGCCCCCGACGCCGCGCGTCGGCTGACCATCCCAGACGGCCACTAGGACGTCGCAGTGCCACACGTCGAAGAACCCAGCCGCCTTGTAGGCCGCGGCGCGGGATGGCGCCGGGGGAAGGACGAGCACTTTCTCCGCCAGTCCCAAGAGGTCCCTGAAGTCCGCCTTTGAAGCATCGGCTTCGAAGTCATCCATGTAGTCCGCCTGCGGCACGGGCAGGACCGCGACCAGCGAAGACCCCGGGCGCTCCAGAATACACCTCGCCGCCAGCCGGTCCGCGCCTTCGGCGAGGGGTGAGACTACAGAGAGCGGTCGTTCGGGAAACGACCGCTCAACCTGTCGCAGGGCTTTCTCCAGCCCGGCGCGGATCCTCGTCTCGTCGCGTAGGAAACGGTGCCCGGTCACGGCGATTCGGGTCGTGCCACGCCTGCTGAGCAGTTCGGGCATCTTGGGACCCTCGGATTGTGACGCCATGGCTCGACAACCTCTCTCCGCACGAAGAGACGCCCTGCTAAGCCTTGTCCGTGCCCGGGGCTCCCGCCTCCGGGTCCGGCTGGCGATGTTCTCGAAGGTCTCCTGCCTTCGCAAGGATCTCAGTCGCGCCGCTAGGCGTAGGACTCCTCGTCATCCAGGGCTTCCACGTCCGTCTCCCGGAACACCGGAGGATGCACTCCTTGAACCGATCCCCTTGTTTCCAGGGTCACGACGAAGGAGGGGTCGCTCCCAAGCATGTCCACAAGCCGCTTCACATTCGTGCCTCCGCCTGTCTCTCCGAGAAGGCCGCGGCAGGCGACGAGCATCGCAGCTCCGTACACCCCCCACGTCCGCGCGCCGCCAAGCAGCACTAACCTGCCTGGACCATCACCGCCAAGCTTGGCCTTCAGGAAGAAGCCGTAATCCGTGGCCATCTGCAAGTCCCCGTGTGATCTGAACGATGGCACGTAGCGGCGCCCTGTCTTCTTATGCGACAGCCAGATGCTGTCGTCTCCATCGCAGTGATACTCCAGTGGGCATCGGGCATCGAACTCTCTAACGATCTTGTTGAAGTCGGGCCCGCCTACGCACACCACGTTACCTTCTCTCCAGTCTCCAGGAAGCTGACCGGAGGACTCAGCCGACTGAACCAGGACCGTCATCTGAGGATACAGCCGTGTCAGCGTCTCGGTAACAAGAAAGACGGCATCGAGGTCGGCGTGGCCTCGCAGGTGGACGTAGTCCTCGAAGGGGTTCTTACCGACCTCCTTGTCGACAGTGCCCGGCACTACATAGGTGCGGGTGTCCGGTCGCAGGCTCCACAGATGCCTGAAGTAAAAGAGAGGGTCCCTCGGTCGGAGCAGGTACTCGTCTATCCCCCGCTTGACTTCCTTGGCGAGAGCGCCGAGATTGGCTTTCCCCAAAGTCTTGTATGGAACGTAGACGAACGACCCGATATCCACCGGCAGGCTCGCGGCTGCGTCACGGCATCGCAAGACAATGACTAGCTTCTGCATTCCGAGGGCCAACCCCGCCTCCAGTAGCACGTTGGGGTTGTTCTCAGAGATGTCCAGTATCACAGCATCCGACGACTGTATGGTCCTCACAACCTGATCCCAGAGATGCGCACCAGCCGGGAACTCCCCATATGATGAAACGAGACAGATGGATGGAACACTCTCTGCCAGTAGCTTCGCGAGTTGTTCCCCTAGACGTCGAAACTCCTCTGGTTTGTGGTAGGGTGATTCGATCTGGTACCCAATGAACAGTCGCAACGCGAGTTGGCCCACTTCGTTACCCCCCCCAGAACGGAGACCGCGACAGCGGTCCTCGCCAATTGCGTGCCTCGACGATGCAGTTTCGCCCGTGGACGATGCTATGAGGTGGAACGTCCTTCGTAACAACTGCGCCAGCAACAACGTAGACGTGACTTGACAGCTTAACCTGGCCAATTACGAGGGCCGTCGTCGCGACGAAGACGTGGGCATCGAGAACCGGGGACGGCTCTAAGGCTTCATCCCAATCGACGGTAGGATCGAGCTGCCGATGGATGAGACTCCCCAAGACACGGCAGTGATTGCCGATGACCGAACGTTCTGCGACTAAGCCGCCAATGACACAGTCTGACCCGATTGAGGCGTCGGCGCCTACGCGGGCTCCGTGCACGATGAACGAGCCCTCACCGATGGATACCCTTGACTCGATGACAGACCCTGTCTCGACAACGCAGCCTGGTCCGATGCGGGCACCTTGTTCCACAAGGACGTAGCTCCCCAAGGCGCTTCCACGACCTATTACTGTGCTGCCTAGTCTTGGGCGTGCATCTACCTGCCGGCCGTCAATGCTCGGCAATCGGGGTGGCTTGCCGATAATGCTGAACTCCCCGATTGACACTGCGGTTTCGACCTCTACCTCAGGATAGATGATGTATGTCTGCGTCGTCATCTCACAACCACCCATCGTAAGAGAAGGTCATTCCAGCGTTGTGCGGCATCGGCCCATTCCTGAAGGAAGCGTACGCAGTCACCTTCCGTGATGGAGCGAGATTGCTCGAGTGCCTTCTGCAGAGTGCTACGGTGCTGCCGCACCTGCAGGCCATTGATGAGATCGGCAAGCTGGGTACGCCGCAGGGACAGGATGATCCTCCATTGTCCCCTCTCCAGACGCTTGTGATAGAGGCCAGAAACCAACAGGGCATAGAGCCCATCGGCGATGGTCTCGCCGAATTCCTGAAACCGGGCCGTGAAGGGACTGGCGAATGGGTCATGGGGCTTCTGCCCGAGTTTACCAAGCGCACAAGCTGTACCATCGATCAGGTAGGAGACCAGGAACAGCCAGTCGTCGTTGTAGATTGGGGGAAAGAAACCGAGCCCAGAGCCAAGGCGAAGGAAGAGGCAACCACCACTCAAAAAGGTGGGGCACGACCGGCCGGCAAGTCGTCTAGCGTAACCAACCACTGACAAATCGGGGAAGTCGTCGATGTAAAAGCCCGCCACGGAGTTGTCTCGGAGCGCCCTAGTTCCAGCGACCAGATGAGCGAGTCCGAGACCACGGATGTCGTCATCCAGGAGGAGGATGTTTCTAAAGCCCCGGTGGCGCGCGAACCAAAGGGCGTAGTTGCGTTTAGTTGGAAGGTCCCAGTCCTGGTAGCCCATAGCAAAGCCTGCGCCGGGGCACGGGGAGAAAAGGGGGAGTGCCTGAAGGAAGAGATGGTCATCCATGACCGGGAGCGCGTGCAGCCCGTCCGAGTCGTTGGCCATGGGTGAGGGGACGTCGGTGGGATGTGTCGGTATGAGGAAGACAGGTGTACCCGTCGGAGGAAGGCTTGCCAGTAGCTCGCGAGCAGTGTCGGGCCTACCGCGTGTCGGGATGAAGATTGCATCCAAGTCCAGACTGGACTGCGCGCTGACGGTTGCGGAGAGGAGCGTAGGAGAAGCGACGCTCTTAAGACCCAATAGTGATCGTGGGTTGACCTCCAGCGTGAACGGAACATCGGCCACTCTCACGGTTGCTCACGCGCCCGCGGGAGCGTCTTCCCGAATTGTCCCATGCACTGGTCGCCTCCAGATTAGCCGCAAACCAGCATTCCCTCCAGCACCTGCTTTTGGACCGGTGAGCCTGGCAAGTCTTGCATGTCGCCAATTTCGACATACGTGCATCCCCACCCTGCTAGTGCGGACTGCCGAAGGAGAAAGAGTGAGGAGGCGTCGCGGTTGACGCTGGTGCAGCTAACAAGCACGTACACGCCCGGGCAGTCACAAGCTCAACCTCACCCCCACCTGACCCCGCACGCCCTCGGCGACTCCAAACGTAAGCGGCCGCGGCCAGTGCCGCACCTCCCGCCACTCCCAGCATGAACTTAAGGGTCCTGCTCATCCCGGTCGGCCGCGGTTCGTCATCAGGTCCCCCGCTCGGCTGCGGTCCATCGCCACCGTCGGGTTCCCCGACCGGTGGCGCGACCGGCTCATCGGGAAGGTTCTTGATCAGCTCGCCGAAGTCCGTACCCGGAGGATAGGCCCGGCGGAAGTCATGCTCTTCTCCCAGGCCGCCACCGAGTACTCGATTCGGCCCATTTCGTAGCTGTAGAGATCCGCCCCGGGCGCGAACCCGGCCTTTCTCGCCGCCGCCGGCCCAAGTCTGCACCAACCTCCTTTGGGCATTTGCACACAGGATGGCCCTCGCGCAATCCCGAAAGGCCCAAGTCCCACACCCGAGTGAGCAAGGAACAAGTGGGAAGGAACAAGCGGAAAGGAAGGCGCCTACCGTGCTCGTCATTGGTCTGAGCGGCAGTCCGCGAAAGGCAAGTAACACTGATCTCATGCTGGACGAGGCTCTCGGCGCCGCGCGGGCCGCCGGGGCCGGCACGGAGGTCATCCGGGTGACTCCCTTGCTCCGGGCTCTCAAGGTGCCATTTTGTGTCCATTGTTCGGCCTCCTGCGAGGGGAAGTGCTACCGAGGGTCGGTTCTTGAAGCGGCCCTCGAGAGGCTGGGCGCCGCCGACGGCCTCATTGTTGGATCACCGGTCTACTTCGGCACGGTGTCGGGCGAGCTTAAGGCCTTTTGGGACTTCACCCGCCGGCTCCGGGCGGCGCAGGCGCTCACCGACGTGCCCGGAGGCGTGGTCACTGTGGCCCAGTGTCGCTTTGGTGGTCAGGAGACGACCATTCGCGCCGTCCAGGACATGATGCTGATCCACGGCATGCTCGTAGTGGGAGACTCTGTCTACGGCGTATCCCACGGGCAGCACGGCGCGGCCGCCCAGGAACCCGCGGCGGAGGACGGGTGGGGTCGTGAGCGGGCCCGGATTCTCGGCCAACACGTGGCTGAGCTCGCGGCCGCCCTGGCTGACTACCGGCGGGCGAAGCGGCTGTCCTCTCCAGCCGTTGAACCTCCCACGATGCCCGCCGGCGGTGGCGGTCAGGCCACCGGCAGCCGTGAGGTTTCGAACTGAAAGGGTTTGTGCTCTTTCTGTCTAACAGTATCTCTTTACAATCACTACTGCGCTGTAAATGATAGACAAGATAGATCGACCACGGCCGGACTGGATAGCAGTAGCAGAGATCATCCCGCAAGGCGCTAGTGTTCTTGTGAGGAGATGCGCCGTGCGTCTGACAGTAGAGACCGCTCTAACTCTTGGCGTGCTCAGCCGGGCTCAGGCAGTAAGCGGCCGAGGCGGGCTGGGCAATCTTGTCGAGCACGTGAACATCCTTGACGCGCCGGACACCGTCTTTTGGCTGCACGGCAACGAGTTTGTCCTGACCACCGGCTTCGCCTTCCGCAACCTCACCCCCAAGGACCGCCTTGATCTCGTTATCTCCCTTCACGGCCGCGGCTGTGCCGCCTTAGGGGTGAAGAAGAACCGCTACTGGGACGATATCGATGAAGACGTTATCAAAGTTTGCGATGAACTCGACTTCCCGCTCATCCTCCTGCCGAGCGGCTGCTCCTTCGAGGAGATCATCGACCTTCTGGTGGGCGAGATCAAGCAGGACCAGTACAAGACCCTGGCCGACTTCCAGTCCGTCCTCAATCCCCTGCTCGAGGTCATGATCACCGCCCCGAACGCCAAGACCCTCCTCGTGGCTCTGGAGGACCTCATCCGGAATCCGGTCGTGCTCCTGGACAAGGATTACCAGTTCATGGACTGCTCGATCGGGCAGACGCAGACCACCATCCAGGAGCTCATGACCCTGGAGCAGGCAGCCCTCGCCAGGCTCGACTCAGACTACGAGCTTAGACTGCAGTTACGGACGCCTTTCCGGCAGACCTTCGGCCATGACGGGAAAACTTACAGTCGACTGCTTCAGCCGGTCAAGAGCCTGTCCGCGACCTACGGGTATCTCTCCGTCTGGGAAGTGGGCGGGGAACTGCGGCCATTCCACGAGCTCATCCTGCATTGCGCCGCGCAACTCATCGCTCTCGTCCAGGCGACCCTCTCCGGCGCGACCAACACGAATTCACAGTCTATCCATGCCTTCCTGACAGGTCTCCTAAGAGATCAGCTCTCAGCCGAAGAATCCCAGGCTCGCTCCCGCCTTCTCAACATCGACTTCCATCGCGGCTACCGGGTGTTTGTCCTCCAGAGCCGTTCCGCCGGTTCCAGTCAGACCCTGAAAACAGGGCTCTGGCAGATCCAGAGCAACGAACTCACGGGACTGCCCGTCCACCTCCCCGGCATGGCGAACGCCCCAGCCGGCAAGCTCCTATCCACGTCCTTCGACGACTCTCTCGTCCTGCTGGCGGTCGGGGTCCCCGCCCTTTCGGGAAGCGTGGAGGACCTGGTCGAACCGCTTTGCGTCGACAGTCTGAGGCGGCTGGGGGTCGATAGCTCCAAGATTGTCACCGGCATCAGCCAGTTCAATGACAACGCCTCCAGCGCGGCCATGTGCTACGAGGAGGCTCTCTACGCTCTGTGCTTGGGCAGGAGCCTCTTTCCCGGCCGGTCCACCTACTACTTCTCACGCCCGGGGAACTGGTTCTCCGGAAAGGACCTGCGCCAGATTAGGGAACTGGGCCTGGAAAGTCTGATCACCTACGACGCGACCCACGGAACCGACCTTACGTCGACCCTCGAACGGCTACTGAACTGTGGAAAGCGGCAAGATGCCGCCGCTCAGTTGTATGTCCACCGGAACACCCTCCGCTACCGCCTGAGGCGGATAGAGGAGCTCCTGCGCGTGGACCTCGGGTCGCCCCAGACGCAGTACTGGCTTCGGCTGGCGTTCGACGCTCTCAAGCTACTGACGGCGTCCGCTCCTGTCCAGTCTCCCGGCGGAGCTACTCTGCCCTTGCCCGAGGGGGCGGCGCGGCCCTCCCGGCGATCCAGGGTTTCGGGTTAGTGCACCGCGGGAACCCTGTCTATGCACATGCCCAAAGGTGGCTGCCGCGAGTTGACAGAAGTCGCGGAGCATTTGCTCCAACTTTGCGACGAATGGAGGGACTCAGATGAATGTCGAGGTCTTCACCCGAAAGGCAAGTGGGCTTGTGCGGAGTGTTAAGGGCCGCGACGTGTTTATCTACAACGTAGCCACGATTAACATCGGCATCGGTGTAGGTACCGCTCTGCTCTATGGTCCGGCGTTGTACCAGGGCGCGAGTCTCAACCTGGCTACCTGGCTTGTCGTCCTCGGGTCGCTCTTTCAGGTGTTAGTCTACTACTACTTCAGCGTGACGATGCCCCGGTCGGGCGGCGAGTACATCTACCTGACCCGGACGTTCGTCCCTGCCGTCGGCTTCGCCCTAAGCCTACAGCTGGCCGTCTGGCACCAGTTCTACGGGGCCTGGCTTTCGTCCACATTCGCGAACATGGGGCTCTCCACGTTCTTCCACATCCTAGGGAAGAACATAGGCAGCTCCGGCCTATTAGGGGCGGCGGTCTGGGTTGGCACCCCGGTGGGGATTTTCCTCATCGGGGCGTCGCTAATCCTTTTCGCCGCTTACCTCCACCACCTTGGCCTCGAGAAGTTCTTCAAGGTCCAGATGTGGGCTTTCGCCATCTCCATGATCGGGCTGGTGGCCCTAATCGCGGTCCTGATGAGTCACACGCGGGCCGACTTTGTAACGGCCTTCAACTCATATGCTGCGGGGCAGATCGCCGGGCCGAGTCCATACGACACGGTAATAAGCGTCGCCCGGGCGGGCGGCTGGGGGAACCCCGGGTTCAACTGGCCCGCCACGTTGAAGTTCACAGTCTGGCCGTTCTTCATGCTCGCCTTCGGCATCATGTGCGGGTCGTTCGCGGGCGAGATCAGGAACGTCCAGAAGACTCAGCTCCTTGGTCTGCCCGGAGCCGTGATCTTTACGGGTTTGATCATGGTCGTTCTTAACTCGCTGACGACGAAGGTTATGGGCTACGACTTCCTGGGGGCCATCGGCTGGAACTCGTTGAACGCCCCCCAGGCCTCAACGGCGGTCACTCCCTGGATCCACCTGCTGGTGAGCGTGCTCACCAAGAACACGCTTCTATTGGTAGTCATCACGGTAGGCTTCCTCATGTGGAGCTACTTCTGGGTCGGCGGGAACATGCTCTACGGAACCCGCGCTGTGCTGGCCTGGTCCATGGACCGCGTGCTCCCGGAGAAGCTGAGCTTCGTCGACCCCAAGCGGCACACTCCCACCTACTCGATCATCGTCTGCGCCAGCGTCCAGTTGATTCTCCTGGCTCTCTACTGCTTCACGCCGTGGCTGAAGAGCCTGGTGGGCATCTTCGCCATGTGCCTGACCTTCGCGGCTCTGAGCGTCGCCGGGATCGTCTTCCCGTACGTCCGTAAGGACATGTTCGAACGGTCCCCGGTTAACCACCGCATCGGCAAGGTTCCGGTACTGAGTATCGTCTCCGCCCTGAACCTCATCTTCATGCTGTTTATCATCTACATGTTCCTAATTGACGGCTTCGCTTCCGGTGGGCCGAAGGCCACCCTGATCGCGGTGACTCCTGCCGGGGTCGGGCTCATCTACTTCTTCATCCAGCGCGCGGTTAAGGCCCGGCGAGGCGTCAACGTCGACCTGGCCTTCAAGCAAATCCCGGTCGAGTAAGCGCATGCCTAGCCTGACTGCAATCTGGAGGTGCTGGTAGTGGCCCAGTACAAGAGAGAGGATACGGCGGTCCTGTCCAATGTGTTCACGTTCCTGGGTGCGCCCTTTGTGCCCGTCGACTCGCCTGAGTTCAAGGAGCTGAAGCCCAAGGCTTGCCTCCTGGGGATGACCTGGGATGGCTCAACGGTCACGCGAACGGGCTCCGCCCAGGGACCGGCCGCCGTCCGCGGCGCGTCCGCGAGCTACCTCTCCTACTACGACGATTACGACGTAGACGTGGTCGAGGCCTACAACCTGGTCGACGCGGGCGACTGCCCCATCGTACCCGGCAACGCGGCCAAGACCCTCGAGGGCTCCTGCCAGAAGATCCTCACCGCTCGTAGGCAGGGTTGCCTGCCGGTGGTCATGGGTGGGGACCATTCGATCACCATCGCCCCGATCTGGGCCATGGCCAAGCAGTACAAGAAGCTGGGGTTCATCCACTTCGATAGCCATCTCGACACCGCGGACGTCGTTGGCGGCGAGAAGCTCTCGAACTGGGGCACGGTCCGGCGCGCGGTGGACACCGGTGTCTTCCACCCGCGGAACATGGCCTCCATCGGCATCCGCGGCGCCCTCAACCCCAAGTTCCAGAGGGACTACGTCAAGGAGAAGGGCATTACCATCTTCGGGATACCCGAAATCGAGGAGCACGGTATCCGCGAGGTGGCCCGGAGAGCCCTCGAGATAGCCAGCAACGGGACGGACGGGTTCTACCTCACCGTGGACATGGACTCTCTCGACGCGGCCTGCGTTCCCGGCACCTCGTGCCCGACCCCGGGTGGGATCACGTCTCGGGAATTGTTCGCCGCTCTGGACATAATCGCTCGCGGAAGCCTCGTCGGGTTCGATGTGGTCGAGGTGAACCCCGCCTACGACCACGCGGGAATCGTGGCCTTCACCGCGGCTCAGATCATCCTTCTGGTCCTCGCGGCGCATGAACAAGCCCGGAAGTTCGGGGCTAAGAAGTAGCCGGCGAGAAGGGCTCTTGCGAGGGCTACCTGCCGCGTTACGCGGCAGGTAGCCCTGAGCCGCCGGCGACGGCGCCCGTCGGAGGGGGTGGAGCGGGATTGGGCACGCGAATCTTCTACGCCACGGACATCCACGGCTCTGAGGTCTGCTATCTCAAGTTCCTGAACTGCGCCAAGTTCTATGACGCGGATGTCCTCATCATGGGCGGGGACATCACCGGGAAGATGCTGGTGCCCCTGGTCGAGCAGGACGACGGGACGTTCAAGGGCACCCTCCTGGCCCGGCAGCGGGTGGTGGCGGTGGGCCCCGAACTGGACGCTCTGGAGAAGGACATCAAGTACAACGGGTTCTACCCCTACCGGACCAACCCCGCCGAGCTGGCCAGGCTCTCGGAGGACAGCGAGTATCTGGAGAGCGTCTTCTCCCGGGTGATGGCCGAAGCCTTCGACCGGTGGCTGAAGCTGGCGGACACGAAGCTCGACGGAGTGAACATCAAGTGCTTTCTCACTCCGGGTAACGACGACCAGCTCTGCATCGATGTCGCCTTTCGAGGCAAGAAGGTTATGGTGAACCCCGAGGGCACGGTGGCCCGCCTCGACGACGACCATGAGATGATCAGCACCGGCTACTGCAACATGACCCCCTGGCTCTGCCCCAGGGACATCCCGGAGGAGGAGTTGGAAGCCAAGATAGTGGCCATGGCGGAGAAGGTTTCCTCCATGGACCGATGCGTTTTCAACTTCCACTGTCCGCCCTACGATTCGACCATCGACTCTGCCCCGCTGCTCGACGCCCAGTTGAGGCCTGTGGTCGGGCCGGACGGACAGCCCAAGATGGTCCCCGTTGGCAGCAAGGCCGTGCGCCGGAGCATTGAGAAGCACCAGCCGCTCCTGGCCCTGAACGGGCACATCCACGAGTCCCGCGGCGCGTTCAAGATTGGGAGGACCATCTGCCTGAACCCGGGCAGCCGCTACGGTGAGGGCGTGCTCCAGGGCCTTATCGTCGAACTCGACCGGGGCAAGGTCAAGGCGCACCAGTTCACGTCAGGCTAGCATCGGAGGGTTCCTGTGCCCAGTCGTGACGAGGTTCTGGCGAAGGCAGTAGAGTTGGTCGAGCAGGCCCAGAAGGCCGGCATCACGCTGAGGTTGATGGGCTCGGCGGCAGTGGGGCTTCACTGCCCGCGGCACGCTCATCTCCAGGCCGATCTCGGCCGGCCGATCACGGATCTCGACTTCCTGGCCCCGGGCAAGGATAACCGGCAGGTCCGGGAGTTTCTCGTCGGCCGCGGGTGCATCCCCGACGAGGAGGTCTTTACCTACTTCGGCAAGTCGCGGCACGTCTACCGCTATCCCGCCATCGCTCTGCAGGTCGACATCTTCTTCGATGAACTGTCCTTCTGCCACCCGATCGACTTCCGGAACCGGCTGCACCTCGATAGCCCAACTATCACGGCGACGGACATCCTCCTGGAGAAGATGCAGATCGTCAAGATCAACCTCAAGGACCTCATCGACACAACGATACTTTTGCTTGAGCATCCGGTGGAGACGCATGACAACGACACGATCAATGTCGCCTATCTCATCTCTCTCCTACAAAAAGACTGGGGCTTCTGGTACACCTTTAACCTCAACCTAGAGAAGGTCCGCCGCTACTCCCGGGAACTCGCGACGCTGAGCCGGGAAGAGAAGGACCTCGTCGAGGCCAGGGCCGACGCGATAAGCAAGGCCCTCGCCGCCTGTCCCAAGACCGTACAATGGCGGCTGCGGCAACGGATAGGCGCCAGGGCCCGCTGGTATAACGAGGTGGATGAAGCGGAGTACTGAGACGGCGCGGCCGGGACTCCGGGCATCCGGCGCTCCGCCGCCACAACGGAGGGAAGCGTCTATGTCCCGCGAGAAAGCCTTCGTGCACCCCTACATCCCGAACTCCGTTCCCGAGGTCCGCGAGGCCATGCTCCGGGAAATAGGGGCCAGGGACGTCGAGGAGCTTTATGCGGGTATCCCCGACGCCCTACGCCTGAAGCGAGAGATGAACCTACCGAAGCCGCTGCTCTCAGAACTCGAGTTGCGCCGGCACGTGGAAGGTCTGCTCCGCAAGAACCGGTCCTGCCAGGATTACCTCAACTTCATGGGTGGTGGCTGCTGGCAGCACTTCGTCCCCGCGGTCTGCGACGAGATCGCCTCCCGGGCCGAGTTTCTTACGGCCTACGTGGGCGATACCTACTCTGATCTCGGCAAGCACCAGGCCATCTTCGAATTCCAGAGCCTGATGGGCGAACTCCTGGAGATGGATGTGGTCTCCGGTCCCACCTATGATTGGCCCAGCGCCGCCAGCAGCGCGCTCCTAATGGCTTCGCGGCTTACCGGTCGGAAGCGCGTCCTCGTCCCGGCCACGACGGGTCCGGAGCGGCTGAGTCACATGAGAAACTTCTGCCGGCGCGCGGTGAGCATCGAGATGGTCGCCACGGAAGCCTCATCCGGTCTCCTTGACCTCCAGGATCTCGAACGGAAGTGCGGTTGCGAGACCGCCTGCGTCTACCTGGAGAACCCGACCTACCTCGGCCTCATTGAGCGGCAGGGGGCCGAGGTGGCCGAGACGGCTCACTCCCGCGGCGCGCTCTTTGTAGTGGGAGTGGACCCTAGCTCGCTCGGCGTCCTGGCCCCGCCGGCGACCTACGGCGCGGACCTGGTCTGCGGCGAAGTCCAGCCCCTGGGTCTCCACATGCATTTTGGCGGCGGCGTCTGCGGGTTCATCGCCAGCCACGACGACCCGGCCATCGTGGGCGAGTACAATACCTTTCTGACCAGCATTGCCCCGACCGGGCGGGAGGGCGAGTTCGGTTTTGGCTGGTCGACCATGGACCGGACCTCCTACGTGCGGCGGGATGCCTCGCCCGATTTCATGGGCAGCGCCACCAACCTCTGGGGCATAACCGCCGGGGTCTACTTGGCCCTCTTGGGGCCGCGGGGCATGAGGGACCTGGGCGAAGGCATCTTGCAGCGCCGCCACTACGCGATGGAGCGACTCGGAGCCATCAAGGGCCTCAGGACTCCCGTCTTCAGCGCAACCCACTTCAAGGAGTTCGTGGTGACCTTCGAGGGCAAGGCGGTCCAAGACGTCAACAAGGCCCTCCTCGAGCGCGGCATCTTCGGCGGCATCGACCTCGGCGGCTGGTTCCCCGAACTGGGCAACAGCGCTCTCTACTGCGTGACCGAGGTTCACACCCAGGGAAACATTGACCATCTGGCCGACGCCGTTAGGGAGGTGCTCCGGTGAAACCACGCCGGAAGGATGGCTATCACGCCGTCGCCTGGCAGGAACCCATCATCCTGGAGCTCGGAACCCCGGGAGAGAGGGGTGTTCTCCTCCCTCCCGCCGGCGACGGGATCACCCGGGTGGTCGGGGACGTCCTCGGGTCCATTCCCGCTGAGATCAGACGCCGGAACCCACCCCGCCTGCCGGAGCTGTCCCAGCCTCAGGTTCTGAGGCACTACCTGCGGCTCTCCCAGATGAGCCTGGGGGCGGACCTCAACCTGGATATCAGCCAGGGCACCTGCACCATGAAGTATAGCCCCAAGGTCAACGAGCGCCTCGTGTCGATGCCCGAGCTCACCGAGCTTCACCCCTACCAGGACGGAAGCACCGTCCAGGGTGTTCTCGAGGTCATGGGCCGTTTCGAGAGCATCCTCAAAGAGGTTTCCGGGATGGACCGCTTCACTTTCCAGCCCGGTGGCGGCGCCCAGGGCATCTACACCAACGCCTGCATCATCCGGGCCTACCACGAGTCCCGGGGCCAGGCCAATCAGCGGACCGAGATCATCACCACCATTTTCTCGCACCCGGCCGACGCGGCGTGCCCAGCCACGGCCGGCTTCAAGGTCATCACCCTTTACCCTGACGGAAGAGGCTATCCCGACCTGGAGGCCCTGAAGGCCGCGATCTCGGAGCGCACCGCCGGCCTATTCATCACCAACCCCGAGGATACGGGCATTTTCAACCCCCGCATCCGGGAGTTCGTTGATCTGGTCCACGCGGCGGGCGGGCTTTGCGCCTACGACCAGGCCAACGCCAACGGCATCCTGGGGGTGGCCCGGGCCCGGGAGGCCGGCTTCGACATGTGCCACTTCAACCTCCACAAGACCTTTTCGTCGCCCCACGGGTCCTCCGGGCCGGCTTCCGGAGCGGTCGGAGTCATCAGCGAGTTGGCCCGGTTCCTGCCGGTACCCACCCTAGAGTTCGACGGTGACAAGCACTATTTCGACTACGACCGCCCCGAGACCATCGGTAAGGTCCGCGGTTTCCACGGGAACGTGCCGGCGGTTGTGCGCGCCTACGCCTGGGTCATGAGCCTTGGGGCCCAAGGTCTGCGCCTCGTGGCCGATACCTCCGTGCTCAACAACAACTACATGGCCAAGAAGATGGCGGCGATTCCCGGCGTGGCCATCGCCTACCCCGAGGCCCGGGCGCGGCTGGACCAGATCCGCTATAGCTGGGAACCTCTCAAGCGGAAGACGGGCGTGGGGACCGAGGACGTCCGGCGCCGGATGGTCGACTTCGGACTGCAGAGCTACTTCGAGAGCCATCATCCCTGGGTCGTGCCCGAGCCCTTCACCCTGGAACCTGACGAAACTTACTCCAAAGACGATATCGATGAGTACGTCGAGGTCATGAGGCACATCTCCGACGAGGCCCACTCCAGTCCCGAGATTGTCCTGGGGGCGCCTCATCAGAGCACCATCAGCCGCATCGACGAGAGCGCTCTGGACGATCCCAAGCGCTGGGCGATGACTTGGCGGGCCCACCTGCGCAAGCGAAGCGGGGGCGCCTGAGCCTATGCGGGTGCGGCGACGCGTCAAGCGGCTGGGTCTGATCGTCAACCCCGTTGCCGGCATGGGCGGCCGGGTCGGCCTGAAGGGTACCGACGGGCCCGAGGTCCTGGCCCAAGCCAGTGAGCTTGGGGCCAGGCCCGAGGCCCCCGGGCGGGCAATCGAAGCCCTGGCTCGCCTGGCCCGGCTGGGCGACGGGATCCTGGTCTTCTCCTACCCGGGCGAAATGGGCGAAGATGAGGCCCGGTCGGCCGGGCTGGCGCCGGTCGTCATCGGCTCGATCGTCCCCGGCCGCACGACCGGCGCGGACACCGAGCGGGCGGCCCGCGAGATGGCCGACCTGGGAGTGGACCTCCTTCTGTTCGCCGGCGGCGACGGCACCGCCCGGAACGTCTGCGCCGCCTTGGGGACCGGGGCGCCCGTTGTTGGCATTCCGGCGGGGGTCAAGATTCATTCGGCGGTTTACGCCACCGGCCCGCGCAACGCGGGCGACTTGGCCGCGCTGTTTCTGGAAGGCAAGGTGTCTCGGACCCGGGAGGCCGAGGTCATGGACATCGACGAGGCCGCTTTCCGGGAAGGCCGGGTTTCGGCCCGTCTCTTCGGCTACCTCACCGTGCCCGTCCAGGCCGGGATGGTTCAGGCCCTCAAGGCGGCCAGCAGTGGTGGAGAGGAGAGGGCCCTCGACGGCATCGCCGCCGAGATCGTCGACCGAATGGAGGACGGCGGTCTCTACCTGGTCGGACCTGGCACGACCACCCGGGCCATTCTCCAGCGGCTGGGGTTGGCCAAGACCCTGCTTGGAGTGGACGCCGTCCAGAGTGGCCTACTCGTCGCCTCCGACGCCAATGAGCGGGCTCTTCTCACTCTCCTCGACGGGGGGGCTCCGGGCCGGATCGTGGTCACCCCCATCGGCGGCCAGGGCTTCGTCTTCGGGCGAGGCAACCAGCAGCTTAGCCCCAGGGTCATCCGCAAGGTTGGCCGTGAAGGCATCATTGTCGTCGCCACGGCCGGCAAGATGGCCTCTCTTGGAGGCGGCCCGCTGCTGGTCGACACGGGAGACAGCCGGCTGGACGACGAGCTTGCCGGCTACATCCGGGTGCTCACGGGTTACCGGAGAGAGCTGGTCTACCGGGTGGCGTCGTCAGAAAGCTCGCCGGTCGAGCCATCCCGCATTCAGCGCGAGGGGGAACCAAAATGATTAAGACGGCCATATTCCCCGGGAGATACGTTCAGGGGATAGGGGCGCTCAGGGAGTTGGGCCGGTGGCTCGGTCCCCTGGGTTCCAAGGCCCTAATCCTGTCCGACGCCGTTGTCAGACCTCTGACCGAGGCGACGATCACGGCCTCTCTCAAAGACACTGGCGTGACCTGGAGGTTCGAGAGTTTCGGGGGTGAGGTAACGGCGCGGGAGATCGCCCGGGTGGGCAAGGCAGTCGCCGACTCGGGTTGCGATCTCGTGGTCGGGGTGGGCGGAGGGAAGGTCGTGGATACGGCCCGCGCGGCCGCCTTCGAGGCGGGGGTCCGTCTGGCCATTGCCCCGACGACCGCCAGCACCAGCGCGCCGTGTTCTTGCGCTTCCGTTCGCTACACCGCCGACCACGAATTCGACCGGGTCCTGGTCTTTCCGCGAAACCCCGACTTGGTCTTGGTGGACACGAGCATCATAGCCGGCGCACCCGCCCGGTTCCTGGTCGCGGGCATCGGCGACGCCCTGGCTACGGCCTACGAGGCGAGGGCCTGTTTTCTCTCGCGGGGCAAGACCACGGCCGGGGGCGGCATCACGGCTCTCGGAAAGCTGGTGGCCGAGACCTGTTCTTCGCAGCTCAAGACCCACGCTTTGAGCGCTAAGAAGGCGATCGACCTCAGGACGATCACGCCCTCAGTCGAGGTGGTCGTGGAGGCCGTTGTCCTGATGGGCTGCATCGGCTATGAGAACGGCGGCCTGGCGGCGGCCCATTCCATCAACAACGGCCTGACCGTGTTCCCCGAGCTCAGGAAGTCCTATCACGGTGAAACCATCGCCTTCACGACCGTTTGCCAAATGGTCATCGACGGCTACCCCGAGTCGGAGATCGCGGAGCACGTTCACCTTTGCCGGGCCTTGGGTCTCCCGGTGACCCTGGACGGTCTTGGGCTTCCCGAGCTAGACGGCGGCAAGCTCGCCAAGGTCGCGGAGAAGGCCCTCGCGGCGGGCGAGTCCATCCACAACCAGCCTTTCCCGCTCACTGAGGATGAGATAGTCCAGGCCATCCTGGCCGCGGACGCGCTGGCTAAGGCCCTATAAGGCGATCCGAGGGCGGCCGGGGGCGGTGTCATGAGGGGGGCTTAGTTCATGGGAAGATTGGACGGCAAGGTTGCCATCATCACTGGAGCGGCGAGCGGCATCGGCCGCGGAACGGCAGAGTTGTTCGCCGCCGAAGGCGCCCGGGTGGTCATAGCCGACATCGACGCGGCCGGGGGACAGGCGGTCGCCGACGGCATCAGCAAGACCGGCGGCGCGGCCTCATTCCTGAGATTGGACGTCACTCAGGAGGAAAGCTGGCGCCGGGTTGTGGCCGAGACGGTCAAGCTCTACGGCAAGCTCAATATCCTGGTCAACAACGCCGGCATCTCTCTCGGGGCCGACGTCGAGGACACCAGTCTTGAGGATTGGAACCGGGTCATGGCCGTCAACGCCACCGGAGTCTTTCTGGGGATGAAACAGGCCATCGCCGCCATGAAGGGTAACGGCGAGATGTGCTCCATAATCAACCGGTCGTCCGTGAGCGGGCAGGTCGGCGAGCCCCAGGTGTTCGCCTACTGTGCCTCCAAGGGCGCCGTGACCTTGGCGACGAAGTCGGCGGCCCTCGGCGTTGCCGCGAAGGGCTACCGGATCCGGGTGAACTCGGTCCACCCTTGGTTCGTGCACACCCCGCTGACGGTACAAGAGGCGGCCGACGCCGGGATGCCGGTCGACGAGTATTACGCCAAGACAGGGGCCTACCCCCCGATCGGTTTCATCGGCCAGCCCGTCGACGTGGCCTACCTTGACCTCTATCTGGCCTCCGACGAAGCGAGGTGGGCAACGGGGGCCGAGTTTGTCATCGACGGCGGCTATACCGCCAGGTAGGGCCGCGGGAGCGGTGGGCAAGGGCCGGAGGCAGGGCGCCGGAAATCACCAGGAGGGTGCCGAAGGGCACCCTCTTTCGATTTGTGGGCCGGCTCCCAGAGGATGGTGCACATGCACATAGGAGTCGGACCGCCCGTCGCAGGAGTAGACCCAGCAAGCGGGAGGCGCGGGAGGGCGGAAGCGCGGGAGCGCCTCGCACCGGCCGCGGGGGCCAGACCACAAGAGAAGGGACGGGTTGACGTGTCCTGGTACAATCTCAAGGGCAAACATCTCATCGCCACCAAGGACTGGTCGGACGAGGACATTCGCTTCCTCTTTGACCTGGCGGCAGATCTGAAGCGGCGGTACTACGCGGGTGAGATTGTCCACCCGTTGCCCGATCGCGAGTTCTACATGCTCTTCTTCAACGACTCGACCCGGACCCGGCACTCGTTCGAGACGGCCATGACCCAGCTTGGCGGGCACGCCGAGTACGTTAATCCCGAGAACATGCGCCTGACCCTGGACCGTGTGCCCACGGGCAAGGGCGAAAGCATCCGCGACACGATGGAGGTCCTGAACCGGTTCGGACAGGGGCTGGGGATACGCCTCCTCTCCTCCAGCGTGAGCAGCTACGGCGAGGCCACCCGGCTCGTCGAGGAGTTCGCCACATGGGCCCGCATCCCGGTCATCAACATGATGAGCGACATCTGGCATCCTTGCCAGGCCCTCACCGACCTGTTCACGCTGAAAGAGAAACTCGGTCCTGATCTGCGCGGCAAGAAGCTGGTCGTCACCTGGGCTTACTCCCCGCACTGCCGCGACTGGGCCTCCTCACAGGAGACGGCGGCTCTGGCGGTCCGGATGGGGATGGACGTTACGGTGGCTCAGCCGCCGGGCTACGGTCTCTCGTCCGAGGCCGTGGAGTTGACGCGGCACTATGCCGCCATGGGTGGCGGCCACTTCCAGATGGTTGACGACATGGACGAGGCCCTGCGCGGCGCCGACGTGGTCTATCCTCGCAACTGGATCAGCCTCGACTACCACACGCATGGCAAGGATGCTGAGCTGGAGCTCAGCGCTAAGTTCAAGGACTGGAGCTACAATCGGGGCAAGCGCAATAGGCTTACCAACCGGGCCTTGCTCATGCACTGCATGCCCATCGACCGGGAGAACGAGGCCACGAGCGACCTCATCGACGATCCGGAGGTTTCCATCCTCTACGACGAGGCCGAGAACCGCCTGCACGTACAGAAGGCAATCCTAGCCGCCACCATGGGAGGTCGCCTCTAGCCATGCGCATCGTCATCGCTCTCGGCGGCAACGCCATCCTCCGACCGGGTCAGAAAGGAACGGCCGCCGAGCAGACGACCAACATCCTCGGCACGGCGCGACAGATCGCCTCCATTGCGAAGGCGGGACACGAGGTGGTCCTCACCCACGGTAACGGGCCGCAAGTGGGGGCCATCGTGCTGCAGAACATGGGGACCACGGCGGTGCCGGCGATGCCGATGGACATCTGCGGGGCGGAGAGCCAGGGACTCATCGGCTACCTCTTCCAGCAGCAGCTAGGGTTGGCCCTGGCCGAAGCGGGCTGTTCACGGCCGGTGGTCACCATCATCACTCAAACCCTCGTGAGCCTGGATGACCCGGCCTTCACCAAGCCGACCAAGCCCATCGGTCCCTTCTACAGCGAGGCCGAGGCCAGGGCGAAGCAGGCGGCCGAAGGCGGCGCCTGGGCCGAGGACGCCGGGCGGGGTTGGCGCAAGGTCGTGCCCTCGCCCGACCCTGTCCGCATCGTTGAGCGCGACGCCATCCGGACCCTCGTGGAGGCCGGAGCGGTGGTCATCGGCGTGGGTGGCGGAGGGGTGCCTGTCGTTGAAGAGGGGCTGGGCTTCCGCGGCGTGGAGGCGGTCATCGACAAGGACCTGGGGGGTGAGCGCCTGGCCATTGACGTGGGCGCCGAGGTCTTCCTGGTTCTCACCGACGCGCCCCAAGTCTACCTCAACTATCGCCGGCCCGACCAGGTCGGCTTGTCGGCGGTGAGCCTGAAGGACGCGAAGCGCTACTACGCTGAGGGTCACTTCGCCGAGGGCAGCATGGGTCCCAAGGTGAAGGCGGCCATTCGCTTCATCGAGCACGGCGGGCGAGCCGCTATCATCGCCTCGCTCACCAGCGCCCGCGACGCTCTCGAGGGCCAGGCCGGCACCAGAGTGACGGCGGGGGAGGAGAGTGGCGGCCGACGGGGGAGCGGCCATGAAGTGGCCGCGGCGGGCCAGTGAACGGCCTGAAGGTAGCGGCCGTACAGATGGACGCGGTCTTGGGAAAGCCGGAGGCCAACTGGGAGACGGCCGAGGCCCTCGTGGCCGGGGCCGCCTCCGCCGGCGCCAGGGTCGTTGTCCTACCCGAACTCTTTGCCACCGGCTATCGGCTTGACGAGGACTATGGGCGCTACGCCGAGACCGTGCCGGGGCCGACCACAGCCCGCCTGGAGGCCTGGTGCGCAGGCCACAAGCTCGAGGTGGTAGTGGGCACGGTCATCGAGGAGTCGTCGGAGCGGGGCCAGGCGGCGGCACGGGGCGCCCCGCGAATCACGGCGGTCGCCGTCGGCCGGGACGGTCTTCTCGGCGCCTACGGGAAGATGAACCTCTGGGACCGCGAGCGGCTCTACTTTGAGCCCGGGTCCGGGCCGGTCGTCTGCTCGACCCCGGTCGGGCCCATCGGACTACTCATCTGCTACGATCTGGGCTTCCCTGAGATGGCCAGAAGCTTGGCTCTCCTCGGGGCCGACATTGTCTGCGCTCCGGCCGCATTCGGCGCGCCGCGCCTCTACGCCTGGGACCTCTCCACCCGCTCTCGCGCCTTGGAGAACGGCTTCTTCATCATCGCCGCCAACCGCGTCGGCCAGGAGAAAGACAGCGTTTTCGCCGGGCACTCGCGCATCGTCGCCCCCGACGGCGGCATCCTGGCCGAAATCCCCCTCGGGGCAGGGGCGGCCACCGCCGAACTCAATCTCGAGGCCATCGCCACGCAACGCGCCGCCCTACCCTACCTCCGCGACCTGCGGCCGGAGTACCTGCCAAGCGCCAGGGCTAAGGCAATCAGATAGCTTGCCAGGGCCAATCCCCAGAAGGTTCCGACATCGCAATTGTGGCTATTGAGGCCATGTTCCGTGAACCAGGGGGCCATGAGACGGCGACATCAGCGGCCAGCTCGAGAGCGATCGGCGCTTTGCCCGCCGTGATCGACCTTGACGACGCTGGGCGGGTTCTTGCCAAGCATGGAGTGGTATGTGTGATCGGGAGACCGAAGCCCACTCCTTCAATTTAAGTGCATGTGGCACGCCTTAGGCCTCTGGCGCCACACGACCTTGAGGTCGGGGCCGAAGGGGGCGGCCGCCCGTAGCTAATGGTCCAGTCGTAGCGGGTGCCGAGGACGAGGGCCAGCTCGGCCTGTGTTAGCCCGGCCGGGAAGAAGTGGTCTCGACGGACGATTGGGGAGGGCGGGAAGGGCTGAGCCCGTCTCCCGAGGGAGGGAGGGTTAGCCCCTCGACCGGGTTGCGTCGCGGCGAGCAACGCGACTCCGCTACCCGTGAAGCCAGCCCCATGCGATGGGAGGAGTCGGTAATCCTGACAGCAAAACCATCGGGCGAGGTGAGCCGGCTGGCCGAGGCGCAGTCGCTGAGGAGTTTCGTGAGGAACGTCACTGACTTCGATGGTCTTGACTACCATCTCATGAAGGCAGGTCGGGCGGAGCTTGGCGTGGGTGGCGAGGAGGATCAGGTCGCGCGACGCGCGTCGAAGCTTCTACTCCTGGCATTGTGTGCCTGGAGGGGTCACCGAGCCGACATGGGCCACAGGACCAGGATCTACTGGTCTTCGGCCGGGGGGCTGCAGCTACGGGACGACCGCGGGAAGGTGGTCGAGCGCGAGTACGCGCCCGACAGACTCTGGTACGCCGTTCCGGAGGGCGATGGGCTGCGCGTGGCGTGCGCCCTCGACATCCCGTTCAGGGTAGCGAAGCGGGAGAGTGGTGAGTTCGCCATCGTCTGGACAGACGCGATGATGCACTCCCTCATTCGTCTTGCCATTGGCCCACTACACACTGGGCGCCATGGCCGACCAGCCCGATGTGGACCTGTCCGGACCCGAGTGGTCGTCGAACGTGGAGGCCGCGCTGATAGCGTCTCGGGGTTTGTCTAGTCGGCAGATGCGGCCGCGGCCGGTGCCGCACCTCCCGCCACTCCCAGCATGAGCTTAAGGGAAGTTGCCGAGCGAACACTCTCAGGATCCGACCCTGAAATGGGCAGTCTGGTTGTCGCATCGGGAGGATTCCAGGCGAGTGACGCGAACAGGCCCAGATGCTAATCAGTGCCATTTCCGGGGTCTTCTGGAGGCGAAAGAGCCATGTCAAGAGCATGTCGTAAAGGTTCGGCTCTCACATTGGTCCTTGCTATAGGGATTACATCCTTCCTTCTGGCGGTCTTGGCCCATTCGAGTCCGAACCCGGCTCGGGCCGACACGCCTGAGGTCATAACTTTGGTCTATCCCAACTTCTCCGACGTCTCACTCCTTCAGTTGAACGGGAACGCGGCCAAAGTGGGCACGGCCCTCAGAGTGGCGCCGGCTCTCGGGAACCAGGCTGGCAGCGCCTTCTTCAAGACCCGGGTCTGTCTGGCCAACCAGCGATCATTCAGCACCTACTTCTCCTTTCTGTTTACAAATCCGTCGACCCCGCCCGCGGACGGCATTGTCTTCGCCATCCAGACCGTCTCGAACACGGCCGGAAGCGTGGGTGGCGGCATCGGCTTCCGGGGTATCAGTCCAAGCGTGGGCATCGAGTTCGACACGTATAAGAATACCGGCCCTCTTCCCGACCCCATTGACCCCAACGATAACCATGTGGGCCTGGATATCAACGGCGACGTCCAGAGTGCCGTCACCGCGAATCCGCCAGCCGACATGAACGGCCCAACCTGGCATGTCTGGATCGACTACAGCGGGCTGACGGATTCGCTCCAGGTCCGCATGGGTTTGACCAACAGCCGGGCGGCGGCCACCCTGGTCATGTCACAGACCGTGGACCTAGTTGCGATACTGGACATGGACGAGGTCTTCGTCGGCTATACCGCAGCGACCGGCGGCAAGTGGGAGAATCACGACATCCTGGGTTGGTACTTCGACAACGACTACGACCCGATTGACGTCAGCACCACGACCTACTCCATGGCCCAGACGCCGGCCTTCACAGGCGCTCCGACCAACACGGCCCAGACCGTGGCCGAGGGGGCCGGGCTAACGGCTGTGGCCGCCACCGACGGCGACGGCAGCCCGATCACCTACAGCCTGGAGACCGGCGCCCTTCCCGTCGGCATCACCCTGCAGTCCGACGGCTCCTTCTTGGGCACGGTGGACTACTCGGCCTTCCAGAACGGACCCGTCTATTCCTCGACTATTCGCGCCCAGGACATCTACGGGCTCTACGCCGACACAAGCCTGGTCGTCACCGTCACGGACACCAACCGGGCCCCGGCCTACACGGGCGCCCCGACCAACACGGCCCAGACCGTGGCCGAGGGGGCCGGGCTCGTGGCCGTGGCCGCCGCCGACCCGGATAGCGACACGCTGACCTACAGCCTGCAGAGCGGCTCGCTTCCGGTCGGCATCACCCTGCAGTCCGACGGCTCCTTCTTGGGCACGGTTGACTACGCCGCCTTCCAGAACGGACCCGTCTACACCGCGACCATCCGGGCCTCCGACGGCGGCGGCCTCTTCGCCGACACAAGCCTGGTCGTCACCGTCACCGACACCAACCGGGCCCCGGCCTATACCGGCGCCCCGACCAACACGGCCCAAACCGTGGCCGAGGGGGCCGGGCTCGTGGCCGTGGCCGCCACCGACCCGGATAGCGACACGCTGACCTACAGTCTGCAGAGCGGCTCACTTCCGGTCGGCATCACCCTGCAGTCCGACGGCTCCTTCTTGGGCACGGTTGACTACGCCGCCTTCCAGAACGGACCCGTCTACACGGCCACGATCCGGGCTTCCGACGGCGGCGGGCTCTACGCCGACACAAGCCTGGTCGTCACCGTCACCGACACCAATCGGGCCCCGGCCTATACCGGCGCCCCGACCAACACGGCCCAAACCGTGGCCGAGGGGGCCGGGCTCGTGGCCGTGGCCGCCACCGACCCGGATAGCGAG
>Ga0315287_10000359_pt1 | contig 39602 bp, 54 predicted proteins | sample YL17G11_0_MG_FD_205037 | JGI IMG/M metagenome (GOLD analysis project Ga0315287, IMG submission 205037) | Sediment microbial communities from Yellowstone Lake, YNP, Wyoming, USA - YL17G11_0 | ecosystem: Environmental > Aquatic > Freshwater > Lake > Sediment | place: USA: Wyoming | collected...
GGATCTGACCAAATTCAACTCAGAATCCTCCTACATGACTGTGGATGACATCGAGCGAATGCGCGCGTCGTCTGCCAAGTCGTTCTCAACTGACGGCAAGGAAGGCGCTCGCCTTGGAACGCTAGTACATGAGAGCATCGAAGATCATTTGAATTCCAGCAAGACGCCGCCGAAGGCAGCTCTCGGCTACGTGAATGCGTTCAAGGATTGGTGGGACGAAGAGAAGAAGTCTTACGACATTGTTGCGCTAGAGCACAGGCTTTTCCACCACCAGTATCTCTACGCTGGAACCTGCGACATGATTCTGCGAAACAAGATTACGAATTCCATCAAGGTTGTTGACTACAAGACCAGCAAGCGCTCCAAGTACGCACCTTGGGGCATCTATCCAGAGTATCTTTTGCAGGCTGCTGCGTATGCAGAAGCGTGGAATGCTTCGACGGATAGCTTGCGAGATTCGTGCGTAGAGACTACAATCCTGAATGTGGCTGCAGATGGAACGTATCTCACCTGCACGCGCGACACCTTCGATATCTCGCAGGATTGGCAGACTTTCAGGCAGGCGCAAGTGCTGAGAGAGAACCTGAAGGCGCTAGAGCAATTTGTGAAGCCTGAAAAGAAGAAGAAGAAGAACTACGACTTCCCCCAACGATAAGGAGCTACTATGAGTGAGTACACAAACGGACTGCGAATGCTCGCAGACTTCCTAGACGACAATCCAGACATCAAAGAGCCAGTAGGCAAGTCAAGCTGGGACAAGATCATCTGGCATATGCCTAGCAAGAGACACGCGGCGGATCTTGTGCGAGCGCTCCCAGTGTCGGTAGACAAGCGATTCGATGAAGCATACTTGAATCTAGAATTCCAGTTTGATGGATTGTATATGAATGCATTCATCGCTCGCGATAGCGTCTGCGAGAAGGTGGTTACTGGAACCGAGACATTGACTAGATTGGTTCCGCCAGAAGGAGTGGAAATGATCGAAGAGGAATATGAGCGAGACATCATTGAGTGGAAGTGCAGCGAACCGCTGCTTGCGACATGACTGACATTGACGGCCCATCCCATTATGGCGGGGCAGACAATCCATATGAGGCGATCAAGGTCATGCGAGCGTGGATGACTAAGGATGAAGTGCGCGGGTTCCTGCTAGGCAACGCGATAAAGTACCTGAGTCGTGCGGGCAAGAAGGATGGAGAGCCTGCCGAGAAGGATTACTTGAAGGCGCAATGGTATATCAGGGAGCTGATTGAGGTAGCATGAAGAAACTAGACTTCAATCCTAATATGAAGCCTACGATGAATGTATGGGCAACCTACATTCCCACGCGCTCAACCAAGCCAAAGTTCTCCACGCACCGACTGTTGACTCACGCCAAGTCTGCTATCGGTCAATCGCTAGGAATCATCTACGAATATGTCGATGGTGAATGGGTAGAGCGATGGCGCAGGGATGAATACGATACAAAGATTTGTGCTGGATGCTCCGTTCCTCACAAGTACAGGACGGTTCGCGACCAAGGCGGATATCGAAGATCGCAAGAAGTTCCCGGTGGAAAATATCTACATGGTTCGTGGGCGCGTGACAAGTCGCTTCGCTATGAGTATTGGTGCGGAATCAATAATAGATGCGTTATCGAAACCGTAGAATGTCCGTCCCCGAAATGCGACCATTGCGGCACCTGATACTCAGGTATCCGGGCCAAGTCAAGTCATGGATCTTGTCCCTGCCGAATGAGTCTGGCCCTTTGGGGGATGGCGCGATGAACGCAGTGACGTGTCGCCACTCACATTGATACAGGCGATGGAAGTGAGCTAGTAGTGCTAGCCCCAACTTGTTTCCATTCATTTCCCTGAGCGCCCAGTCTGCGTCTTCGCAGAACTTCTTCACTCCAGCCTCTGGAACGTGCGTAGCTCCACCGCCAGAGAGCATGTGCCCGTGCGCTGCAACGCACCAGACGCCGCCAGCCTCAAAGTAGGTTCGGTAGCTCATTTCATGGTGGTAGTCGAATACATCCGGGCCATGCGCTTTGACCAGCTCGAACATGAGCATTTCCCACGATAGCCCGAAGTCAGTAGCGCTAGTAGGGCTTTTCAGTGTGGAGCGGGTATGGTTTCCGCGCGTTCCGATAACCCTGAATGAAACATTTGGATGCCGCTCATTCAGATCCCAGAGCTTCGACGCGAAGAGTCCGGCAGCGTCACGAATCTGCACTGCGATGCGCTCGGTATCAGTTGACTCGTCTGGATGTAGACCAGTCATACCATTCGCGTTGTCACCATTGAGAACGATTACTACGTCTTCGATGTCGTGCGTATTGATCTGCTCAGTCACGTGGTCAACGATATGCGCCATTCGCTCTCGCGCAATCTCAGGGCTGTACGAATACAATCCATTGATCGAGTCTGCATCTGTGTTAGAACCATAGTGTAGATCGTTCCAAGATGATATGAGAGCGGTCTTTCCAGTAGAAGCGATATGCGGCTCTGGATCGAGTATTGAGCAGTCTGTAGCTTGCAGGAAGGAAAGCGCTTCCTGCCGCCTGTCAGACACTAGCGCGAGCTTCTTGTTGAGTGCGCGCAGCCGAGAAAGCTCTATGCGCTGCTTCTCAAGCGTGATATGCGATGGAGCGCACTGCTCGCAGGAAGTGAAGCTGCTGGCCTGTAGCCTAGTCGCGGCATCCTGCACTGTGGAGCGGGGAACACCTGTTTCCCTAGATACTGCTCTGACGCTACCGTGCTCGGAAAGCAACTGCTCGAACTTGGAGCGGTCATTCAGGAAAGAGCGATCATTCATCTAACTACCTCCTGAGAGGGGATGCTAGCATAAATCTAGTATCGCTTTACTTTCAGCAACATTTCCCTTGCTTCAAGTAGTCCTTGCGCCCTACCTCGCCAGTAGGAATCACTTGGTTCCATGCCATTAGCGCGATTCATCTGCGCTTGCTCAGTGTGTAGATTTGCTTCTTCCTCGAACCTGTCAATCAAATAATCAAGGCTTAGATGCATCTACCTTCGCTTCCACTCGCTCAAGTCGTGTATGGATCTTCTCAATCCTGTCCTTGATGCTGTATCCACCATTTGGCGATAATTCATTGTGAACTATGGCTGCCATTTCATCCCATTCATGCATCTTCGCTTCAATACGCTTCTTGAATGGACGGGTAAGTATTCCAATGAGCGTTACAGTGCTCAAGGATGCTACGCTCAATGATGCAATCTGCTCAAGCATTGATGTATCCATTACCGATACACGCGCACGTAACGAGCTACTAGCGACAGGGAGCGAACCTTCTCATACACTCCGTCGCCGCCAGTAGTCGAGTCTGATACAGCTCCAGATGCTCCAGTGTTTCCCTCAATCGTCTTGATATGCGTAGCCTTGCGCCTCACGACAGCGTGACCGCTTGCGTTGCAGTAGGTTACGACTAGCCCAGTGTGATCGGAAGACTGGCCTCCGGGGAAATCGAATACTACAATGTCTCCGGCGCGTGGGTACTTGATGACTCCCATGCCGCGCAGATATCCAAGCTGCAGAGTGGATGCCCAGCCGCGCTGCACACACTTACTGCCAGCTTTTTCGTAACAAAAAGCTACAAAATCGCCGCACCATGGCTCTGGCCCAGTACCGCCGTTTGCGCGAATAATCTTGGTTACTGTTTCACCGCGATTATTACCGCCGTGCTCCATGACTCCAACTAGAGACTTTGCTACCAGCAATGCCTTCTGCCTAAGCGCCATTAGAATGCTCCCATGAGTAGTGCCCGAAGGTCGTCCGGGTCTAGGTTCAAATCTGCGAGTACAACGCGAGCGCGCTCCGCAGCTTCTGATTGCGATTGCGCAAGTGCAATTGCTTCTACTTCTCGATCTGCATTCGCAGCTTCAAGTTCAGCAGCTCTAGTCGCCTCGCGCTCAGTCTTCCATTCCGCGTAGTCGTCTTCAGTTAGATCAGTAGTCTCGAACATGTCAGTTGGTGGACCTGCAATGAGAACCCATGTATGCCCGTCAGTAGAGCTTGATTCTCCAACTGAGAGAGCATGTGACTGACCAAACTCTGTCGTGATTGAATCGTCTGCGTACTCAAGCCAGTGCTCCTGCGCAAGTACTAGATCATCGCCATTTCTGAGTACTACTGGAATGGTAAGTTCACGCATCAATGCTCCTAGTACTTGATGATCTTGTTGACGACGATAACTGGGTGAATGTTGTTATGCGCTGATACTGCGGAAGCTCCAGCAACTGCATCTACCGTAACAGAGCTATCAGAAGCCCCGCCAGATATTCCAGCAGTGCCACTTTGTGGGTGCGTATGAGTATGCTCAGATGCCACTTCAGTCGTTCCACTTGCAGCAACTGGCTGGATCGTCCATCCAGTTCCACTATCATTGCCAGTGTTAGCGCCGGGAGCTGTGTACGCATGATCGTGATTTGCCTGCGATGCCGTATGGAAGTGACTTTTCAGCCCAGACTCGTTATCAGTGAGGGTAACGGTAGCCGCTCCAAGAAGAGCGCCGAGCGCATTAGATCCAACTCCCATTGAGGATCTATCTGCGTGATTCGGAAGCCTTGGATCGGCTCCAGAAGTTCCATATGGTGATCCAGCGGTAATCAGGAAGTTGCGTAGCGCAATGTATCCAGATGCAACGGTGATCGCCGTTCCGTCGCAGCCAAGGAATCCAGCAGGAACCTGCGCAAGCTTTCCGTAGAAGTCGATTCCCATTCCTACAGAGAATCCAGATCCAGAAGCTACTACTGCAGTCTCAACATCTACGAATACCCCGCCATCAGTACCAGCCGCAGCATCATTCCCAGCATCAGTTGAAATGAACGGTCGCCATGCAGCGTCTACCGTGCCAGCAGGATTTCCCCTGAGCACGCGATTGGCAGGAGGGTCTACCAGCGTGTCTACGCCGCATCCTGCGTGCTGCACCAGCAGGTTTCCGCTAGTCACTCCAAGCGTGGTAGGCGTCAGTCCGGGAACGAGAAGACCATCTGCGACGATGGAGATTTGATTGCAGGCAGTTGCTGAGATTACCGCATTGTGCTTATATGGATTCCCGCCGCTACCAGTACCAGATACCGAGATACTTGCGGTCGAAGCCTCTGCGCATTGGCAGCCTGATCCGGGGCAGTTGCATGCCATATTAGTTCACTACTCCGAGCTTGTGCAATACAATGCTTCCTGCAGTTTCAACAAATGGATTTGCTGCTGGGAAGTGCCTGATATTTAGTGAAGCAGTGTTCCCAATTTGGAACTGATTATGGTAGATGTCAAAAGTGACAGATCCACCTGCTGATACGATTGCCGGGAGAACCAATTCATATTGCTGCTGAATATCAGCATTCGCACCAGCACCTGCAGTCGTCCCATAATCATCATGCCTCTGGATTACGGAAGTTGATGCAGGAAGTCCAAATGGATTGGCGAATCCAGCGCTTGAAACGCCAACTCCAGATGCTGATATCGCAGATATAGGCCGAAGAAAATATGCCGCACCGGCTCCAGCCACAGTGTAGTTTAGCTGTAGTGTTACATAGCAAATAGCTAGCATGTCGCATCCAATGAATGGATTGGCGACAACTGGAGAGAGATTATTTACCTTCAAGAACGGAAGTGCGCCAGCAGAAAATCCTAGAATAGTTGATTCGTCTGGAATTGTTGCTAGTCCAACTCCGGGCTGTTCTACACTGAGCGCTCCAGTTCCCACATCCTTCTTCAAGATATTGTGGCATCCACCAGATCCAAGTGGAATGTTGACGCCAAGGCCGACTCCGGGCGTTCCCGGCTGGATGATACCATTGCACGTAATCCCGCCAGCAGGATCTAGGATGGCATTGAGCGCTAGTGCGTTCGGGTTTCCTATTCCATTTCCAGCATTGATGCTGCAAGTATCTTCTACGCACGCGCGAGCCATCTAGGCACCAAGCAATCTGTGTTCGATTGGGGAGTTATTCTTCTGCGCATACTTGCGCGCCTGCTCAATAGTGCGGAAGCATCGCTCAGTTCCAGAAGTATTCACGCACCAGACCTCAGACGGGGCAAGGTGAGTAGGCTTTGGTCGAACGCCTGACTCTTGGATCAGCTCGTCGTCAATAGCCTTGGCCACTCCCATTCCAGTTACCCATCGGTATTCACCGACGCGAACATTTGGTAGGAGTCCAGCTTGCTTGATTAGCGCGTAGATTGGCTGCGCTGGCGAGTCTGCGCCGAGAACGTGCGCCGTAGACGCAGAGAACCCTATCCGTCTTTGCCCGCAGGCTGCGCATCCCACTACTCTACGACCTCAATGAAGGTTCCATTGTCGATCAGCGCCTGCGTGAATGGCGAGTCTTCAACGATCAGATCATCGCCACGCTTGTATTGATGAAACTGACTTGTTACGCGAACGCGAATGCGAGCTGCGCGCTCAATCTCAATCTCGTCAAGAAAGTCTACGTCTTCTGTTTTTTCTTTGTTCCAGAGCATGACTATATTATACCTGCTATTACCGAACGGTATCAATGCGTTGAATTGACGGCATAAGTTGCGTTTCATTACCGATCCGTAACACTACGGAGCAATCAACGTATCTACGTTAGTATTCGTATTCCTGACGTATAGACCAGTCCCCGAGTTATAGAGAACGTATCCGCTCGTCTTCCAAGATGCGTTCACCAGCCCCTTCAGTGTGCGAACCTCTCGCTCTAGCTCAAGCATGCGGTCGCCGATTGTCTCCATGTTGATTGCCCTGCGGTCAGACATCTGCAACCTCTCCAATAGGCTGTAGGGAAATAGACACATTCTCGTCGGCAGACATTTCTACATTCATTTCGTACATGCGAAGAGGCTGCTCCATCGGCGGGCAGATATCCTGAATCGAGACATTGAATACGGTTCCCGCGACCAGATCATTGATATCTACTGGAGCTGATTGGTGCAGCGCTGCTGATCCAGACATATCTAGGAAGAATGGCTTCTGATTAGCAAGCTGGTTGTAGTGCGAGATTGCAGCTTCTGAAAGGCTTGCTACTCCAACGATATTGTTGTCGGTGAATATCCGCTCCACAAGTCCATAGTATCCAGTTGATGGAGCTGCAGGAGTGCCGGGATATGACGCGAAATCGTCAGAGAATCCCTTCATATACACCTGCGATGCGATGCGAGAAGCATCTTGAACTACCGTGATATCGCCAACGAAGTGGTCATCGCGCAGCGCCTGCCGCTGCAAGCGAAGCTCCTTGCCTCCGTAGACGATGGCTCCCCGATGGATGGTAACGTCTAGTCCAGCATCAAGGATGGTCTTCATGGCATCGGTTGCCATTCCAGCCTGCAAGTAGTCCTGCTGTGTATCTAGGAATATCCCAGTAGGTGGGCACAAGTCGGTGATAATCGGGTCGATGCTATTTGCATCTGTCAGGTACGCATTCCAGATCGTAGCTAGGTCAGTAGCGGTGAAGTCGTGATTCTGCCTGAGAATCCTCGTCTGGTAGAGGAAGAGCCTATCTACTGCGCTGATAGTCGCGCTATCGCGCTTGCTTTCAATCCTCTGAATTGGCCCAGTCCAGACCATTGATACGTCGCTACCAGTCAAGCGATACAGGGACATGTAATCCCTGCGCACGTCTAGCTGATCCAGCAGCTTGCAACATGAGGTCGAATCAACCGCAGCACCAAGATCGAATGAAACACTCGCGCTAGAGTAGTCGTCAAGCTTGCGATTCCAGCTCACGCTACTAGCCAGATCGGTTTCCCCGATCAGCTTTCCGTCCTTGGTGGTGAACTGCACCAAGTAACCATCTGCGCATCCAAGGGTGCCGTTCATCGGTGTACGTTGTAGAGGTCTATCTTCACGTGCGCCGGAACTCCGCTTACCGTGCCGGTGAGGATATCCGGGAATGGAGTAGTATGCAGCGCCCAGTCAAGGCAGATCATCTTTGGGCTGCAGGAAGATACCAGCGGGAAGACGCTTCCCCCGCATGCGTTGTAGACAAGGCTTTCAGCGGCAACGCAGACGTTCTTGCAGATTGCGTTGATAGTGCGCGTGCGCCCGTCGATAATCAGAGTGGTATCCGGTGGAAGCGCCTTGATATGCAGCTCTCCGCAGGGAGTACGCTCTTTCCACATGTCGTAGTCTTCCTGCGATAGATCGCGACATGGAAGGTTGAGCGGATTATCGTAGATCAGCAGCCGCAGGTCGCGCAGTCCCCTTGGTAGGATCGAAGGCGTGGCGCTATCGTATGTGTGCCCAGCGAAGATTTCGATTCGATACGTGGTATCTCGAACGGTTGGCTGGCCTTCTGGGCAGCAGCACTGCACGGCCCATTCCAAGGGGTAAGAGAAGCAATCCTTGATGACCTGCGCAGGCTGTGGCGGGGCCACATACACGGTTGCCTCATAGTGACAATCAGGGCATTGCTCACAAGCATCGCAGTCAACCTGCCCGCAGAGAGCTATTCCAGTGCATGATACGCAGGTATCGCAGATGATTGAATTGCCATCGCAGGGCGCATTCCAATCCCAGCACTGCACGAATGAATCGTCTGCATCCTCGTCAATACACACGCCTTGATCGCTATAGCTCTCTGGACGCTCTGAGGCTAGGGTAAATGTCACCTTGCGCATGGTGCAGCAGCACTTATCGCGACGATCTTGGTCAGTTACCTTCAGTCCGTCGATTGTGCCAACGTTGAGGAATTCGCGAATGCCATCATCTGGATCGCCGGGATCAGGGCAGAACGCACGAATACGCATCGTTCTAGTGCCGCAGCCTCCGGTCTGGCACTGCGAGGGATCTTGGCAGCCGTTACTGGGAGTCTCCAGAGTCCTGCGAAGGTACTCCAAGCCGTAATCCATGCCGCGACATGACGTAGCGAATACCATGGCCTCAAAGTGGGCCTCCTTGGCTCCCCAACGAGCGCGGCCAAGCGTGACTCCACGCCCGACTGTCTCTGTAGCAGTCTCGCTGAATGGGGAATCCCATAACCCAGTCAGCCCAATGATCCAAATTCCCAGAAACTCCGAGCTTGCGGGGATTGCTGGATCGTACCAGCACACTTCATCGGTGATCGGATCTACGAATCCAGTGTCATCGTCTTCGCATCCACAGTTATTGACGTTCGGGCAGCATCCATCTGTCTCGAATAGGCCATTTTGCTGCGCCCAGCGAATGTATGTATACGTGCGCTTTGTGTTGACTAGCTCATGGCAGCCATAGCACATATAACTTGGAGTGAAATCAGCCACTTACAATAGTATACAATGAGAGAATGCACAACATCATTCAGCTACTACTCGTATCACTGGCCACATTCCGCCTAACTCGCCTAGTTACGCAGGATACAATCACCTATTCCATCAGGGAGTGGATTCTACTGCGATTCCCCGGCGATGACCAGAACTACATCTGGCAAACTAGAGACAAGGCGCATAGTTGGTGGAAGCGTGACGGATTCATTGGTAGGAGCGCGGGGCAGGAATGGCGGAAGCCTACGTTCATCGGCAAGCTCATTTCATGCGACTACTGCATCAGCGTATGGCTAGCTCCAGCGGTCTACTTCCTGAATAGGTGGAATGAAGACGTGGTATTCGTGATTGCCGCTGCAGGTCTGGTATATTTGATTGCATCGTTCGAGTCGGGGAGGTCGATGTATGAATGAGGATGAAGCCACGGAAGAGCTGCAGAACGTGTACCTGCGCGTGCGACTGGAAGAGCTGCAGGATAATCTCATGTTCATCGCGGTACACATGCATGGCGTGCTAGGAGCATTCCTAGAAGCTGGATTCAGCGTCGAGCATGCATTCGCAATGGCTCAGAGCACGTATTTGAGCGTTTTGGAGAGCATGGATCTGTAATCTGCTATGCTAGTGTTGCTGGTTCCGCTACGGGGGTTGCGGGGAAAGGGCGGGGGCTTCTGGCTCCCGCCCTTTTCTATGCGTGCATCGCGCGACCTTGGATCTGCGCGCCAACCTGAGCTGCAACCACGTGCGGGTTTGTAGCATTGGAATGCACGTGCAGGTTCTCGATGGTGACTCCCGACTTGCCGCTACCATTCTTTTCCATCTGCTTGAGCATGCGATTCAAGTTGCTATTAGAAATAATCTCGCCCTTGTTGCCGAAGCTGCGTAGCTCTGGCCCCTTCTCTCCGACCAGATATGTACCGCTCTCATGTGCTCCGCCATACGCGCGCCCGCCCTTCACCTTCCCCTTGAGTATTTCTTGGATGAATTGCAGCGTCTTTGGATCGCCGACGTGTACGTGCGAGTAATGCGCAGCCTTCAGTCCAGCATTTCCGATTTCAGTCCATGGACCGCCGCCGAATGACTCTCCTAGTGGAGAGTAGATAAGTTGCTTTGGCTTGAACCACTTGCGGGCAAGCTCTGCGAATCCCATCATGTTCTTCTTTGGCCCGGCAACGTCTAGCGCTATTCCCTTATAGTGATCTGAGATATTTCCGGTTGTCGTGTACTTGTCATGGTGGAACTTTCCGGCAGATACATTCAGTCCAGATTCCTTGGCTGTTGCGCCAACTGGCCCCATTTGCAGACGATTGGCTCCATCCAGATTCATGGTAGCTGCGAGAAGGGCAGTCTTTCCGAGAGGGAATGGGAATCCAGCCGTATTGGTATCTGCAGATCCAGTTTCAGCTTGGTATTGCTTCAGGTACTTGAGTACGTTCGTAACATAGTTCTGAGTCTCTTTGTATGGTGGAATTCCGCCATACTTGTCAACCGCATTTGGCCCGGCATTGTAAGCGGCTACGGATTCCTTGATATTTCCGCCGAAGTGCGCGAGCAACTGACTCAGGTACTTGGCTGTACCCATGACGTTCTGCGCTGGATCGAAGGAATTAGTTACTCCAAGGCTGCGCGCAGTTGCGGGCATGAGCTGGCCAAGACCCTGCGCCCCGGCACCTGATTGCGCCTTTGGATCGAATCCAGACTCTGCCTTGATGATGCTTCCGAGTAGGAGCGGATCAATCTTGAACTTCTTTGCCTGCGCATTGATTAGCTTTGCAAACTTACCCTTGAATGCTCCATCGCCGCCGCCGCCTCCACCGCCGAGAACGCCGCTCAGTGAATCAGTGATAGATCCTGCGATGGAAGCGGTTAGGGAAGTAATCTGAGAAGCAGTGCTCTTGATGAACGACATGACTACTGACCATCCAGCTCGCAGCCCGTCGAGTAGACCGCCCATGATGGCGTTTCCGTGCGGCCTAAGCAACGCAGCATCTGCGGTAATCGGCCCCTTGTTTCGGGCAATCCATGGAGCTACACTGTGGATGAACTTGGTAACGTCACGATTCCATACCGTCTTCATTCCCTGCTGCAAACCAAGCATGATCGCTTCGCCGTGCGGCGTCATGCGATTCGTGAGAACTAGCGTTCCGCCAAGACCCTCTGGAATCTTCCTTCCAAGAGCTGCGAGATATGGCTTGGTCGTGCCAGTCCATTGCGCCTGCACTCCATCAGTGAATCCGACTACCAGAGCCTTTCCGTTGGGCATTGCGGCCTGCCCGAGCTGCGCGCTCAGATTCTTCGACTTCTCAATGAGCTGCGCGTGCAATGCATCGAATCTTGCAACCACGCCATTCTTACGCGGGTCGGTGACTGGATTTCCGTCTGCGTCTACCGCCTCGAACTTGACTGGAATCTTGACTTGCCCGGCAGCGGCTAGCGAAGCATTCGCCTGATCCTGCAACTGCTTGAGCTGTTCCGCTGATATCTGACCAGAAGCGAATGCATCCTGCGCACGCTTCAGGAGGTCGCCCATCTGCGTTGTCAGGAAACCGCCTACGGCTCCTGCACCCTGCGTTGATGCTACTCCCTTGGCAGCGTCACCAATCGCGCTGAGAGCGCCTGAGAGAGCGTCTAGGTTCTCGCGTGCGCGTGCAGTATCAGATCCAGCAAGCGTTCCAATGTTCTGGCGCAGTTTTCCAAATAGCTCGTCAAGACTGCTGGTGATCGCTCCCTGCGCCTTGAGTGGATCAAGATTTCCAATCAGGGACTGCGTGATCTGATCGCCGAAGTCAGATACGTCCTGCTTCGCCTTTGTTACCGCACGCGATACGGCCTCGAAGTAATCCTTGAGCGCGTTCTTGCGACCAAGTTCATTCTTCTTGATTTCGGAAACCGTAGTCTTCAGAGCTGACTTGATCTTGTCTTGAGCTGATTGAGCCGCCCTTGCGGAAGCCTGCATGTTCTTTTCGCGCTCGCGCTGTTGCTTATCGCGAAGTGACTTAGCCTTCTTCTCTGCCTTCTCGTCAAGCACGCCAAGACCAGATAGCATCTTCTCGCGGTCGCTGATAATGCGATGCGCTCCGGGATCGCGGCCGTTGATTCCCGGTCCTTGGATCGCTCCCTTACCATTGATTAGTGGACCCTGCAATGGAGCAATCTTCAGGTTATTCAGCGAATTGAATGCCTTGTCGAATGAACCAGTGAGAAGTTCTGCCTCTCCCCTGATTGCCTGAATTCCATTGATAAATGCAGGAACTACTCCAAGCGTGAAGTCGTTGGCCGCATTCTTGATTACATTTCCTGCGCGATGCCAAGCCCTGCGCCATCGTCCATTGAGGATGTCGATGATTATTTTGAGGGTTCCGTCGAGAATCCTGAGCGGAATAGTGGCAACCTTGATTCCCTTTGCTACTACCCATCCCATGGCACGGAAGATTCCACCAATAGCGCCGCCCTTGTGACTCAGCTTGGTGAGCGCTGCAATGAGATTGAATACATCGCCAACAATGCTTATCAGGGTGCCAGCAGTAGACTTCAGCGCATCGCGAAGTGACTGGCTATTCTTTATCATTTCAAATAGGACTACTGCGATTGCCCCAACTGCTCCAGCAGCAGCGAGGCTTCTAACTCCAATCGTTTCCATGATTCCAGCTATTCCGCCGCGCTCTCCAAGAGCTTCTATCAGCGGCTTCGCGAATCGCAGAACCTGCTGCAGCGGAAGAATGATTACCCTGATTGCGAAAACTGCGGCCGTAAGCTCAAGCCAAGCCTTGGCAGATGCGAGAATGATCTTCTCGTTATCATGCATGAACTTTGCGAGCTGACCAAGAGCCTGCCCAACCTTGGGGAATACGCTTGCCGAAGCATCCCCGATGCGCGTCAAGAGAAGGCCGAATGCCTCTCCGGTAGACATGTTCTTTCCGCCGAATGCTTCGGAGAACGCCTTCCCGAATCCAGCGATACCCTTGAATGTTCCTACAGCAAGATCCTTGATTCCCTTTCCTAGAGCGATGAATCCCGGTCCATTGACGAATCCAATCAGAACATCGGTGAGCTTGCCAAGCTCGTTTCCGAGTCCCATGAACGCAGACTGGGCAATCTTGGCGAGCTTGCTTCCCTGATTGAAGCTAGAGAAGAACTGCGCCAGCTTTGCTCCGGGAACCTTTCCTGCTTCGACCATGAAGGAGTTGAGCGCATCGCGGAAGTTCTGGAATACTGCGGCAAGACTTGTCTGCTGAAGTCCTGCAATCTGCGCGGTAAGTCCCTTTGACTGCTCAAGTTGCTTGACAATCCCAGAGAGGTTCGTCTTTCCTTCTGCGAGGATTAGCGCACGCAATCCCTGCGTAGACCTATCGGTAAGATCGAGAGCCTTGAAGAGCTTGACCTGATCGCGTGGATTGAGGGAATCAAACTTCCTCTTGAAGTCTGCGATGATGTCGCCGAACTCGCGATAGTTGCCAGCGGCATCGAACACCGCCAGTCCCATCCTCTTCCAGTCCTTCTCGTTTGCGCCGCCCTTGGTGAAAATCTCCCGCGCGGTAATACCTGCCTGCTGACCAGCCTTCAGTCCCTTGATTCCAACCGTGGAAAACTGCTGCAACGTAGCGATAGTAGTTTCAACGCTCTGCCCAAACTGCGTGAATGAAACCGCTGCGCGATTGCCCAATGCTTGCGTAAGATCCTGTAGCGTGCTCAGAGAACGCACGTTGGCGTTCGTCAGGATATCAGTGAGCTTGGTAATGTTCTTCTGCTTGGTTGCAAAGTCTCCATAGTTCAAACCAAGAGCATTGAATGATGCAAGCAATCCTTCCGTAGCATCCTGCAGATCGAACTGACCAGCCTGAGCGAACTTGCTGATCTGCGGCAGTAGTGCGAGTGAATCAGCGGCTGATTCACCGGCAGATGCTAGGTAGTAGTATCCGTCTGCGGCTTCCTTGGCGCTGAAGATGGTCGTCTTCGCGATTGCCTGCGCTCCTTCGATGAATTGCAGCTTTGCGTCATCAAACGTCTTCCTAGCCTCAGATAGCGTCCTTCCGCCGATCAGATCGGTTCCACCAATCAGCGAAGCTGCATTCGTTGCAGATTGCTCAAGTTCGCCAAATGACTTGACCGCAGATACGCCAATTGCAGTCGTTGCTGCGACGATGGCAACCGTCGTCAATCCCCAAGCTAGGCCGATGTTCTTGAATGCGCGCTTGCTGACAACTTCCAGCCTAGAGAACGCGCCTACTGCACGCGAGATATCTGCGTCGATGAATGCCTTGATTGGCTTCAGGAAGATTAGCTGCATGCGCTCGCGAGCTGCGATTGCATCCTTCTCTGCATCTACGACAAGTGGAGCCTTATCAACCTTGACAACCAATCCAACTGGATCTGCGTTGACAATTGCGGCAGCTTCCTTGACGGCAAGCTTGATGTTCTTGGCTAGCTTGTTCTTCGACTTCTGGCTGACATTGAAGTTGGTATTGGTTAGCTTGAACTCACCTTCCATCTTCGATGCTTCTTTGATGGTATTCCTGATTGAGTTGAAGATTGTCTTCTGAGACTTCTTACTCAGATTGAACAATGCTCCGGTAATCAGGTATTCCTTCTTCTCCCTGCCAGCCTCCGCAATGGTATTCGTGATTGACTTATTCAGGCTAGCCTTAGCCTTGGGCGAAAGGGTGATCTTGGGAGATATTTCAATCTCCTTGATTTCCTTGCCTAGACCCTTCTTGTCAAGCACTGGCTTGACCTTGACGGAAATGGCTGGAAGCGCCTCAATCTGCTTTATCAGCAGCTCGGTATCAGCGTTGAGGACTATTCGTGCTTCGCCTACAATTTCACTCATATGTATAGTATAACTTCATGTATACTCCCTCTCAGGCAAAGCACTAGAAGGGGAAACGAATGGCTTTCGACAATTCACTGTCAGTCAAGCTGGAAGAGCGAACGAAGAAGGCTTACGCGAGCCGAGAGGCTGCGGGAAAGCCAGAAGGAATCAGCCTTTTCGGCAAGGATCTGCGACTGATCCCAGTCATGCCAGCCGCATTTCTGAATGACCTTGCAGCACTCCAGACTGGCGACGTGAGCAAGGGCAACCTGCTTGAGATTGTCGAGCTGTGCGTTGAGGAAGTTGATCGGCACGTGCTGCGCGATATCTTCAAGACGCAGATCGTAGACGTAGATTTCGTCAATGACTTCCTTGAATACGTGATTGAGTATTACACCGCCCGCCCTACAGACGGGCCATCAACCTCGTCCACCACTGGCGAGCTGATGGCCCCAGACTCGCAGCCCGCTTCTACCCCAGTCGTATTGGTGAACTCCCAGCCGATTACGCCTGTGAGCTGATCGAAGGATACCTCTTGGAACGAATCGACGGCAGCTCTGAGCCGGAAGAGAATCTAGCTAACTTGAATGATTCCCTAGATGCAGACTATGGTAAGATCATCGCCATGGACTCATGGGTAGAGGAAAGCTACGATCAGAACGAAGAAATGCGCTACCTGAAGAGCCATTATCCACACATCTATGAAGACTTCAAATCACGGGAGAACTGATCTATGAGCAAGTTTCTTACATATGTATTAGCTCTAGCAATCGTTAGCGCGCTTGCATATACGCCAGCGTGGATCATATATCAGCACGTTCTGCACGGAGTCTATGCATGGCCAGCGCTTACGTGGGTGAATGGGTTCCTGCTCTATCTTGCTGGGCAGGTTCTCGCAATCAAGATTACCTTGACTTCTTCACAACCGCCCGCATAGCCTGATTCAGAATCTGGTATGCCTTCGCTCCCGGATGATTGACGCTGCGGTAGATATGGAATGGCGGGAAGTTTGGCGCAACTGGTGGGTTTTCCCAGATGAACCTAAGCGCTCCTGCGGGGTCGCGAGGACTAATCTTGTGCGGCTTCTGGCCCTGCTCTAGAATAGTTGCATACTGAGCAGTATTGCTAACCGCTACGCTTGCGGGTCCAACCTCTTCGATATGGAAGCTATCTAGATACAGTCCAGTGCGCGTCTTCAGGTCGTGCTTGGTAATCTCGATTGCTACTGCCTTGGTAACGAATGCGTGCTCCATCGCAATCTGATTGGCGAGAAGTTCTATCCCCGGAAGATTTGGAATTCCCACGCAAAGCTCCCCGGAACTTGTGGCTATCTATTTCAGCAGCAAGTAGTTACTTGCAGGTACACGCGAATGCGCCCGCCGTAGCATGTTCCAGACGGAGCAGTGTCGTATTCGATTCCGTCTAGCGTCAATCCGTCGCACGATATCGAGCCAGCTCCAGCGGAGATTGCCGCATCCTCGCAGATCATGCATTCAAACAAGGAATCAAGATCGTCGTAGATACACCTTGCCGCAGCGTCCACGGCTAGCGGATCTGGGGGATTATCTGCATCCCCGACTGGAACGCAGCAACGAACTAGCTGCAGCTCTACGCCAAGCTGGGATACGGTCAGGCATTGCGTCTTGCTCAGGATCTTGCGAGGCAATATACGCGCGGTGAGCTGATCGCAGTCATATGCTGCGATGCCCGGTGAAACGAAAGACCTTACGCCATCGCATCGTCCCCTTGCTTGCAGGCAGTCCAGCGCGAACATAAGAACGGTAGACGCGGCTTCGTATGAAGAAGTGACCGCCACTTCTAGGTGCCCGGTACAATGAATCCACGCCTGAGCAATGGATGCGTAGCCATCATCGGCTTCTGATTGCAAGGAGTGTATGCCTGTAGGATCTGATCTACTTCTTGAACTCCAGTCAATCCCTGAGCAAAGTACTTGTAAGCTGAATCAACTTCAATGCTGACTCCCTGCCTGACGACGTTCCTGACGTGAGCTGGAAGCTCGCATGAAGCCTGCGCATCGCATGCCTTCTTGAGCTGGCAGGCTAGAGTCTCTGCTGCGTACTGCAGCTCTAGCGGAACACTACGCCCATAGTCGAGCGTGATTTCCCAGACATCTGAATCACCTACCGATCCAGAGAGGTTATTGCAGCGCGGCCAAGCAGTGTTGTCTACACGTACTATGCGAGAATAATCGTCTATCCGGTAGTTGGTTAGCGGTTGCGCCACGCCGCCCTCTACAACGCTCGTCAGACCCACTAGCGGGTATGTGAGGCTAATCGGAAGCGGTTCGTATCTATTTACGCAGTTGCAGGGAGAGCAGGTGCAGACACAATGCACGCACGGCTTGATCGTAGTCGAGCAGATACCGGGGAATCGGTAGCAGGTAATCCGAAACAGGATATTGCTTGCCATTTCCAGAAACTGTGCATCTGTGTACTTATAGGTTGCTGGAACGTCTACCGTGCCGGGATCGCAGTCGGTGAGTGTTGCATCTGGGCAGCAGAGCCTAGAAACGTCACCCCAAGGCTGGCATAGGTAGGTCTTCTCGCCCACAACATTCTCCAATATCAAGAGAGCCGGTCGCACCCCCCCTGCCGACCGACTCTCTCTCGCTAGCAAGGGTATCTATATCTTACAGACAAAGGGCCAGCCTTTCGGCTGACCCTCCATCATCGAGCTATGTCAGGTTGGGATTAGACCTGAACGGGAACAGCAATGTAGCCACACTGCGCGGTAGGAGCAGTGTCGTCGTAGACTTCGGACATGAAGAAGCGCTGATCGGCCGTCATCAGAGTCCCATAGTCAACAGGAGAGTCCTGAAAAGGACCGTCGCGCCAGCCAAGGCCAAGACCAGACTCTGCGGTGCCACCAAGCTTGAGAAGTCGGATCGGACCCTGCCGCTCTGGAGTCATCTGCGTAATACGAATCTTCGGGAAGATGATTCGACGGTAAGAGACACCTGCAGAGCACTGCGACTCGGGAAGCTTCTCGAAAAGCTCAAGCGAGACAAACGGAGCGCAATTGCTATCGTCAAGCTGGAAGTAGCCAATCGTGTTGCCGCCAACATCAAGAATGGCAGGCTCCCCAGTAACGAGAGAAACAAGCTCATTGTCGGGGCGACAAAGGGTAATCTCTACGTTGTACCCGACAGTCTGGTCACACTGCAGGTCGCGCACGCAGATGTTGCCACACATGTCCTTGACCGTGGTAGTCTCCCCGTCCTCAATCTGAGGCTCCCAAGTTACTGCCGTGATTCCACCGAAAGCGTAGCCGTTATTGGCTCCTGCGACTGGAACATTCGTGCATTCGTCAACGAGCGCTACGCGACCTACGGAAACGCAACCTGCTGAATAACAAGTCTGAGCCATTACTGACTACCCCTCAAAGTGAGTTTACTACCTCTAACATTATACGCTGTAACCATTAGAGGATCAGGAAGTCTGGATAATCCCAGATCAATCCGATTGGTTGAGCAGATACATCCTGCATATCAATGATAGCTTGTGAAGTTGATCCAGATGGCATAGAAGTTGCGTCAAGAATCTCAATCAATGTATCAGTCCACGATAGAATCGTAGCCCCTCCCGGATTCAGCCCATTATTTGGACCGGAAGGATCGTAGAATGTCTGCGTGGCAAAGCTTCCTTGAATAGTTAGCTTGTCAACTACAGTGAATCCTTCTCCCTGCATCCTCCAAGTACTCGCAGCAGAAGAGTCTACCGATACAGCTTGCACTCCAAAGCATGGATCGGTGAATACGTCTACCGGACCAGCAATTAGAGTTACGCCTGCATCATTGAATCCGAATATATCAACGATTCCATATGGAGCGAACGATGCGTCATATGGATAGATGGAGAAGTCAATCTCGATATTGATAGTAGTTGCATTCCAAGCAAATACTGTTACTCCTGCCGGATTCGGACCAAGATTAGTCTCTGCGAGACTTCCCGGCTTGAAGAAGCTACGCGATTGATTCTGTGGACCGAATGGATCTGCTGCGGTATTCAATCCTAGCGTTATCTTTCCAAGCGCATCTAGATCAGATCCACCAATAAGGAAGTCCCAAGTTCCTCCGCAATTTCCCGCAGTATCGAAGGTTAGCATCTGCGGATCGGGGCACAATAGTACGGAGAAGTCAACCTGATTGAATGTAGCAATCGGCGCTCCATACGTTACATCCCAAAGGATGGTATCCGTAAATACTGCGGTTGGGGTGAAATCATGGAATGCTGGATCAACAATCGTTATGAGGGTATTTGTCCACGTAACAGTTGCCGTATTCAATCCACCATTTGGACCTGCTGGATTGTAAATGGTTCCGTAGATTCCGGCAGGTGTAATGAAGTTGATGTCAACTCCGTCACCAGCAAGAAGTCCAGATCCAGTAATGCTGATCGTGTCGCATGCTGCGCTGAATACATCTGTAATAATTGGAACCGATGCGGAAGCGGTGTATCCGCATGCAGGATCTGGAGCCGTGTCGTCGTAGACCTCAGACATGTAGAACTTCTGCCCAGCAGTCATCAGCGCTGCGTAATCAACAGGCGAGTCTCCTGCCGGTCCAGTAGCCCATCCATCGCCAGATCCAGACTCTGCCGTGCCCTGCAGCTTGAGTAGGCGAATCGGGCCTTGCCGTTCTGGCGTGCCTTGAGTAATACGAATCTTGGGGAAGATTATTCGCCGGTACTGCACTCCAGCGCTACACTGCGATTCTGGAAGCTTCTCGAAAAGCTCAAGAGATACGAATGGAGCGCAGTTAGAATCGTCAAGCTGGAAGTATCCAATGGTATTGCCAGAGCCATCGAGAATAGCTGGCTCGCCAGTGAGTAGAGACACAAGTTCATTATCTGGCCTGCAGAGCGTGATTTCAACATTGTAACCAACCGTCTGGTCGCATTGCAGATCACGCACGCAGATATTACCGCACATATCTTTGACGGTAGTAGTTTCCCCATCTTCAATCTGCGGCTCCCACGTAACTGCCGTGATTCCGCCAAAGACGTACTGCGTGTTAGGATCGGTCGAAAACTCACCAGTGCATGCATCTACCAATGCTACGCGACCTGCTGATACGCAACCTGCTGAAAAACACTCTTGAGTCATGCTAATGCCTTATGCTGGAAGCGCGTTTACCCACGTAGCGCCATTCTGCACTCCATCCACGTCCTGCGGAGTGATGGAAAAGAGATTGGAAGCCGGGAATGGAGCATTACCATTCGTGATTGCCACGAACGTATCAGACCAGAATGCAGCGAACAGTGAGACTGGATTCAGAGCGTGGTTCGGGCCTGAAGGGTTGTAGTACGTTACAACTCCTGAATCAATCTCGATATCGAAGCTATCAGCTCCCAGCAGTCCACTTCCAAGGATGGAAACAGTGTCCCCAGCCTTACCAGCATTGTTGATTACTGGAATCGTTGGAATAGCATACGTGCTGATCTGAGGATTGATATTCGTTGCAGTGAATGCGGGTCCAGAAGCACCCTTCACAATGAAGTGCCGATATGTTGCGTATGCAGGAGTCGAAACGACAATCTTCGTATCAGTCCAAGACAGGATTGATACAACTCCGGGAGTTTTTGGGGAAACCTGAATGAGATTGACGAACCCAGCTCCCTGAGTTACGCCGAACCCTGTTCCGATAAGTTCTACGCGACCTTCGGTTGCATCGACCCTATATCCTGAATAGCTTGTTACAATTGCTCCTGCTGGCATTTCAAAATCCTGTTCTAGTTGAGTAGTTCAAATACTTGCTTTTCAGATCCGTTCCTACCGAGAACATAGACCTTGATTGACTCAATCTTGCGATCATCTGGATATGCGATACTGCGAACGCCTACAACTTCATGCACCTGCACGTCTGAGAAACCGCCGTCGTACTCTACGACAGTTTTGTACTTACGTCCCTTGCGGTTTCCGTTGTAGACAAGACTTGACTTCACAACTGGATCTGGCAGGACTACAGCCTTGCTAGTAGCCTTTGCATTCTCTGGATTCTGCCCGACGATTGAATCAAGCGTCACAACGCTGCAAAAGGTATTCTGATCGTAAGCGCTCTTGAAGACAAGCGCCTCTACGCCATCAACCTTACCCTCAGTCCAGAAGGAATACTCAATCATTGGCAGCATTCCTAGCTGCGATTTCAGCATCGAGAACCGCCATTGCGGCTACGGCATCTTCCCTATTCGTGTAGAGCACTCCATCAACTAGCCATGACTGACTCTGGTAGTCAGTTCCCGGCTCTCTTCCATACTCGTCAAGTGTCATAAGGAATACCTCAAGAATAGGTCATATTGAGTACTACATTGTTCACTGCTGGATTCCCGGTATCAGCATCTGCGATTCCGGTTGTCGCCCTAACGCCAATTCCAGCAGCGAATAGTGCTCCACTCGTCAAGTCGATTGACACTCCCGTCTGCCCGCCTCCGGTAGTGCCATCAAGCGGGATGGTCATAACAGGAGTATCTGCAGCAGTAGGAGCAGTTGCCTTATTATACAGCTTCAAGAACCTCTCTGCGGTGGCTCTATTGGTTGCAATGATGTCAATAACAACTCCACTCGAAGCCTTGATGTTCACGCCAGTAGCGTTCACATCTAGGTTGCGATATGCAGAAGCACCTACAGGCGCTCCAACGCTCAGGGTTCCATCTACGGTAATGCTACCGCCAAGATCACTAATCCCAACTCGTCCAGCAGAATCAGTTGAAATCTGGGAGTAGTCGCCATCTGTAGATGTTACTACTGCGGCAGCATCATTTCGCACGCCAAGAACGAAACCGCCTCGATCACCGGAAGCCGCAGGAGCATCCTCAAGCTTGGTTGGATCGTTGGTGATTCCAACCGTTCCGCTTACAGGAAGAGCAGACTGGTTGGAAGCGAATACGACTGGCATGCTAGCAGCCATCGTAGTCTGACCAAGAGCCGCAGGAATTCCAGCGTCAATACTAGCGAGAGAAGTGTTGCCTGTTGTCTGCAATGCAGACGTTGCGAATCCCGTGATCGCAGCAGGAGGGGTCAGGGTAATGATCTGAGCCGCTGTAAGGACTACTGGAACAGATGCAGCGGCAAGCGCCTGCCCAAGCGCAGGAGTCTTCGTATCAATAGATGCGAGGCTAGTGTTGCCAGTCGTCTGGAGAGCTGAAGTGGCAGCACCAGTCGGAAGGGGAAGAGTCGCAGCGGTAATCGCAAGCGGAGCAGTCAGCTTTGAGTCGATGCTGGCGAGAGAAGTGTTGCCAGTTGTCTGCAGCGCAGCAGTCGATACTCCTGCAACTGATACCGGAACAGCGCTCGCGCGAAGCTGGGCATCCGTCAGAAACGGGCCAGTTACCGCCTGAGAAACTGGGAAGTTTGAGACTGCAATGGAATCATCTGAGCCTTGCCCAAGGCCAATTCCAGACATCAGATTGCCACCCAAGCTAGTGCCTGATTATCGACAGATGCGATAACCCAGACCTTGTTTGCATTATCAATCGGAAGCTCAATCGACTCACTGGCATCGAGCGGCATTCCGTTGGCTGCGGTCACGCCTGAACTATTTCCAATATAGAGTGTTCCCGTGTTTGCCTTCGCAGCCCTTACCAGAACACTATGCTTTGCGGGCGTTGTTACGACGACAATCTGCTCCGCAGCTCCAGAGTCAACGTCTGCATTTGCGCCATGCTGGAAGCTTGAAGCTACCTCAGTATCAACATTGACCTTTGCGCGGCCAGTTGAGTCTGTGGAAATCTGCGAGTAGTCACCATCTGCGGAAGTGGTGACAGCATTGTTATCGTTGCGTACCCCGAGTAGGAAAGATCCAACGTCGCCAGTAGCTGCAGGAGTATCTTCTGCATGCGTTGGATCGCTGGTTGGAGAGAAGACGACGGGAATAGGATTCCCAACATCATTCGTTACCTCAACCTCACCAAGCGTAACTGTACCACTCAGGGTTATCTCTGGCGGGCAAGGTTCCGGTACGGCAGCCATGACTAACACACCTTCGCAAGCGCGGCGAATACGCAGCACGAATCAAATCGCACAATCGCAGGCCGCTCGGCAACTACATAGACGGTATTCTGGCGAGCCATATCGCCCTTCATTGACTCAGCTACTCCATACGTTCGCACTTCAGCGAATGCGTACTCAACTGGAGTAGTAGCGTAGATCCATACATCTGCATCAGATGCAACTGTATTCAAAGGATCTGCGTCGGTAGGAGCTTGGTTCGTGTATCCAGCGTCGAATACGACAGTATGATGACCAAGCTTATAGACTCCGTTTGTCAGAGTCAGCTCGGTATTCGTGAGGAATGAAGGCAGCGCCCAAGCCGGGGCATGGAAGGTGATATCTCCCGAGTATCCACATGCAACCATTGCATGGATCAGACCAAGAATAGTCTGCGGAACCTCATTTGGAGTTACGGGTGATACATCAACAGCGGTCGAAAGAAGGTCTGGATTCACTCCGTTGTAGGAACTATTCAGCTCCAGAGCAAGTGCAGAAGATTCCTGAGCTGCAAGTCCATTGACTGATCGAGCTTCCCATCCAGCGGGACGAATAGCGAGCGTTCCGCATCCCTCTGGGTAGTAGATCACGAACGGCTTGAACGTCTGCACTGCGGGAACTACTGGATCAGACTTCTCCGGTAGCAAATTATCGCAATACAGGAATCGCTCTGCGGTTCCGCAAGCTTCTGGCAAATACTCAAGACCAGACTCATGTGACCAGTCAACATCGCTCGGCAGCCGAAGGGCAGACTTTACGAGGCTTCCGGCACTAGGAGCCTTGAGAGCGCCGCTAATACCTAGAGTTCTCAAAAGTCTACCCTCCGACTACATAGCAATACGTCCCTAACACTAGCCGCTATTAGCAGGATCGGGGAGTTACCAGACCTGCGCGAGCACCGTTGGCGCAGAAGTTGTCAACCTTGATAGCGAATGACGGGTTGCAACCAAGCTTCTCAAGCGACTCAATGCCCTCCACGAAGTACTGCGCGCGGTTCTGGCGAACCAGAGTTGCGTCACGCTGCACCCCAACATCCACAAGCGGAGCCTGCCCGAGAGCAAAGTCGCCGGTCGGAATGAGGTAGACATCGAATTCCTGCCGAAGCGCGGGGAGCGCCGCAGCAGGACCGCCAGCGGCGGGGAGCACTGGCGGAACCAGAGTCGATCCGGTGCGAACGTCGAGAGCTTCGACAACCGTGATCCCGCCAAGTCGAGCAGACAAGGCGAGAGCTGCATTGTCGGGATTCTTGAATCCACGCAGCTCATTGTCGATGTTCAGCAGCGCGAGCAGGCCGGGCGGAACGATCAGCGTATAGCTGGCGAGATTCAGGCGACCGCCATAGAGCGCGTCACCAAGGGTCGTCCAGACTGCATCAACCAGAGCAGATACAGCACCCTGCGAAGGCAGGACCGCAGCGGCGTCATACGTCCACTGGATTGACTGCTGGTAGATGCGCCGCAGAAGCTCGGCCTCTGCAACGCGAGCGTAAGCGATGCCACCCTTGCGCAAGAAGTCCTGCACCAGAGCTGGATTGCTGAAGTTCTGGAAGGTGCCGAAGCTACCACAGAACACAACTGCGTAGACCTCTGCATTGATGTCCGGCGAGCAAGCCATGTCAACGCAAGGCTTCCACGTTGCCGAATCGCCGGGATCGACAGCAAGATCGTCTGCCTCTGACCAAGAAGTTGCGCCAGCAAGCACGTCGGTAAGGCTAACTCCACGAATGTAGCGGAATTCGCCCTCAATCGGCATGCGCTGGAAGAGCGCTTCGACTGGTCGAGCAGCAGTACCGCACTGCACGACATCCTTGATCGTGTCGCCGGGGCCGCAGAATCCGCCAGAAGCAGTCTTTGCCGCCATCTGCAGATCCATGAACCGGCGCAGGTTATCCTGCCCGCTTGCACTGGAGCTGAAGCTGTGTGAGAAGTCCTTGGGGAACAGCTCAACCTTGTCGAGAATGCGAGTGGCATACGAATCGCCACCAGTCGGCTTGAGCGAAGTCAGGCCAGTGAATTCTCGCGAGTAACGCGCAAGATCCAGCTCTGGAGCCTCTGCCTTGGCCTTAGCCTTGGGCTGGCGATGCGTTGCAAAGTTGGAAAGATCAACCTTGCGGCTAGCTGCATGAGTTGCTGCATCTGCATCTGCGTCAGCGTCAGCGTCAGCGTCGGCATCCTCGTCTGCATCATCGGCGTCAGCGTCGGCGTCGGCGTCAGCCTCGTCCTCGTCATCAGTCGCGAAGGCAGCGGCAAGAGTCTCAGTCTCTGCAGCAAGCGCCTCTGCCTCTGCAGAAAGCTCTGCGATTCGAGCAGTCAGCTCTTCGCGAGAAGCTGCGAGCTTACGCAGCGCCTCAAGCTTCTCTGCGCTATCGGCAGCCTGCGCAACGCGGCGGCCAGCCTCAACAATCTTGTCAAGCCACTCAGTCGAATCCGCAAGCGAAAGGCTTGCAACATCCTCTGGCAGTTCAAGAATCTGATCTTCCGGCACGTCATCCTCCACGATGAACTTGGTTCATAACCTTACTACATTATAGAGAGAAACTATTAGCTAGTTATCTTTTCGCAACTTGGGATTGTATGTTGAGTATCCGTGAATCCATGTTGCCGAAGATGCCGCCACTCCAAGAACTAGCGTGGCACCCTCATTCTTGTTGAGAGCGAACAGTACTACTGCCCCAATTACGGATACTGCTGTAATGACTGCGGCTACCGTATTCTTATTCAAAGGAAGCTCCAAGCTCGGCAATCTCGTCGCGCGAGAACAGAACATTGATCTTGCTCTGGATATCCGCGAGGATGGACATAATCTCGTCGCCAGCAGATGCAACCTTGATCTTGGCGTCTGGAGCGGCCGGGAAGGGAGTTACCGTAGCTCCCATAATCTCGATTCGATGGAAGATAAGCATTCCATCGTCTTCAGAGTAGGTCAGATCGTCCTGACTCAGAACAGCGCCGTCGATTGATACTCCGGTAAGCGTTCCATCCTTGATAAGACGTGCAGCCTCTAGACCATTCGGGCCAGTATCGAGAACGCCTGCCGCCATGATGTTGTCGCCATCGCGCCAGATTCGGTCGATGCGCCCGGCAATGACAGCTCCGTCATGCCCGCCCTGTGTTTCAGTTTGCAACATTAGAGACAGCGGGGGAGTACGCCAAGTTGCTGCGCCCTGCTCAATGAGCCTGCCATCGCTAGTAGGAGTGCCCTCAACGAGCAGTACGGCCTGAAAAGCAGTGCCTATACTTTCCGATAGCTCAATCGTAGTAAAGGATACGCTTGCAGTCTTCGCGGTTACGATGACTTGCTTGTCGCAATCAGAGCATTCAGACACAACAGTACTCCCCAAGATATTAGGATGATCCCCAGCACTCGCAGCGCGATACAAGGGCAGCCCCGGAATTGGCACCATGCAAGCTCCAATGAAGTCGTAATTGCCTTCATCGGAAATCCAGCGCCAGTCGCCCGAGATTCCATTTGCGCGCAAGTGCGCAATATCCAGATCGGAAACATCCGGCCAGAGCGCGCCAGCGAACCAGATTCCGTTCTCGTCTTCGCCGTAGCGAACGCGCGCTAGCTGCGTAGATGTATCCTGATACCAGCGCGTTGCAGCAGTCGTTCCGTTGGTTCCGGGCGCATGCCCTGCGTCCCCGCCCAGATTGGCGGTCTTGACTGTGGAGCCATCCTGCGTTACAGTGTCACCACAATGCGCAAGCGCGTACTTGGAAGGCGATGAAGGCGGCGTCCAGCATTCCTGCGAGCCGTCCAGCAGACATCGACTCCAATGCGTGACATAGCCGAATACGCGCCCATCGTCAGTGATCTGGATATGCGTATCAGCGGGCATATCGCTCGGCGGCTCAAACCATTCGAGCGGAGGATTCAAAGGAAATGGCATATCAAGATTCTATCAAGAAAGAACTAAGCTCTTCAGAAGTGAACGAGATTCAAGATGCTGCGGCTAATCTGGTGCGCAGATATTCGCGCGGAGAAATATGGGAGAGCACGCGAAAAGCGATTGAGAAAGATCCCGTAAATGAGGCTCGCAAGCTGCAGAAGGCATTTAGCTGCGGAGACATCATGCATAACCGCGCGAAATGCGGAATCTGCAATGAGGTCATTGAATCAACGAATCGACATGACTTTGTAACCTGTAGGTGCCAGTCCGTATCCGTGGATGGCGGCACTTGGTATCTACGCAGGAGCTTCAGCGGCTCACCTGACGGATATGAAGACATGAGTGAGAATTGGCCATGGGTAAAGCATCTGGGGAGAGAGCAATGAGTTTTGAGAGAGCGCAATCACAATATGACGCGCAGGAGCCTAGAGAGGCTTCTAGAGCTGATTTCATCCATGCCGCGATGGAATGCATTTCTACAGCGCTAAACAATCTAGAAAACGCAGCTACTCATTTGGAAGACGTGAATGAGCCGATATCCAGAGCGATATGGGATGCATATGAGCTGATAGACAACATTTCACTGCCGTGGTGCTGTAAGGCATGTGATTAGCATGAAGCTTGCGGTAGTCGGAAGTAGGGATTTTCCATATCTATGGATGGTTGGCGAAATTCTCGCAAGGATGCGAATTACTGTTGAAATAGTCAGTGGAGGCGCGCGTGGCGTTGATACGATTGCCAGCAATTGGGCTAGGTATCACGAAATGAGTGAAAAGATATTCCTTCCAGATTGGGATAGATTTGGAAAATCTGCTGGATATAGACGAAATACGGAGATAGTTGATTACTGCGATGAACTTATTGCATTTCAGTTCAACAAGAGTCGCGGAACGCAACATTCAATTGATCTAGCTAGGAAAGCTGGAAAGCTGCGAGAAGTGATTGAGGTTACTAGACAGGAATATGAGGCCGTGCAATGATGCGGCACTGGCAGCCATGATGGTCGCCGGGGAACCATGGCAGCGTAGGATTCACTTCTCCCTCGCGCCAAGTCTCACCCTGCAGCACGACATGATCTGGGAATGGATACGTGGGATGACCGCGCTCCCAGATGAATTCAAGTCCTAGCCGCATTCCAGTTGCGCGCGCAACCATTTCCAGCCAGATAAGGTCTGCATTCCAGTTCTGCACGGGCTGATCCGTCTTCGAGAGGCTTGGATTCCATTCAGCGGCTGCGCCGCCAGCGGCGATTGCCATGACTGCGAGCGAAGCTACTGGCGGAACGTAATCTGACGGAACCGCAGATCCATCTGGATTGAGCAGTGATTCGCGATGCGCCCTACCAGCGAGCAGGTCTGCGATGTAGGATGTCGAGTAGGAGGCGGCGTCTGCGATTGCTCCCCCTCGCACGCGCAGGTACTCTAGGATCTGCTCTTCAGTTGATCCGCTAGCATGCATTCGGTCCCTAGCGCCCCGTAGGAGTAGCGTAAGGATGATTGCGCCGATTCCGGTATCGCGGGCAGCATCGCCCGCATTCTGGTCTTGCGTGGCATCTGCGGTCTTGACGCCATCAAGCGTAACGCCAGCAAGCGTTACAGCCTTCGTTGCGGCTCTACGCATTTCTGAAAGCACTTGCTCATACAGAGCGCCTTCGATGCGCGCTACCTCGTTGAACCATTCTGGAGCTGCGGAAGCAGCCTTGACGGCTGGCGGCGTGTCTCCAGTAGTGCGGGTAGGCGGCTCAGTTGTATCTGCCTTTGGCTGCACGTACTCTGGCCCACTACCGGGATCTTGAGCTGGATTGAATTCATCCGTGGCCCAATCGACGGGCATATCCAGACCCTCAAGCGTGGCCTGAGCAGTGATAGCTCCCAGCTCATACAGGCGCAGGATAGTAGGCGTGTTATCAGGCTTCGATACTACGTTCCTGCCATTTGGATTGATTGCATAGAGCTGCGCATCTGCAACTTTCGCCTGCACAAGCTTGGGAATCAGCCATGCCTCTGAGATTGCGTCTGCAATCTGGAATGCCATCGGCGCAAGGTGGTAAGTCCACGTATTCTGGTCTACCTTCCATGAGGACCAGTGATTCGAGTCTGCGATTCCCGTAACGACTTCTGCGGGTAGGTCAACGCCAGTCGCATAGCGGAGTCGATATGCCGCCATGCGAGCTGCATAGGCATCTGCGTTGTCCTCACGATCCAGCAGTAGGTGCTTGAGGCCATTCGCATTAGCTGCGGCCCCATACATCTTGAGCGGAGAGATAGATTCAGTGCCAGAGTTATTTGACAGCGCGAGGCGCATAGCCTCGTTCATTTCCTCGTCAAAGGCGCGCACTGTTCCGGGAAGCGGCGGGCCAGTGTTATCGAACGGCTCTGGCAGGAAGTCATCGTTCGGAATGTAGAGGATGCCAGCGTTGGCTACAACCGACAGAGCGAAAATCTTGTCTGCAATCGTGTGCAGTACCATCGCTTCGAGGATATCCAGCATCGCAAGGTGGGATGACCATGCGCTTTGACCATACTCTTGATCTGGCGTCCAGATTCGATAGATTTCCTGACCATCAAGGAGCTTCTGCCCTGCGTTGCGGGTATTCGCGCTCTCATTGATTACATAGTTACCATCAACAACGTCAAGCTCGCAGATGGAAACGCTGCGCCAGTAGTATTCAGATCCAATCGGATTCCAGTAGTTGTACGCAGGCTTTCCCTTGATTGCCTCATATGGAGTAACTACTACATATGCTTCGCCTACAGTGAAGAGCATGCGCGCCAGACGCCCAGCATCGAGCGTGCGCAGGGAATCAACTAGATCGTCTGCGAGGGGATCTTCTACTGCGTAGAAGTCCTGATCGCGCCAGATGACAGGTTCCCACGTCACCCTGCCGATAGCGTTCTCCACGAACTTTCCAGCGCTGGAGACTTCCGGGATCATATTAGAGAAGCGCAGCGTGCGCGCCTGCCAGTCCTTGATCCTCACCGCGTAGTTGTCTTTGCTCAGATACTGTGAGGTATCCAGCCTGACCGCGCTGGCGGTCATCCCATTAGTTGGCTCGCGGCGTGCATTGCGTGGGAATAGAGGCATACCCCTATTCTATCAAGAGAATATATGAACCATCAGAGTAGAACTTGAGCAGACTCTGCTTCGCGAAGTATCATTCGTAGGCAGCGCTTGAGTGCGATAACCTCATTGCGGAGATTCTGGTTCTCTTGAGATAGTTGATTGACGACAAGCGTTAGGTCAACATTGATATCACGTGGCCTAGCAACTAGCGCGTGCTCAGTGCTGAACATCTTATCGTCGCCATCCTCTGGCGTATATCCATGCTCTATTAGCTCTTCGGAAAGCGACTTGCCAATGGACGTGATATATGCATCGCAGTCTTCTACGTGCTCTGCAAGCGCTCCCCTAGCAATCCATTCCTCGGAATAGCCCATTTCATTGCGTCCACACGCGCAGCGATAGTGAAATGTTCCACTTGGGGATTCAAATATGCCTGTTGGCTGGTCGATCATTCCGACATCATAGCACTTCCGTCAGGAAAATGAAATGCGCGTGCAGGGAAGGCTGCGCTTAGAGGTATATGTCTTTCCAGTGAACTTGATATCAGCAAGTGGGCGACGACTAGCACCAATGGCGTACATGCAGCCGTGCTGCGCCTTGCAGGCGATAACCTGATTGCTAACGTGGTAGTTGCATGGGAATGGAGCTTCGGCGATGCGTCCCTGCTTGGCTAGGAGGATAATGTCTCCAATGCTATTCATTGCATCCCTGCAATCATGCGCCCATACCATGCTCTGGCCAGAAAGATCGTAAGTTCCACAGAATCTTCCAGTAGAAGGATTCTTATTCCGAGACTTTCCGCCACCATTCTCAATATGCGACCATTTCCACACTGATCCATTCTCAACATGGATAGGACCGAGAAGACTATTTATTTCGACGTACATGCTCAACTTCGATCCATTCTCAAATAAGTAAGTCCTTACTGTCGGGGAGATTCCATATAGTGTTCCAGCGGGAACATGAGCGCCGTACTCAACATAGAAGTACCTTCCATCTGGGAATTCCCCGCAATGATCTTCAGTGCCATCAGAGTAGTGGAAGCATAATCGCTCTCCAGCAACTGGATCTGCTGCGGATATAGCAGGTGTCAAAAGAGACACGCTAACTACCAATACAGCCATCATGGCCACAAGCTTGACACTCACGATACCTACCCCGATCCCCATTGCTACCCGTTACTGGTAGGTATCGGCACGCGCGCGAGAAACTTGAGTGGCAATGTCGTAATGAGCAAGATACTGCTCGTTACATCTGTTTAGATGCAATATGTTGCTGATTGTGAGCGATGATGCACAAAATGGCCCTCCCGTCGAAGGACCATTTTGCCAACTAAGCGTGAACCTAGTCACGGATCATGCGGCAACCACGTCAGACTCTGGCCGCATTCCACCGGATCACCAGTCTAGTTGCTGCGTATCACCGCGTCAAGCCATATCTGCATATTGTCTGCACCTTCCAGCTTCTTGATGCACAATGAGGCTAGCGCTTCATGCTCTTCGCGTAGCGAATCGCATTTTCGCCGCAATTCAGCCCTGATAACCAGCAATATCCCGGCTATTGATAGGACTATGAACGGATGCAGCACAAAGAACAAGAGCAGGGTAACTAGGAAGAGCGCGGCCATGACCTCGCCGATCCTCGCAAGCCTATGAATACGCAAGGAAAGAGCGTGCATCTGCTTCGCTAGCAGCGATGCATCTTCGCGTAGATCGTCAATCGTATTAGCGGCTAGGACTTGCCGGGCTGATTGGCCCCTCGCCGTGAAGCTGATATTCTGCGAACTTCCATTCATGCTGCCCTCCCTCAAGCTTGAAGCAATGCGTTGGCTCTGGCACGTCGTCCTCATGTAGCTGCAGGTGCGTTTCCCCGCAACCTTCGCAGCGGAAGAGACTTGCATTGCGCATGCGTCTAGATCCAGTCACCTTCATCATTTCATCCCCGCGAGCGCTTCATCGTATGCCTGCAGTCCATATTCGGTGATCCCGTAGATGTTGAAGCTATTGAACTTCAGGCTACCGACGCAGCGGTTCCCAACGTCGCCATTGCTGCGCTCTGTCTTGGGCACCGGCTCCGTCTTGCCGACAATGGCAATGATCCCCGCCTTGCACCAGCGAGTGAGCATCCTGCGAGAGCTATCCTTCTTCGACTTTGGAAACACCCGCTTATCAATCTCGTCAAGCTCCATCGGGCCATCGTTTGCGAAGATATCGAGCAGATTGAACTGCTTCGTCGTCAGACTTCCCACCATTTCGTACCTGCTACTCCCGTTGATGTTCACTGTATCCCCAGTTTCATCTTATTTTGACTATCACCATTAGCACTTCTCTTATCACTTCTCAGTGAATGACCGATACTTCTCAGCGGCTTGTTTCACCCTACCAAGATCATTGTCCATCCCCATGAACTTCTTCCCCAGCAGATGCGCAGCGATAGCTGTAGAGCCATCCCCCATGAATGGATCGTAGATCGTATCGTAGCTCTTGCTGTCGATGTACTGCAATATCGCCGAGAATATGAATTCTGGCAGCAAGCAATCACGGCAATCTTCGTCGTGGATGCGTAGATCCTTGGCGAGAGTGATAGACGTTGGAATCGCCGTGCGAGTAATGACGTGCTGCGGCCTGAGACTACCGTATTCGCGCATGGTATGCAGGGTAGCCGGGTTTCCATTGCAGGCGTGTTTGTCCGTTTCATGCAGCACGAAATGGTCACATGCCAGCACCTTCTCTGCGATGATGCGAGCGCTTCCAAGTAGTCCTGCGAAGATCAGAAAGTTGTCTGCGCCAAGCATTGCCAGCCAGAACCGCGTGGCCAGAGCTGCGGGGGGATCTGACACTACTAGCGTTCGGTCACTGAATGGCGCGTAATCTTCACCAAGATCAAGGCTATTTCCATGCCAGAAGGTTGCGTCTGGGAATTCGGCTATGAGATTCATGCTTCTCCAAGGGTGATTTGATTGTCATACTTCCATCCAGATATTCTGGATTCTGCTAGTTCTGCGTATTCCTCACTCAGCTCTATTCCGATGAACTGCATTCCTTCTTCGCGAGCTGCGATTCCAGTTGAGCCGCTTCCAGCGAATGGATCTAGTACCGTACCACCAACTGGAGTTACCAGACGAATGAGATAGCGCATAAGGTCTACAGGCTTGACGGTTGGATGCGTGCAATCAGCACCCTTTTCCCGCTTAGATGCCTTGCTGCAGTAGAAGAATCGTGAAGCCCCTCCACTATCTCCGTAGATAGTGGAGGGATCAATAAGGTTGTTGGCATACTTGCCGAATACTTCTGCTTCGTGTTCTCCAATGAATCCATCAGACTTTCCACTTGTGAGATTTCCAGATTGTTCGTCAAGCTGCTCCCCGGCATATTCGTCAAGCAATACGTTGGCAGGCCATCGCCCAGACTTTGGAACGTCATTCGCGCCAGAAAGATCACTACTATTCTTCCAAGATCCATCCCGAACTCCACCCTTGGCCTTTGTCGCGGCAACTGAATCCGCATGCTTCTGAAAGTCTGAATCGCTTGCATGTGGAATGCGCGTAGCGTCGATATTTAGTGCGCCAGTGCCATGCTCAATCACGTTCCTTGCAACTGTTCCAATCAATGGCTTGCGAGCGAGAACGATTGGCTCATTTGCTGGCTTGAGTGCAGTCCCCCATCCCTTCCAAGGTAGTGAATCCTCACTTACCGACTCATACGCTGGAACTGGATTGGAGGTTAGCTTGTGCTTTTCTTCAATATCAGATGCCTGATACTTGCTGGCAGTCGGGATTGCCCTGCCACGATTTGGCGCTCCATTCAGCTTGTCGATGCCAAGCGCTACGTTATGCGACTTGGGGAATCCGCTTCCATATAGCCATTGCAGGCAGTCGCGAATCTCAAAACCGGCATCTTCGACGGCGCAAGTCATGCGATGGTAAGTGCGCGTCCCGCCAAATGATAGTAGGTGCCCACCGGGCTTGAGCACGCGCAAACATTCCCTCCACATATCTACATCGTTGGCAATTCCGGTTGAGTCCCACGCCTTTCCCATGAATCCAAGTTCATAAGGAGGATCGGTAACAATGCTGTCGATGCTGTCATCGTCAAGGGTCTTGAGCTGATCCCGGCAATCTCCGACAAGTATCATCAATCCTCACAATCTGGTTCGGGGTAATATCGTTCTAGAACTTGTATTCCAGCACAGTTGCTGCAGGTCCAAGATCCAGCCATCCTACGATATGCGTAATTGATAGGACATGGATCTTGCAGCATGGCCTTCTTGCCACAATTAGGGCATATCCATTCGCACTTCTCAGACATGATTCACCGAAGCATCTGAAAGCTCAAGCGACAGCTCTAGATATCTCCTAATGTTCGCAACTTCTTTATTGTGGGCATGCGCTGGTTCGGTGAATGCAGATACCGCTGTATGCACCGCTTCGCGAAGAATCATCATGGCGTGGTATGAAGCCATGAGCTTTTCCGTAAGCTTCCATTCATCTTCAGTCATGGTCGCCTCCTAGGGCCGGGAGTAGGTCGGTCAGCGCGTCCATCTTCCCCTGTCGATAGCTGCTGTGCTCGAACTTCTTGTGCGATGCGATCAATGGTTCGATGATAGCCATGATGCGTGCCCGCTCGGCCTTCGCGCCGTTCTGGTACGCATAGCACCGCGAGTCGTGACCGCATGCTCCGACGCAATCATCGGGCCGCACGGCATGGTCAATGGCAGGAATGGCGCGGGGATCGTCCCAGTGAGCGGCACAATCATCGAGATTGGGAAATCCACAAGTCATCACCAGACCGCAGTTAGCGCGGCCGTCCTGTTCGACACCTGCTTCCGGCAGGTCGCCAAACCCCATGTAATCAGTCATGTCGATATCACCTTCCGATCAATCAGGTTGCGAACCACGGCACGCATGAGCGACTTGTTATTGGCTGGAACCGCAGACCAAGGCACATTGCTAGCGCTGCGAGTCAAGTAGCCATGCTCTGGAGCTAGCCGCTCATAGGTTTCGTGGAATTCCTTGGCGATGCGCTGTTCGTCTATGTTAGTCATGGCAGTACATCGCAGATCGCTTGGTATGTATCCTTGATGTTTCCATGACCTCCACCGCCAACAAGTTGACCCTTGTAATCGACAGATCGCCAATGATTCTGCTCAATCATCCACTTGGCTTTTTTCAGGGCGTATATGTAGTCGCATGATGCGTTCGTGTCCTTCAGTGATTCCGCACCATATAGATCCCACATTTTCTTGGACGAATACGCGCCACACGTGAAATAGATCATTTCTCGCGATGATTTGTGGCGGAAAACTCCTTCGCTTCCGCAATTAGGGCAACGCAATTTTGCGGCCTCTTCTACTTGCCAATCATCGAAATCATTCATTTCTGCGGCCTCCACCAAATCAAATCTCGCTTCACGGCGGCGAACTTCAGACTTCCTCCGCGCGCATATCTATGCCATTTGTGATCTGGATTGACGGACGGGCTAGTGGGATCGCTATTCTCGAAGGCTACTCGCACTACACCATTCTTGAATAGTGTATGCACGGTTCCTTTGACCCAAACTTCGTCACCTTTTTTGAAGCTTTGAAGGTATTCAGCTACTAGCTTCTTTCCAAGTGAGGTATCAGTCATTGTCGATACCGTATTCATCTGGGAATGCTTCTCCCATTACGATGCAGGTTCGACAATACTCACGGTCTACACACTGCTTTGTATGCGAGTCGAATAGCTTGTCGCAGGTGTCGCGCAGGAATTGGATGTTCCTTATAAATACAGCAATCACCTTTTCAAATTGCCGCTCCTGCTCGTTGAGCAGCGCCCCTGCCATTTCGTAATCACTGGCCATCCTGATTCGCCTCCCGAGTCTTGACCGCCCTAGCAGCCTTTTTCTGAGCATCCACCTGCTGGCGATGCCACTCTGGCAGGTAGTCAATCAGATCCTGCACGCTAGCGCGCAAGTCATCATCCGAAATGGCCCCAAGGCTCCAGAGAGCGGCCCGAGAGGCCACCTTCTCGATGCGATTGGAGCGATACGTCCCGCCCAGCACTTCCAGCTTGGTAACGCTCTCCCAGACATCCGGGTCAAGCTTCCTGAGCGCATCGGAAAGCTCCCCATTGCGCGTCCTCTGGTCAGCATTCGCAGACTCTAGACGCGCCGCGTAGAGCTGCATTTCTAGCGAAGCCACAGCCATTTTTCCCCATCCTCCCGTACATCTTGCACCGCATGCCGTAATTGCCACTCCCTGCAATACAGCTTCGGTTGCACCCCTACCAGCACCTGCCGAATCAGCGACACTGGCGTCCTTGGCACGGAAGCGTACCGCTCCATGTCGCGCAATGCAAGTACTAGCCGCTCGCGATAGTTATTCGGCTGGAGCTGCGCCACTTTCGGCCCCTCCAAACGAGCGAATAGCGGCATGCGTCACGTCCTGCAGCGTGGTCAGCCGTTCGCGCCATCCATCCCCAGATATCAGGTCGCAGACCATCTGCACCAGCTCCGGGCACTCCCCCTCATACGCGCACGCGAGTACAACCGAGAAACCAGACATGCGCCACGCTAGGTTCAGATCGCTTTCAGCTTCTGGGTATGCGTCAGCTATCGCAGCTCCCAGATGCGTGTACCCAAAGTGCTCAGATACCTTATCCAGCAGTGAACGGCAGTGCTCCTGCCCCTCGCGGCTCCAGTAGTGCGCCCTGCATGGCCCTAGCCGCTCCCGATCATGCGCGTGCATGTACTGATACCAGAAATCTATTTGTGCATTGATATCAAGCCGATTCAAAAGTCAATCCTTCCAGCAGATTGCGCTCCAGCTCCGGGCGTACCTTCGGTCGAGCTGCATCCTTGCGCCCCTCAAGCACGTTGAAGAATCCGGTGAATCCCGGAATCATTCCCGCAGATACCATCTTCATGGCGAAGTTCGCAGCTCCAACCTCAGTGAGATTGAACGCAGATCCAGCCATGAAGAAGTCTGGCCTAGTGAGCAGATAGTGATTCATAGTCTCGCGATACGTTGCGTACTTGTCGCGAGGCCAAGTATTCATAATCGCCAGCATCGCCCCGGCCTGCTCTACCCGCACCGGCACGATATCCTCCTGATCTGCGCGAATCAGGATACTCACGCAGCGAGAAGGTTGGCCAGTGAGCTGATTGGCGATGCGATTGATTTCAGCTACATAGAGTGACATGAGCGGCGTGCAGTCTATTGGCAAGTCACGCCAAGAGAAATACTTGTTCCAGCCCCACCAGTCATACAGCTTCTGCCGCATGTTGTACTTATGGTCACGATCCAATCCATAGTACGCAGCCTCGAACTGCATACGCTTCAATGAATGGTCGTCATCTACCCTGCGCATCGTCTGACGCGGAAGGTGGTTTCGCTTATACGAACCGTTGTCATCACCTACAAAAAAACCTAGCAAGATAATCCCCCCGGATCAGCTATTTGCAACGCCTGTAGACCGCTCTTTGCAATACTATACACACTTCCTGAATGCACTCCAGTAGTTCACGTTTCGCATTGATTGTGAACTAGAAGTCATCAGTTGATCGCGCAAGCATAGCAGGTTTCTTGATAAGCTATTAGAACATACGTTGGCTCAGGCGAAAGCTTCCAACGGTCAGACCTTGGGGATACGACCAAGGCGAAGTGGACGGGTAGTACTTTTCCACTGGTAGATGCTCTGCGAGCGCCATCCCCGGTAAAAAGGGTGCCTATGGCCGCGCTACATCCCGCATCAAGGGTGGCGTAGGAGTGACGGGAAGCGCCAGCGTTGACACACGTTTGGTAGCGCGTCTAACACCCGCATCGTATGGGCTAACACTCTCAAACATCAAGCAATAACGGATACGTCTGGGGAACAGACATTTAGGCCGATAGATTCACTATCACAGTGATTATTCACTAGATAGTAAATAAGGCGGATAGAGTGAAGACCCTGTAGATGCCCGGTCGAGAATACGGCGACAAGTGAACTGTATTCAGCAATCGAACGCTTGAGCCGGTTCCTATGGGAAGGAACTGAAGATGCTGGCGCACACGGAACTGCGTAGAGTCCCCTCGCGGGTTATCAGCAAGTAGCTTTCTTCCCCTTCGCGCGATACCTCTGTACCAATTCGATCTGCCTATACACGTCATGGTGATAGCCCCACATCGTACTGAATACACGTAATGCGTGTATAAGGGGAGGCGAAGCTATGTCCACAATCAAGAGAACCTGCTATATGGATACGCTGCACGAATACAAAAAAACTATTTGAGCGGGAAGAAACCAGCTACTACTCAGAGGCATTGGAATTGCCATGAAAGAGCTAGGGCAATCCTTTCGCAAGTCAAGAAAGAGATTGGTTACTACCGTTGAATGGGTTTGCACGTACAGATCACGCAAGCCTCACACGCAATATCAAGAGCGTTCCTGTCTCCGACCAACAGTAGTAACTGGTCTTGGCTGCGGCGAGAAAAGGTGTTGATTACCAGCAAAAATGTCTGTGTACCTTGCGCTACTATCCCCTTGCGCGCGCAACTACTGGCGGAGATTCCCATTCAAGATTCCCTCTGGTTTTCCTCAAGGCAGTGAGATTTAGACGTGTCTAACTTATGGTTTAGGCTGGATTGAAATGAAAGTTAGTGCGGGCAGTGTGGGAGCATGCGAGCGCAACTATTGCCGACTCAACGACATGATTGCCGACGCAACTACCTTCCTCAAGCCTGCCGACGCCGACGCTCGCGAGCGTGCCCCACGATAGAATGCCGATATCCCCTGTAGGGCCACTGTAAGGCCCATAGCGGGCATGCGAGCATTTTCCGGTAGGGTAGCTCCAATTTCCCGTCGTGTAAGTTCTTACCATATTTGGACGGTATCTGGACAGATTGGTCATAGGTCTGTAAGATTGTTCCAATATGCGTCGGTTTGCAGTCATATAGGCTTGAAAGATCCCCTAGCTGGGGGATGGTATATCGGCTGTAGCGCGCTACTTGCGTGCGTGCGTCACTCCCCTAGTCTGGAGCGGCATCGAACGTGCGTTCGGTGAGGCCATATGTATGGGCAATCCCTCAAGTATTTTCAGGGATTGCCGATATTTCAATTGGGTGTTACGTTTGCCCGGTATGTCTAGCTGAAGGATATGTCGCATGACTGATTTACAATATGCAGTGCTGGAGCGTATCCATAGCGGGCAAATCTATTCAATGTGTGACGTGAGTATTCTCGGTTTGACTGCATGGACTGACGGAATCTCCATCAATCTGAAGGGCTTGCGAGACATGAAATGGCATGCCATGCGAGCAGGAATAGCCGCTGCAAAAACCGCAGCTAGCAACGTGACTAACACTGAGGCGCTGAGAACCACGTATCAGCGGAGTCCAAATTCGGATGGCGCTCGTCGGCGTTCATGCGAGCAGGAGGGTAACTAACATGAACCAGATCCATTCACTCAAGGTTGGGCAGAAGGTTATTCGCTCCTGCGATACTCCACGCGGCTATCAGGACGGAATTGTCGTCATGGTCAATGTAGGGGGGACTGGAGATTTTATTCTGGAATTCAAGTACAGCGACGGAAACATTCAAGCGCGCTATAGCTCAATTTTCGACGCACTGCGCGACGGAATTCGCGATCCATCGTTCGA
>Ga0315287_10000360_pt1 | contig 39565 bp, 29 predicted proteins | sample YL17G11_0_MG_FD_205037 | JGI IMG/M metagenome (GOLD analysis project Ga0315287, IMG submission 205037) | Sediment microbial communities from Yellowstone Lake, YNP, Wyoming, USA - YL17G11_0 | ecosystem: Environmental > Aquatic > Freshwater > Lake > Sediment | place: USA: Wyoming | collected...
AAGCGATCGCCGTCCTCCCGCAAGCGGTGTTGTGGATCATCCCGGTTGTCGCTGCGACACCCATCCTCGTAGCCCTCGCCCTCCGCGTCCGCCCTCATTGGCACAGTCTCCGCGACCCAAGTCCGGACTCCGTCCCCACGGGCTCCCTGGCCCCGCTGGCGGACGCTCTCCGCCGCGCTAGCGAGAGCCGGCTGTCCCGCTCGCACGTCGTCGCGCGCCTCGTGCGCCTGTCCACGAATCTCGCCGCATCCCGGCGCGAAGGCAACGAGGAAGATGCGTGGGAGCAAGCACAACGCAGACTGGAGGCAACGGCACCCCACGTCGCCGCCTTCCTGCGGCGCGAGGGGAGCGCGCACCCCTCCGGGTCGGAGTTCCGCGACCTGGTGGACCAGACCCTGAACGCTCTCGAGCGACAGCAAGAGGAGGCATAGATGAACGTAGAAGGTGTCAAGGCGCGAACCGCAGCCATCATCGGCGAGGTGAGCCATGCCGTAGTTGGCAAGGACGATGTTCTCCGCCAGGTCGTCGCCACGCTGCTCGCAGGTGGCCACGTCCTGTTCGTGGACAACCCGGGACTGGCGAAGACGTTGATCGCACGCAGCTTCGCCCGCGTACTGGGACTGAACTTCCGGCGGATTCAGTTCACACCGGATCTTCTCCCCGGAGACATCACCGGGTCGCACGTCTTCGATCGCGACACGAGCCAGTTCGTCCTCGCGCCCGGCCCCATCTTCGCCAACGTCGTCCTGGCCGACGAGATCAACCGCGCGACGCCCAAGACGCAGTCGGCACTCCTCGAGGCGATGCAGGAGCTTCAGGTCTCGGTGGCCGGCGACACGAGGCCGCTCCCGCGGCCGTTCGCCGTGCTCGCGACGCAAAACCCGATCGAGTATGAGGGCACGTTCCCGCTGCCGGAGGCGCAACTCGACCGGTTCATGATTCGCCTCGCCGTCGGTTACCCAACGAACGCTGAGGAGATCGAAATCCTGCGCCGCCGCGCCGCTCGCCACGACGATGAGGTCAACCTCACGCCCATCACGGACGCGAAGGAGATCATCGAGATGCGGGCGGCTGTGGAGACGGTGATCGTCGACGACGGACTCCACGCCTACATCGTTGACCTCGTGACGAAGACCCGCACACACCCCAACATCTATGTCGGAGCCAGTCCGCGGGGATCTCTCGCTCTCCTGAAGCTGTCGCGCGCGTGGGCGGCAATTCAAGGACGTGACTTCGTAATTCCCGACGACGTCAAGCGTTTCGCGATTCCCGCGCTGGCTCATCGCATGATCCTCAAGCCTGAGTTCTGGAGCCGCCACGCGTCGACGGACGCCGTCGTCCAGGCCGTTTTGGACTCGACCGCCGTCCCGAAGGTCTCCTGACGTGCACGCCGATCGCCGCTACCCGACGGCTGTCCTGTTCGCCGCGGCGTTCTTGGCCGCGGGGCTGTACGGGCGCTCGTCTTCGCTCCTACTGCTCAGTGTGCCGCTCCTGGTCTACGCAGCCTCACACCTCCTGTCGCACGCGCTGCTGCGCCGCCCGCTCCTCGATGCAACGCGCTCTCTGTCCTCCGGTCGCATCGTCGAGGGAGACGCCCTAGACGTCACCCTGTCCGTGACCAACCGAGGACAGGCCGTAGCCTGTGCCGCGGTCCTGGACGAGGTTCCCGGGGGCGCAACGGTGGTCGACGGAGACGCCTCCTTCTGCGGCCCCCTGGGAAGCGGCGGTGCCATCACGATCGAGTACCGACTGCTCGCGGGCCGCGGCCTCCATGAGCAAGGCGGCGTCCGCGTCTGGGTATGGGCTCGCTTCGGCCTGTCCCTGGAGGAGTATCGGTTCGACTGCCCCACATTCGTCTCCGTGCTCCCGCTGATCGAGAAGCTGCCCCGCATGGCCATCCGACCGCGGAAGACCCACGCCTTCGTCGGCCCGGTGCGGGCACGCGCCGCCGGGCCCGGCGTCGAGCTGTTCGGCTCGCGCGCCTACGCGCCCGGCGACGACGTTCGCCGCCTCAATTGGCGCGCGTTCGCGCGCCACGGACGCCTGTTCGTCAACGAATACGAGCAGGAGCGTATGACGGACGTGATCGTCATCCTCGATGTCCGCGCTTCCGTCCATGTCCGCGAGGGCGGCGAGTCGACGTTCGAGCCGTGCTGCCGTGCGGCGGCCAGCCTGGCGGCGCACTTCGTCCGCGAGGGGAACCGGGTGGGATTCCTGATGTACGGTCGTTTCCTCGATTGGATCCAGCCTGCGGGCGGCCGTTTCCACCTCGAGAAGATCCTTGCGTCGCTCGCCAAGGCACGTCCGGCACGCAGCGACGCCTTCCAGGACTTGGCGCAGCTTCCCATCCAGATGCTGCCGAGCGGCTCCCAGATCGTCATCGTCAGCCCCCTGTCACGAACTGAGGATGCTAGGGTCGCGGCCAAGCTGCGAGCGCGCGGCTACTCCGTGCTCGTCATCTACGCCGACTCGCTCGGACTCGAACGGGAATCGCTGCCGGACGACCCGGCTCGTGCCCTCGCGTTGCGAATCCGCAGGCTGGAAATGCAAATCGACTTCCAGGTGATGGAGTCGTTGGGGGTGCACGTCGTTCCGTGGAACGTGCGTCAGTCTCTAGGCTCCGCGATCCGCGCCGCGCGATTGGACCAGGCGGAGAGGAGAATCCATTGAACCTGGCTGCCGCCCTGCTTGCGGCCCTCGCTACCGGCTGCCTCACTTCCGCGCTCGCCGTCGACGGAGCGAGAGTTGCGACGCTTGCCCCCGCCCTCCTCGGAGCGATGTGGGTCGCCACTCTCCTGTGGCGACCCAAGACGCCCGTCCACGGCCTCTTCCTATTCATGGCGCTCGGCGCGGCCGGTCTCGCGGCGGCTCAAGGGCACACGATTCTCTCTCTGGCCGCGACGACGGCGTCTCTGTTCGCATGGGACGCGGCCAGCGTCCGCCGCATCCTGGCCGTCCTGCCACCCCTCGCCTATCGGCGGATCGCCCCCCACTACGTCGCCCACGCCGCAGCCACAGCGGCCGTAGCGTTCGCCGTACCGCTCCTCGCGATCGCCGTTCGCCCCACACTCGGATTTCCCGCCGCGTTCGGACTGTCGCTCGGCATCCTCGCCCTGCTCGGCCTCGCGTTGTGGCAAAGCGGGCGAGTTGCGTCGTTCTCCCATCCACAGGATGCAAACGCCGACAACTCCGCGACCAAGAGAGACGCGGACGGCCGATAGCCGGGCCGCCCGCGTCACGAAACTCGCTCTCACGTTGTGCTTGAGGCTACGGCACCGCCAGCTCTCCGCAAACGGAGGCCGCGAACCGCGCTCCGCCGACGTACCCGCTCACCTCGCCGGAGAGTTGGCGCGTCTGCGTCGCGTAGTTGGAATAGAGCCGGTAGGTGAACGTCAATTCGTCGCCCGCCTCCGCCTGGCTCATCCAGGCGACTTCAAGTTGCCTCGTCTCGGTGTTCACTCTCGTCATCGCGTTGCCGGCGTCGACGATCTCCAGCTGCCACCCGGCGGGAATCCCCTCGACGAGCCCGAGCGCTACGGCAGCGAAGTTCACAACCATGGAAATCGACACGAACACCGTGCCGTCCGTCTCCAAGATGACCTGCCGAATCCCGAACGCCGGCACGGGACCGACGATGATGCCCTTGCGCCGAGTCACCTCGCGGCCGCCAAGATCCTGAATCGTGAGCTTGACTTCGTAGAAGCCCGTCGCATCGAACGTGCATGCGGCGACCGTCGAGTCCGTGTTCAGATCGATGATGCCGTCGCTGTTGAAGTCCCACAGGTAGCGGTACGCTCCTCCGCTCCCAAGGCATGTCTCGCAGACAGCGAAGTTGACGACATCCCCTGCGCCGGGATTGAACGTCGACGGCGTGAAGTCCGCCTGCCAAGCTGCGCTCGCGGCCCACGCGCTGGCGGCAGCGATCAGCAACCCAAAGATGCTTGTGCGAATCCTTCTTCGCATGCCCCCTCCTTCTCTTTCCCATCCGCCCTGATGACCCCACTCTCTCGTTCTACGGGAGTGGGGTCATGGCCCACTGCCCTTAAGGGAGTGGGTCATGGACAGAGCTTCCAGTCAGCCAATAGGCAATGAGGTCCTCCATCGTGATCAAGTCAATCGTCCCGTTGTTCGTCATCGGCACCTTACCGCCGGACACCCACACTGAGATGGCGTACTGGATCTGATCAAACGCGATCTTCTCCCCAACGCAGAGATCGATGGCCGAGGTCTTCGTGTTCCACCGCGAGATGGCCAGAGGAATCGAGAGGTGCTTGAGGAGCGTGATCTTGTCCTCGCCCGTCGTCGTCTCCGTGATGCGCGGAGACGAACTCGTAGCGAAGCCTCGCAGGGTCGCGAATTCCCGCTCCTCCGTCGGCCCCGAACTTGGCGCGGTGAGTGTGTAACGAATCTCCCGCCGGGAGTCCGTCGAGCCGCCAGCAAATCGCTCCGCAAACATCCATTCCGCGGACGTCGCCGTGGTCCGAACCGTCGCGCCGTCCGTCTCGAGGGAACGGAACGTCCACCCCGAGGGGATGGTTTCGCTCACGGCCATTCCGTCCAGCCTCGCGTTGGCCGTGACCACGATGGCCACGGTGACGACGCCGCCCGCAATGGTCTGATCGCCGGGCAGGCACGTGTCCAGAGTGCGCTCCACGGTCACACTCGACGCGACAGCGAAGGTCGCCGTCGTGACGGCCACATTGCCATAGTCGTCGGTCACCGCCAGAGTGACGCTCTGCTCCCCCGCTACGGGGAAGGAGGTCGTCAGGGTCGGCCGCGTGGATTCCTCATCCACGTCACCGTCCGCATCCAGATCCCACGCGTAGCGCGCGATCGTGCCGTCCACATCGTAGGACCCGCCGCCGTCGAGGACGACGTCCATGCCGATCAACGATACCGACAGGACCCGCAGGGTTCCGGGCTCCCGCAGCACGAAGCTCGCAACTGGAATCCCATTTCCCACGATGATCGTACGCGTCACCGGGCTCGACTCCGCTCCGTGGCCGTCGACCACGAGAAGCGAAACGCTGTAGGCGCCGGCCGCCGCATAGCGGTGCTCGGGCTTCGCTGCCTCGCTCCCCGTCCCATCCCCGAAGTTCCAGCGCCAACCTGCGATCTGATCGTCATCGTCGACGTCGCGCGACTGGTCGCGGAACGTGACGAGATCGGACGCCGTCGGACTGACGGGATCAAACGCGAACGCCGCAGTCGGCGCCCGATTCGGCATGATCACCGAAAGGACAAGTGGAGAGATGGCCGCCTCCCGAATCACGCCCCGGAAATCTCGATACGTGACCTTCGAGAGATCGTCCGTGACCAGGTTGCCCTTCGCCGAGGCATCGAACCGCGCCTCTATTCGCACGTTCCCGCCACGCTCAACTTCCGCGATCCGCCACGTGATCGTCGTCGATCCGTCGCGTTCCGTGCGCGTCAGCGTCGCCGCGGGAGTTGATCCGACGAAGTGAAGCCCCGCCGGGACATGCTTCGTCACCGTGATGTCGGTCGCCGCGGCCGAGATCTGTAGATGGCCCACGACGACATCGACGCTCTCGCTCGTCGGGGCCGGAACGAAGACACCGCCTGACTGTTCCGCAAGGCCCATCAGTAGGGTCCGATTGATGATCGGGTTGATCCCCACCGTCGAGATGCGGATCCCCGTCTCGCCGGACACCATCCCTTCGATGGTGGGTGCCGCGCCGACGTTGTTCTGCCCATCCGCAATGAGGACGATCGCCAAGACGGCGCCCTCTCTGCCGTAACGCTGCAGCTCCTGACGTGCCAGCTGCAGCCCGGCACCCAGAGCGGACTTGCTGTCGCCCGCGAGGTCGCCCACGGCGACCTTGGCCTGCAGCTTGTCCTCCGTGAGCGGCACAACTAGGTCAGCCGTCGTCCCGAAGGAAACGATGCCGACGCGGTCCGAGCCGCCCAAGCGGCCGATGAGTTCGAACGCGTACGCTTTCGCCTCAGCGAGTTGCGCCGAAGCCGACGCGTCAATCACGACGACGCAGTCGAGCGGGAACTGCCCGACCGCTCCTTGGCCGAGCAGCGACACGCCGAGCGCCGCTGTGTCGGGTTTCGTGCCCATCCCAACGACGTTGATCTGCGCCGGACTCAACGACTGTTCAACCTGCAGGGACCCCTCACCCCACACCGCCCCGGAGGCGCACGCCAACACGAAGAAGAAGAGAAGAGCCACGGCGAGGGGTTTCCCCCTCGCCGTGTTTGTGGTCGTTCTCATAACTGATCATCTCCTCGCTCGGACGCGCAAGCGCGTCCGATGCAACTAGCCGCCGCTGCACACGGACGCATCCGGATCGCATGGGCCAGTCGGGACGACCGGAAGCGGATCGCAGATGTTGGTGCCGGTGAGCCAGTAGGCGATGATCTCTTTCAGCATGTGGTAGCCCACAGTCTGCCCGCAGGTCCACGGAACCACCTCGTCCTCCAACCAGAACGCAATCGCGCGTTGGACTTGCTGGAACGAGATCCTGTCGGACAAGGTGATATCCAACTGGTCGTGCTGCACGTCCCAGCGGGAGATCGCGACGAGGACCGACACGCATTCGCTGACGTCCACGCCGGAGTCGCCCGTCACGGTCGTCTCCATGCACGGCAGCGCCGCGTCGACAACTCCGTACAGGTCATTGCTGCTGGCGTAGCACGGGTCGCTGGACGAGATCTCGATGGCCTGCGTGGCTGGGACTTCAACCTGGTAGATGATGGTCTTCATCACGCCAGCCGGCAGTTTGGTCGGGAAGACCCATTCCGTCCTCGCTCTCTTGTACGTGAGGCCGTCGTTTTCGACCGGAATGACCTTCCACCCGGCCGGCACATCTTCGTTCAGCCCCACGCCGTAGAGATCCTGGTCGGCCCAGATCTCAACTTTGACGGTGAACGTGCTTCCCGCTCGATCGCCGCCCGGGCCGGTGTAGTTCAGGAGGACGTTGTTGCACGGAACCGGTGCCAGGATCGTGCGCACGGCGTTGATGTTCGCCGCGGGCACGAGCGGCAGCGGGAGGTCAACCGGCGTGCACGTGTAGGCGTACGCCGATAGCTCCTTCATGTCCTCGAGGCTGATCGTTGCGCCCGCGGTCCAGGGCACGGACTCGTCGTTCTGCCACATCTCGAGCGCTCGCGCCAGTTGCTGCGAGTCGATCTTCTGCGAGAGGCGCAGATCGACGGTGTCCTCCGAGTCGAGGCCCATGCGTGGCACGAGGTGTGCGATCGCTTCTTTCAGCGGCAGTGCCGAGGCAACTTCCACCTTGGCATCGCCTTCGACGGGAAGCTCCATGAACGGCGTCATCGCCTGGAACGTGCCCGAGAGCGTGAAGCAGACGGGCATCGTTGACGTCATGAGCTGGGACGCCGGCGGAACCGTCAACTCGTATGAGATGACCTTCGTCGAATTCGCGCGAATCGTGTCCACGAAGATCCACTGCACCGTGGAACGCTTGAACGCGGCCCCGGCGTTCTCCAGTGGCTTGATCTGCCAGCCCACGGGCAGGTTCTCCTGCAGACCGACACCCGCAACGTCCATCTGCGGCTCCATCCGGACGATGACGAGGAACGTGCTCCCCGGCAGAGCGGCCGACGTCGAGATGGTGCGCGTCACCCGAACGGCCAAGTCACCCACGTTGACGGTCTGCGTGGCACGAGCCGTCGCACCCTCATTGTCGGTGGCCCGCACGGTGATGCTCTTCGTGCCACTCGTCGCGTAGGTGTAGCTCACCGTCGGCTCGGTCGTGGTCTGATCGAAGATCCCATCCCCGTTGAAGTCCCACTCGTACTTCACAATCTGGCCGTTGGCGTCCCTCGACGCCGAGGCATCCAAGGTGAGCGGCTGGTTGACGCGGGCGTTCGCAGTCGACACCGAGAAAGACACCGTCGGCGGCTGGTTCTGAACCGCTCCGACGATGATCGGGTCGACGCGATTCAGCGTAATCGTCTGCGGAACCGCCCTGTCTCCAGACAGGAACTTCACGTCAGTGATTCCGGCCGTGAACTGCGGGAACAGCGTCACTTGGAACACACTGCCCAACGGGCCGAGCGCCAGGCCGTCGCCGCGTCCCTGGTCCCAGACCCACGAGGCGCTCCCGGTCGGCGGCGTCACCTGCCATTGCTCGCGGAAGTCCCCGGCTCCATCGTCCTGGACCTGGAACTTCGCACCCGCCGGAACGCCGGACAACGTCACGGTCGTCGAGCCCGCCGTGCCCCCCGCGGCTCCGAGGAGGACGAACAGAGAGATCTGGCCGTTAGCTGTGTTCCGATAGAGGAACATGATCGCGGTGTTGGGCTTTTCGAAGCCCGTCGCCGACTGCATGTTCGTCAACTTGTAGAACGCGACCGGGTCCGCTGCGTTCGCCAGCGGTACGATTGGAACCTGCGTTTCCCCTTGACTGACAGTGTAGAAACCGTCTCCTTGGGCGAAGCCCATCAACGGTACGAGGAGAACGACCACCGCCAGGAGGAGGGGAAGGCCAAAGAGGCTGACCTTACGCACCCTCATTGCTACCTCCTTTGTTGGCGTATTCATCTTCTCTTCTTGCACGAAGCAGGAATGCAGCTCCACTCTAGCAGATGCCCTCCACGAAAGTCTGTAACAGCGATTACGCTCCTTCGGGCCTCCACGTGCAAGATTCCATCTCCATTACAGGGTCACGACCATCTGGTAGAGCGCCGCCTCGACCGCCTTCTTCGCTGCCTCGACGGGGTCCGCGGTCAGCAGCGAGAAGAGAGGTCGGTCGTCCGCGGAAACCGTCGTCGTGAACACAACATCCCCCCTTGGGTTGAAGACGGTCGCAAAGAGGCTGACCGAGGCCTTCCTCTCAATCCCGAACAGGAGACCGAGCGGAGTGATGAGCAGCTGCAGCGACGTCTTGAGGAAGGATGTAGCTCCAAGCAGGAGGAGCGATCGCTCTGGGCGGTACGTGATCTCGTTCTCCCAGCTCACGATCCGCATGATGATGACGTGATCCGCGCCGAGAGCTGCCGCCAGCCTCTGCAGTCCGTCGACCGTGAGGCTGTTGCCAATGTAGGCGTTGGACGCCCGCTGGGCCAACATGAGATCGCCCTGGGAGCACGTCTCTCCGCCCGACACGATCGTGCAGCGCTGAGCTGCGTAGTTTCTGACCAGTTCGAGATCCGCCGTCGGCACTGCGGCAGCGGCCTGCATGAAAAGAGCCACCCTCTCGCGACCCTGGGCCGTCCCCGCGGCGAGCGCGACAACGAGGAGGACAACGGCGACGCACCTAGTGATCCCGCGCGTTCGATCGAGCATGTTTCTCTCCACCACCCCTATGGCTAACTCCCTATTGCCAAAAGGAGTCTAGCAACGCCAAGCGGTGGAAGAAGGAACGGTGTCGACGCGCCTTCCCGTCTTTGTCTAGAGGGTCCGGGACGAATGTCCCGGCCGGTCGAGGACAGATCTCGCGAGGACTCTAGATCTCGAGATCCTTAGGCTCCTGCGCCGAGTGAGGATGCACGGGACCCGCGTAGATCTTCAGCTTGCGGAGCATCTGGCGACCGAGAATCGACTTCGGGAGCATCCGTCGAACCGCCTCGCGGACGGGCAAGGTCGGGTGGCGCTGAATGAGCTTGCGGTAGGAAATCTCCTTCAACCCGCCCATGTACCCGGTGTGGCGCTGATACAGCTTGTCATCCCACTTCTGCCCGGTGAGCACGATCCTCTCGGCGTTGATCACGATGATGTAGTCGCCCGTGTCCACGTGAGGCGTATAGATGGGCTTGTGCTTGCCCTGCAGGATGGTGGCGATCTCCGTCGCCATCCGCCCGAGGCGCTTGCCGTCAGCGTTCACGACGTACCAGTCGCGATTCCAGCTCGTGCCCATCTCTTCGTTTTTCGCCACAAACGTCCGTTGCATTCTCGTGCTCCTCCAGGATGTCCAGTTCAAGCGCGTGATTATAGCGACGCCGCTTCGTCCTTTCAAAGGGGCCTTCGCAACGTCTCTTCAGGCGATGGGCCGTACGATACGAGACCCACCGGGACGCCCGTCGATTCCTCGATGAACGCAACGTATCGCCCGGCTGCCACGGGCAGTTCGTCCCACGTGTCCGCCCCCGCGCTGTCCTTCCAGCCAGGCAACTCCTCGTAGACCGCCTCGCATTCGGCCAGCCGGTCGCCCGAGAGCGGGAATCGGTCGGTCGTCTCTCCGCCAACGCGGTAAGCACAGCATACCTTGACGATGGGGAGGCCCTCAAGCACATCCAGCTTGGTCAGCGCCAGTTCGGTGATCCCGTTCAGCCGGACGGCGTAGCGAAGGGCGACAAGGTCGAGCCAGCCGCAACGGCGCGGCCGCCCGGTTGTCGTCCCGAACTCCCCGCCGCGCTCCCGCAGGAAGGCGCCGACCCCGTCCGTCAATTCGGTCGGGAAGGGCCCTTCGCCGACTCGCGTTTGGTACGCTTTCGTGACTCCCATGCGGCTGCCGATCGACGAGCCCTCGATGCCCAATGACGTCCCGATGCCGGCGAAGGTCGTGGAAGAGGACGTGACGTACGGGTACGTCCCCCAATCCACATCGAGGAGCGCGCCCTGCGCTCCTTCAAACAGCACCTCGTCGCCCGTGGCCAGTGCTTGCTCGACAACCCGTGATGCATCCACGATGCACCCCATCCACGGCTGCGCGAGCTCGAGTTGCCCCCGGACGATGTCCTTGGGATCGAGATTCCTGAACTCCTCGCACTGCGGCCACTCCCTCCGCAGGAGGTCGAGGCGCCACGCAATGCGCTCCCGCAGCCGCTCTGGCTCCAAGAGATCCCCGACGCGAACGCCGACGTGGGCGGTCTTGTCGCAGTACGCCGGCGAGATGCCCCGGCGCGTCGTCCCAAAGCGGGATCCGCTACCCTCGAGCTCCTCCAGGATCCGGTGGTACGGAAGGATGAGATGGGCGTTTTCTGCGAGAAGAAGCAGCGGCGCGTGGCCGAGGTGCCGCGCAACCTCCTCGTACTCCCGCCTCATCACGTCGAGATCGATCACCACGCCGCCTGCAAGCACCGAGGTGACCCCATCGTAGAAGACGCCAGCCGGGAGCAGGTGGGTGCCGAACTTGACCCCGCGATCGATGACCGTGTGCCCGGCGTTCGGTCCTCCGTTGAACCGCACGACCATCGATGCAGAGCGTGCCAAGAGATGGGTGATCTTTCCTTTCCCCTCGTCGCCCCACTGAAGCCCAAGCACCGCGGTGGCCACTTCATCCTCCTAGCAGGCTCGCGACCGAGCGAGCCCGATCGCGAGTCTGCCCAGCGGAAGCTCGATCGACTCGCGGTATTCCGAACCCTCGTCGACTGCGTGCCGCACCTCGCTGGCGAGGACTTCGGCCGCAAGATCCTCTTCGTGTTCAGCCAGAAGTGCCGCAAGCTCCGGGTCCGCGTCGTACGAGAGGACGATCCGGTCGGTCACATCGAAACCGGCCTCCTTGCGTGCCAGCTGAACCCGATGCGCGACCTCGCGGAGCACCCCTTGACGACGAAGATCGTCGTCGATGCGAACGTCGAGAAGCACACGTTCGGATCCACTCGCGGCTTCCACGAATCCCGGCGCGAGCGTCGCCGAGTAGACGACGTCTTCTGGCAAGATCTGCACGGAGGCGCTATCGATACGGACTTCGACCGGGCCCTGCGCGAGCCGCTCGCGCAAGGCATCCGCCGGCTGCTCTTTGATCCACGCCGCCACCTTCTGCCCTGCGCTTCCTAGCCGCGGACCCAGCGTGCGGAAATTGGGCTCTGCGGCGAGCGTCGCAAACGCGCTCGCGTCGTTCAGCATCTCGAGCCGCCTCACATTCAGCTCCTGCTCGATCAGGCCGCGCACCTCGTCGGAGAGGACGGCACCGACCCGCTCGACGACAGCGCACGCCAACGGCTGGCGAACCTTCACCTGGGCAAGGTTCCGCGCCTGGTGCCCCAGCGCGGCGATCGAGCGCCCGAGGGCCATCTGGTTCTCCAGCGTCTCGGAGCGCTCGCGCTCGTCGGGATGAGGATATGCGCAGAAGTGGACGCTCGTTGGATCGGACGCCCCCCGCAACTCCTGATACATCGCCTCCGCCATGAAGGGGATGAAGGGCGCAGCGAGCTTCGCGACCGCCAGAAGGGCGCCGCGCAGCGTGTCGTACGCGGCGACCTTGTCTTTTCCCATCCCGCCCTTCCAGAAGCGCCGACGCGACAGCCGCACGTACCAGTTCGAGAGGTCGTCGGCGTACGACTCCAGAGCGGACGTCGCGGCCACAACGTCGTACGCATCGAGGGCTTCGGCCACCGCCCTCGCGGTCGACTGGAGCCGCGACCGCGCCCAGCGGTCCATGACGGAGAGGTCCCGCGGATCCATCTCGTGGAGCGCGGGATCGTAGCCGTCGATCGACGCATAGAGCGCGAAGAAGTCCGTCGTGTTGCGGAGTGTGTCAAGGAACCGGTACAGCGGCTCCTGCACCGCCGCCTCGACGATCCGCCTGGACTTCCACGGAGCGCTTGAGGAGTAGAGGTACCAGCGGATGCAATCCGCGCCGAACCGATCGATGTACGTCCACGGGTCGAGCACGTTGCCGCGGCTCTTGCTCATCTTCTGCCCGTTCTCATCGAGGCCGAGCCCTGTGGCCATGCAGTTCCGGTAGGGGGCCTGGCCGTGCAGGATCGTGCCCGTCGCGAGCAACGTGTAGAACCACCCGCGCGTCTGCTCCATCGCCTCGCAGATGAAATCCGCCGGGTAGGTGTCGCGGAATTCCTCTTGGTTCTCGAACGGGTAGTGCCATTGGGCGGTGTGCATGCTGCCCGAATCGAACCACGTATCGATGACGTAGGGAACCCGTCGCGCCGTGCCCTCGCAGTGCGGACAACAGAGCACGACCCGGTCGACGTACGGCCTGTGCAGCTCTACCTCGCCCGCGAGCTTCGGGTCGACGGCACGCTCCACGAGCTCCTTTCGACTTCCCACCGAGGTGACCTCCCCGCACGCCTCGCAGATCCAGAGATTGAGCGGCGTGCCCCAGTACCGATCGCGCGACAAGGCCCAATCCTTGAGGTTCGCGAGGAAGTCGGCCAGACGACCTTCGCCGACGTGGCCGGGATGCCAGTGGACGCTCGCGTTGTTCGCGATCATCGCGTCCTTGAACTCCGTCGTGCGGATGTACCAGGAGTCCATGGCGTAGTAGAGAAGCGGCGTATCGCAGCGCCAGCAGAACGGGTAGTCGTGCTCGACCTCCTGACTGCGATACAACAGGCCGCGCTCGCGGAGGTCGGTGACGATCAGAGGATCGGCGTCCTTCACGAACGTCCCGGCGCACTGGGCGAACTCGTCGGTGAAGTGGCCGGCCAGATCCACCGGCTGAACGAACGGCAAGCCCGCCTCTTGGCCCAATCGGTAATCGTCCTCTCCGAACGCGGAGGCAATGTGGACGATGCCCGTCCCGTCCTCGAGATTCACGAAAGATGCCGCGTACACACGGTGGGCCGCTGGGTCCTCCGTCAGCCGGTAGGGAGGCGCGTAGCGAACGCCCACCAAATCCGCGCCGCGGAACTCGCGCAGAACGTGGTGGTCGCCGACCAGCGCGGTGGACAGGAGCGCTTTGGCAAGGATCAGCCGCTCGCCGCCCTGCTCGACCTCCACGTACGGCGCCTCGGCGGACACGGCGAGGGCTACGTTGGCTGGCAGCGTCCAGGGCGTCGTGGTCCACGTGAGCAGCGAGGTGGGCGCATCTCCTTCGCGGGCATACGCTGCGTCGTCGTCGCCGACCACCCTCATGCGAATCGAGACGGACGGATCCTTCACCGCCCGGTATCCCTGCGCCACCTCGTGCGACGAGAGCCCCGTCCCGCACCGCGGACAGTAGGGCAGCGTCTTGTGGCCGTTGTACAGGAGCCCGCGGTCGAACATCGACTTCAGTTCCCACCACACGGTCTCGATGTACTCATCGGTATAGGTTACGTAGGCATTCTCAAGATCGATCCAGAACCCCATGCGGCGCATCATTCGCTCCCAGTCGACCTTGTAGCGCCACACCGATTCCTTGCACTTCTCGACGAACCGCTCGACTCCGTAGGTCTCGATCTCCGGCTTGCTGTTGACGCCGATCTCCTTCTCGACTTCGAGCTCGACCGGGAGTCCGTGCGTGTCCCACCCACCTTTCCGCCCCACGTAGAAGCCTTGCATGGTCTTGTAGCGCGGGTAGAGGTCCTTGTAGACTCGCGGCATGAGGTGCCCGAAGTGGGGCCGACCGTTGGCGGTCGGCGGACCCTCGAAGAACACGTAGCGAGGTCGCCCCTCCGTCCGCCGCAGCGACTCGCGGAAGACGTCCTCCTTCTCCCAGAAGGCGAGCACGGCTTCCTCGCGGGCGACCGGGTTCCGAATCAGCTTCTCGTAGCGCTTCACGCTCTCTCCTTGTTCGATCAACAGGCTCTCTCACCTAACGATGGCACACTGGAGCTGGAACTCAACCGGCAAGCGCCCCTACTGGGGCAGACGAATATAGATGAGAAGAGGCGTGTTGCGTTCGACTCGATGCGTCATGAGCGGATCACGGGGCATCATAGCGGCGCTCTCGCCGCGAGTCAACAGAATCCGCAGATGGGAATTGCACGGAGGCGAGCCGTCCAGCCGACCCGCACCCAAGCAGGACACACATGCACCTCCGCGGCGGACGAGTGTCAATGTCGCGCCGCGCATCGGTCGTTGTGGACCCTGACCCGCGGGCGCAGTCTTAGCGTATGGGACCTAGATTGCTGCGGTTCGCGTTGCCGCTCTTCGGCCTCACGGTGCTCGTCGTCGGACTCGCGGGATGCGTCGGCGGCCGGAACCCTATCGCGGCTCTTGCCACGGCCGTGGTCACTGGACCCGCCCCGCTCGACGTGGCGTTCGATCTCTCGCACACGGTTCACCCGCTCGATCGGCCGATGACGTTCGAACTCTCCTTTGGCGATGGCTCAGCACCCTCCTCCGGGTCCGATTTCGGAGTCATCGCGCACCACACGTACTCCCTCGGCGGAATCTACGAGGCGGTGCTGTCGGTGACCGACGATGCGGGTGCCGCCGGAACGGATCGCGTGCAGATCACGGCCGACGACATCGGGCCCCCGGTTGGAATTCGGGCTGGAGAGACGGCGCCCGACTTCACGGCCCACACGACCGACGGTGGCACCCTGACCCTCTCGACCCTGCGCGGGTCCGTCGTGTTGCTCGACTTCTGGGGAGCCTGGTGCCCTCCGTGTCAAGCCACGCTGCCCCACCTCGACAGCCTCGCCCGCACCTACGCCTCCCGCGGCCTGGTCGCCGTCATCGTCGGCACGGACATCGAAGAGGCCGACGGCGTGGGCTATCTGACGCAGCATGAGCTGGCCCGATTCGCTAGCGTGTGGGAGCCCGGAGGTAAGTCCGGGAGCCCCATCGCTCAGCTCTATGGCGTGTCCGGCGACGACGTCGGAATCCCGCGAACCTACATCATCGACCGCCAGGGCGTCATCCGCTTCGTCGGTCACCCGTCGGATCTCACGCGGGACATGGTTGAGGCGATCCTCTAGTCCGTCCAGTCTCACAGGTTCTCGGTCATCCATTCGCCGCCTTGGCGCTCTCCGCGTCCTTCGCGTGATGAACGGCCCGTCCCTGTAGCGTCGGAGGCCTGTCTGCCCGACATCTGCGACAGGCAGGCAAGCTTGCGGCATCACCGGACCGCCGCAAGCCCTAGCGCCCGGCATCAACGAAACGCCGGGAGCCAAGGACCTGCAACGAGAGGAATTCGGGCTCAGGATCTGATGTTTGCGGGTCCTCTTGGCGATCTTGGCGCGCTTCGCGTGATACAACTCGGAGCGGGGAGACTCCCTGTGGTCACGTGAGCCCCACGCAAGCAGCCGGGGCGTAGACACAGCGGCAGTTGCTGGCCCCGCGCGGATCGGGTAACGTTCTGCGGTCGGAGACCGCTATGGGAACACTGCACATCATTGATCACCCGCTGATCCAGAGCAAGCTTACGCGGATGCGTGACGCTCGCACCGACAACGAGACGTTTCGCCGCCTCCTCGATGAACTGACGGCGCTCATGGTGTACGAGATTACGCGCGACTACCCGCTTCGCGAGGTCGACCTCGCGACGCCGCTCGAGCGAACCACCGGTCGCGTCCTCGACGCGCGCGTCATCCTCGTGCCCATCCTGCGTGCAGGGACCGGCATGCTTGGCGGCGTACTCAACCTCATCCCCATGGCCAAGGTCGGCCACGTCGGACTGTATCGGGACCCCGTGACCCTGCAGCCAGTGGAGTACTACTGCAAGCTGCCCCCGGACTTGGAGGACGCGCACATCATTCTCGTCGACCCGATGCTCGCGACGGGGGGAAGCGCCATCGCCGCCGCCGAGATGATCAAGCGCCGCGGCGGGAAGCACATCCAGTTCCTGTGCCTCGTCGCTTCGCCCGAAGGAGTCGCGGCGTTCTCCCATGCGCACGCCGATGTGCCGATCTACAGCGCCGCGCTTGATCGCGAACTCAATGCCAAGGGATACATCCTCCCAGGCCTCGGAGATGCCGGAGACCGCATCTTCGGGACGTAGCTCTCTCTAGCGCGCCCGGTCCCGCAGCCGTCTCACGCCAAGAGCGAAGAGGGCAGAGAGGCTAGCGCCGCCCTGTCCACTCGTCGATGAGCCGGGGCAGGTCGTCGAATCGCTCGATCACGTAGTCGGCGACCTCGGCCAGAGACTCGTCCTTCGGATTTGCCGCCACGGCCAGCCCCACGATGCGCATGACGGGAAGGTCGTTCACGTGATCGCCGACGAAGCAGATCTCCTGAAGGCCGATCCCGCGCTCCTTCGCCAGCGCTCGCAGGGCGTCATCCTTCGCCCACAGGTTGACGACGGTCTCGCTCGTCCCCGTGAAGACCCCGCCGCGCACGTGGATCCGGTTGGCCAGCGCGAAGTCGAGTCCGAGATCCTGTCGCACCCAATCGGCCACGAGATCCACGCCCGACGACAGAATGCCGAGACGGTACCGCGGACGCAGAGCATGAACCGCGAGGCGCACGCCCTCCGCGTACGGCGCGGGGAGGACACTCGCCGCGACCTTCGCATACGGCACGCCGGTGAGAAGCGCGGCGTCCGCGGCCACCCACTCCGCGTACGCATCGCGGCGCGGGAAGTACTCGCGCAAGAGAGCCTCGGAGCGATCGCCGACGCCTGCCGCGACAGCGATCGCTCCCCAGCTCGACTCGAATTCCACGCCGTGGTAGCGGACGAGGGTGCCGTCAAGGTCGAACACGACCGTCGTGATCGCGCTCCGCGGCCCCGCCATGCTATGGGATGAGCAGACGGGCTCCGTCCGCTATGCCGAGCCTGGCGAGCGATCCTGCCGGCAACTCCAGCGCGTACAGGAAAGCCGCCGATGCCGTGTACAGCTCCTCGCTGTTCGCCTTCATCGCGGCCCCCCCGGCAAACGTCCCGTCCGCGGTGAAGAACGCGATGTCGAGATCGAAGAGCACGGTCAGCATCGTGAACCTGGCTTCCGTCTCGCTGTCGAAGCGGAAGAGGACGCCCGGGAACCGCTCGACGAACGAGGCGGGAAAGCCCCGGAACCCCGCCCAGCGTTCGATCCCACTGTCCGCCACAAGCACGCTGAGCTGAAACGAGCCCCCGCTCGCATTCGAGATCGTCACGGTTCCCGGCTCAAGTCCCCCGAGGATGCCCAACCCGGCTCCGACCGGGTTCCAGGCCGCAAGCGGCGCGCCGTCCGGCGCGAGAGATGGGTACACCGTGATCGCCGACTCGCCGATGCCATCCCCGTTGCTGTCCACGACGGGCGCATTGCCCCAGAAGTTGCCCACGCCGTTGATCGTCCACACGTTCGCCTGCCCCTGATCGGCCACGAGAGCGGCCGCGTCACCGAGGAACGCGTTCTCGCCGATGCGATTCGCCGTCGAATCGAGGTTCATGTAGACGTGCTGCCCGTTGTCGGTGAACACATTGGCGCGGATCTCGTTCCCACGAGTCACCGAGCGCGTGAAGGTCTCGGGACAGATGATGCCGCGTGCCTGCTGCGCGATGAGGTTCTTGTCGATCCAGTTGTAGCTCCCGTAGAGCGAGATCCCATAGGAGCCGTTGACGATTGTGTTCGCCTCGACCACATTGCCCGTGGCCTCTTCGCCAAGCGTGATTCCCACTTCGCAATCCGTGAGTCCGTTCCGCTCGATCCGATTCCCGTCCGCCAATTCGAGCGTGATCCCCTGCTTCGTGTTCTCGTGGTAGATGACGTTCTCGGCCACGCTGTTGCCGCTCGATCCGCCCGAGAGAAGGATCCCCGAGACGTTAGCCAGGAGAACGTTGCCGAGGACTTGGTTCTCCTCCGAGGCCACGAGTCGAATGCCGGAATCGTTCGCCAGGAGCTGATTGCCCCGAAGCACGTTCCGCGAGGAGAGAGTCAACTGAAGGCCGGCAAGGCGGTTGTTGCGCAGCGAGTTGTCGGCCACCACGTTGTCCGACGACTGGAGCAGGAAGATCCCGTGCTCGGTGTAGGTGGGCGACGTTCGGTACACGGAATTGGCGGACACGGTCGATCCGGTGACGAACGCAAGCCGCAACCCATCGCCGTTGATCACGCTGTTCCCGGTCACCGTCACATTCTGGCTGCCGGCGATCGTGAGGTGAGTTGTCGTCAACCCGGAGATCGTCTGCCCATCGAGTCCGTAGTAGTAGCGAATCTCTTTGTTGTTCAGCAGATTCGACTCGTCGATGTCGTGGTTGTACTGCTCCGCCATCTCGCCGCTCACCCGCAGGCCCAATCCGGTCACGTAGAGGACGCAGTTGCGCATCACGATGCCGGTTGACGAGACGATCTCGAACCCGTTCACGGATCCGGAGATCGTGCAGGCTTCCAGTCGTCCCCGGGAGGAGAAGGCGATGCGCACGGCTGCGCCGGCCTGATCCGTCGCGCCTTGAACCATCACTGCCCGCAACACGAAGGCGGCCTGCGTGTTTTCGATCCTCACCCCGTACGCGTCCGCAGGAGCGGCCGTGACCTCAACCCCGGCAATCAAGTACGGATCCTCTGCCGACCCCGTGCCGGAGACGACCCCGTTCTCGGCCGTGAAGTCGGCATCGCTCAGAATCATGATCGGCCCGCGGGCCGCACACACTCCGGAGGAAAGCACGAGCGCCCCCCCCATCCATAGAAACCATGCAAGAACGCGCTTCATGCGTCAGACTCCTTCTGAAAGCGCGCGAGACCCCACCCGGATCCTTCGCGCGAGACAGCATCGATAAGTATAGTCGACCCGGTCCGCACGAGGCAATCGCCATCGCGCAGCTTCCGGGGACTCCATAGTCCCCAGTCAGACTGGTGACCGTGTGGCAACCTCGTGAAGAGCCTGTGAAGGGAGGCGCAGCGCGCCTCCGCGTGCCGAACGTCCCCTCCCTGCCGGACCGGGAGGATCGTGGGGCGGTCGACAGGCAGGTAGAGTCGTCCCATGCGACGACCGAAGCGGGTCTCTTGCCTTGTCCTGTCGAGTGTTGTAGTGCTGTTTGTTCCCCTCATGTCCGTCGAGCGCGCGGCGGCGCCGTCGTCACAGGCTACGACATCGCCGAAGCCCGCGGTGCAACCGGCCGCTCAGAGGGGCCACGGCCGAGTGGGCGTCTACTTGACCGCCTACGGCGTGCTGCGGGAGGACATCCTGCGCGGAGTCCTCGAGGCACGGAAGGCCGGCAAGATCGACACGCTGGTGATCAACGTCAAAGATAATCACGGCGACGTCTCGTATGCCAGCAACGTCCCCTTGGCCAAAGCCATGGGCGCGTCGACCGGACGCCTCGACTTCAAGAAGCTGATTCCCATCCTCCGAGCGCAGGGGTTCTACCTCATCGCGCGGCAGGTTGTGTTCAACGACCCGATCCTCGCGGCGCGCCTCGGCTACTCGGATGGGTGGGTTCCTGCCAACGACCCGACGGCCGTCGCCTACAACCTAGCCATCGCGGAAGAGGTTGCAAGTTTCGGGTTCGACGAGCTCCAGTTCGACTACATCCGCTACGCGGACGGGGGTGGACTGGCCGCCGGCTACGAGGCACGTTTTGCGGCCATCGACTCGTTCCTCACCAAGATCGAGGCGAGCATCGGCAGCCGCATCACGCTGTCGGCCGACCTATTCGGCCGCGTGATGTGGGACTGGAACGCTCGCCGTACCGACCCGATCGGGCAGTCGCTCGAGGACATGGCGGCGCACCTAGACTACGTGTCCCCGATGGTCTATCCATCCCACTACACCGAGCAGAAGTACAAGGACGGCCCGTACCTCGTGGTCAAGGACGCGTTGACGACGGGGAAGAAGCGCACGACCACGCCCATTCGCCCGTACCTCCAGGTGTTTGACATGACCATCCCAGCCGGAGTGACCATCGACGCCTACATCGCCGCCGAGATTCGCGCCGCGAAGGAGTACGGCGCCGACGGATATCTGTTCTGGGAACCGTCGAACGACTACCGCGCCCTGTACCGCGTCCTCGGCGTCCCGTACTCGTACTAGCCCCGGGTGCCGATCGCATCACGCAAAGGAATGCAAAGAGCGGGAGGGTCACTGTAGCTAATGCGCTCGGTTGTGCCGAGAGAGCGCACCACCTTTGTGTGCGACGTTCATGTGCCGGAGACGATCGTCGCGAACGTCGTCGCGGACTATGGTAACGTCGGAGGCAAGCTCCGCCGCTACAGCGGAAAGGCAGAATCGTGGCCAGCCTTTGGCTTCACTTGGCGCGATCTGCATGATGCGGTCGGGCGGGTGCGCGCAAACGCTACAGCGAAGCTGGACATACTGGCCCTCGCGCGCCGGATTGGGTAGAGTCTGCGTCATCGAGATCGGAACTCGATCTTCCATGTTTCGAGAACTGCATCGATCCTCTCATTCCCCCGCGCGCATCGGCGAGCTGGTGACACCCCACGGCGTCGTCCGGACCCCGACCTTCGTGGCCGTCGCCACCCGCGCTTCCGTGAAGGGCGTCGAGCCCGCGGCCCTCGCCAGCCTCGGCCTCGAGCTCCTCATCGCCAACACCTACCACCTCCATTTGCGCCCCGGGGAGGATGTCGTGGCAGCGCTCGGCGGCCTCCACGGCTTCTCCGGCTGGCGCGGCCCGACGATGACCGATTCCGGCGGCTTCCAGGTGTTCAGCCTTGGCGCTGGGAAGGAGCACGGCGTCGGCAAAGTGGCGCCCATCTTCCCCGGGGAATCCGATGCCCCGCTCGCTCGACGCGACGGACCCCCGCTCGTTCGCCTCTCCGAGGCCGGCGCATGGTTCCGCTCCGTGGTCGATGGGTCCGAGCACACGTTCACACCGGAATCCGTCATCACGATCGAGCGAAAGCTCGGCGCCGACATCATCCTGCCGCTTGACGAGTGCACGTCGCCGCTCCACGATCACGGCTACACGCGAGCCGCGATGGAACGCACGCACCGCTGGGCGCGCCGCGCCCTCGAGGCATTTCAGCTTCTCGCCGACGATCCAACCTTCCCCAACCCCGGCCAAGAGCTGTACGGAATCGTCCAAGGCGGCGCCTACGAGGACCTCCGCCGCGAGAGCACGCGCCTCATCGGCGAGATGGGCTTCGCCGGCTTCGCGATCGGCGGATCGCTTGGACGATCCAAGGACGACATGTGGCGAGTCCTCGACTGGACGATCCCCGCCCTGCCCCAGGACAAGCCGCGCCACCTGCTTGGCATCGGCGAGATCGAGGACATCTTCGCCGCCGTGTCCCGCGGGGTCGACACGTTCGACTGCGCCGCGCCCACGCGCATGGCTCGGAACGGAAGTGTCTTCCTGCGCGGCGCGCCCCGACACCGCATTCACCTGCGCAACGCCGCCTACCGCCTCGACGACCGCCCGATCGACCCGAGCTGCGACTGCCCCACGTGCGCGCAGCATTCCCGCGCCTACCTACAGCACCTCTGCCGATCGGGCGAGCTCTCTTACTATCGCCTCGCGACCCTCCACAACCTGCGCTTCATGGCGCGACTCATGGACGAGATCCGAGCCGCCATCGCCGCCAACCGCCTTGAGACGTTGGCGAAGGAGTGGAGCTTCCACCTGGCGTAGGCGCGTGCCCACAGAAGAAGACAGGGCGTCGCGAGCGACGCCCTGATCAGTTCCCCGTCGTACGATCCGGGAGCCCTACGGAAGGATCCTCCGCAGCGAGCTCCCCAACGCGCCGATGTCGAGCGCCGAGAAGTCGAGCGTCAACCCAATGCGGTGCGTCCCGCCCACGGTGTGCGACACGAAGGCGTAGTCGATCAGGAATCCTGCAACATTGAGACCCACACCGGCCGTGATCGACGTCTCCCCCTTGCTCAGAATGCCGAGGCGAAGGGCGAGAGTCGGCACCGGCTCGTATGTGACACCGATCCCGAGCGACCCGGCCAGATGAACGTCGGCCGCAACTAGAACCACGCCGAGGAGCCGCGCTGACAGGCCGAGCCCGATGTCCATCGGCAGGCTGTCCTGAGTGGCATCGTAGGAGATCCCGCCGAACAGGTTCGACAGCGTGACGCCGAATGCGGCGTCGGTCACTGCGACGGGGCCGAGGGACATTGAGGGAAACGCCGTGCGGAACGCCAGATCGAATACGAATCCCGAGCCCTTGACGTCCGCGATCTTCGTCGAGACGGCCTTCAGCATGCCGCCGATCGAGAACGAGAGCGGCAGTTTCGGCAGGAAGGAGAACATGCTCGGATCCACGCCGAATCCGAACATGTACGCCGAGCTGGAGTACCCCAGCTCGGTCGTCGGGTTCCCCAGAGCGTCGTAGCCGGGGATGCTGCCGGTGCTGTAGAGCTCGACCGCGACGGCGAAGCCGCGCAGGGCCAAGCAGAAGGCCGAGTAGTCGGAGACTCCCATCTGTGAGGCGTAGAACGAGCTGAAGCTGATGCCCGGAAGCCCCGCCAGGCCCGCTGGGTTGTAGTAGAGCGTCTCCGCGCCCCTCACCACCGCGATGCCGGCGCCGCCCGCACCAAGTTGCCCCACGCCGGGCGCGATGTCGAGCACCGACACCGCGTTCTCGGCCCTCGCCCCGAGGCCCAATCCTGCAACGAGGAGGGCCACCCCAAGGAATGTGTACGTCCGTTTCATGCGCTGTCCCCTCCTTATCGCACGACGAGCAGCCGGAAGACGTCGGACCGCACGCTGCCGCCACCCGCGGCGGTCGCTGTCACCACGCAGAAGTAGAGCCCATTGCCCACTTTGTTGTCCGCGGCATCGAGCAGGTTCCAAGTGTAGACTTGGCCGGCCGTCAGCTCCTTCCTGAGCACTATGTCCCCACCCAGACTGTAGATCACAAGGACTGGCTCCGTAACCCCGGATGGCAAGATGCAGCGGACCGTTGCCTGTGTCTTCGCCGGGTTCGGGTAGATGATCAGCAGAATTCGGTCTGGACCCGCTACCGTGATCGAGAGTGTTTTCGCCACGCTCACCGCGCCGCGACTGTCCGTAGCTGTCACAGACACGGTCCACGTACCGGGGGCCGCGTACGTATGCGTCGTCGCACCCGGCGTCGTGGTCTGCACCGCCGTCCCGTCGCCGAAGTTCCAGGTGTACTTGGCGATCGGATCGCTGTCGGCGTCCGTGGCAGTTGCCGTGAACGTCACCACATCGCCCGTGTTCGGCGACACGTTGCTCGCCGTGAGTGTCGCCACAACCGGCAGCGTATTGCCGACCGTGATCGTGTGCTCGACCGTGACGGCGGCGCCCCGTGCGTCGGTGACGGTCAGCTTGACGGTGTAGCTCTTCTTCTCTGCGAACGTGTGCTTCGGATTGGCGAGCGCGCTCGTCGCAGTATCGCCAAAGTTCCAGGCGTACGTGAACGCCGTTCCTGCAGGCTGATCCGAATCCGTGACCGTCGACGTGAAGGTCACCTCCGTCGTGATGGACGCCGGTGCCACCGGCGTCCAGGTGAAGGCGACCGTCGGGACCACGTTCGGCGGACCTTCGACGGCCACCGCGTTGGTCTTTGAGCTGGATAGGCCCGCTTCTCCCGTCACCGTCAGGACGACCGAGAAGCTGCCTCCGGTGGTGTACGTATGCTTCACAACGGCCGTTCCGGTCGTACTCGCCGTCTTGCCGTCTCCGAACTTCCAGGAGTAGGTGGCCTTCGCGATCGCCCCTTCCGGATCGGCGATGGTCGCCGCGGGCGTGAACGTGACCTCTTGGTTGTACTTCGGGGCCGCCGGAGTCCAGGTGAAGTTGACGTTGCTGGGCGGCGTGCCCACCTTGGTCGTGAAGATGGCTGGCCCGGCCAGCGCCGCCGTCTGGAATGTGGCAACTCCCTCCGTATGCCAGACGATGGACTCAAGTTCGAGCTTGCGCCCGGTCGGCGCTGTCAGTTTGAGGGTGACCCAAATCTCGAGCGTCACCGTCGAGTCGTCTCGGACGATGTTGTTCGCAGATGCTGTGACGCGGACTCCCGCGAGACTCAACCCCACGGGGTCCACGACCTCTCCGAGCAGCGCGCCATCGGACTTGCGTCGCACCTCGAGCCGCGCCACGTTCTGGTCCGCAAGCCAGTTGTCCCCAACGACGTTGCGAATCATGACCGAGGCTACCGTGACGTCGTACGGGTCGGCATCGCTGTCCGTCAGCACGAGCCGCTGCGCCAGGAAGCGCCCGCCAGATAGGACCGTCCGGCTCACCAGCTCCGTCGAGGAGGTTGCCGTCGCGAACCCTTCTCCCACCGCAGGGCCGGTGATGAACTCCGGACCGGCGTCGGGAAGGACGTGGCCGAACGTCGCGCTGTCTTCACTGTGCCAGATCACTGTCTTCAGCTGCAGCACGCGCTCATCGGGGACGCTCGCTCCGAGCGTAATCCAGATCTCGAGGATTGCCGAACTGTCGTCCGTCACCACGTTGCTGGAACTGGTGGTGACGCGAACGCCGCCTCCGTTCAAGCCGGAGGCGCCTGTCACGGATCCCATCACGGCCCCGTCGCGAGCCCGCACAACGTCGATGCGCACGACCCGGTTCTCGGCCAGCCGAACCGCGCTGTCGGCCACGTTCTGGATGACCAACGACGTGACCGTGACATCGAACGGGGCCACGTCGCTGTCCGACACCTCTATTCGCTGGGCCAGGAACCGCTGCCCCGTGTAGACCTGCCCGCCGTCCAGACTAAGGTTCGCTACCGTCTCGAACCCTGCCGCCTGGGTCGAGGTGAAGACCGGACCATCCACAGCAGGGCCAGGGCCGTCTCCCGCAGCGAAATCGGTCCCGCCGCATCTCACCTTGGCCTCGAACTGCAGCTTGCGCCCGACAGGGACGGACGCCTCGAGCGTCACCCAGATCTCGAGCTGAGTCACACCGTAGGCCGACGTCTCGTTGTTGGACGAGGTCGTAACCTTGCAGCCCGTCGTCGTGAGCTTGGAGAGCTCGGTATCCGTGGTCTGCTCGCCGAGCAGGGCGGCGTCGCTCGCGCGCCGGATTTCGATCCGCGCAATCGACGACCCGCTGAGCAGCGTCCCGGTGATCGCCTTATTCGTCAGCACAACTTGACTGATCGTGAAATTGAACGGGACGGCGCCCGCATCCACTGCAATCCGGCCGGCGAGGAACCGCTCCCCGCGGTACGCCTCAGCATCCGGCACGGCTCCATCGAACTCTACAATCGGGCTTGGGCCGACCGTGAGGCGTGGGGCTGCACCAGTGACGGTCACGCTGGAGGCTGTCGTACTGCCCGACGGTGTCCGCACGTCTACGGTAGCCCAGCCAAGCTTGAGTTTCGCGCCGAGCGCGACAGAGGACTTGAGCTTCACCCTGACCTGCACGGCTAGGGTTGTCGCGAAGGCCCTGTACGTTGACTGGATCTGCACGGACACCCCAGTTGTCGCGGATGTCAGCTTCGCCAACTCGTTCGCGTTTGACTGGGTCCCGATCACGCGGTCGTCGCTTTCTCGGACGACTTCCACCTTCTCAACACCCGCGTCCGTCAGCTGCGCTGCCGTGCCATCGGTGTTCCGGACGACAACATACCAGAGTCCCGAGTTTGCGCTGGCATTGATCTGAATGCGCTGCGCGACTACGAGCTCCCCAGGCGACACATCGGCGTCGGCCATCGCCTGATTGACTGCCGTGTTAGCCCCGAACGCGGCGGGCGCGAGGAGAATGGCCGCCAACGTCACCAGCACCCACTTCTTCATCTCACGACCTCCTTGCCGCGCTCGGACCATCTTAGGATCCACCCCGCGAAAAGAGAAGCGCCCGTGCACGGCGTCACCGCACGCAACGATCGCCTCACAACCGGCCTCGCCCGCGCGAGGTCGCCGGCACGTCGTACTCATTCTCGTCCTCCTGTGCGGATCTCTAGGAAGGAATACCATCATCTCGCTAAACGCTCCGCGGCGAGTATAGGGAGTGAGGAGGGAACAAAGCGAGAGTCGCGTCCGCGGGCACCCGCGTCTCTGTCGCCCGCCAAAGGGACGTGTGTCCGGCTCACGCCCTCCAACAGCAAGACGCGCCCATCGTGGAACCGCGAGGCGGCCCACCTGCAACAACTTGCACGTCCCAACCTGGATCGGTAGCCTTGAGCCATGGCTGACGCTGTGGCAACGAACCGCAAGGCCCGGCACAACTACTCGATCGAGGACACGATCGAGGCCGGCATCGTGCTCACCGGGACGGAGGTCAAGAGCCTTCGCGCCGGCCACTGCTCGTTGCAGGAAGGCTACGCCGTCCTCCGCGACGGAGAAGTCATTCTCAAGGGCGTCCACATCGCGCCGTATCAGGAGGGCTCCTTCGCGAACGTCGAAGCGGTACGGGACCGCAAGCTGCTCCTGCATCGGCAGGAAGCGCGCAAGCTCGCGATCAAGCTCCGGGAACGCGGCTACACGCTTGTCCCGCTCAAGCTCTACTTCCTGCGCGGCAACGCCAAGGTCGAGCTCGGCTTGGCCAAGGGCAAGACGCAGGTCGACAAGCGCCACAAGCTGCGAGACGAAGACGAGAAGCGCAAGGTCCAAGATGCCATGAAGCGCTTCAGCCGCGGCGAACGCGCGTAGCGCGCACTCACGCAAAGGGCACGAAGGAAGACAGGTCCGCTGTAGCGTCGCACTCGGGGTTAAGAAGAGAGTGCTAATGCGCTCGGTTCTCACAAAAGAGCGCACCGCACCCATTGTGTGCGACGTTCGCGAATCTGGAACGACATCGAATCCGAACGCCGGAGACAAGCTCCGACGCTACACTCGGCTCTTCTTTGCGTACTTGGCGCTGGGCGTGGGGCACGGGACGTCTCACGCTGAGGGCGCAAAGGACTGCAACGAGGAGAATACGGGGTAGGAGTCTGATGCCGAGGAGCATGGGCTTCTTCCCAGCTGCCGCACAACGAAGAGACGACCGGCAGCCTACGAACGGAAGAGGACAGCCTCGCGCTTGAACAGCTGGATCGCAAGGGCAATCAGGATCGCTCCGCAGATCACGTTCGCCCCGAGCGTCAACAGGATGTCCCCAAGCACGACGTCGCCGACAATGATCGACTGGAGGACGTAGAGCGCATTTGCGATCGGAATGAGGAACTGCGCGCCCCGGAAGGTCGCCGTCCCCGTCATCGACACCATTCCGACGAGCACGATGACCATGTAGATGGGTAGGAGGTACGTGCTCGCCTCTTTCTGGCTGCGCGCGTACGTTCCGACGATCACGACGAGGGCGGCGAGGATCACGGCGAGCGGCACGAGCACGGCGAGCATCCAACCAAACGCGGCGGCGTCGATTCGGAACACGGCCGACGTGGGGAGCGACGACGGAGTGAGCCCGCCGCCGAACGCGCGCACGCCGATCAGCAGGCCGAACGCGGAGAGAAGGCACGACGCGAGCGAGACGGTGAGCACGGTTAGGAACTTCCCGAGGACGATCTCGGTCCGCGAAAGATGGCTCACCAGCAGGGTGGCGATCGTGCTCCTCTCCTTCTCGCCGGCCGTGATTTCGGCGCCGAGTCCCATCGCGCCCGCAAGCACGGCGAGGACCATGAAGTAGGGTAAGAGCCGGCTCAGGAACGCTCGGCCGAACGACTCGCCCGACGCAACGTCGGCCATCTTCAGCGTGAGCGGCGGCGAGAGGTCGTCGTATTCGTAGCCAAGAGCCTCGAGCTTGGCGCTCACAACCCCCTTTAGGTACCCCTCGAGGAAGCGGCGCACGCCGGCCGCGGCAATCGCCGAGAACTGGCTCGTCTGGTCGTAGTGCAGGGTGACCGCAAGGCCGAGACCCTCGCCGCCCGCCTCCTTGCTCACCTCCATCACGATGTGGCCTACGTCATGGCGCAACGCGTCGAGCGCCCGATCGCGATCGAGGTACGGCCGGATGTGGAAGTCCCGCGTGCCGGCAAGCTCGCGCGCGAAGGCCGGGTCTCCCGACGTGTCGACGACGAGCACCGTGGGGACGAGCGTCTCCACCCGAACCCGCTCTGCCTCGCCGAATCGCGACATCACCGAGATGACCATCGGGTAGAAGATGAGCGGGAAGATGACGGTTAAGAAGAACGTCCGCCGGTCTCGAATCGCGCCATGGAGTTCCTTGGCGAACAAGAGGCGGACGTTCTTCAGCATGGGAGCTTGCTCACTTCGACGAGGACGGGGTCTCGGCTGCGTCGGTGACCGCCGTGGAGGACCCAGGCTGTGTGACCGACGGAATCACGACGGACGGAGTGACAAGGGACTCCGTCTGGATCGACGACGGCGTCGTGGAGCCGGTCCCCCCCGTCTGCCCGAGCGCGGCGCCGGCGAGCGCGGCCTGCGCCGCCGCATCCTGCGGCGTGGCCGAGCCCTTCAGACTCGACCCGGCCGTCGTCGACGTGCTGGCGCTTGTCCCGGCCGGAGCGCTCGTCGTCGAGGATGTCGACACCGGCGGGGGTGAAACAGCGGTTACGGGCTTCATCGTCGAGGTCGACGCCGCGGCCGCCGCCGTCGTCGGACTCTGTCCGCCCGGGCTCGAACCCGCGGAGGCCGTGGTCGCCGCCGGGGTCCCCACGCCAACCGAAACTCCGCCCGGAGCTTGCGCACGAGCGCCACGGCTCATGGGCGGCGCATCGTCCTTCATTACGATCTTCGTCTGGATGGCTTCGACGACGCCGGAGGCGTTGCGGCTGTAGAACGACACGACGCGCGCCCCATCCTCTCCGGTGATGCGGAATGGAGTCGAGTACGTCAGCCACCCCCCATCGTTGATGCGATAGTACGTCTGGGTTCGCCCGTACGTCGACTCCTGCGTGCGGCGCAGCGTGATCCGCGTCGCCGACGTGATCCACGTTCCGCGAGAGTCGGCGAACTTCGGATCTCCGATCTCCATCACCGTCTGAGGCGAGTGGTTGTCAAGCAGGAACGACACGGTCTTCTTGGGCTCCGCGTTGCCCAGTCGGTCGATTCCGTAGTACGCAACTTTCCTCGGGCCGTCGTCCCCCTTGAGGAGGACCGCTCCGGTGTAGGTTGTCCACGGGCCGCCGTCGATCGAGTACTTGATCTCGGCGAGTCCGCTGCCGGGATCGGTGGCCACGAGCGTGATCGGCGTCTGCGACGTTACGACAAGCGAGCCGTCCGGCGCAACGAGGTTCCCGGCGTAGCTCGGCCCGGCCGGCGCGACCTCGGTCAGAGCGACCGGCGACGTCATCAGCGGGCGAAGATCCTCGAGCGGGTAGTACGGCTCGTCGCCGACGCCGTCCTTGTTCAGGTCAGCGCCCTGGTAGTCGCTCCAGTAGTTTCCGCTCTTGCCTTCGTACCAGGTGTTCCAGTGCTCCGGATCGTAGGCGGCGAGCCCGTTGCCGAGGAAGCTGTTGCCCGTGATGACGTTCTCCTGCGACATGGCGGCCATGACGATGCCGTAGCGGCACTCCGAGATCACGCTCTCCGCAATGCGGTTGTCACGCGCGTTGAGAAAGTAGATGGCCATGTCGGAGCCGAAGATCTGGACCTTCTCGATCCGCCCGTTCTCGACGGAGTTGAAGTACACCCCGGCAATCCGCGCTCCCCCAATGACGCAGTCACGGATCACGAAGTGGCTTGTGGTGTGATCGACGTAGACGCCGTAGTCGGCGTTCGCCGGCGAGATGTTCCATCCCTCGATGACGTAGGGATCGGCGACCGTGCCGCTCCCGGACATGACCCCGTTCGAGTACGTGAACTCGTCGTCACCGTAGATGTAGATTGGCTCACGGGTCCCCCACCACAGGAACCCTCCAACCTGCCCCCCCACCAGGCCGGCCGATACGACGGCAGTCACCACGAGCGCCATCGCCCATACGACCTTCCTGCCCATTCTTGCCTCCTTGAACTGCTACAGGAGGCCAGGATACCACGCGGCACGCCTCAAGAAAACCCCTAGGCTGCCCAGTCTCGCAGTCGTATCGACAGCCAATCACCACGGAGACCGCAGAGGACGCAGAGAAAGCAGGGTCACTGAACCCCACTCCAAGGCCTCATGATAGAACCTGGAGCGACGCCCGATGGCGCCAGAACCCAAGCCCTCGGCCCTCATCGGCTCCGTATCCTTCTCCCCACAACTCTGTGCGCTCTGCGGTAGAGACCGCTTGCCGTTCGCGAGGGAGGGCCGCGGAGACCCCACTCGATGGAGCGCGCAGCGAAACCCGGAGTGTCAACATCCTTCCGGTACTGGATTCACTAGGCCATGGCTTCGCGGCCAATGGCCGCGAAGAAGATGTCCTCAAGATCGGTCTCGCCGTACGTTGTCGCGAGTTCCTCCTGGGTCCCAAACGCGTGGATGCGTCCCTGGTAGAGGATCGCTACGCGATCGCAGAGCTTCTCCGCCAGGCGCATGACGTGCGTCGACAGGAGGATCGTCCGCCCTTGGTCGCGGAAGAGCGCGACGGTCTCCTCGACGCTTCGCGCCGCCATGATGTCGAGCCCAAACGTCGGCTCGTCGAGAATCAGGACGGCGGGATCGTGGACGATGCTCCGCGCGAGCGACAGTTTCTGTTTCTCGCCGGTCGAGAAGGTTCCGACACGGCGGTCGGCGAGCGAGGTCATTGCCAGCATCTCGAAGATCTCGCCCGTCCGCTTGGCGACGTCGGCGTTCGACATCCCGCTGATGCGCCCGAAGAAGCGGAGCGTCTCGCGCGCCGAGAACCGGTCGTAGAGGCCGGTCTCGGTGGCGAGGAATCCGATCCGCTCGCGAACGCGATCCGGATCCTTCCTCGTGTCGAACCCGGCGATGGTCACGGTTCCCGACGTGGGCGTGAGGATCGTCGCCAGCAAGCGGAGAGCCGTCGTCTTGCCGGCGCCGTTCGGCCCGAGGAGGCCGAACACCTCGCCGGCGCGGCACTCGAACGACACGTCGTCCACGGCCCGCACGACGCCCCGCCGCGTTCGGAAGTGCTTCGTCAGGTTGCGCGCCTCGACCAGGATCTCGTTCATAGCGTGTCGAACCCGACAAGCGGACGGAGCGCGGCCGGAACCTCGATCGTCCCATCTTCCGCCTGGTTGTTCTCCAGAATGGCGGCCATCAAGCGGGACGTCGCCAGTCCGGATCCATTGAGCGTGTGCACGAAGGCGGGCTTCTCCTTGGGGCTCGGCCGATAGCGGATGTTGCCGCGCCGCGCCTGGAACGCTTCGCAGTTGCTGCACGAGGACACCTCGTAGTACCGCCCCTGTCCAGGTAGATAGACTTCGAGGTCGACCGTCTTCGATGCCTGCTGCGCCATGTCCTCGGTGGTCAGGAGGGCGACGCGGTAGTGCATGCCGAGGGCTTGAAGAACCGACTCGGCGTCCTCGATCAGCGCATCCTGCTCGGCGTACGACGTCTCCGGGGCGGTGAACTTGAACAATTCCACCTTGTTGAACTGGTGGACGCGGATCAGGCCCCTCTCTCCCTCGCCGTAGCTGCCGGCCTCGCGGCGGAAGCACGGGGTGTAGGCGACGTACTTCTTCGGCAGTTCCTCCGCCGTCAGGATCTCGCCACGATGCAGATTCACGAGGATGCTCTCCGCAGTTGGATTCAGGTACAGCCCGTCCTTCTCGATGGCGTAGACGTCGTCGGCGAACTTCGGCAGCTGCGACGAAACGAAGAAGCTCTCCGCGTTGGCGACAAACGGCGGGAAGATCGGCGTGTAGCCTCGCCGGGCGTGGTGGAAGATCATGAACTGGATCAGCGCCATCTCGAGGAGCGCGCCGCGCCCGACGTACATCGGGAACTTCGCACCGGCGATCGCGGCGGCGCGCCGAAAGTCGAGCAGGCCTTTCTCCTCTCCGATTTCCAGATGGTGCCGCACGGCAAACGCCGGCTCCCGGCGAGAGCCGAACGTTCGGAGCACGATCTTGTCGTCCTTTCCGCCGACCGGCACGGACGAGTGGGGAACGTTCGGGAGGCGCCCCACGAGATCCTCGATGTCCCGCTCCACGCCGCGGAGGGCTTCGTCCAGCCTCGATGTTCGAGTCGAGATCTCGCTCAGGCGCCCGAAGAGGTCCTCGGCGCTTTGCCTCGCCTTCTTCCGCGCGGCGACCTCTTGCGATCCGCGGTTCTTCTCGGCCTTCAGCTCCTCGACCTCACTGATCAGCTTCCGCCTCGTGTCGTCAAGCTCGAAGAGCGGAGCGAGGTCAATGGACGGGTCGCGCGTCTTCAACCGCGCTTCCATGTCCGCTGGGTGTTCCCGCAACTCGCGAATGTCGAGCATCGTCACGGCCTCCGTTTCGCGCTGCGATTCTAGGAGACGACTCGACGCCGGGCAACACGTTCGCCGCTATGGCCCTTCCGAACGGATCTCGCGCCCGCGTCAAGGCGGGTATAATGCCCGAGCCGCAGGATGGCCTGCGGCATTCGCACCAACCCGGGAGGCCCACGGTCATGCGGCTCTTGATGTACTCGAAGGCGCTCTACTCGAGCTGGCTCTACTACAGCCCGGACCGCATCCTGTTCGACGCAGGCGAGGGTGCAAGCTCGATCCTCGGCAACAAGGCGTTCGCCATACGACGGGTCTTCCTCTCGCACGGGCACGCCGACCACGTCGGCGGTTTGGTCGGCCTTGTCAACATCCGCAACAACGCGATGGGCGACAAGGAGAAGGAACTGTCCATCTACTACCCGAAGGACAACTACCTCGTTACGGAGATGATGGCGTTCTTGGCTCGGACGAATCGCCGACTGTCCTACGACTTGGAGTGGGTGCCGCTCGTCGCGGGCGACCGTGTTCCGCTCGAAGGAGGCGCGACGCCGCGCTATGTCGAGGCGTTTCCGACGGTTCACGTCCACAGCGAGAAATCACTGGGATTCAACATCGTTGAGGTCCGCCACCGTCTCAAGCCCGAACTGGCCAATCTGAGCCAGGAAGAGATTGTGACCATGGTGCGAGCCCAAGGGAAGGAGGCGGTCACTCAGCACTACGAGCAGAAGCTCTTCTCGTACGGCGGCGACTCGGTTCCCATCAAGCCGACCTACGTCGAGGATACCGAGATCCTCTGCCACGATACGACCTTTCTCGATGAACAGGATCGCAAAGAGTACAAGCACGCGTCGCTTGCCGAGGCCATCCAGGTGGCACGCGAGGCGAGGGTCAAGAAAGAGCTCATCTGCTTCCACATCTCCAGCCGCTACAAGGGCAAGGTGAAGGAGATCGAGGCCGCCGGCGGGCACTTCGACGGCCTGGATTGCCGCGTCACCCTCGTCCCGCCGGGTCGCGTGTTCGTCGCGGAGTAGACCGCGAGTGGCGTTCCCGCCTGCCCTTCGTTACGATCGCAGTCGTCTCTCTGACCAGAGGAGGAGTCATGGTAGAACGGAAATCGACGCGCATTCAGACCGCGCTCCCTGGACCCAAGTCGGCCGCCGTGCTCGCCCGGAAGGCGAAGTACGTCGCCGCGCCACTTGAGGCGTACGCGCCGTTCGTCATTCGCTCGAGTGAGGGCGCGATCATCGAGGATCTCGACGGCAATCGGTTCATCGACTTCACCGGAGGATGGGGCTGCCTTGCCGTCGGTCAACGCCACGCACGCATCGTTAAGGCGCTTCGGGACCAGATGGACGACTTCCTCCACACGGACTTCACGGCGGTGCCCTACGCGCCGCTCGTCGATCTGGCGGAACTCCTCTGCAAGCACACGGCGATCGCCGGCGAGAAGAAGGCCGCGTTCTTCAACAGCGGCGCCGAGGCGATCGAGAACGCCGTCAAGATCGCGCGTGCGTACACGAAGCGCAAGTCCGTCCTCGTGTTCGAGAACGCGTTCCACGGCAGGACGCTGTTGACCATGACGATGACGCACAAGGCAAAGCCCTACAAGACGGGCTTCGGGCCGTTCGCCTCGGACGTGTATCGCCTGCCCTACCCCTACGAGTATCGCAAGCACGTCACGCCGGAGGAGATCGAGTCGTCGCTCTTGTCGCTCGTCGACCCAACCGAGGTTGCAGTGATGGTCGTCGAGCCCGTCATCGGCGAGGGCGGATTCCTCGTTCCGCCCGCGTGGTTCCTACCCTTCCTGCGGGCACTGGCCGACAAGTACGGATTCGTCCTCGCCTTCGACGAGGTCCAATCGGGCATCGGCCGCACGGGGAAGTTCTTCGCCTTCGAGCACTTCGCCGTTGAGCCTGACCTTGTCTGCGTCGCCAAGTCCCTCGCGTCCGGGCTCCCGCTTTCTGGAGTGGTCGGGCGCGCGAAGATCATGGATGCCCCCATCCCCAGCGCGATTGGCGGAACGTATGCCGGAAACCCGCTTGCCTGCCGCGCCGCGATCGAGGTCATTCACATCCTCGACGAGGAGGACCTACTGAGCCGCGCCACGCACGTCGGCAATCGGATCAAGGCCCGCTTCCAACGACTGGCGGATCGATTCGATGTCGTCGGAGATGTCCGCGGACTCGGGGCAATGGTCGCCATCGAACTCGTGAAGGATCGCGTCACGAAGGAACCCGCCAAGGAGATCGCCGGGCGCATCGCCCAGACTGCACTCGCCAACGGAGCGATCTTCCCGACCGCCGGCCTCCAGGGGAACGTCCTGCGCGTTCTCGTCTCGTTCGTCATCACCGATCAGCAAATCGACGAAGGGATGGATATCCTGGAGGACGCCTTCGCCGAAGTCCTGTCCAAAGCATAGAGTCTGACCCACGGTCATGACACCCAGCGAAAGGGGAAGCGACGTCGTCCGGCAACGGTTGGGCGTTTCGCGCGGATGAAGGCGAATGAGCGTAGGGAAGGGCGTTTCCATATCTCCGCGACCAGAAAGCCCCGCACGCACTGCGATGTAGACTTGACAACGGCACCCTTCGTTGCCATACTGGCGGCAGATCCTCATACCTAGGGGGTACGACGTGAACAAGGCAGAACTCGTCGAGAAGCTGGCGAAGGGCACCGGGCTCACCAAGAAGGATGCACGGGCGGCACTGGATGGCGTCGTCGATGTGATCACGCAGGCACTGGCGAAGAACGAGCCAGTCATCATCACCGGGTTTGGGAAGTTCGAGACCCGCAAGCGCAAGGCGACCACGCGGATGAACCCGCAAACCGGGCAGCGCATCAAGACCCCGGCCAAGGTCGTTCCCGCCTTCAAGGCCGGGAAGAACCTGAAGGACATCGTCGCCAAGAAGGCCGCCGCAACCAAGAGGTAGGGCCAGAAAGAGCTCGCTGCCCACGGGCAGCCTACGGAATGAGGTAAGGGGAAGCTACGGCTTCCCCTTTCGTTTGGCTACGAGCGGCCGGTTGTTCGTATACTGGCCTGCCCATGGAACTCTTCTCTGACCTAGATCCGATTCGGCGCGCGGTGCGCGCGCCGTGGACTCCGAGGCGCGTCGTGGATCCCCTCTTTCCGCTGAACGAGTCACCACGCACCGACGTGACGCAGGCGGCGGGCTTGCGCGCTGTCGTCGAGTCAGGGGAGGTGTCACCTTGGATCTCCTCGCGGACCTGAATCCGCGCCAACGCGAGGCGGTCACTCACCCTGACGGACCGCTCCTCATCATCGCCGGCGTAGGCACGGGAAAGACGACCGTCATCACGCGGCGCATCGCGTGGCTCATCGCAGAGAAGAGAGCTCACCCCGCCGAAATCCTCGCCTTGACCTTCACCGAGAAGGCGGCCGCCGAGATGGAGGAACGCGTCGACCGGCTTGTGCCCTACGGCTACGTGGAGGCGCACATCGGGACGTTCCACTCGTTCTGCGACCGCATTCTGCGAGAAAACGCCGTACTCCTAGGGCTGTCGCCCGACTACCGAATCCTCACGGAGGCCGAGCAGGCCATCTTCCTCAAGGAGCGCTTGTTCGAGCTGCCGCTCCGCCAGTTTCGTCCCCTGGGAAACCCGCTGCACAACCTTCGCTCGCTCCTGTCTCTCTTCTCGCGGGCGAAGGACGAGGACGTCACGCCGGCGGAGTACACGGCCTACGTGCAGAAGCTCTCCGCGCAGGGGGCGGCATCCGTCGCCACGGCCGAGACGGCCGACGAGTTGGCCCGGCAGACTGAACTCGCCGAGGTCTACAGCGCCTACCAGGCTCTGCTCCTGCGGCACGGCTTCGTCGACTTCGGCGACCTCATTGCCCTCGCGCTGCGACTTCTCCGCGAGCACCCGGCAGTTCTGGCGCGCACGCAGAAGCGGTTCCGCGCCGTTCTCGTCGATGAGTTCCAAGACACGAATTACGCGCAGTTCGAACTGCTGAGGCTGCTGGCCGCGCATCGCAACATCGCGGTCTGCGGAGATGACGACCAATCGATCTACAAGTTTCGCGGCGCCGCAATCAGCAACATCCTTGGCTTCCAGGACGCCTACCCCGACGCGGACCTCGTGGTGCTCGATGAGAACTACCGCTCGACGCAGGCCATCCTCGACTCGGCGTATCGCTTGATCCAGAACAACAACCCCGACCGTCTCGAAGTCAAGCGATCCATCCAGAAGCGCCTCCGCTCCGCCTCCGGCCCGGGTCGTCCCCCCCATCAACTTCATTTCGCAACGCTCGACGAAGAGACGGACTTCGTTGCCACGACCATCCACGAGCGCCACACAAACGAAGGTCGAGCGTTTTCGGACTTCGCCATCCTCGTGCGCTCGAATGCTCAGGCCACCGGATTCCTGCGGGCCCTCAACATGCTCAGGATCCCTTGGCGGTTCTCGGGCAGCCGCGGCCTCTACGACCAGGAGGAGATCCGCGCCGTGATCGCTTTCCTGCGCGTGATGGCGGATCCCTACGACGATCTGTCGTTCCACTACCTCGCGAGTTCCTTCCTCTACAACCTCGATTCCGAGGTCCTCGTCAGGGCGGCTGCGCTCGCCGGCCGTCAGCACCAGGGGCTGCTCGACCTCTTTCGCTCGACGCGCGGCGTGCCCTCTCCGTTCGACGCGAGCGAGTCGGACGACGCGGTCATCGCGCGCCTCACCGGCGACCTCACAGCCATGATCGCCCTGTCGACTCGAGAGCGGACCGGAGAGGTGCTGTACGAGTTCCTCTCGACGCAGACGGGAACCATCGAGCGCCTCTCCAACTCCCCCGACCCCGCGGACGCTCTACGCGTCCAGAACCTGGCGCGACTGTTCGCGATCGTTGAGCGCTTCGGCGCCGTGGCGCGCTATGACCGCGTCGCCTGGTTCGTCGACTACCTCGACGCGCTGATCGAGGCCGGCGACAACCCTCCCGTGGGGGACGCCGTGCTGGAGTCGGACGCCGTCGCCGTCATGACGATCCATCAGGCGAAGGGCCTCGAGTTCCCCATCGTGTTCCTCGTCGGTTTGGTCTCCGGCCGCTTCCCCTCGCCCGATCGCCACGACCCTCTCCCCCTTCCCGACGCGCTCGTGAAGGATCTCACCTCGGGAGGCGATTTCCACCGCCAAGAGGAACGCCGTCTCTTCTATGTGGGCATGACGAGAGCCCGCGTGGACGTCTACTTCACGAGTTCCCAGGACGTCGGCGGCAAGCGGGCGCGCAAGCCGAGCCTCTTCGTCTCGGAGGCTCTGGATCTCGATGCCAGCGAACTTCGCCTCGCGCACAGCGAGCCCCTGGCGCCGGTTCTGCGCCATCGCCGCGCTGGAGAGACGGAGGCGGAGAAGGTCGTCGAGCCGTCCGAACTCGCGCTCATGGGTCCTGCCGCCGCCGTGCTCTCGCTGAGCTTCCGTCAGGTCGACGACTATCTCACGTGCCCGCTCAAGTACCGCTACGCCCATCTGCTCCACATCCCCGTTCGCCCGCACCACGCGCTCATCTACGGGAATGCGGTGCACCAGGCCATCCGGCTGTACAACCTCAATCGGAGCTCGGGACGCGACACTCCGCTCGCCAGCCTGCAAGAGGTCTTCCGCAACCACTGGCTCTCGGAGGGCTTCCTCACGCGCCAGCACGAGGAGCTTCGTCTGCAAGAGGGGTTGGAGGCCTTGCGCGCCTTCCACGCGTATGAGGAGGCGGAGAACGTTACCCCAGCGTATGTCGAGCGGCGCTTCTCGCTCGTCGACGACGGCGTGCGCCTGGTCGGCGCCTTCGACCGCATCGACCTCCTGGAGACTGGCGGGCGCCTCATCGACTACAAGACCGCCTCTCCGCTCTCGTCGGAAGACGCCGACGCGCGCACTAAGGACAGCCGGCAGTTGGCGATCTATGCTCTCGCTTACAGTCGCCTATTCGGCTGCTTGCCCGCGACGACCGAGCTGCGGTTCCTGACGCCGTTCGTCGTGGTCGGCCGAGCCGCGGCAAGCCAACGCTCGATCGAGAAGGCACGGGCGGAGATCGACGAGGTGTCGGCGGGAATCCGAGCGAGCGCATTCCCCGGGGAACCTGGGTATCAGGCGTGTCGATATTGTTCGTACGCCGGCATCTGTCCGAGCCGCCGCCCCGATTAGGCAACGCCGCCAAGGTCGGCAAACCCGTCGGCCGCCACGAGATGGTCGGACCACAGGGATTCGATGTCGTAGAACCCTCGCGCCTCGCGGTCGAAGATGTGGATGACGACGTCACCGTAGTCAAGCACGATCCACCGCCGCTCGGACAACCCCTCGGTGTGGAATGGCCGCTCGGGAAGCGCCTCCCGAAGCGACGAGACGAGCGCCTTCGCGTGCACGGGGTTGTCGGCCTCGGCAATGAGGAAGTAGCTCGTCGGAATTGAAACGTCGGTCAGGTCGATGGCCACGATGCCCTCGCCCTTCTTCTCCTCGATGATCTTGGCCGCGCGCCGCAGCAGGGACTGCTCATTCATTCGCCAAACTCCATTCCAGCGCCGACGACGAGCACAAGATCCGTGCCGAGGGGAACCATCGGACGCAGCGCCTCGTAGTGCGTCGCGATTTCCCCGGGGGCCACGATCTTCGCCGCGCCGGGCAACGTATCGCGAAGGATCCACGCCTTCGGCTCCTCCGTCAGGCAAACCACGTAGCTCGTGGCGTAGGTGAACACGTCCGCATTGCCGATGCGGGCCACGCGGAATCCCCGCGTCTGCAAGTATTCCGCCGCCCGCGTCGCCGCCAGGCGCACCCCACTGCCGTTGAATATCGTCACGGAGATCTTGTCCGGAGTCAAAAGCGCACGCGCTCGCACCGCGGACGCCACGAGCTTCTCCGTTTCCACCACCATGGCCACGCGCCGCCCAATTCCGTCGCGGACGATGACGCTCGTCGGAACCTCGCTGATCTTGAGAGCCATGCCCTTGCATGAAAGATCCCGCCACACGCTCCACACCCG
>Ga0315287_10000362_pt1 | contig 39524 bp, 36 predicted proteins | sample YL17G11_0_MG_FD_205037 | JGI IMG/M metagenome (GOLD analysis project Ga0315287, IMG submission 205037) | Sediment microbial communities from Yellowstone Lake, YNP, Wyoming, USA - YL17G11_0 | ecosystem: Environmental > Aquatic > Freshwater > Lake > Sediment | place: USA: Wyoming | collected...
TCCGTATCATATGAATGAGAAAGTTCGGGAACCTTTTCTAGGGCATCTTTTAAAGAAAATCCAAATGGAATCATTTTAGAAATTTGGTCGCAAAAAGCATAGGTATATCCTAGCGCCCTGCCAGTGTCTCGAACCGCAGCGCGTGCGGCCATTGTTCCAAAGGTAATAATTTGGGCAACATGATCGGATCCATATTTTTTTGTTACATATGCAACCACTTCGTCGCGTCTAATATCGGCAAAATCCAAATCAATGTCAGGCATGCTTATCCTCTCGGGGTTTAAAAATCTTTCAAAAAGAAGGTTGTATTTTAATGGGTCAACATTGGTAATGCTTAGAAGATAAGAAACAATTGATCCTGCTGCTGAGCCACGGCCAGGACCAACAACAATCCCGTTGTTTTTTGCCCAGTTAACAACGTCCTGAACAATTAAAAAATATGACGCAAATCCAGTTTTTTCAATAACACCTAATTCAAACTTTAATCGTTGTTTTGCCTCTTCTAAGTGTTCACCAAAATTTCTTTTTTCTAATCCCTGTTCGCACAATTCTTTTAAAAAAGTATTTGCCGTTTTGTTATCCGGCAAAGGAAAATGGGGGAGCTCGATTTTATCAAGCTCTAATTTCACATCACACATTTCGGTAATTTTTTGGGTGTTTTTAGTTGCCTCCGGGGTGTTTCTGAACGCTCTTATCATTTCGTCTGGTGATTTTAGCGAATAATCCTCGCCTTTCATAGTTAATCGCTCTTTTTCATCAACCGTTCTGTTCGTTTGTACGCACAATAAAACGTCATGAACATCGTCGTCTTCTTTGTTTAAATAATGAGTGTCATTGGTGGCAACTAATGGCAGTTTTGTTTCTTTCGCCAGTTTTATTAATTTTTCGTTTATTCTTACTTGATTTAAATCATTGGGGTGATCCATTATTTCCAGATAAAAATTATCTTTGCCGAAAAGTTTCGAATACTCCAGCGCTAGTTTTTTGGCTTTTGATAAATCGTCTGCGGCAAGTGCAGATGGGACTTCACCCTGTGGGCAGGCGCTTAAAGCAATTAAACCCTCGTGATATTCTCTTAAAATTTCCCAATCAATTCTCGGCTTGTAATAAAATCCTTCAATGTATGATTTTGTAACCAATTTTATCAAATTGTGATAACCAGTTTTATTTTTAGCCAACAATATTAAGTGATGCCTAACATCGGATTTTCCGGCGGTTTTATCAAACCTACTTCCGGGAGTAATATAGGTTTCAACACCGATAATCGGTTTGATTCCGGCCGAGGTTGCCTTTTTATAAAATTCTACCACACCATACATGGCGCCATGGTCAGTAATAGCCAAGGCATCCATTCCGGTTGCTTTGGCCTTTTCAATTAATTCATCAATTTTCGCTAATCCATCAAGTAGTGAATAGTGCGAGTGAACATGCAAATGAGTAAACTTTTGTTCCATGTAGTAATTTTAACATTTAAAGCCTTTATAAGCAAAAGACACAGATTTGCATAAATTAATTTTTTCTGATAGTATAAAAACAATATGCCAATACCAAAACAAAGACATACTCAAGGAAGAAGAAATAGGCGAAGATCTCATCTCAAACTAAAGAAGAGAACTTTAGCCGGTTGTCCAAAATGCGGAGAACCAATTTTGCCACACCACATTTGTGCTTTTTGCGGTTTTTATAACGGCAAAGAGATAATTGACGTTTTGGCAAAACTGGAGAAAAAAGAAAAAAAGCAAAAGGAAAAAGAACTTAAAGAGCATGGAGACGAAACAAAAGAATTAGCCAAAAACAAACCATTAAATTTAGAGGATTTGTCTAAAAAATAATTATGTCTAGCAGGCACATTGCTCGATCTATTGTTCTTCAATCTTTATACGAACTGGATTTCAATTCCGCCCGAGGGCGAGACGAGAAAGAAAAAAACCTTGATATCGACAAGGTTTTGGAAAGAAACACCAAAGAATTCGGATTGGGGGTTGAAGAAAATGAATTTATTAATAGTTTGGCTCACGGCGTTTTAAAGCATCAAACACAAATTGATGACATTATTACCAAATCTGCGCCGGAGTGGCCACTAAGCCAAATTACCATTGTTGATAGAAATGTTTTAAGAATCGGAATTTTTGAACTATTATTTGGCGATAAACAACAGGTTCCGCCAAAGGTTGCAATTAATGAAGCCATAGAATTGGCCAAGGGTTATGGCGGAGAGAGCTCGGGAAGATTTGTTAACGGGGTCCTGGGGACAATTTACAGAGAAATGGAAAAAACCAATGATAAATAAAGAATTTGAAAAATTAGAAAAAAATCTTAAAATAAAATTTAAGAATAAAAAATTATTAGAGCAGGCATTCGTGCACCGCTCTTATTTAAATGAAAATCCGAACTGCGGTTCGGAGCAAAACGAAAGATTGGAATTTTTGGGTGATGCGGTAATGGAATTGGTGGTAACTAATTATCTTTTTAAAAAATACCCCAAAAATCCAGAGGGTGACTTAACCGCATGGCGTGCAGCATTAGTAAACAGTAAAATGCTTTCTGAGGTTGCAACCAAGCTGGGGTTTAATGATTATCTGATGCTTTCAAAGGGCGAGAGCCAAGACACTGGACGCGCACGCCAATTTATTTTGGCCAACACCCTAGAGGCGGCAATAGGTGCTATTTACTTAGACAGGGGATTTGAAAAAGCCGAGGAATTTATTTGTAAAAATTTAATTTGTGAATTAAAGAGAGTTTTGGAGGAAAAATTATATTTAGATCCCAAAAGCCATTTTCAAGAAGAGGCACAGGGTAAAATGGGAATAACGCCAAGCTATGAGTTGATTGAACAAGAAGGCCCGGATCATTGCAAGAAATTTGTTATCGGGGTTTATTTAAACGGTGACTTAATTGCTACGGGCGAAGGCCCCTCAAAACAAATTGCGCAAGAAGATGCCGCAAGAAAGGCGTTGAAAAAGAAGGGTTGGGAGTAGACAAAAAAATTATTCTTTGATATATTAAAATTCATGTTAAAAATACGACTACAAAGAATTGGAAAAAAGAATAGCCCGAGTTTTCGGGTTGTTTTGGTTGAACACACCATGCGACCAAGGGGAGAATTCATAGAACTTCTTGGTTCTTATAATAAAATTCAAAAGCAGAAAAGTTTTAATAAAGAAAGAATTTTATACTGGATTTCTAAAGGCGCTCAACCTTCTCCAACCATGCACAATTTATTGGTTGATGAGAAAATTATTGATAAAGCAAAAATAAAGGCATGGAAACCGAAAAAACGACCCGCTTCCGCCGAAACCACGGCAGCCAAGCCCGCTGGAGGGGCGGAAAAACCCGCAGAGACACCAGTAGAACAAACTCCAGTCGAAACACCAGTTGTAGAACAACCAAAAATTGAAGAAGCTCCAATCGCAAGTGAAATTCCAATAGAGGTTGGGATTGACAATTCAAAACCAAAAGAATAAAATATACAAAGATAGTAGCACTGCTATTCTTCAGAAACGCAGAAAGGTCGGCTACTACAGAAAAACAGTAATCCATTTAACTTATTGAAAACATGGCCAAAGCAAAAGATCAGGAATTTCTTGAATCATTAGTCGAAGGCATTGTTAACAATCCAAAAGATATTAAGATTGAAAGAAATGTTGATGAAATGGGTGTTCTCTTGACTCTAACGGTTAACCCAGAAGATATGGGAGCTTTAATTGGTCGAGGGGGTTCTACTGCTAGATCTATTCGAACTTTATTGAGAATAGTCGGAGCCAAGAACAACGCTCGTGTCAATCTTAAAATCGAAGAGCCGGAAGGTGGTAAAAGACCAGTCAGGGCCGAACAAAGAGATGTTGACAAGGTTGTTGACGACTTAAAGATTTAAATTTAATTATAGACTTGTCAAAAACCGTGCTACTATTAAATTAGGCGCGGTTTTTGCTTTTATGAAATTCGATATTATCACAATATTCCCCGAGATTTTTCAAAGCTATTTTAATGAGTCAATTATTAAGCGTGCGCAGAAAAAGGGGTTGATTAAAATCAATGCTCATAATCTGCGCGATTTTACAAACGATAAATCCCGACCCGAGTCGGGATCCCGACAGGGGTCGGGACATAAAACAGCCTGCCTGCCGAAGCCTTGGCGTAGGCAGGTCGATGATAAACCATATGGTGGAGGTGCGGGAATGGTTATGATGGTGGAACCAATATTTAAAGCCATAAAGGCTTTGAGAAATCCTAAATCCAAAATCCTAAATTCTAAAACTAAGATAATTTTGTTTTCACCCAAGGGAAAGAAGTTTGATCAGAAAATGGCGAAAAGATTTTCTAAATTAGACAGATTAATTATGATTTGCGGAAGATATGAAGGAGTTGATGAAAGGGTTGCTAAATATATTGCCGATGAAGAAGTTTCTGTGGGTGATTATGTTTTAACCGGGGGAGAAATTCCTGCGATGATTGTTGTTGATGCGGTTACACGCTTAATTCCAGGAGTAATTGCTAAAGAATCTTTAAACGAAGAAAGTTTTTCTTTTGCAAAAGAAAAAGCTTTGTGCGAAGAGAGTTACGAATATCCTCAATACACCCGCCCGGAATCAATTGTAATCAATAACAAAAAAAGAATCGTTCCAAAAATTTTACTATCTGGTAATCATAAAAAAATAGAAGAGTGGAGAAAAAAGTTTTAGCCTGAGCGGAGTCAAAGGCTTGACACGGGATTTTATTTGCGATATATATTAATACACATAATCATTAACCCCAGTACTATCCCGCTAAGCGGGAACTACGGGGCAAGCATAATTTTATGTAAAAAGAGCGATAACAATTCATCGTACTTTAAAACAGAGTTTAGTTTTGGAACGTGGTTCAAAAATTGAGCTCTGTTTTTTATTCGGCACATTTAAAAACTTAATATGTAACTATACAGTAAGTTTGTGCAAAGCTAGTTAATCAAAATCAAATCGAATCTTTTATGGTTTTTCCGATACAATCAGAAGTAGGTAAGTCCATTAATTTGGCTAATCTACTTTTGAATTCTTTATTGAGAGTTTGATCCTAGCTCAGGACGAACGCTGGCGGCGTGGATAAGGCATGCAAGTCGAAAGGGTTTAGACCCTTGGCGAACGAGTTAGTAATATGTAGGTACATCCCTCTGACTCGGGCATAACTTGCCGAAAGGCAAGATAATTCCCGATGGTCTCGCAAGAGTAAAGGTCCCGCATTTGCGGGATCGGTGAGAGAGTGGCCTGCATCCTATCAGCTAGTTGGTGAGGTAATGGCTTACCAAGGCTATGACGGGTAGGGGGCGTGAGAGCGTGTTCCCCAACGATGGCACTGAGATACGGGCCCTACTCCTACGGGAGGCTGCAGTCGAGAATCTTCCACAATGGACGAAAGTCTGATGGAGCGACGCCGCGTGAATGAAGAAGTCCTTCGGGATGTAAAGTTCTTTTCTAAGGGAGCAATTTTTGAGTGTACCTTAGGAATAAGGGGTTGCTAAACTCGTGCCAGCAGCAGCGGTAATACGAGTACCCCAAGCGTTGTCCGGAATTACTGGGCGTAAAGCGTCTGTAGGGTGTTTGGTACGTCTTCTGTTAAATTTCGATGCTCAACATCGGAGCTGCAGGGGAAACGGTCAGACTAGAGGATGTGAGAGGCTGATGGAACTTAAGGAGTAGGGGTGAAATCCGTTGATACCTTAGGGAACACCAAAGGCGAAGGCATTCAGCTGGTGCATTCCTGACCCTGAGAGACGAAAGCGTGGGGAGCAAAAAGGATTAGATACCCTTGTAGTCCACGCCCTAAACTATGAATACTAGTTGTCTGAAGTATCGACCCTTCAGGTGACGAAGCTAACGCGTTAAGTATTCCGCCTGGGAAGTACGGTCGCAAGACTAAAACTCAAAGGAATAGACGGGAGCTTGCACAAGCGGTGGAGCGTCTGGTTTAATTCGACGACAAGCGAAGAACCTTACCAGGGCTTGAAATTCTAGTGAAAACCCGATGAAAGTTGGGTCTTCTACAAGGACACTAGAACAGGTGCTGCATGGTTGTCGTCAGCTTGTGGCGTGAGTTGCTCCGTTAATTCGGGTAACAAGCGCAACCCCTGTCGTCTGTTATAAGTGTCAGACGAGACTGCCTCGTGATACGAGGAGGAAGGTAGGGATGACGCCAAATCAGCATGGCCCTTTGATGCCCTGGGCAACACAGGCGCTACAATGGCCGATACAATGGGTTGCCAAGTCGTAAGATGGAGCCAATCCCATCAAAGTCGGTCCCAGTTCGGATTGGGGTCTGCAATTCGACCCCATGAAGTTGGAATCGCTAGTAATCGCAGATCAGCTACGCTGCGGTGAATACGTTCTCAAGCTTTGTACTCACCGCCTGTCACACCAGAGAAGCCGGGAGTACCTGACGTGCCTCTTTTAGAGGTCCTAAGGTAAATTCGGTGACTAGGGTGAAGTCATAACAAGGCATCCGTAGGGGAACCTGTGGATGGAAAATATTTTTACTTAATAAACAAAATTTATTAAGTCGAGTCGATCTTGCCCCGCTTAGCGGGGTGGAAAGGTGTTGATCCTTACCTAAAAAGGGATCGTGTAGTATCGGAGAAACCATAAAAGATTTGAAAAATAAAAAACGAGATTTAGTCTCGTTTTTTATTTTTCAATCAAATGAAATTTGAATTGATATTACCCGCCCAAATTTTTGCGATGTTATAATCACCAACCAATAGCCCTGTCCTATTCGGGCAAGCGCCGCTTTCAAGTTTTAGGCAAAAATATGTGGCGGGTTAGTTTACTATTGCGCGTTTTATTAATTTCGCTGTATAATGAAATCAGTAATTTGATAATAATTAATGTGCTTTAAAAATTTTATGGCAGATATAACAACCGATAAACCAGTTGCTCCGGTCGCTTATTGTGTTAAGTGCCGAGCAAAGCAAGAAATGAAAGACGCCAAAGAAGTTCAGATGAAAGGGAAAGGAGGCCCCAGAAGAGCTTTAAAAGGTGTTTGTCCGGTTTGTGGAACTGGAATGTTCAGAATTTTAGGTAAAGCCTAAAAGATTCAACAGAATCTTTTCAAAATTAACCCTTCGGGGTTAGTTTTGAATAAATGCGCTAATTCAGAGCGCGCTGCGCCCCGTAGTCAGCTTAGCTGTACTACTGGGGTCACTGACCCCGTACTAAAATTTGGGCGTGTAGTTCATCGGCAGAACGCTTCACTGATAATGAAGAAGTAGAAGGTTCAATTCCTTCCACGCCCACCAATTTCAAATTTAGTACGGGGTAAATAATGACGAGTCCAGGGGCCTGTAGCTTAGTGGTAGAGCTCTCGGTTTGCATCCGAGGGACAGGAGTTCGATTCTCCTCAGGTCCACCAAGTCAAACTTGGTTCACAAATAAAAAAAAGAGGCGAGTGCCTCATTTTTTTATTTAATAAATTTATTTTTTGATTAATCCTTCTCCAATTTTATAAACATCTCCAGCGCCGAGGAAGAGAATAACATCATCTTTTCTTGTTTTAAGTTCTAAATATTTTTTGATCTCGTCGAAAGCGCTTATATACTGAGCGTTTTTTACTTGTCCGCCGAAGCCTTGGCGTAGGCGGATTGCTTCAACCAAATCTTTAGCATGAATTGAATCATCGAATTCTTCTCGCGAACCATAAATATCGGTAATGATAACCTCGTCAGCCAAGCCAAAACTTTTTGCAAAATCATTTAACAAGAGCTTGGTCCTTGAATAAAGGTGCGGCTGGAAAACGACAAGTAGTTTATTGTCTGGGTATTGTTCTTTTGCCGCTTTAATTGTTGCTTTGATTTCAGTGGGGTGGTGGCCATAATCATTATAGATTAATGCGCCATTTTCCGTATTACCCATGAATTCAAATCTGCGCCAGGTGCCAGTATAGTTTTTGAGAATTTTTAGAGCATTATTTTTTTCGATATTAACCAAATCAGCTACAATCATTGCTGCCTTGGCATTTTTTAAATTATGCTCACCCGGAATTGATAATTTAATATCAGCTTCTTCCTCATTATAATCGATTATTTGCGCCAACTGGTTTATTTTTTTTGCCTTTTCAATTGCTTTGTCTATGTTTTCATCGTTTAAATCGCAAACAATATATTCTTTTGTTTTGGCGATTATTTTAGCAAAGGCATTTTGAACGTTGTCGATATTTCCATAATAATCCAAATGGTCGTTATCAATGTTTAAAATTATTAAAACGTCGGGAGTTAAATTCAGGAAAGACTCTTTATATTCGCAGGCCTCAACGATAAAATACTTGCTTTGTCCCAAAACAAAATTGTCTTCCTGCTTTTTTAAAAGTCCGCCGACAACAACGGTGGGATCGAGGTTTCCATAAATGAAAAGTTCGGCAAGCATCGAGGTGGTAGTAGTTTTGCCGTGAGTTCCGGCTACGGCAACGGTATACATGTCTTTGGAAATCAATCCGAGAATTTCCGGATACGAATAAATGGGGATATTTAACTCTTTAGCGCGGATTAATTCCGGATTGTTTTCGGTTATAGCAGGGGAATATACCACCAAATCAATATTTTTAGTTATGTTCTCTCTTTTTTGCCCGATAAAAATCTTTCCATGGATGGTTTTGATTCTTTCCGCCATTTTATTCATAGATAAATCAGAGCCGGTGACCTTTATTCCTTTGAGCCGTGCCATTCTTGCAATTGCCGACACCCCCACGCCGCCAATGCCGATAAAGTGTATTTTTTTAACGTGATCGAACATAAGTTTAAATTTTAACATTTTATAGTTCTTTCTTGCAATCTTGTTTTTGTGTTATAATTAAATTAATGGAGGGGATAATTAATTAATCCGTCTCATCGACGGACGCGTTTAAAAAAATATGATAGAAATTTTACTTAATTCGTTAAAGGAGGTTTGGGGAAGTTTTATTGGTTTTTTGCCAACGCTTATTGCGGCATTGATTGTTTTTATTGTGGGTTGGTTAATCGCCATTTTTATCGGTAAATTAATCAATAGATTAATAAAAACAATTAAACTCGATTTACTTTTGAGTAGATTGGGATTTGAAAAAGCATTGGCTAGGGCAAAAATGAAATTGGATTCAGCAAAGTTTTTTGAAGAACTCGTGAAGTGGTTTTTCATAATTGTCTTTTTGATGACTGCGGCGAATATTTTAGGGCTTGGCCAGGTTACATTGTTTTTGCAAAGCATTCTTTATTATATTCCCAGTGTGATTGTTGCAGCCATAGTTTTGTTGGCAGCAGCAATTATTGCAAAATTTATGCAAAGACTTGTGAAAGCAAGCGCTGATACAGCAGGGCTTGCGTCTTCTGGTGCAATTGCCGGAATTGTTAAGTGGGCAATATTAATTTTTGGGTTTGTAATCGCATTAACCCAATTGGGAATTGCCGTTAATCTGATTCAAACCATTGTTATGGGAATTATTGCAATGATCGCAATTGCCGGGGGGTTGGCATTCGGTTTAGGCGGTAAGGATATGGCAGCAAAAATCCTGGACAAAATCAAACAAGATTTGGGTGAAAAATAATTGACTTCTGACAGATATTCAAAAGCCCGGGGCTCGCGCCTCGGGTTTTTAGTTAGAACATTTACCTCGCAATACTGCGGGGCTTGACACAACAATTTTTTTCGCATAAACTATTATCAGTTAAGAACTATGAGAAAAAACCTAACACAATTTATGAAAAAGAGCGGTTGATAAAACCAGGTATTTTCATACCTTGGATTACTCAGACCGCCAAAAGCGGTTTTTTTAAATCCTGTAAATCCTGAACATTGACAATTGAATATGTAATTAAAGGGAAAAAGCATTTAATCGAGCAAATTAAAATATATAAGTAGAAAGTTTAGTAGAAATAATGTTTACAAATTGCCAGCTTTATTAAGCAGGTTTGTTAAGGGTGTATGGTGGATGCCTTGACACTAGAAGGCGACGAAGGACGTGGCGTAACTGCGATAAGCCTCGGGGAGGTGTGTAGCAACCTTAGATCCGGGGATGTCCGAATGAGGAAACTCAATCTCGACAAATCGAGATTGGTCCCGATGCAAATTGGGATCGCGAACTCGGCGAAGTGAAACATCTCAGTAGCCGGAGGAAAAGAGAAAAATTTTATTCCCCAAGTAGTGGCGAGCGAAAAGGGAATAGCCCAAACTTAGTAAAAGTTTCGCAAGAAATTTTTATTAAGGGTAGTAAGATAATGACGTCGGGAGAAATCCCGGGGAGTGGACACAAAACTAAGGCTTCCTTAGTTGAAAGTGGCTGGAAAGCCCTACCATAGAAGGTAATAGTCCTGTAAGCAAAAAGGGTCTTATACTCCTAGTCATTAATCTTGAGTACTGCGAGAACATATAATCTCGCAGGAAGCATCCTGAACTATCTAGGAAAGGCTAAATACTTCTAGTGATCGATAGTGAACAAGTACCGTGAGGGAAAGGTGAAAAGTAGCCCGATGAGGGCGATGAAATAGTACCTGAAATCATACACTTACAAAGAGTCGGAGCCCCAACGCAAGTTGTGGGTGACGGCGTGCTTTTTGCAGAACGAACCAACGAGTTTACCGTAGACTGTTCTTGTCTAAGTCCGCAAAGGACGGAGGCATAGGGAAACCGAGTGTTAATAGCGCGAAATAAAAACAGTATGCGTAAGACCCGAAGCCAGATGAGCTACCCATGGCCAGGATGAATCCCGATGAAAGTCGGGAGGAGGTCCGGACCCACCAGCCGTGCAATACTGGGGGATGAGCTGTGGGTTGGAGTGAAAAGCTAATCGAATCTGGTAATAGCTGGTTCTCCTCGAAATATGTTTAGGCATAGCCTCTTATGTTTCTTCTTGGGGGTAGAGCACTAAATGGGTTGAGGTGGCGCAAGCCTACTCACTCAATTAAACTCCGAATACCAAGATAGATAGTAAGGGAGTAAGACTGTGGGGGCTAAGCTCCATGGTCAAAAGGGAAACAGCCCGGACCGCCATCTAAGGTCCCCAAACTAAGTTAAGTGGTAAAAGAAGTGTTTTGTCTTATACAGATGGGATGTTGGCTTAGAAGTAGCCATCATTTAAAGAGTGTGTAACAACTCACCATTCTATTTACGACGAGACGCGCTGAAAATGTAACGGGGCTCAAACTTAGTACCGAAGATGCGGATTCTTTGATTAATTTCAAAGAGTGGTAGAGGAGCATTTCTTGCTGCTGTGAAGTCGCTTCGTGAGGAGCGGTGGAGCGCAAGGAAGAGAGAATGTTGGTATGAGTAACCGCAAGTCTGATGCGAAATCAGACCACCGAAAGCCTAAGGGTTCCTTGGCAATGTAAATCAGCCAAGGGTTAGGCGGGCCTAAGGCAATCCCGAAAGGGGTAGTCGATGGACAGGGCGTTAATATTCGTCCCCTTCTGTATTTTTCTATGGAGGAACGAAGTTTAGTAGTTAGGGCAAATTATTGGATTTTTGTCCGTGTATTAAGAAGCCAAGTTTGGTAAATCCGATTTGGAATACTTCAAGATATGCGGGAAGGTTCGGTTTCGACCGGGCTAACCCTAATGAGCAAGCTTCCGAGAAAAGCTTCTAAGAATAAAAATACAGAACCCGTACCGTAAACCGACACAGGTGGGCAAGGCGAGAAGCCTAAGGTGAACGGGTTAACCCTCGTTAAGGAACTCGGCAAAACAACGGCCGTAAGTTCGCAATAAGGCCTTCCCCCGCTTAGCGGGGGACGCAGCTAAAGATCCCTAGCGACTGTTTACTAAAAACACAGGTCCCTGCTAACTCGTAAGAGGATGTATAGGGGCTGACACTTGACCAGTGCTGGAAGGTTAATGGTGGGGGTGTATGCCGCAAGGTGTATGCTCACTGCCTGAAGCCCCAGTGAACGTCGGCGATAACTATAATCGTCCTAAGGTACCGAAATTCCTTGGCATGTAAGTTATGTCCTGCAGGAAAAGTGTAACGACTGGGGAACTGTCTCAACGAGGAGCCCGGTGAAAATGCAATGTCAGTGAAGATGCTGACTACCCGCGACAAGACGAAAAGACCCCAGGAGCTTTACTATATCTTGGTATTGTTTTAATGTTTCTGATGCGTAGCGTAGACGGTAGGATTTGAAGTTTCGCTTTCGGGCGGAATGGATCCGACGATGAAACACCGTTCTTTAGAAATGTTACAACTAACCCCTCCTTCATTGGAGAGGAACAGTGCCAGGTGGGTAGTTTTAGTGGGGCGCTAGCCTCCTAAAGAGTAACGGAGGCGTTTAAAGGTCGACTAGCTCCGGATGGAAATCGGAGTGATAGTGTAAAGGCAAAAGTCGGCTTTACTGCAAGACTGACAGGTCGCGCAGTTGCGAAAGCAGAACTTAGTGAACCGACCCTGGTTAATAGAATCGGGGGAGATCATCGGATAAAAGCTACCCTGGGGATAACAGGCTGGTAGGCGCAGAGAGTCCATATCGACGCGCCTGTTCGGCACCTCGATGTCGGCTCATCTCATCCTGGAGGTGGAGAAGCTTCCAAGGGTTTGGCTGTTCGCCAATTAAAGAGGTACGTGAGCTGGGTTTAAACCGTCGTGAGACAGGTTGGACTCCTATCTGTCGTGGGCGTAGATATTTGAGAGAATTTGTCCCTAGTACGAGAGGACCGGGATGAACAAACCTCTGGTGTACCAGCTGTCCTGCCAAGGGCATTGCTGGGTAGCTATGTTTGGCGAAGATAAGCGCTGAAAGCATATAAGCGCGAAACTTTTCTCGAGATTAGATATCATAGATTCCTAGAAGACCACTAGGTTGATAGGCTTCAGGTGTAAGTGCCGAGAGGCATTGAGCCGAGAAGTACTAATAAATCATTTGCCTGTTTAATTAGGCTGGCAATTTGTGTATGTTATTTCTATTTGTTAAATGCTAATTGTGATTATTGTAAGGGAGCTATACTTGGGGTGCTCCACCTGATCCCATTCCGAACTCAGCAGTGAAATCCTTCAAGGCCGATGGTAGCGGTTTACCGCAAGAGTAGGTGGCTCCCCTATAATAATCACAATTATGTTTTCATAAAAAATATCCCGTCCGCTGATTAGCGAACACGGGGTATTTTTGTTTTTTCTTAAAATTTAGTATAATAAGATTAATGAGCCATTATTTTAAAAAACAACTAAAAATCGGAATTGGGTGGATTGTAATTTTGGTGATAATTGTTGCCGGGGTTTATTTTTTGTTTTTCAGATCATCAGCCCCGACTTGTTTTGATGGAATAAAAAATCAAAATGAAGAAGGCGTAGATTGCGGAGGAGTTTGCGCATCCTGTGTCCCCGAACAGATGTTGGAAGTTTTACTTCAGGTTATTATTCCGACGCTTAACAATAATTACGATTTAGTTGCAAAAATTGAAAATCCCAATAGCGATGTCGGCGCCGAGGTGATAGATTACCAATTCAATTTATATGATGATACTAACCAAATTGTCAGCAGTAAGACCGGAAAAACATATATTCTTCCGCAGGAAACAAAATATGTTGTCGAGCCGAAATTTTATTCTGAAAAATCAGCGACAAAAATAGAATTTAAAATCAACAACATTTCTTGGAAAAAATTAGGACAGATAAGCGATTTGGAATTACAAGTAAAAAACACAGAATATCAGATACTTGAAGATGGCAGTAATGTTTTGGTGGGGGCAATTGAAAACAGAAGCAGTTATGATTTAGACACAATAGAAGTGGCAGGGGTTTTGTTTGATGAAGACAATGAAATTATCGCTGTTGGAAAAACTTCAATGAATACTGTTTTAAGAAATGAGACCAGGGGGTTTGAAATTTTTTGGCCGTATCCAATCACACAGCAAGTCAAATCTTTTGACGCCAAGGCGTATACTAATGTTTTTTTGAATGATAACTTTATCAAGGCCCACGGCAATCCCGAAAGAATTGAATAATTAATATGCCCTGTAGTGAATTTTTGACTGATGCGGGGCATCATAATAAATTTTAATTAGTCAAAAATCTACTACGGGGTATGTTTCTTTATTTTCTAAAAAAGCTGGATTGGATATTAATTATATCCGTGTTGCTTCTGACCATAATCGGGTTAATGTCGATTTTTAGCACTTCTTTTTATCAGGTTAAAAGCTATTTTTATAAACAGGCCGGATTTATAATTCTTGGCCTTTTTTTAATGTTGGTTTTTGCTTTTATTGATTACCGTCTTTTCAGAAACCATGCAATGTTTCTATTGCTGTTATATTTTTTAAGCGTTTTTCTTTTGATTGTTGTTTTAATTTTGGGTAAAGTAGTTCACGGCGCATCCAGCTGGTTTCGGTTCGGTATATTCGGATTTGAGCCAGTGGAATTGGCAAAATTGGTAATGGTTTTAATTTTTGCCCAATATTTTTCTTTACGCCACATCGAACTTTACAGAATGATTCATATTATAATTTCCGGGGCTTATACTTTTTTGGTTGTCGGCCTAGTTTTCCTCCAGCCCGATTTGGGCTCGGCAATGGTTTTAATATTTTTGTGGATTGGAATAATGATTATCGCCGGAATTAAATTAAGGCAGCTTTTGTTTTTACTTTTAATCGGCGCTATTTTGTTGGGTGTTGCCTGGTTCGGAGTTTTAAGACCATACCAAAAAGACAGGATTACCAGTTTTATAAATCCATATTTGGACCCGCAGGGGAGCGGCTATCATCAAATTCAATCAATGATTGCCATTGGCTCGGGCCAGTTACTGGGGAGGGGATTGGGCCATGGTCCGCAAAGCCAATTAAATTTTTTGCCTGAACAGCATACTGATTTTATTTTTGCGTCAATCGGAGAGGAATGGGGGTTTGTAGGATTGGTAATTATTTTTATTTTATATTTTCTTTTATTTTACAGAATTATTAAAACCGCCCTTAATGCGGAAAATAATTTTGCCAGATTATTTTGCGTGGGCTCGGCAATTATTTTTATATTTCAGGTTTTTGTAAATATCGGTATGAATGTAGGCCTTGTGCCCATTGCCGGCATCCCGCTCCCGTTTGTCAGTTATGGTGGGAGTAACCTTTTAATTAATTTTGTAATGTTGGGAATCGTGCAGAGTATTATAATCCGCGAAAAGTAAATCACTCAGAATTTGTTTTCATGTCGACACATGTCAGCCCCGCCAGCGCGGGACTGCATTAATTCTCAGCCGACTGCGGTCGGCTTCCGAAGTTGTCTCAGTGAAAACAAATTCTTCGATAGAGAGGGGATTGACCGCGTCTGACACGGTTGACTGGGGGCTTATCGCGGCCTATAATGAAGGTGGGTAGGGGGGATAAAAATAAATTTATGGCAATTTTTACTATTTGGAAAATACTTGGAATTATCGCCCTTGTTCTGCTAATTATTTTTTGGCGAAAGAGAGGCGCTGTTTGGGGTGGTGTGACATTGGGTTTCTTCGTCGGATTGATAGTGACGGTCATTTTTATTTTTAAGGGCGATGGGTTTGATTGGCGCATTATTGGCAAGGGGGTAATATTGGGAATTTTTGCGGGTCTGGCAGCAGAACTGCTTGGTAAAATTTCTAATTTACTGAAAAGGAAATAAATTTATGTCTCACGAATCATTCCCAAAATCAAAAAATGAAACCAAGCCGGAAGAAAACGAAGGCGAGAAAATTTTGAATCCGGAAGAAATCGAAGTGTTAAAAAATGAAATGGGGGATTACACTGCTCAACTTAAGGTTATTATTGAAGAAAAGGGAGAAGAGTTAAAAACCAAAAAAGGCAAGGAACGCGCCAAATTAGAAGCCGAAATTGAAGAATTGCAGGAACAATACGACGGCTTAACCGAAATGTGTAGCGGTGATTTTGAAGAAGAAGTAACAATTAAAGACAGAAAATAATCCTTGTATTAAGCGAGGATTTTTGATAGGATGAGATTGTAAATCTGAACATTAAAAAAGGAAAAGGAGGAAATGATGAAGGTTAAAGGGTTTAAATACCAATTCTTGATTAAAGACAGGAAGACGAAACTGAGAAAGGGTGATACTGCCGTGTGGAAAATGGGCGAGCCCTTAAGGTTCTTTCGAAGAGATCGGGTTCTCTACGTCAGCACACCCGATGGGAGAAGGTGCGGTTTTGTTGGAGATGCGGCAATGGACAACATAGAGAAAGCGGAATCGGTTTTGGGTTTACTGATGGCAGTACACGGAGGGCTGGACTATGAGCTTGTAGTAACTAGGACACAAGTAATTGCCACCTTCTTTTAAGACGAACCTTCTTGAGGACGGAATCCCAAACGAATGGGGAACTTCCGTCCTTTTTTATTTGCAGGTTATTTTTTTTGAAAAAAATTGATTTTGAGGTAGAATAAAAATATGATTTATGAAGATAGAATCTATGGCAAGATTGAAATAACCGAACCGGTTATTTTAGGTTTAATAAACTCGCCAAGCATGCAAAGATTGAAAGACATAGATCAAGCCGGTTATTTTGAACCCCATTTTCCCGGAATCTCTTGTACTCGTTTCGAACATTCTTTAGGGGTGTATGTTCTTTTAAAAAAATACTCCGCTTCAATAGATGAACAGATAGCGGGTTTAATTCACGACGTTTCACATTCAGCTTTTTCTCATTGCATAGATTATGTTTTAGACATTGGTTCTGGAGAAAAACACGATCATCAAGATAATATTTTTGATGAATTTGTCAGAAAATCAGAAATTCCCGAAATACTTAAAAAATACAATTTAAATTTGAATTATATTTTAGATGATGAAAATTTTCCATTGAAAGAGAAAGATTTACCGGATTTGTGCGCAGACAGAATTGATTATTCATTAAGAACTGCCATCATTATTAAAGAAATTGAAAATGGAAAATATTTTATTGATAACCTTTTAGTAGAAGATCAAAAATGGATTTTTAAAAACTTTGAAAGCGCGGAAAAATACGCAAAATTATTTTTAAAGTTAAACACCGATTATTATGCTGGATTGCCCTCTGCGGTTATGTTCAGAACGGTCGGAGATTATCTTCGTTATGCGCTTTCAAAAAATTATATTTCCGAATCCGATTTATACACTACCGATAAAATCATTTTAAAAAAAATAGAACCATATATTAAAATCGATTCAATGTTAGGTTTATTATTTGATAGAATGAACAATAAAATCTGTTTTGAAAATAATCCAAATGATTATGACGGGAGGGTTTTTTGTAAGTCGCGCGTAGTTGATCCGTTGTGTTTGCATAATGGAAAAATACAAAGGGTTTCCGATATTGACTCTGGATGGAAAAGGGTGGTTGCTGAAGAATCCAAACCAAAAGAATATTTTATAAAATTTTTAAAATAATATATGTCACAACTTATTTTTAAAATCGAGAGAGCAGGGGAGAGGGGCAGATCGAGGATTGAGATGCTACTGGAAAATAATGGCAAAAAATACAGCAAAACTGTTGAAAATACGGATTTTATATTATCCACACTTGACACTCTTTTAAAATCTGCTAAACTTAAAGTAGAGTCATTAAAAAATATTAAAATAGAGACACACAAAGAAGCCGGGCTTACCTCTACGAGGATTATAAAATCAATAGTTAAAGCCCTCAGCCTCTCTCTAACTTGACTTGGAAATTTAAATAGATTATTATAAAAAAGCTGCATAGAAGCCCTATTTTAGGGTCAGTTTCTATATCTTTATATTATATTAAATCGATTTAAGCCCATTTAATTCTATTTTAATCGTAAACGTTATCCCTCTCGTTATGATTAAATATTTTTCAAACTACCCCAAAAAATTATATCCTCTTCCAAATTTAGTTGAAATTCAACTTAATAGCTATAAATTATTTTTAGAAAAAGGATTAAAAGAACTTTTTAATGAAATATCCCCTGTCGTCGATTATGGCGGCAAGGATATTTCTTTATCTTTCGTAGATTATTATTTGGATGAACCGAAATGCGACGAACTAAAAGCAAAGAAAAACGGACTTTCATACGAAGCACCATTAAAAATTAAATTAAAATTAATTAACAAAAAAGCGAACGAGACAAAGGAGCAGGAGATTTTTCTTACTGATTTGCCTTTGATTACTCCCCGCGGAACATTTATTGTCAACGGAGTGGAAAGAGTGGTTATTTCCCAGTTGATAAGGTCCGCGGGTGTTTTTTTTAAGACAAGCTATATTAAAGGAAGAAAAGTTCATGGCGCCAAAATTATTCCGAATCGAGGAGCTTGGCTGGAATTCGATACCGAAGCAAATAATTCAATAGTGGTAAGGATCGATAGAAAAAGAAAAATTCCCGTAACCGCATTACTCCGAGTTTTTGGTTTGGATAGCGACGAACAAATTTTAAAAGAATTTAAAGATACCGATAACGATGCAGAGGTTCAATACATAAAAGAAACCTTGGCTAGGGACACATCCAAAACAGCCGATGATGCATGGATTGAAATTTATAAAAGAATTAGGCCGGGTGATTTAGCGGCAGTTGATAATGCCAGGCAATTGATTGAAAATATGTTTAAGAATTTTGACCGATATGATTTATCCGAAGTTGGCCGCTATAAATTAAATCATAGAATGGGAATAAAAACCCCAATAGACCCGGAACATAGAATTTTAAGAAAAGAAGATGTAGTTGCCACATTAAAAGAAATTATTAGGTTAAATAATAATCCGGATTTAATTGGAGACGATATTGATCACCTGGGAAACAGGCGCGTGAGATCGCTTGGAGAGCTTTTGCAAAACAAATTTAGAGTAGGAATGGCACGAGTAATTAGGATTGTCAGAGACAGGATGAGTACTTTGGATGTTTATAATTTAGCACCCGCCCAGCTGGTTAATTCAAGGCCATTGATGGCAGCGGTTAAGGAATTTTTTACATCATCGCAATTGTCGCAGTTTATGAACCAGGTCAATCCTTTATCGGAATTGGAACACAAGAGAAGATTGTCAGCCATGGGTCCAGGAGGTTTAACCAGAGAAAGAGCCGGGTTTGAAGTTCGTGATGTGCACCCGTCTCACTATGGAAGAATTTGTCCGATTGAAACTCCGGAAGGTCCGAACATCGGTTTGGTCGGCCACTTGGCCAGTTATGCCAAAATTAATGACTATGGATTTATTGAGACTCCATACAGAAAAGTTGTCGATGGCAGAGTCACGAATGAAACTATTTATATGGACGCATCCGAAGAAGAAAAATATAATATTGCCCATGCGGGAGTCGGATTGGACAACAGCGGGCACATGATAGAAAAAAGAGTTGAAGCAAGAATCCACGGAGAGCCGGGAATCGTTAATAAAAAGGATGTTGATTATATGGATGTTTCTCCGTATCAATGTATTTCTATTGCTACGGCATTAATTCCGTTTGTTGAGCACGACGATTCTAATCGTGCACTTATGGGTTCAAACATGCAGAGACAGGCAGTACCATTGGTTAACCCTCAGGCACCGCTTGTTGGAACCGGGATAGAGGGAAAAGCAGCCATGGATTCGGGGCAAGTAATGCTTTCACCGGATGATGGCGTGATTAAAGAAGTTGATGCTTCGCACATTGTAATTTCTTCAAAAGGAACTTTGAAAAATTATCCTTTAAATAATTACCTTCGGTCCAATGAATATACCTGTATTCACCAAAGACCGATTGTTAAACACGGGCAAAGAGTAAAGAGGGGCGATGTTATTGCAGACAGCACCTCGACCCAGGAAGGAGAATTAGCTTTGGGGCAAAATCTTTTGGTTGCATTTATGTCTTGGTCTGGCGCCAACTTTGAAGATGCCATTGTGCTTTCGGAGAAATTGGTTAAAGATGACAGGTTTAGCTCAATTCATATTGAAGAACATTCTTGTGACGTTAGGGATACCAGGTTGGGTCCGGAAATTACCACCATGGATATTCCTAATGTTGGAGAAGATAGACTAAAGGATTTGGACGAAGAAGGTATTGTTAGAATTGGTGCGGAAGTTGGTCCGGACGATATTTTGGTTGGTAAAATCTCGCCAAAGGGCGAGACGGATTTAACCGCAGAGGAAAGATTGCTCCGCGCAATTTTTGGAGATAAAGCCAGAGATATTAAAGATACTTCATTAAGGCTATCTCACGGGAAAAGAGGAAGAGTCGTCGGGGTTAAAATTTTCTCTAGAGACAAAGGAGATAAACTACAAACTGGAGTTATTAAAACAATTAAAATTGAGGTTGCTCAATTCAGAAAAGTTTCTATTGGTGATAAATTAGCCGGACGCCACGGAAACAAAGGTGTTATTTCAAAAATTTTATCAGAACAGGATATGCCATATTTAGAAGATGGAACGCCGGTGGAGATAGTTTTAAATCCTCTGGGCGTTGCTTCTCGTATGAATCTTGGTCAGGTCTTGGAAACCCATTTAGGGTGGGCAGCCAAGAAATTGGGTTATAGAGCTTATAGTCCTCCATTTTCGGGAGTAACCGAAAGCGAAATTAAAGCAGAACTAAAGAAAGCCGGATTGCCGGAGAGTGGAAAAGTTATTTTGTATGACGGAAGAACCGGCGAGTCCTTTATAAATAAGGTTACGGTCGGGCAAATTTATATGATGAAATTGAATCATTTGGTCGAAGACAAAATACATATGCGTTCAATCGGACCATATTCATTGATTACCCAACAACCGTTGGGGGGTAAGGCTCAATTTGGCGGACAAAGGTTTGGTGAAATGGAGGTATGGGCACTAGAAGGATACGGAGCCGCACATACATTACAGGAAATGTTAACTATAAAATCAGACGATGTCATTGGCCGCGCTAATGCCTATGATTCGATTATAAAAGGCAGGCCGATACAAGCCCCGCATTTACCTTCGTCATTTAATGTTTTATTAAGTGAAATTAGATCTCTTGGATTTTCAATAAATATGATTGATGAAAAGAAAGGAGATGGAAAAAATAAATAAAAATTCATGATTGATTTTGAAGAAAAAAAACCAGAAGAATTTGACGGGCTTCAGTTAAAAATCGCCGGACCAGAGGAAATTTTGGCGTGGTCACATGGAGAGATTACCAAACCAGAAACCATCAATTATCGAACTCAGCGCGCCGAAAAAGACGGTTTATTTTGCGAGAAAATTTTTGGACCGGAAAAAGACTGGGAATGTTATTGTGGAAAATACAGAAAAATCAGATACAAGGGAGTTGTTTGCGATCGTTGCGGAGTTGAAGTTACCAGATCAATTGTTAGACGCGAAAGAATGGGTCATATTAAATTAGCGGTGCCGGTTTCGCATATTTGGTTTTTAAGAGGGGTTCCTTCGAGAATCGGTCTGATTTTGGATGTTTCGGTTCAAAAACTTGAAAAGGTTACGTATTTTGCCGCCTATATTATTACCAGGGTTGACGAAAAAGCCAAAGAAAAGGCATTTAATGATATTGGGCGAGAATATAAAGCAAAGCTAAAGACAATCCAGGGCAAAGAAGCCAAAAAAGACCTAAAAATGGCTTATGAAAAAGCCAAAGACGAATTATTGAAAATAAAAAAACTGGAAATTATTTCTGAATTAACCTTCAGATTTTTATCGCAAAAATACAGCGAGGTGTTTACTGCCGGAATCGGAGCCGAGGCTCTGCGCGATATTTGTAAAGATATTAATTTAGAAAAATTGGCATTAGAATTGGAAGAGCAATTGAAACACGTCGAGTCGCTTCAAAAGAGAAAGGTTTTACAAAGATTAAGATTGGTTAGAGGATTTCAAAGAGCGGGCATTAAACCCGAGTGGATGTTTTTAGTAAACTTGCCGGTTATGCCGGCTGACTTAAGGCCAATGGTGCAATTGGATGGCGGGAGATATGCCACGTCCGATGTCAATGATTTATATAGAAGAGTAATTAACAGAAACAATCGTTTGAAAAGATTATTGGAGTTAAACGCCCCGGAAGTTATTTGTAGAAACGAAAAAAGAATGTTACAGGAAGCCATTGATGCCTTGATTGATAATTCCGCAAGGCGCGGACAAAAAGCGGTTATGGCAGCAACCGGGCAAAAAAGACAACTCAAGTCTTTAGCCGATCAATTAAAGGGGAAGCAGGGAAGATTCAGGCAAAACTTACTTGGTAAAAGAGTTGATTATTCTGGTCGTTCAGTTATTGTGGTTGGTCCAGAATTAAAGCTTCATCAATGCGGTTTGCCGAAGACTATGGCTCTGGAATTATTTAAGCCATTTATCATCAATAAATTAATCGAAAGAGAAATCGTGTTTAATATCAGGGGCGCAAGAAGATTAATTGAAGAGGGGGTTGATGAAGTGTGGGCAATTTTGGAAGAGGTCACAGAAAGATATCATGTGTTATTAAATCGTGCACCAACCCTGCACCGTTTGGGCGTTCAAGCATTTAAACCGGTTTTAATCGAAGGCTTGGCAATTCAGGTTCACCCTATGGTTTGTAAGGCATTTAATGCTGACTTTGATGGTGATCAAATGGCAGTTCATTTGCCATTATCGGAAAAGGCCCAGAGAGAAAGCAGGGAAATTATGCTTTCTTCGGTGAATCTATTTAAACCGGCAACCGGAGATCCGATTATAGCTCCTAGCCAAGACATTACTTTGGGTTGTTATTTTATGACCAAAATCAAAGCCGGTCTTCGTGGAGAAGGTAAAATATTTTCTTGTCCAGAAGAAGCAATTTTGGCCTATCAATTAGACATCATAGATTTACAAGCAGCGGTTAAGGTGAGAATAAATTCCGCCAAGAGCGGAGAAATAATAGATACCTCGGTTGGCAGGGTTATTTTTAATAATGTTCTTCCTCCGGAAATTGGATTTAAAAATAAGGATATGACGCAAAAGGAATTGAAACTTGTTTCTGAAGAGATTATTCATCTTTTAGGAACCGAAAAAGCTCCTGATATTATGGATAAAATAAAATCATTGGGTTTCAAATATGCGACCAAATCAGGAATTAGCTGGGGAATGGATGATATTGTTGTTCCGAAGGATAAACCCAGAATTGTTGAAGAAGCAATGAAAGAAGTTGAGCAAATTAGAAAACAATATCAAGAGGGGCTTTTAACCAGAATCGAAAGAAGATCAAGGGTTATTGAAATTTGGTCAAAAGTTAAAAATAAAATCGCTGCATTGATGCCAAAAACACTTGATCCGGACGGTTCTATTTATACAATATTTAATTCCGGAGCTCGTGGTAATTGGGGCCAGGCAACACAAATGGGTGGCATGAAGGGATTGGTGGTTAATCCTGCATCCGAAACTCTGGAATTGCCGGTTATTAGTAGTTTTAAAGAAGGATTTAATGTTTTGGAGTATTTTATTTCTACTCATGGAGGCAGAAAGGGTTTAGCTGATACTGCTTTAAAAACCGCCAGCGCAGGCTATTTAACCAGGCGTTTGGTTGATGTTGCTCAAGACGTAATTGTTTTAGACGAAGACTGTGGAGACAAAGAGGGAATTATTATTTATAAAAGAGACTTGGAGGATCTGGGAATTTCTTTTGGTTCACAATTAACCGGAAGAGTAATTTTGGAAGAAGTTACGGCAAACGGAAAGGTTATTGCCAAAAAACATGAATTATTAACCAAGAAGAAAGCCCTTGAAGTTGAAGCAACCGGAATAGATAAATTAAGAGTGAGGTCGGTTATTTCCTGTAAGTCTAGATTTGGCATTTGTCAGCAATGTTACGGCTATGATTTAGGCAGAAACAAATTAGTTGAAAAGGGAGAAGCAGTGGGTATTGTTACTGCTCAGGCAATTGGTGAACCCGGCACTCAGCTGACGCTTAGAACTTTTCATACCGGAGGTGTTGCAGGAGGCGCTGATATTACTCAGGGCTTGCCTCGAGTTGAAGAGATTTTTGAAGCCAGAGTTCCAAAAGGGAAAGCAGCCCTTTCCGAATTAAATGGGAAGGTTATTGATATTAAGGATAATAAGGGCCAGAAAATTATTAATATAGAAGGCTGGCAAGAGCTAAAAAGTAAAAAAAGAAAGAAAATCAGTAAGGAATATGTCGTTCCTCCGCAAACCGGTGTTTGGGTTCAAAAAGGCGATGAAGTTTTTCAGGGACAACAGATTTGGGAGGGATCGGTAGATCTAAAAGAATTGTATAAATTAGCTGGCCAAGAGGCTTTGCAAAGATACGTTATTAAAGAAATTCAAGAAATTTATAGTACTCAGGGAGAGGGTTTAAACAATAAACACATTGAAGTCATTGTTCATCAGATGCTTTCAAGAGTAAGGGTAAAAGATGTAGGGGAAACAAGTCTTTTGGCTGGTGCGGTTATTGAAAAGGATATATTCTTTGGGGCTAACGATAAAGCCAAAAAAGAAAGTAAAAAGCCAGGAACCGCTGTTCAGCTCTTAATGGGTATTACCAAGGTTGCTTTAAGCACCGAAAGTTTTTTGTCATCAGCTTCGTTTCAGGAAACGGTTCGAGTTTTAATTAAGGCAGCATCGGAGGGGAGAATTGATCATTTAAGAGGACTGAAAGAAAATGTAATCATTGGTAAGTTAATTCCAGCCGGAACCGGATATAGAGAAATGATGGAAGAAAAAAAATGGCAGGAAGAACAGAAAGCAAAATAAGCGCTTAGATTTATTTTATATGTCGATACATGTTAGCCCCGACCATAGTCGGGGTTTTTGTTTGTAAAAAATTTTGTGATATAATGATAAGGTATGGGGAAAAAGAAACACAAAAAAGATTTTAAGCCGGAAAAAAAGAAATATTTAAACATTAACGACGAAACCAAACACGGAGTAATTGTGGTTGTTTTGTTTACTTTGGCGGTTATATTTTTGTTGAGTTTTTGGTCAGCTGGCGGGGTATTGGGAAAATATTTATTAGGGGCCTCTGATTTTATTTTTGGAAAATGTTTATGGCTAGTGCCGATTGCTTTTATTGCGGCTGCCATAGCAATTTTGAAAGAAATCCACAAAAATGTTTATCTTTCAACTCTATTGGGAATGTTTCTTTTCGTGTTGTGTTTTTTGGCCATAGTTCAAACATTTTTTCCGAGTGAAGTTAAAAACGCTGGTTGGCTTGGTTATGTTTTCTCCTGGCCATTTTTAAAACTTATTGGTAAATGGGCGAGCTTGGTTGTTTTTGTGTCCGGGCTTATCATTTCGATTTTAATTGCATTTAATATTTCACTTAAAAAAGCCCCCAAAGAAGAAAAACAAGAAGAAGAAATTGTGGCTGAAAAACTTTCTAAAGAAATCAAAGGAGTTGGTTTTGATCAGCCGGAAAGAAGGATGGCTAATTTGGTAAAAGGAATATTTTCCAAGCCGAAATTTGAAGTTAAAAACCTAGATGAGTTTTCTGAGACAAGCACAGAAAAAGAAGAAGTTAAAAAAGAAAAGGACAAATTATTGCCTACAACCGATATCGACGTTAAAGATTATACATTTCCCCCAATCGATTTATTGGAAGAAGACAAGGGCCATCCCGCCAGCGGAGATATAAAATTAAATCAAAGCATTATTCAAAAAACCTTGGATAATTTTGGTATGTCGGTTGAAATGGCAGAGGTTAATGTTGGGCCAACGGTTACCCAATACACCTTTAGGCCAGCGGGAGGTGTTAAACTTTCTAAAATCACTACATTGCATCGTGATATTTCTTTGGCCTTAGCAGCTCATCCAATCCGAATTGAAGCACCAATTCCCGGAAGATCTTTGGTTGGTATTGAAATTCCCAATAAAGTCGCCACCTTTGTAAGATTGAGAAATATGTTTGAGGAGTACGAAAGAAAAAATGGTCATCATTTGAATTTGGCCTTGGGCCGCGATGTTACTGGGGCGCCGGTTTGGACAAATCTTATGAAAATGCCGCACATGTTAATTGCCGGAGCAACCGGAACGGGAAAAAGTGTTTGCATTAATACCATCATTACAAGCTTGCTTTATCAAAAATCTCCATGGGAGCTCAAATTCATTTTGATTGATCCAAAGCGCGTGGAACTTCCTCTATATAATGGTATTCCGCACTTATTAACCCCGGTTATTGTTGATGTACAAAAAACAATCAATGCATTTAAATGGGCAATTAAAGAAATGGAAGAACGTTATAAATTATTAGCCAATGTCGGCTCAAGAGATTTGGCCTCTTATAATGAAAAAATGCTTAAGAAATCTCCGGCTGACACTTTGCCGTTTATTGTGATCATTGTTGATGAATTGGCAGATATTATCATGGCCTATGGTAAAGAAATCGAAAGTTTAATTGTACGTTTGGCGCAAATGTCTCGTGCCGTAGGAATTCATTTAATTCTTTCTACCCAAAGACCATCGGTTGAGGTTATAACTGGTCTTATAAAGGCAAATATTACAGCCAGAATTGCTTTTCAGGTGGCATCTAATGTTGATTCGCGTACAGTATTGGATATGTCCGGGGCAGAGAAATTATTGGGCAATGGAGATATGTTATTTCTTGCCGGAGACGTTGGCAAGCCGCGCAGAATTCAGGGAGTTTATATATCCGAAAAAGAAGTTCAGCGTGTAGTTAAATTCCTCAAGAAAGAAGCAGGAGAAATTGAGTACGAAGAAGAAATAATCAAATCGCCGGAAGAAAGTAGGGTTTTTGGCCAAAGCGGAGCATCACTTAATGACCCGTTGCTCGAAGAGGCAAAGGACATGGTTATTAAAACCGGAAAGGCATCGGCATCTTATTTACAAAGAATGTTCCGAATTGGTTATGCGCGCGCAGCAAGTTTGTTGGATATGCTCGAGATGCAAGGGATTGTTGGTCCGGCAGATGGAGCAAAACCCAGAGAAGTTTTGGGCCGCGTCGTAAAAGGCACGATGGATGAGGAAATCGATGAGGAAGAAGACAGCGAACCACTGAGCGATTTAGATAAAACAGTGAAAAAGAATCTTGAGCCCAAAGAAAAAGAAGAAATAGAGGATACGATTGAGGAGGAGGAAGAGCAAGCTAAAATTGAAGAAGAGAATAACGAAGAAGATGAATTTTAGGTATGCAGAAAACCAGAATAGAAATAAAAGATCGGCCTCTTGTGCCGATTAAAGGAAGGAGGGCGTTGGTGATTACGCCAAAGAAGATTACGTCAATTATTTTTATTATATTTTTGGTTTTGGTTGTTGGGTATTTTTGGCGGGAAATAAATTTTTTGATAATGCCACCGAAATTAGAAATTATCCAGCCGCCGACAGATGTTGCTACGACGCAAGGCATAATTGAAATTATCGGCAAAACAGAACCAACGGCAATCTTAACAATAGATGGTTTTGAGGTTTATATTGATAAAGACGGAAATTTTAAATTTGAAAAAAATCTCAGTGAGGGAGTAAACACTATAAAAATAGAATCAAAAAATCGTTTTAATAGAGTTAATGTAATAACAAGAAGAGTAATTTATAATAAACAAATAAATATATGAAGCAAAAATCGGACAAAAACATTGATAAGGATAAAATTTTAGAGGAAACCGTTAGCGAATTAAAACAAAAATTCGGCGAGGGTTCGATTATGAAATTAGGGGAGGTCAGAAGGGTGAATGTCGATGTTATTCCAACTGGATCTGTTTCCCTGGATATGGCTTTGGGAGTCGGAGGTATGCCTCGGGGTAGAATAATTGAGGTTTTCGGCGCAGAAAGTTCTGGTAAAACCACATTAGCGCTACACATGGTAGCTGAGGCGCAAAAAAGGGGCGGTATGGCAGCGTTTATTGACGCAGAGCATGCTTTAGACCCAGAATATGCAAAACGTATAGGAGTGAAGATTGATGACCTTTTAATATCTCAGCCCGATTCGGGAGAGCAGGCATTACAGATTGTAGAGTCATTGGTGAAATCGGGTACCATTGATGTAATAGTTGTTGATTCGGTTGCCGCCTTAACTCCGCAGGCAGAAATTGAAGGCGAGATAGGAGATCAGTTTATCGGGTTACAGGCTCGGCTTATGTCTCAGGCAATGAGAAAGTTAAATTCGGTAATCGCTAAGGCCAATTGTATTGTTATTTTTATCAATCAAATTAGAATGAAAATTGGCATGATGTTCGGCAACCCAGAAACAACTCCGGGTGGTAAGGCGTTAAAATTTTATTCTTCGGTTAGAATAGAGTTAAAAAGAATTGCTCAAATTAAAAAAGGAGAAGAGGCAATCGGAAATCGCGTAAAAGCAAAAGTTGTAAAAAATAAAGTCGCAGCACCATTCCAGTCAGCAGAGTTTGATATAATGTTTAATGAGGGGATTTCTTATGAAGGCGATTTAATTAATTTGGGGATGAAGCATGGAATTATCAAAAAAACAGCATCCACTTTAAGTTACGGTAACGAAAAATTGGGTGTTGGTCTCGAAAAATCTAAAGAGTTTTTAAAAGAAAATAAACCTATTGCTAAAAAAATTCTTTCCGATATTAAAGAAGCGGCACGAGCAGAAAAATAATTAAAAAATCCTCCACATGTGGGGGATTTTTTAATTATAGAAAAATGTTTTTATTGTTTTAGATTAAACCCATAGTTCGTGCGCGTTTGATGGCTTTGGCAAGTTTTCTCTGATGGGTTGCACAAGTTCCCGTATATCTCGGGGATTTTATTTTGTTTAGCGGGTCTAAATAATGCGACATCATTTCTGTGTCTGCGTGATCAATCGTTTTGATGTTGTTTTTGCAAAAATAACAATTTCTTTTCATAGTTTAAAAAGGTATATCTTCTGTTTTTATTTCATCTGTCGGCCCTTCTTCCTCGATTTGTATTTCCTCTAATTGTTCTACTGGCGCCCCAGATTCTTGCGGTTCTTTTGGTGATGGTTGTTGGCTACCTCCTGTTTTTGGTCCCATTTGCATTTTTTCAGCAATAATCTCGGTTCTATATTTTGTTTCTCCGTTTTGCCCTTGCCAGCTTCGAGTTTGAATTCTGCCCTCGATCATGGCCAGCGTTCCCTTTTTGAGATATTGATTGCATATTTCGGCTAATTTGCCAAAAGCTACAATATTATGAAACTCAACCTGTTGTTTTTTTTCCTTGGTATTGGAATCAAACCAAACTCGATTAGTTGCTACGCCAAAAGTTGAAAGAGCCTGGCCACTGGGTAATGCCCTTGATTCTGGATCTCTGGTTAAATTACCGATTAATATAGCTTTGTTTAAATTCATATATTTATTTTTACCCCGCCCTGGCGGGGTGAATTAATATTTAAATACCCACTAATTCGTCTAATTTTTTATCAATTTCTTCGAGTTTTGTTTTGTCGTCTTGAATTGTCGAGGACTCACGTTTAATAGATAGCGTGCCTTCTTCTTTTGCTGTTTTTTTAATCCTTGGTTTCTTGGTTGTTTTTGGTTTCTCCTCTCCCGCGGCCTCCAAAACACTGATTAAATGTCTTAAAATTTGTTTATTGTTTTTTAGCTCTTTGGCGAAATTAATTACATTTTCGGGATTTAACGATATGTGACTAGTAACGTAGATGCCTTGATTCTGTTTGTTTATAGGGTAAGTAAGATTTCGTTTTTGTGGATCCATGAAATGAATGAGTTTACCGCTGTTATCAATAAGCAGTTTTTCTATGACTTGTTTAAAATTGTTCAAATCCGTCCCCTCCAAGGTTGGGTCTAAAATACAAATTAATTCATATTGTTTTAATGCGTTATCCATGTATATTTATCTTATCAGAAAAATAAAAAAAGTCAAATATCATTAATTTAATTTTGGGGATGTGTTATAATTGAGTTGTATGTATAAAATAGACACAATTTTTAAGGCCTATGATATAAGGGGGATTTATCCCGACGAGATAAACAAGGACATTGCTTATAAAGTCGGCCGGGCTGCCGGAAAGTTTTTTAATGCACAATTTGAGGATAAAAGCTTTAGGCCGCGAGCCAAAAAAGAAAAAAATATCGCTTTGGCCAGAGATAATCGCTTGCCCTCAGAAGAATTATTTCAGGCCGTACGCGAGGGGATTAAAGACGAAGGCATTAATGTTATGGATGTTGGCTTGGTAATAACGCCAATATTTTGTTTCTCCGTAATTAAATTTAAGCTGGATGGGGGAATAATGGTTACCGCCTCGCACAATCCAAAAGAATATAATGGCTTTAAAATTATAAAAAAGAATGCCTTGCCGTTAAACCCGAAAGAATCAGATACGCTTAAAGAAATATTAATACGGGGTGATTTTTCCAAGAAATCATCGGGTGGCCATATTGCCATTAAAAAAGAGGTTATAAATGATTATATTGATGCAATTTTGGAATTAAGCCATGTTAATGAAATTGCTTCTTATAAAATTGTAATTGATACCGCTAATGGTGTTTCGGGAGTGATTGTGCCCGAGCTTAAAAAACATTTAAAAAACGCAGAAATAGTAGGGTTATTTAATGAACTGGACGGGTCTTTTCCGAATCACGATCCAAATCCTATATATCCTCAAAACACCAAATCTCTTCAGGAAAGGGTTTTGTCGGAACATGCGGATTTGGGTATTGCCTTTGATGGAGATGGAGACAGAATTTTGTTTATTGACGAGAATGGGGAAAGAATAGACCCGGATTTAATTGCCGCTACAATTATTCGTTATTACTTTAAAAGGGCGGGGAAAGTTCTTTACACGGCCGTAACCAGCCGCATTGTAAGAGAAGAAGCATTGGATAGCGGCAACGAGGTGGTTTGTTCCAGAATAGGCCATACATTTATTAAAGAAACAATGGAAAGAGAAAAAGTAATTTTTGGATGCGAGGCCTCGGGCCATTATTATTTTCAAGATACCTATTATGTCGAATCGCCATTGCTTGTTCTTTTTAAGATTATGGAGGCAATGTCTAAAAGTAAAATGACCCTATCGGCGCTCGTTGGACAGCTCCAGAAATTTTATCAGAATCGGACCGACTTTAAAATTAAAAATATTTCCGAAGCGGATAATTATATAAAAAGGGTTGAAGTGAGGTATAAAAAAATCAGCCGCTTTGGCCGATTGCCGAATATTTTTTATATTGATGGTTTAACCGTGGAGTATACTGATTGGTGGTTTAATCTCCGTGCATCAAATACAGAACCAGTTATCCGTTTGACAATTGAAGCAGACACAGAAGAATTGTTAGTAGAAAAAACGCAGGAAATTCGTCAATTTATCGGATTAGACTAAACCCATCTTTGTTTTAATTTCTTCCATTGTTTCTTTTGCTATTTTTTGAGCCTTTTTTGTCCCCTGGACTAGGATTTTTTTAACTAGTTCAGGATTTTTTTCAAACTCCTTTCTGCTTTTTTGAAATTCTTTTAATCCGTCAATTATTACTTCCGCTAATTTCTGTTTAAATTCGCCATACCCTTTGCCCTCGTATTGTTTTTCTATTTCGTCGATTGGTTTTTCAGAAAAGAGGTGATATATGGTTAAGAGATTCGAAATTGCCGGCTTATTTTGCTCGTCAAGTTTTATTTCTTTACCGGAGTCAGTAACTGCGGTTTTTATTTTTTCTCTGATTGCGTCTTCGGAATCATTCAGATAAATACAGCCTTCTGGAATGGATTTGCTCATTTTTTGAAGGGGATCCACCAAAGACATTATTCTTGCGCCGGTTTTTTGTAACTGGGTTTTTGGTTCCGGGAATGTTTGCCCGAATTTATTATTGAATTTTCTTGCAATTTCTCTAGTTAATTCTACGTGCTGCGATTGGTCATCGCCAACCGGTACAATTGTTGTTTTATACAACAAGATATCTGCTGCCATTAAAACAGGATAAGCAAACAACCCAGCATTAATATTGTCTTTGTTTTGTCTCGATTTATCCTTGTATTGAGTCATTCTTTCGAGTTCGCCCATGGGGGTTATGGTTTGGAGTAACCATGCCAGTTCAGAGTGCTCTTTAACGTGAGATTGGACAAAAATAATAGATTTTTTAGGATTAACGCCCGCAGCCAAATAATCCATTGTTGCCGACAAAATATTTTTCTGCAATCGTTTTGGATCATAATCAACGGTTATCGAGTGTAAATCAACAATCATAAAAATACAACCCGCCTCTTTGTCAAGATTTTTTGATTTTTGGAGCCCTGTCCATTGTTTGATTGCCCCCAAATAATTTCCAATGTGTAATTCTCCCGTTGGTTGTATTCCGCTAAGTATGCGCATAGATTTATCTTACTTTGGCTCCATTCGGAACCTTTTTAGACGGTTTAATCAAAGTTGTTTTGTCATTAATGTCAATTGCTAAAATCATTCCCTGGCTTTCAATGCCGCGAATTGTGCGCGGCTCAAGGTTAGCCAAAATGGGGATTTGTTTTCCGATTATTGATTTTGGCTTGTATGATTCGGCGATTCCCGCGACAATTGTTCTTTGCTCATTCCCTAAGCCAATTTTCAATTTCAAAACCTTATCAGCTCCTTCTATTTTTTCGGCCTCTAAAATTGTTCCTATGCGAATATCTAATTTTTGAAAATCATTGTATGTTATTTTATCCATATATTTTAGTATATACTATTTTTTTTAAAAAATAAACCCCGCCATCGGCGGGATAAAAAAGAGGCCCTGAAAGCCTCACGAAAAAAAGGAGGGGAGACGGCGCCGTTAGCTGCGGGCGATCGTCTCAGAGAGATACTTTCAGGGCCGTATATTCACGACTTTAATGTGCATTTAGGGGGAGGGATATTCGAAGGTGATGCCTTGGATAAAACGGGTCGGTCAGGCGATCCAGATCCCTCCCTTATTGTCCTAACGATATAATAAAAAAAATCAGTTGTCAATACTGATTTAATTGTGGGTAGGGCGGGAATTGAACCCGCAAGCCTTGCGGCATACGCACCTGAAGCGTACGTGTTTGCCAGTTTCACCACCTACCCTTATTGCCAATCATATTTTTGCGGATTTTTTAAGAAATCCAACTTGTTCAAATTGGTAATCAATTTGTATAATGGTTGGTCTTTTTCTAAATTAAAGTTATAAAATTTATTTGGTTCCTCAAATCTTATTTTGGGTATTGACTTATAGTTGGAGTTTTCAACCCACTTAACTCCAAACAATCCTCTTAATGTATAATAGCTAAATCCGTGCATAACCTTGAAGGGTTTGTAAATATTGGACGAAAATGTTCTAGAAACCCAATTACAGGTTTTTAAGTCAGTTTTCCCGATATTGATCATTAAGTGTTCATAATTGGGCGGAATAATTATTTTATCCTTCTTTTTGGCTTTAATCGCAAAAACGTCTTTTATTTTATTTTTTTCAGAGTTCTGTAAAATAAAGATTGCTTTGCCCTCCATAATCTCATATATTTCTGGGTATGTTAGGTTGGTGCCGGGAACGATCGGGTGGTCATGGCCGGCAGTTTTATTAAATTCCCTTCCCATGTGATTTGGTTTTAATATAGTAATATCATAACGCAGGTCGTGTTTAATTATTTCCATAAAATCGGTTTCGGTTTCTGCCAAATCGCGGTACATATAATACAGCTCTAAATTCGGAGCTGTTTTTAGCCATTCTTTATCGTAAACAACGTCCTTCAAATCGTTTAAATATCTAATATCCGGTTTTAATTTATTGAGGTTCATTTAAGGTTCATTTCTATTTTTTAACCCGTTGTGTCTTAATGTACCATTTTTCTATGTCTGCAAATCGTTTTGAGGGAAGGACAATATTTTCATTTTCAAAGCCTTTTATTTTTTTTGAGGTTAAATAAATTTGATAGGAGCTGTAAAGAAAAACGGCTGGCGCATCGTCAATAACCAGTTGTTGAAAATCTTTATATTTTTTTAATCTTAGTTCCGACTCTGGTATTTGTCTTGCATCTCGCAACAAATCGTCAACTTTTTTGTTGTCGTATAAAGCCAGATTTAAACCAGGGTCTTTTTTTTGTGAAGAATGCCAGAAACTAAATGGATCCGGATCCAGGCCCAACACTTCACCGAATAATAATGCTTGGTATTCTCGCGGTCTAATATATTCTTGCTGGATTTCTCCGATATCCATAATCTTAACATTGATTTTAGCCCCGATTTTTGACCACTGTTCCTGCAAGATGTTTGCTACTTGTTGCAGTTCTTTTAATTCTGTAGTTACCAATTCAATTTCCAATTTTTCTATTCCTTTTTCTCGGTATCCATCGCCGTCAGTATCTTTCCATCCTGCTGCCTCCAAAGTATTTTTTGCTTGATCTTGGTCAAAATTATAGATTTTTAAGCCGTCCGCATGGCCCCATACTCCGGTTGGTATGGGAGAATCGACCGGTTGTCCTTCGCCGTCCAATACATCTTCAATGATTTGTTTTTTGTTTGTGGCGTAATTTAACGCTTGTCGTACCGCCTTATCGGAAAGAGCCTTGCTTTTGCTTTGGTTGAAAAACACAGCAAAATATCTGGGTAAATTTAATTTTTTGACATTGGATCTGGCTTCGCCCTTTAATAAAGATTTGTTTTTTATGGAAATCAAACCGAAGTTATCTATTTGACCACGATTGTATGCTTTAATTGCAGTTTCTTCATCTGGATAAAAATATAGGTTGATTTCATTTATATACGGTCTTAGTCCGGATTTATAATCCCCGAATGCTCTTAATTTAACATAACTTACAAAGCCCTCGTTATCTTTTTTGATTTTACTCAATTTATACGGGCCAGTGCCGACCGGTTCAAGGTTTTCCAGGGCTGAAGAAAAATTCGCTGGTGGGGTTTTTTCCCAAACATGTTTTGCAATTATTCCGGTAGTTGTGTTGGCCAAAAATGGCGCATAGGCATTTTTTAATTTGAATTTTATTTGATAGTCGTTAACCTTTTCGATCTCTACTCCAATCCAGCTTACTCTTAATGGGCTTCGGAAATCGGGATTTTGTATGGTGTTAATGGTAAATATAACGTCGTCAGCCGTGAACGGTTTACCGTCATGCCATTTTATATCTTTCCTTAAAAAAAATTCATAGAGCTTGCCATTATCGCCAACACTGTATTTCTCCGCTAAATTTGGAACTATCTCTCCCTTGCTATTATATTTGGTTAGTCCGGAGAAAATTAATTCAGTTACATCGCGGTCAGCGTCGTTGGCCTGGCTTAAAACGGGATTAATATATTGCGGGCTTCCGACTATGCCCTCTGAAAAGCTTCCACCGAAGTCAGGGGCGACAACTGTTGTTTTCAATTTATGAGTTATCATCCAGCCAAACAGCGAGGCGATGATTAAAGCTATAAAAGCAATTATAAAATAACGTTCTTTTTTATTAAGAACACTGGGAATTTTCTGCCACTGATGTAGGCTGGGAAATTTGATCATTTAAGAATTATCATTCTGACAATTGCGCTTAAAACAAAAAGTATTGCCAAAACTATTGTGGCAACAAAAATCACTTTTTCGGCCCCTCTTTTCTTAAAATATACACTACCCCCTCCGCCAAATGCAGATGAAAGGCCGGTGCCGCGTTGTTGTAGAAGGATACCAATACACAACAAGGCAGCAATAACAATCTGGGCGATGTTTAGAATTTTGTCCATAAAATTTTTATTATTTTTACTCGTTTTCTACTTTTTTATGCTTTTTAAAACTACCGACGATAATAGCGTTAACTATAGCAAGAATAACGGTTGTCCAGAAATATCCCATAAACCCCGTAATTAATAGTGCTTCAAAAAACCAGTCTACGGCAAAAAGAATAACGGCATTTATCACTATAATAAACAATCCTAAGGTTATGAAAATCAAGGGGGCTGAAATGATTTTTAAAATTGGCCTGATAAAGATATTGGCTAGTGCCAAAACAGCGCCAATTACTAAGTAATCCATCAAATCACCGGTAAAATCAATATTAAAACTTGATCCGTGAACATATCTGACAGCGATAAAAATTGCTGCGATATTTGCAATAATTTGTAAAATAAATTTTGTAATAAAGCGCATATTTTTTAAAAACTTAATTTTTATTAAGGATCTTTTTGATTTGAAATACACTTTTTCCCGAAACTTTCATTTTCGGTTTTCTTTTTTTGTCACGCTGCTCTATCTTGGCTTTAGCTTCATCGGGTAATTCGGGATAGTCAATTTTTTTCTCTGCCATATAATTTATGATATCAGAATTCAATTCGTTGGGCAAGAATAACCCGAGTCATTATTATGATATAATAAAACCATGAACTTAACTTATCTGGAAAAATCGATATTGGCGACGATTGCATATTATGATGTGCTTGATTATCCCATGACCGGATTTGAGGTCTTTAAGTATTTAATAAATCCCTTGCACATTGCCCGGCTCTCCGGCATAGATTTTAACGCCGAGATCGAACCCATGGAAAACATTAATTTAATTAATGTTTTAAGGGAGCTTAAAAGTGAAAACTTAAAGCCATATATAGATGAAAAAAATGGATTTTATTTTTTGAGGAGTCGTGCAGGAATTATTGAAACCAGAATTGAACGGCAGAAAGTATCTGACGAACTATGGAAGAGGGCAAAAAAATACACAAAATATCTTCAGGTTATTCCATTTATAAAAATGATTTTGGTCAGCGGTTCCTTGGCAATGTCTAACGCCAGAAAAGAAAGTGATATAGATTTATTGATAGTTGCAAAACATAAGAGAATTTGGACTGTCAGGTTTTTGATTACATTATTTTTCCAGCTCATTGGCAAAAGAAGGCACGGCAAGAAAACTGTCGGGAAGTTTTGTTTAAATCACTACATTACCGATAAGTCTCTAAAGATAAATTTTCCAAGTTTGTATAATGCTCAAATATACTCTCATATGATTGCTGTGTTCGAAAACGAACAAAATATTTATAACAGATTCCAGTTTGAAAATAGATGGATTACCGATTATTTGTATTTTTACGATTTACAAAAAATAGATAATCAAAGAAAAATTAAAAATAATTCATTTTTCAATTTTATAGCTAAAACCAAAGAATTATTTTTAAATACGCTTATTGGTTCGGTTTTAGAAAAAATATTGGGGTTTTTCCAAAGATACCATATTAAACATCATCCATTGAGAAACAAAAAAGAGGGAAGGGTATTGGCAAACGATAATCAGTTAGAATTTCACCCAATTTCTCCGGAGATGAAGATACTTGACAAATATAATGAAAACATGTTAAGATTAGGATTCGAATTAGAGAGAGAGCGAGATTCGGGCTTGTCCTGAAAATTTAAAAAAGGAGGTCGAAAGTGAAGATTTATGCACCTTATAATCAATTTAAATCGAAAAATCATGCCCCTTTTCGCGGCTGGAAAGAATCTGGCATAGCAATGCGCATAGGGAAAATAGCCTCGGACGATCGTGGCTTGCGAAGTGAAGACATTGCTTATAATTTTTTAACCGCAGAAGTACGGGATATTTTGAAGGCGCAAGGCATTGAGTATGTTGTTCAGTATTTGGAGAATGCTCCTGGAAAAGATTTCAAAATCATTTTTGAAAAACCGGAAAACCTGAACGGGAAATATCTCTTTTTGGAGGTTAAAGGATCGTTTGACGGCATCCAAAAGCACCGTTCTCGGGGGTATCAAACCCCGGCCATTATTGTTAATTCAATACGGAACAAAAAAGAGATCATTCGTGTTATGGCGCACCTTATTTTGCGAAGAAAAAGAAATTTTGAAGAGCAAATAAGGCAAAGTCAACGGGCCTCTATTTAATAGGGGCCCTGTTTTTATTTCTAAGTATTGACGTTGTTTTTTAAAAAGAGCATACTGAAATAAGAAAATAAAAATTAATAATTAATTCGCCTGCCGGCGAGGCAGGTTTACAAAAACATGGCAATCGGAACTATTATAATTATTGTACTTGTGGCTATAGTTTTATGGGTAGTCGCTGTTTTCAATGGTTTGATTAGGTTGAAAAATCGAACCGATGAAGCATGGTCTGATATTGATGTTCAATTAAAAAGAAGATACGATTTAATTCCTAATTTAATTGAGACCGTAAAGGGCTATGCTGCTCACGAAAAACAAGCATTTGAAAGCGTAACCAATGCCAGAGCAAAAGCAATGGGAGCGCAGGGGATTGAAGAGAAGGGAAAAGCGGAAAACATGCTTTCAGGAGCACTAAAATCACTTTTTGCTGTTGCCGAGGCATATCCGGAACTAAAAGCAAACCAGAATTTTTTACAACTGCAAACAGAGTTATCCGATACGGAAAATAAAATTCAGGCAGCTCGAAGGTTTTATAATGGTAATGTCAGAGATATAAATATTAAGATCGAAACATTCCCGTCAAGAATTATCGCTGGCATGCTTGGATTTAAAAAGCGAGATTTCTTTGAAGCCGAAGAAGGCGAGAAGGAAGTGCCGAAAGTGAAATTCTAAATAAATTGATATTAGAAATGCCCCCGATTGCGATCGGGGACATTTTGTTTTACAAACCAGAAGTTTTTGCTATAATTATTTTATGACGTTGTATAATCAAATTGGCTCAAATATCAGAAAAACATGGATTTTGTTTTCCTTGTTTTTTATTATAATTATCGGGCTGGGATGGTTTTTGAGTTATTATTTCAATGACCAAATCATTTTGTTTATAGCCGTGGTAATTAGCGTTTTTATGAGCCTGATTAGCTATTGGTTCTCCGATAAAATAGTTTTGGCGATTTCTCACGCTCAAGAAATTTCGCACGAACAAAGCCCCGAACTTTTTCATATTGTAGAAAATCTTTGCATTACTGCAGGATTACCAATGCCGAAAATTTACACTATTAATGATCCAGCGCCAAATGCGTTTGCTACCGGTAGAAATGCGAAAAACGCAGTTGTGGCAGTAACTACCGGTATTTTGCAAACACTGGATAAAACAGAATTGGAGGGTGTAATTGCCCATGAATTAAGCCACATTGGTAATCGTGATATTTTAATCCAGACCATTGTTGTAGTTTTGGTTGGGATAATTTCAATGATGGCTGATATTTTTGTAAGAGGTCGGTTTTTCGGAAGACGAAAAAACGACAGCGAGGGAGGGGGTCAAGTTCAGATTATTTTAATGGTTGTTGGTTTGGTGTTTTTAATTTTATCTCCGATAATTGCCAAATTAATTCAGTTCGCGATTTCCAGAAAAAGAGAATATTTGGCTGACGCTTCCGGGGCTCTTTTAACCAGATATCCGGAAGGATTGGCAAGTGCTTTAGAAAAAATTTCTCAAAACCCGACTCCATTAAAAAGCGCAAATACGGCCACTGCGCATTTATATATTACTAATCCATTAAAAAACAAAGGTCTGAATAAACTATTTTCAACTCATCCGCCAATTGAAGAAAGAATTAAACGGTTGCGTGGAATGTCAGCCTAAGGCTGATCCGCCTTCGGCGGAAGTCGTCAAATCTATGACTATCTTTGAAATATTATTTGGAGGTGGTGGCGACACAAAAAGAATTTATCGCCAGGAATTCGAACAAGCAATAAAAAGTTTGCCCTTGATTTCCGACAAGGAAAGAGAATATTTAAGGGGAATTTTTAGTAGTGCGTTAAAAGACGGCATAACCGAATTGGAATTGAAAAAAATAATCTCGAGTCTTGAACACAACTACAGCGATACTCTGGACGCCATGGAGGTGGAACAGGTAAAGCGAAAATTATTCGGAGAGCTGGAAGACAATAAATAAAATTAGTCCCGCATGGCGGGATCCCGTTTGCGGGGGAAAGGTCGCATAGTGGCCTAGTGCGCA
>Ga0315287_10000363_pt1 | contig 39471 bp, 33 predicted proteins | sample YL17G11_0_MG_FD_205037 | JGI IMG/M metagenome (GOLD analysis project Ga0315287, IMG submission 205037) | Sediment microbial communities from Yellowstone Lake, YNP, Wyoming, USA - YL17G11_0 | ecosystem: Environmental > Aquatic > Freshwater > Lake > Sediment | place: USA: Wyoming | collected...
GATGCGATAGCTGATATTACCCAAAGCGGAGAAGTAACTACCCTGGACTGGCATTATCTTAATAAGAATTGGGGTACGCCCGGCCAATAAAAAAATCTATGGATAAAAAAAGCAAAATTTATTTATTAATCGTTATTCTCGCATTTTTTTTGGCTTTAATCGGTATTTATATTGCTTATACTGCAAGCACAGCCATAGAGTTTGATGTAAAATTCAGTTCATTGCCAATTAATTCTCAAAAGACAATTCCCAAAGCCTCTTTAGCATTGCAATCGCCAAAAAACAATTATCAGGTTGGCGAAACTATTCCAGTCAAAATTATTTTAGACACTCAAAACAATCCAGTGGACGGAGTTGATGTAATTTTAGTTTATCCAGCTGACAATATTGAGCCTCAAGCTGATAATTTATTAGACAAAACTAATTCAGTTTTTGCCAATATCATAGGGCCTAAAACAGATGCTGTTAAAAGAGAAATAAAATTTTCAGCTCTGCCATTGCCGCATAATAGTTTTGTTGACAGGGGAGAAGTAGCCACAATAAATTTTTTGGCTGCTTCAACAGGCCAAGCTGAAATAAAAATTTTATTTGTAAAGGACTCCGCGTCCGAGTCTGATTCTAATGTTTCTTATTACTTGGAAGCCAAGGATATTTTGTCGCAGGCAACAGGATTGACTATTCAAATCCAATGAGTATTATAAAAAAATATTTATTAATAGGATGGGCTATTTTTTTTGCTCTAGGATGCCAGAGCGTCTTAGCTGCTACTTTGTCAGTTTCGCCTGCAAGCGGCAATTATCAGGTTGGCAATACTTTTAATGTAAGTATTATTCTAGATACACAAGCCGTAAATAGCCATGGAGTAGATATTCATTACTTGAATTATAATCCTGCTCTTTTAGAAATTCAGGACGCTGCCACGACCACTGGTATCCAAATTTCTGCTGGCAGTCTTTTTTTCAATACTCAGGTTAATTCGGTTAATGCTTCGCTGGGACAAATTGATTTTTCTCAACTAACCACTGATTCAGAGGTTTATAACGGCTCCGGCACTTTAGCGACTATTACTTTTAGGGTTTTAGCGGCTGGCACAGCCAGTCTGACTTTTAATTATAGTCAGATAGCGACTACTGATTGCAATGTAGCCAGCAATGGCCAAGATATTTTATCAAGTGTTACTAATGGCAATTATACTTTGACTAGCGCCAGCGGAGGAGGCGGAGGCGGCGGCGGTTGGGCTGACTATGATCCTCCGGCCAATGTCTCTAATTTAACAGGCACTGCTAGCACTACCCAAATTGAGTTAAGTTGGCAAAATCCAATAGACGCTGATTTTGAAGGAGTAATAATAATAAAAAAGACAAGCGGCTATCCTCAGAACAAAGATGATGGCGAGCTTGTTTATCAGGGAAAGATTAATAGCTGTGCTGATACTGGACTTAGCGAAACAACTGATTATTATTATAAAATATTTTCTTATGATGAAGTGCCGAATTATTCTTCAGGGGCTGGCATAAAAATCACCACTGGACAGATTAAGGCAGCTTTAGGAGATGGCGCTTTAATTAAAGGTTCTGGGCAAAAAGTATATTTAATAGAAGACGGAAAGAAAAGATGGATTGTCAATTATTATAGTTTTATTTTAAGGAAGCTGTTATGGCCGCAAGTTATAACAATTTTAGATCAAGAATTAGCCAATTATCCTGACGGGCCGAGGCTGGCAGCTTTAATAAGAGCCGAGCAGGACAGCAAAGTATATGTCATAGAAGACAATGGTTTTAAAAAACATATTCCATCTGCTGAAGCCTTTAATTCTTATGGCTATCAATGGCAGGATATTATTGTTGTTAAGCCGCAAGACTTAAGCCAATACCCCAGAGTCAAGCATATTAAATTAGAAAATGATGATAAGATATATTATTTGACAGAAACAGGCCTTAAAAGACATGTTCTTTCTCCAGAGGTTTTTCTTTCATATCAAAATAAATGGAACGAAATATTTACTATTAGTGAAACCGAATTTGCTTTTTATCTAATAAATAATTTGATTAAACTTCAAAATGATAATAAGACATATTTAATAGAAAATAATATTAAAAGATGGATTAAGACTGCCGAGGCTTTTAATAGCCATGGTTATGATTGGTCTAAAATTGCGCCAGTCAACCAAGCGGAATTTGACGCTTTTCAGACAGCTGACGCTATTGAATAAGCTTGACAAGATTTTTTTATTAATTTATACTCAAATCATTATTTAAATATTCATTCTGAAGACTATTCTGAGAATATAATTTAAACGCTGATAAAAAAATAGCCCTTCTTAAAAAGGGATGTAGGGTTTTGTTTAGATTTTATTCTCCTGCTTTTATATGCTAAAAGAGGCTCTTAAACTTCCCCATTTAATTGAAATTCAGCTTAATTCTTATAAATGGTTTTTAGAAAAAGGTTTAAAAGAACTGTTTGCTGAGGTATCGCCAATCAGAGATTGGAGCGGCAAAGAACTTGAATTATATTTTTTAGATTATCGTTTGGACGAAGCAAAATACGATGAAATTTCCACTAAGTCCCATAATGTTTCTTATGAGGCGCCTTTATATGTGCGTCTGAAACTGGTAAATAAAAGAACAAACGAAACCAAAGAACAGGAAGTTTATTTTGGCGATCTGCCTCTGATGACCAAAGGAGGTACTTTTATTATTAATGCTGTGGAAAGAGTGGTTATCTCGCAGCTGATCCGGTCGTCAGGGGTTTTTTTTACTTCTCAATTTTCTAAAGGCAGGCAGCTTTTCGGCGCTAAAGTGATTCCTGACCGGGGCGCCTGGCTTGAATTTGAAACTGATCTTGACGGCGCTATCGGCGTAAAAATAGACCGCAAAAGAAAGGTGCCGGCTACCGCTCTGCTTAAGGTCTTTTTTGACATGCGCAATGCCAGCGCAAAAGCAAGAATTACCTTAGACAATATTAAGAATTTATTTTCAGATGTCAATATTGGCGAAACGGATTTTATTGAAGCAACAATTAAAAAAGATGCGTCAAAAGATCAAGACGAGGCTTATACCGAAGTTTATAAGAGAATCAGGCCAGGGGATTTGGCCACGGTTGATAACGCCCGCAGTTTTATCAAGGCAATGTTTAATTTTGAAAGATACGATTTAAAGGAAGTAGGCAGATGGAAATTAAATCAAAGATTGACCTTAGCTGAAAGCAGAGGCTCGTCAAAAAAGAAAAAAATAGAATTGCCGGCTGAAAATAAAGACACTTACTTGCCTGAAGATAGAATATTATTTTTTAATGATTTAATCGGCATTATGCGCGAAATTATCAGGCTGAATAATACGCCGGGCGCCAAGCCGGATGATATTGACCATTTGGGCAATCGCCGGGTCAGGTCTTTAGGCGAGTTATTGCAGAGTAAAATGAGAATTGGATTAATCAGGATGGAAAGAATAATTCGCGATAAGATGTCAACTTTGGATATTTATTCTTTGACGCCGGGAATTCTGATTAATGCCCGTCCTTTTATAGCCGCGGTAAAAGAGTTTTTTACCACTTCGCAGCTTTCACAATTTATGGACCAGATTAATCCTCTGGCTGAATTAGAGCACAAAAGACGCCTTTCAGCTATGGGGCCCGGAGGACTGACAAGAGAAAGAGCCGGGTTTGAAGTCCGCGATGTTCACTCCAGCTATTATGGCCGCATCTGTCCCATTGAAACTCCTGAAGGCCCGAATATCGGCTTGGTCGGCCATCTGGCTAGTTATGCCCGCTTGAATAAATATGGTTTTATCGAAACGCCATATCGCAAAGTCAAAGATGGCCGTGTTACCGATGAAATCCATTATCTTAACGCTTACCAAGAGCAAAAATATAATATTGCCCATGCTGGCGTGGAAATAGATTCCAAAGGATATTTTTTGGATAAAAAAGTTGAAGCCAGAGTATGCGGACAGCCGTCTATTATTGACAAGCAGAAAATTGATTTTGTTGATGTGGCAGCGCAGCAGCCTATTAGCGTGGCTACATCATTAATTCCTTTTTTGGAGCACGACGATGCCAATCGCGCTTTGATGGGTTCAAATATGCAGCGCCAGGCAGTGGCCTGCATTAAGCCGCAAAAGCCATTGGTGGCTACTGGCATAGAAACAAGAGCAGCGCAGGATTCAGGCCAGTTAGTCATCGCTGAAGAAGACGGCACAGTAGAAGAAGTTGACGCTAATCATATAAATATTATTCCCAGTAAATTACATATTACAGAAGCGCAAAAAAGAAATTATATTCTTCATTCATTTGCCCGCACCAACCAATATACTTGTATTTCACAGCATCCTTTGGTTAAAAAAGGCCAAAAAGTTAAAAAAGGGGATATTATAGCAGACGGAGCAGCTACCGAATCCGGACAATTGGCATTAGGCCAGAATTTACTGGTAGCTTTTATGTCTTTGAGGGGCGGCAATTTTGAAGACGCTATTATTGTTTCAGAAAAATTAGTCAAAGAAGATCGCTTTACTTCTATACATATTGAAAGTTTTCCTTGCGATGTGCGCGAAACAAAACTTGGGCCTGAAGTTACTACCCCTGATATACCTAATGTTGGTGAAGAAAGATTAAAAGATTTAGACGAAGAAGGAATTGTCAGAATCGGAGCTGAAGTCGGGCCCAATAACATATTAGTTGGTAAAATTTCTCCAAAAGGAGAAGCTGATTTGACAGCAGAGGAAAGATTATTAAGGGCAATTTTTGGCGAAAAAGCGCGGGATGTCAAAGATACTTCGTTAAGGCTGCCTCATGGCAAGCGCGGCAGAGTAGTTAATATTAAAGTATTTTCTCGGGATAAAGGCGATAAATTGCCTGCTGGCGTGATAAAGAGCATTCATGTTGAAGTGGCGCAATTAAGAAAAGTGGCAGTGGGCGATAAATTAGCCGGCCGGCATGGCAATAAAGGAGTTATTGCCAAAGTTTTGCCAGAAGAAGAAATGCCTTATTTGGCAGACGGCACGCCAGTGGAAATAGTCTTAAATCCTTTGGGCGTGGCTTCCCGTATGAATATCGGGCAAATTTTAGAAACGCATTTGGGATGGGCGGCAAATGCTTTGGGTTTTCAGGCTTTGAGCCCGTCATTGGTTGGCATGGATGAAAAAGAAATTAAAGCGCATTTGAATAAGGCTTATTTGCCGGAAAATGGCAAAGTTATTCTGTATGATGGCCGGAGCGGCGAGCCGTTTAATCAGCCCATTACTGTCGGCTATATTTATATAATGAAATTGCATCATTTGGTGGAAGATAAAATACACATGCGTTCAGTAGGCCCTTATTCTTTAATCACCCAGCAGCCTTTGGGCGGCAAGGCGCAATTCGGCGGCCAGCGTTTTGGTGAAATGGAAGTCTGGGCCTTGGAAGGATATGGCGCTGCTTATACTTTGCAGGAAATGCTGACTATCAAATCAGATGATGTGGCAGGCCGGACTGACGCTTATGATTCTATAATCCGCGGCAGAGAAATTCAGGCGCCTAATATCCCGGCTTCTTTTAATGTTTTGGTCAATGAATTAAAAGCTCTTGGTCTGTCAGTGGAATTAATTGAAAAATAAGATTATGGATATAAAAGTCGCAGATTTTAAAGCAATTAAATTAAAGATTGCCTCTCCAGAGGAGATTTTGGATTGGTCGCACGGCGAAGTTACCAAGCCGGAAACAATAAATTACCGCACCCAGCGGCCTGAAAAAGACGGTCTTTTTTGCGAAAAGATTTTCGGTCCTGAAAAAGACTGGGAATGTTATTGCGGAAAATACCGCCGTATTCGCTATAAAGGCATAATTTGCGATAAATGCGGAGTAGAAGTGACAAAATCTTCGGTGCGCCGGGAAAGAATGGGCCATATTCAATTGGCAGTGCCGGTTTCTCATATTTGGTTTTTGCGCGGCGTGCCGTCAAAAATGGGCTTAATTTTGGATTTGTCAATTCAGCATTTAGAAAAGATAATTTATTTTGCCGGCTATATCATTACTGATGTTGACGAAGAGGCAAGAAAAAAAGTAACTGAAGAAATTGAAAAGGAATACAAAATCAAGCTTAAAACTTCTTCTAAAGACCAGAAATTGCAGATTAAAGAACAGCGGGATAAATCTATCCGTGAAATCAGGGAAATATATAAATTGCAGATTTTGTCAGAAGTGGAATATCGCAATTTAAGCTTGAAATACGGAGAAGTTTTTAAAGCTGGCACAGGCGCTGAAACTTTGAGAAATATTTTTCAGCGGATAAATCTGGAAGCCTTATCTAAGGAATTGAAAGAGCGTTCTGAAAAAGCGAGCCCTGCTGTAAAGCGAAAAATGCTTAAAAGATTAAGGCTGATTGAGGGATTAATCAGGGCAAAAATAAAACCAGAGTGGATGTTTTTAACGTCTTTGCCTGTTTTGCCGCCTGATTTGAGGCCGATGGTGCAATTAGACGGCGGCAGATATGCCACTTCTGATGTTAATGATTTATACAGGAGAATTATTAATCGCAATAATCGTTTAAAGCGCTTATTGGAATTAAACGCGCCTGAGGTAATTTGCCGCAATGAAAAAAGAATGCTGCAGGAAGCAGTAGACGCCCTAATAGATAATTCGGCTCGAAGAGGCCAGGGCGCTGTTGCTGCCAGCAGCGGACAAAAAAGAATTCTTCGTTCTTTGGCTGATTTGTTAAAAGGTAAAAAAGGCAGATTCAGGCAAAATCTTTTAGGTAAAAGAGTGGATTATTCAGGCAGATCAGTAATTGTGGTCGGTCCTGAATTGAAGCTTGATCAATGCGGTTTGCCTAAGCATATGGCCTTGGAGCTTTTCAAGCCATTTGTGATTAACAAATTGGTTGAAAGAGGCTTGGCCCATAATGTTCGGGGAGCCGGACATTTAATTGATCAGGAAACAGATGATGTTTGGGGCATTTTGGAAGAAATCATTAAAAAGAAGTATGTTTTGCTTAATCGCGCGCCTACCCTGCATCGCTTGGGCATTCAGGCATTTAAGCCAAGACTTATTGAAGGCCAGGCTATTCAGGTGCATCCTATTGTTTGCCGCGCTTTTAATGCTGATTTTGACGGCGACCAAATGGCTGTTCATTTGCCATTAAGCGAAAAAGCCCAGAAAGAAGCAAAAGAAATTATGCTGTCTTCATCAAATTTGCTCAAACCGGCAACTGGCGATCCAGTAGCAGTTCCTACCCAGGATATTGTCTTGGGCTGTTATTGGATGACCACTATTGTAGATGGATTAAAAGGAGAAGGAAAATATTTTTCAGATCCGTCGGATGCTCTTTTGGCCAAGCATTTTCAGGTTATAGATTTAAGGGCGAAAATTAAAGTCAGATTGTCAAATGATTTAGTTGAAACATCAGTAGGCAGAATTATTTTCAATGAGCCTTTGCCTGAACAGATAGCTTTTATTAATAAAACAATGAATTCAAAAGAATTAAGGATGCTTATTTCAGAAGTGATTGATAAATGCGGCATAGAAACTGCTGCCAAAGCTTTAGATAAGATAAAAAGAATGGGCTTTAAATACGCCACTGTTTCTGGCATATCTTGGGGCATGGATGATTTGCATATTCCTGAAAATAAAAATCAATGGGTCAAAGAAGCAACCAAAGAAATTGAAGTTATTCAAAGGCAATATCTTGAAGGGCTTTTAACCAATGATGAAAGAAGAAGCCGGGTTATTGAAGTTTGGACGCTTTTAAATGAGAAAATTGCCAAGGAAGTTTCCAGAAATCTTAAAAGCGATAATCCTATTCATGATATAGTTTATTCCGGTTCGCGCGGTTCCTGGAGCCAGATTAACCAGATGATGGGCATGAAGGGATTAGTAGTCAATCCAGCCGGTGAAACCATAGAATTGCCGATAAAAAGTTCGTTTAAAGAAGGTTTTGATGTTTTGGAATACTTTATTTCAACGCATGGCGCCAGAAAAGGAACAGCAGACACAGCTCTAAGAACAGCTACAGCTGGTTATTTGACTAGGCGTTTAGTTGATGTGGCTCAAGATATAGTAGTCCGGGATAATGATTGCGGCGATAAAAAAGGCGTTTTAGTTTATCGCGAAGACGAAGAAAATATCGGCCACAGTCTGGCAAAAAGACTGGTAGGCAGAGTTTCGCTGCAAGAGCTGGCAGTAAAAGACGCTAAATCTAAAAAGGAAGAAGTTATTGTCAAAAGAGGACAGCTAATAGATAAAACAACAGCTCAAAAAATAGATGCCACAGGCATTGATAAATTCAGAGTCAGGTCAGTTATTACATGCCAGTCTTTGTCCGGCGTTTGCCAGCAGTGTTACGGATATGACTTAGGCAATAACAGGCTGATTAAAATAGGCGAAGCAGTCGGCATTGTCACAGCCCAGGCTATTGGCGAACCAGGCACTCAATTGACAATGAGAACTTTTCATACTGGAGGGGTGGCTGGAGGCGGAGACATTACTCAAGGTCTGCCCCGGGTCCAGGAAATTTTTGAAGCCAGGTCTCCGCGCTGGAAAGCTTTGATCAGCGACGTTGATGGCCGGGTTATTAATATAGAAGACAAAGGCAAGCAAAAAATAATCAGAATAGAAACAGACTTGGATGAAAATAAAAAATCAATTAAAAATAAAATAAAAACTAAAAAAGAAATAAAAGAATATTATGTGCCAGTTAATACCGGTATCTGGGTGTCAGCAGGCGATTTGGCGGCAAAAGGCCAGCAGCTTTGCGAAGGCCATGTTGACTTAAAAGATTTATATAAAGTTGCTGGACAAGAAGCAGTGCAACGCTATATTATTAAAGAAGTGCAGAATATTTATACAACCCAGGGCGAAAATATCAATGACAAGCACATAGAAACTATTATCAAGCAAATGTTTTCCAGAGTCAGAGTTAAAGAATGCGGAGAAACCAATCTTCTGCCCGGCCAGACAGTGGAAATCAGTTATTTTGTCCAGGAAAATCAGAAAGCGATGAAGAAAAACGTCCAACAGGCGACTTGCCAGCCGCTTTTATTGGGCATTACCAAAGTATCGCTGACCACTCAAAGCTTTTTGTCTTCTGCCAGCTTTCAGGAAACTGCCCGAGTTTTAATCAACGCTGCCAGCCAGGGCAAAACAGATGATTTAAAGGGATTGAAAGAAAATGTAATTATTGGTAAACTTATACCAGCAGGCACAGCTTATAGGCAATAAAAAAGTAATGTGGAGAAAAATAAAAATAACAAAAAAATTAAAGTCAAGGTAAAAAAAACAGCGCTTCGTTCTGACACCAAAAGAAGCATTGTTGCTGTAGTTTGTTTTGCCTTGGCAATTTTGAGTTTATTAAGTATTTTTAATTTAGCCGGCTTATTTGGCCGGTCTTTTTTTAAATTCAGCCAATTGCTGTTTGGCAGAGGATTTTTATTAGTGCCTATTGGTTTTGGCCTGGCTAGTTTAGCTTTACTTTTTCCGCATCTTTTTTCATCAGGCGATATTGCCAAAAGAAAACATATTTATGTTTTTACTTTTATCGGCGTAGGGCTGTTGATTTTAAGTATTTTAAGCATTTTTCATATTTTTGGCGGCGTTCAAAAAGCCGGCACAGTCAGATACGGCGGTTATCTGGGCATGATATTTGGTTATCCCGGATTGGCATTTTTGGGTTTTTTAGGCAGTATGGTAATTTTTCTGGCTTTTTTGGTTATTTCAATATTAATTACTTTTAATATTCCTTTAAAAAGAAAAAAGAAGGAAGAGTCTTTGGCTGTTCAGCAAGAATTACAGGCAGCGCAAAAAAATGCTGGCGAAAAGCTAAGTTTTTGGCAGAAAATAAAGCAATTGGCAATGCCAAAATATAAAATTCAGCAAGCAGGCCAGATTAAGGAGGCAAATATACCAACCACAGTTGAGATTAAAGAAATAAAAGACAAAGCTAAAGAATCCTTAGAAGCAATCGGTTTGATTTCCAGGCAAAAAGCAGTCAAAAAAAGCCAATTAACAAATGTTAAATTGCCGCCTTTGGATATTTTAGAAGGCGACAAAGGCCAGCCTACCAGCGGCGATATAAAAGCTAATTTAAATATTATAAAAAGAACTTTGCAAAATTTTGGCATAGAAGTGGAAATGGCAGAAGTAAATATCGGTCCGACAGTCACTCAATATACTTTAAGGCCGGCTCATGGCGTTAAATTAGCGCGAATCACCGCTTTGCAAAATGACTTGGCCTTAGCCTTAGCTGCCCATCCGATACGGTTAGAAACGCCGATTCCTGGCCGTTCTTTAGTTGGCATTGAAATTCCCAATAAGGCTGTTATTATGGTCAGGCTGCGCAATCTTCTGGATAATCCTTTTTTTAAAAATTCAGCTTCAAATTTAGTTTTTGCCTTAGGCAGAAATGTTGCTGGCCAGCCAGTTTATGCTGATATTGCCAGAATGCCTCATCTTTTAATCGCTGGAGCTACCGGCACTGGCAAAACTATTGCTATCAATGGCTTAATTTCCTGTTTGCTGTTTCAAAACTCATCTGACACATTAAGGATGATTATGATTGATCCTAAAAGAGTTGAATTTACCGCTTATAATGGCATTCCTCATTTATTAACGCCGGTAATTGTGCAGAACAATAAAGCAGTAAATGCTTTACGCTGGGCTTTGTCAGAAATGGACCGCAGATTTAATGTTTTACAAGAAAAAGGGGCCCGAGATATCGCTTCATATAATGCCAAGGTTGATGAAATAATGCCATTTATTGTTATAGTTATTGATGAGCTGGCTGATTTGATGTCTTCTTGCGGCAGAGAAGTAGAAGCATGTGTTGTCAGATTAGCTCAAATGGCGCGGGCTGTTGGCATTCACTTGGTTGTTGCCACTCAAAGGCCGTCAGTAGAAGTAATCACTGGTTTGATAAAAGCCAATATAACCACCAGAATGGCATTTCAGGTTGCTTCTCAGGTTGATTCCCGAACTATTTTAGATATGGCAGGCGCTGAAAAATTATTAGGCAATGGCGATATGCTTTTTATGTCAGCTGAATCTGCCAGACCGCGAAGAATACAAGGTACTTATCTTTCTGATAAGGAAGTAAGCAGCATTTCTAATTATTGGCGCCAAGCCCAAGAAGTTGAATATGATGATAAAGTGGTAGATTCTTCAAAAATTACTCTAACTTCAGAAAGCAGAACAAGCAGCGCTTTTAGCGCAGAAGATGATGAATTATATGAAGAAGCTAAAGATGTGATTATGCAAGCTGGCAAGGCTTCAGCTTCGTTGTTGCAGAGGCGGCTGCGCGTTGGCTATGCGAGGGCTGCCCGTTTGCTGGATATTTTAGAAGAAAATAATATTATCGGTCCAGCGGATGGCGCTAAGCCCAGAGATGTATTGGTCAGCCAAGCAGATAAATCATTTAAAGGGGAGGAAAAAGATAGTTCTAATTATTAATTATAAATAACATGAATAAACAAAAAAATGGGGAGGTTATTACGCCAGCAGGCGCGGAAAAAAATAAAATATTGGAAGAAACAATAGCAGAAATAAAAGTTAATTTTGGCGAAGGCGCGATTATGAAGCTGGGAGAAGTCAGGAAAGTAGATGTGGATTCTATTCCGACTGGATCTATTTCACTGGATTTGGCTTTAGGGGTTGGCGGAATACCAAAAGGCAGAATAGTTGAAATTTTTGGGCCAGAATCAGGCGGAAAAAGCACTTTGTGTCTGCATACAGTGGCAGAAACTCAAAAAAGAGGCGGCATTGCAGCTTATATTGATGCCGAACATGCCTTAGATCCTGATTATGCTAAAAAAATAGGAGTTAGAGTCAATGATTTATTGATATCGCAACCAGATAGCGGAGAACAGGCATTGGATATTTTAGAGAGCCTGGTTAGGTCAGGCGTTGTTGATGTCGTGGTTGTTGATTCAGTGGCAGCTTTAACGCCCAGAGCTGAAATTGAAGGTGAAATAGGCGACCAGCAAATAGGATTGCAGGCGCGATTAATGTCAAAAGCTTTAAGAAAGCTGACAGCCATAACATCTAAAACCGGCACAACAATTATTTTTACCAATCAAACTAGAATGAAAATCGGCTTTGTTTTTGGAAATCCTGAAACTACGCCCGGCGGCAAAGCATTGAAATTTTATGCTTCAATCAGGATTGAACTAAGAAGGTCAGCGCAGATTAAATTAGGCGATAAAATTATTGGCAATAGAGTTAAAGCCAAAGTCGTTAAAAATAAAGTTGCTCCGCCATTTCGCCAGACAGAGTTTGATATTATGTACAATGAAGGCATTTCCCGGCTGGCTGATATCATAAACACCGGTATTAGTTTTGGCATTGTTGCCAGAAAAGGGGCCTGGTTTAATTATAATGAACAGCAATTGGGCCAGGGGCTTGAAAGCGCTAAAGCATTTCTTAGAGAAAATCCCAAGCTTACAATAGAGATAATTAAAAAGATAAAAGAAGCGGCTGCTAAAGATGAAATAATTTAAATAAATGCCGATTATTTAGCAGTAACAGGCAGCAGTCCTAGATGGCGGCTTTGCTTAACAGCCCTGGCAAGTTTTCTTTGATGTTTGGCGCAAACACCAGTGCGTTTTGGCGAGATTATTTTTGCTTGGCTGGAAATAAACCTTTTAAGCAAATCCAAATCATTGTATGCGATTTCATTTATTCCCTTTTGGCAAAAAAAGCATGAATTATTCATAATATTTAAAAAGGTATGTCTTTAACATTAATTTCCTGTTTATCATCGCTTTCAGAAATTGCCGGCTCTTCTGAATCGATTGGCATTTCTTCAGCGTCTATAATAGGAATTTCTTCTTTTGGAGCAGTCTCGACTCTGCTTGGTTTACTATAAGAATCTGCGGAACTGGCAGCTGATTTCGGCCCCATTTGCATATTTTCTGCCACAATTTCAGTCCGGTATTTTTTTTGGCCGCTTTGGTCCTGCCAGCTGCTGGTGTGAATCCGGCCTTCTATCATTACCAGTCTTCCTTTGCTTAAATAGCGGGCGCAAATATCAGCCAGTTTGCCAAATGCAACAACATTATGAAATTCAGCCGCTTCCTGCTTGTTGCCGTTTTGGTCAGTCCAAACGCGATTTGTGGCTACCCCGAAATTTACCACTGTTTGGCCTGAAGGCATGGCTCTTGATTCAGGGTCGCGTGTTAAATTGCCTGCGATGATTGCTTTATTAAAATTCATATTTTTGTCTCCTTTTATTCGTTTAATATTTCATCTAATTTTTTATCTAAGTCCGCAAGATCAACTTTTGCTCTTTTTTCTACTTTTTCTTCATGTTTGGCAATTTTAGTCTGCTCTTTAGCCAGGTCTTTTCCCATTATTATTTCGTCAATTAAATCAGTTTTTTCTTCTACTTTAGCTATTTGCTCTTTTTTCTTGCGGAGTTTAGCTTCTTTTTTTTGTTCCGCGTTAAGTATTAAAATCCTTAAAACATCGTTATTTAATTTTAATTTATTATATAGTTCGCTGATTTTTTCAGGCAATAGTTTAAAATCCATCAATACATAAAAAGCATCCTGAAAATGCTTGATTTTATAACCGAGATTTTTTCTGGAAATTTTTTCTGATTCTGTTGCGCCTTCGTTGTCTTGTATCCAATTTTTAATTTTTCCTATTTCGTCAGATAATTGTTTTTCGTCTAAAATAGGCGAAAAAAAACAAGACAATTGGTATTTTTTTAATTCTGTATCCATGGCTTATTAATAATAGATTAACAGAAAAAGAAGTCAAGGTCAAGAATACTAGATTTTAAATTCTATCACATCGCCGTCTAAGATAATATATTCTTTGCCTTCTATGCGCAGCCAGCCTTTTTCTCGTGCCGTATGCCAAGATCCAGCTTCAATTAATTTTTGCCAATTTATCGCTTCGCAGCGGATAAACTTATGTTCAAAATCCGCATGAATAACGGCTCCTGCCTGCGGAGCTTTAAATCCTTTTTTTAAAGCCCAAGCCCGGTTTTCTTTATTGCCGGCAATAGTATAAAAAGTAATTAAATCCAAAGCGCTATAGCAAAGCCTGATTAAATTATTTAATTGCGAAGGGGACAGCTGCAGTTCTTTTTGCTCCTGGTCTGTCAAATCAGACATTTCCTCTTCAATTTTTAAATCTAAAATCAGATGCGGCAATTTTTCTAATTCCGGATCTAAATCAGCTTTTTCTTTAATATTAAAAATATAAATAACAGGCTTTAAGGTTAGTAAATTTAATTCTTTGATTAGATGTTTTTGTTCTAAAGTTAGTTGGTTTTCTAAAGACTGGCCTTGATTTAATATATTTTTTATTTTTTCCAGCAACGCAATTTCTTTTATCGCTTCTTTTTTTGCTTTTTCCAGTCTTTTAGATACAGTTTCCAAGTCTTTCATCATCAGTTCAGTATTTATTATCGCTATGTCTCTTTTAGGATCAGGACTGCCTTCTACATGGCTGATATTTATATCATCAAATGCTCTGACAATCTGGCAGATAATTTTGACTTCTCTGATATGCGATAAAAACTGGTTGCCCAAACCTTCGCCTTTATGCGCTTCTTTGACCAAGCCTGCGATGTCCACAAATTCAATTATTGCTGGCGTAATTTTCTGCGGTTTGACCACATTAGCTACTTGGCGCAATCTTTCATCAGGCACTTGCACAATACCCACATTTGGATCAATAGTGCAAAAAGGATAATTAGAAATATCCACCTTTTGCTTGGTAAGGGCTTTAAAAAGCGTAGATTTGCCAACATTGGGCAAACCGACAATGCCTACAGAAAAACTCATATTATTTAGTTCCTCTTAAAAAATCTTCCCAGCTCATTTTTCTTTTGCCTTCTGGCTGGACAATTTCTGGCAGTAAATAATTTTCACTGGTAGCAAAAGCCCGATGATCAGACGAATTGGCAACTTCGGCTTTCAAAATTTTAAGCCGTTTGTCATTCAGCATTATCCATGTTCCAGGCCAAGGATAAAAAGCCCGGATTTGTCTTTCTAATTCCTGGGCTTTTTTGCTAAAATCCAATTCGCCATCGTCTCTGGTTAAGATTTTAGTATAAGTGGCTTTTTTATCATTTTGCGCTTTAGGATTAATCTTATCTGCTAAAATATCAGGCAAAGTTTCTATTAGTAAATCAGCAGATAACTCAGCTAATTTATTATGCAAAGTCTGGCCAGTTTCATCTTCTAAAATAGCAGTCTTTTTTTGGGATATTATCGGACCATGGTCAATTTGTTCATCCATCAGCATCAGAGTTGTGCCAGTTTCCAAATCACCGTTTAAAATAGCTGTTTGAATAGGCGAGGGGCCGCGGTATTTGGGCAAAAGCGAAGGATGGATATTTATGCAGCCAAATTTTGGCAAATCTAGAATACTTTTTGGCAAAATTTGGCCATAAGCTACAACTATTATCAAATCCGGCTGCAAATTACTAATTTCTAATTTAAAATTTCTAATTTTTTCTAGCTGTAAAACCGGCACCTGCCATTTATCAGCTGCTTGCTTAATAGGCGAGCTTGTTAAAATCTGTTTTCTGCCAATCTTTTTATCAACGGATGTCACCACTGCCAAAATCTGATAGTTTTTTGCTATCAATTTTTCCAAACTTGGTATTCCAAATTCTGCAGTTCCTATAAAAATAATTTTCATTTTTTTGCCTTGTCTGTAATTAAAATGCCTTCTAAGTGGTCTATTTCGTGCTGAAGGACTTTGGATAGAAGGCCAATCGCTTTGATTTTAATTATTTGGCTGTCAGTAGTTTGCGCCTCTACTGTTACTTTATAAGGCCTTTTGATTTTTAAAAACTTGTTAGGCAGGCTTAAGCAGCCTTCTTCATCAATGGTTTTTTTCCAGGATTTTTTAATCACTTTAGGATTTATCAAAGCCATTTTAAAAGCGTCTTTTTGTTTTTTATCAGTGCTATAAACTGACAAATCAACGCAGATAATTCTTAAATTTTTTCCCACTTGCGGGCCTGCCAGACCAATGCCATTGTTAGCAGCCAAAGTTTCAGCCATATCTAAACACAGCTGTTTAATATCAGCTGTAATTTCCTTGACTGGTTCAGCTTTCTGCCGAAGGACAGAATTTTTTTCTCCTGTTTGGATTTGTAGAATCATATATTTATTTTATTATCCGCCATTCAATGTCCGAGTCTTTGCCCACATATTCTTTCCACTGGCCGTCGTCTGTGACCACATACCATTTTTGGCGCGCTTCTGACCAGATCATCTGCTGGCCGTCAAAAAATGGCTTTTTGACAATTTCTTTGGGTTTTAATCTGTCCAGCTCCAGCCATTTTTTAAAGACTGTTTCTATAGCATAGTCCAAGTTTCTTGATTTTGCCCAGCTGGCAACTTTAGTAATAGCTTTTTTAGCTTCCTTAACAGAGCCAGCCAACACTATCAGTTGTTTGGCAGGACGGGTAAATCTGGAATAAATTATTTTTTTCTTTTTAGCGTCTTTTTTTAATTGCTCCAAGCTTAAACCCTTGGTTTTGAAATAATGATTAACCACTTTTTGAATATCAGTTTCTGTTTGTTTTGGTATTTTCTTTTTATCCATATTCTACTTTGTATTATATTACGGCCTATGCTATATTACAATTATGAAATCTTTCCGCCTTTTTATCGCCATAAACCTGCCTGATTATATTAAGAAAAAGCTGCTTAAAATGCAACAGGATTGGACAGATTTGCCAGTGCGCTGGACTAAAGAAAATAGTTTGCATATTACTTTGGTTTTTATCGGTTATGCCTCGCAGGAACAGATGCTTGAGATTTGCAGGATAACAAAAGAAGCAGGAAAAAAACATCAGAGCTTTGAAATAAAATTAAATAAAATTTTATACGGACCGCCTGCCCGCCACGCAAGCCAGTTTGCTGGCGTTGCGGGCGGGCCTGTCCACACCCCGCGTATGATTTGGGTAGAGGGTGAAAAAAGTTTAGCTTTGGCTAAATTAAAAGATGATTTAGAAAATAGTTTGCTGCAGTCTAATAGCAGCGTTTTTAAAAGAGAAGTCAGGGCTTTTTCACCGCATATAACATTAGCCCGCATCAGGCAATGGGATTGGCAGAAGTTGGAAGAACAGCCCAAAATAGAGCAGGATATTGATTTGGTATTTCCAGTCCAGTCTATTGAAGTAATGGAAAGCCGGCTTTTGCGTTCAGGCGCTGAATATATTGCGCTGGAATCAGTTGCTTTGGGCGAATAAAGAAAAAATCCCCAGTCAGTCTTTTGACCAACTGGGGACAGGTTATTCAATGATAATTTTCTTGTCAGGTGTAGGGGGTTGAATTATTTTTAACACTTGACCGGGAGCAACTTTCTTTTTTAGTTCTAACAATTGATCCTCATTTACTTTTATTTTACTAAGTCTGATTTTGTTTATACCTTGGCCTTCTTTGGTAATTGCAGTAATAGCGAAAGTATCTTCTTTATCGTCTATTAGACCAAGATAGACTATATAATAACTGCCATCGGCTAAGGTAATTTCATTGGCAATTATTGACTCTACTTTTGGTGTCCCTTTTGGAAAAGCAAATGGCGCAATAAAGCAAACATTTGCCATCAATAGACCGCAGCCAATAAGACCAAATATCAGACAAGCTTTATAATATTCTTTTTGACATGTATAAGAACCTGCAATCACAAGAAAAACAGCAGCAAATATTGAAAATAAAGTTGAAAAAAACTGAAATTCTGTCATTTTTTATTCCTCCTTTTAAATGGGTTTATTTTTTAAGAACAAATCTTATTTATATATTATCATAAATAATCACATATGTCAAGGGTAAATATTTTGGGAGTGGAGATTGATGATTTAACAGAGGATGAAGTTTTACAGAAAATCGGGGGATTTTTAGATAATAAAAAACAGGGATATCTGGCAACAGTAAATCCGGAGTTTTTGGTTTTAGCTCAAAAAGATAATGAATTTAAAGAGATTCTAAATAGAGCGGATCTGGCAGTGGCTGACGGTATAGGACTTATCTACGCTTCACGGTTTTTAGGTTGTCCTTTGAAACAAAGGATTACTGGCGTGGATTTGATAGAGAAAATTTGTCAAAAGGCCAGCCAGAAAAACTGGCAGGTTTTATTATTTGGCGCTCAAGAAGGCGTAGCAGAAAAAGCAGCGCAGAATTTAAAAAAGAAATATTTAAATTTAGATATCATGGGATTCTTCACCCCGACTGTTGTCGGGGTTCAGAATGACAGTATTAGAAAGCCAGTGATTTTATTTGTTGCTTTGGGCGCGCCCAAGCAGGAAAAATGGATTGCTGCTAATTTAGACAAAATGCCTGATGTTAATTTGGCTATTGGCGTGGGCGGAGCTTTTGATTTTATAGCAGGCAAAGTAAAAAGAGCGCCTCTGTCCTGGCAAGACAAGGGTTTTGAATGGCTGTGGCGCTTGACTTGCCAGCCATGGCGGCTAAAGCGGATATTTAAGGCAATAGTGGTTTTTCCATGGCTGGTGATCAAAGATAAGTTATCCACAGATAAGCATTTTACTATTATTTAAAATAAGATATAATAACATCTAAAGAACAAATAAATAACAAAGCTCAAATAGAGGCCTTTGGCTTCTAATAGAGTAAAAAATATGTGGTATATAATTATTGCGGCTGCGGTGATTGTATTAGTGATTATTTTGGCTGTTGTTCTGGGCAAAAAGAAAAAAGGTTCAGATCAGGCTGATGCAGGTTCTTCTGACGCGTCTTCCAGTATTACTTCCGAAACCCCCAGCGACAGTTCTTCTGACCAAGAACCGCCCCAACAAGGATAATCATCGTAAAAAAAGAAAGATGCAGTCTTTGGCTTTATCAAAGGCTGTATTTTTTTTAAAATTGTGATATACTATGTTTTAATATAAGACAAAAAGATGAAGAAAATAATAAAATCAGCTATTTTCTGGACTATTGTTTTAATTTTCGGATTAATACTTTTAAATAGCCAAGGGCTTTTGAAAAAACCAAAAAATTATTTATATAGTTTGGTCAGCCCAAGCCAGAAATCGAGCTCTCAAATTGCTTATAAAATCAGCAATTTTTTTTATTTAATTAAAAATATTAAGAATTTAAATGATCAAAATTCTGATTTAAAAGAAAAAAATCTTTTATTAGAAGGCCGAATAGCGCAGCTGAAAGAAATAGAAAAAGAAAATGAATTTTTGCGAAAGCAGACAGGACTGTCTTTTCCTGCGGCCAAAAAGCTGATACTGGCAAATATCATCGGCAAACAGCCGACAAATTTAGGCGAATATGTTTTTATTAATAAAGGCCAAAAAGACGGCGTTGAAGCAGAGGCAGCAGTAATACTTCCAGGCGATATCTTAGTCGGCCGGGTAAAAGAAGTTTGGTTTTCTATGGCTAAAATATTGCTAATTACTGATTCGAATAGCTTGGTCAGCGCAATAGTTCAGCAGACAAGAATTCAGGGAGTGGTTAAGGGCCAATCTTTGCCGCAAGAGCTGACATTGGACTTAGTGCTGCCTTCAGAATCTTTGGAAAAAGATCAGGCAGTTGTTTCTTCGGCCTTAAACGATGTTTTTCCGCAAGGCCTTTTGATCGGCCAGGTTGAACAGGTGATATCTTCCGATCCTCAGATTTTTCAAAAAGCTAAAATTAAGCCAGCCGCGGATTTTAATAAATTAGAAAAATTATTCGTGATAATCAAATAAAAATGAAATATTATATTATTTTAGCGATATTATTATTCGCGTCAATTTTCCAGATAAGCTTTTTGTCGTTTTTTACTTTTTATCAGGCAAGTCTTGATTTGATCTTGGTTATTATTTTGCTGATTGCTGTTTTGGATAATTTTAAAAAATATTGGCTGCTAATAATTATCAGCGGCTTGTTTCTGGACTGTTTTTCCGCCCTGCCATTCGGAGCGATAAGCCTAAGCCTGCTTGCCAGCGTTTATTTGCTTGAGCGTTTGAAAAAAGACTTTTTCGGCTATATTAACTTTGGTCTAATTCTAATTTTAATTGCTATTGGCACTGTGTCTTATAATCTTTTAGTGATGCTATTATCAAGGATTTTAAAATTTGATTTTCAGATAAATTGGCTTTATAATCTAATTTATTTAATGCCTCAGGAAATTATTTATAATATTATATTAGCAAGTTTTATTTATTATGCCCTTAAAAAAATATCGGCTAAAAAATAATTTGTCCCAAAGCATTGAAGCAGAAGAAATTTTCTTGGATGCTGAAGCAGTCCGTTCTATTGAAGACAAAGGGAAAATGGAAAAGCCTATCAAAGAGCGCGCCTTTAAATTATTTTATATTGTTATTGTTTTGGGCTTAATCGGATTATTTTTCAGAGCTGGTTATCTGGAAATAATCAAAGGCCGGCATTATAGCGGTTTGGCTGAAGGCAATAAGCTGAAAAGTATTGTTACAGCGGCGCCGCGCGGCATTATTTACGACCGGAATATGCGGCGCTTGGTCTACAATGAGCCCAGTTTTGATTTGATTGTCAACTTGGCTGATTTTTTTGCAAACAAACAAGAGACTCAAGACCAGACTTTGCAGAAAATATCAGAAATTATCAGTATTTCAAAAGACCAGTTGTGGCAAAGAATTGATCAAGTAAAAAGCCAGATGGGATTTTTAATACTGGAAGAAAGCATCGAATATTCAAAAGCCCTGATTATTGAAACTTTGGTTGAGAATTGGTCAGGTTTTAGATTAGAAAAAAACGCCAAACGCGATTATGTTTTTTCTCAGCAATTCGCCCATATTATCGGTTATACTGGCCGTATGTCATCGCAAGATTTAAAGGAGCATTCTGATTATTTGTTTAGTGATTTTATCGGCAAAGACGGACTAGAGCTTAAATATGACAAGATACTAAGGGGCCAGACAGGCAAAGAACAGGTAGAGGTAGATTCTTTGGGAAAAATAAAAAGGGTGCTGGAAATAAAAGATTCATTGCCTGGCCAAGGATTGGTTTTAAATATTGACGCTGGCCTGCAAGAGCAGCTTTTTAAAAGCATGTCAGAACAGCTCAAACAGCTGCGATTGACAAAAGCCGCGGCAGCGGCAGTTGATCCTAGAAACGGCGCAGTGCTGGCAGCAGTCAGTTTGCCCAGCTTTGATTCGAATTTATTTTGCCAGCAGATTTCAACAGAACAGTATCAGGCGCTTTGCCAGGATTCTTCCCAGCCTTTGTTTAACCGGGTCATTGCCGGCCAGTATCCGCCGGGTTCAATTATCAAGCCCTTGATAGCTTCAGCAGCTCTGCAGGAAAAAGTCATCAGTTCTTCAAAGCAGATTAATTGCCAGGGATCATTAAATGTGGTTAGCGAATATAATTCGGAAGTGGTTTATCAATTTATGGATTGGAATACTCATGGATTTACTGATATAATAAAAGCAATAGCAGAGTCTTGCGATGTTTATTTTTATACAGTGGGCGGAGGATTTGGTTCTATTGACGGCTTGGGCATTGACCGGATAAAAAAATACCTTCAATTGTTCGGCTTGGGCCAGGCAACTGGCATAGATTTAGTTAATGAAGAAAAAGGATTAGTTCCAGACAAGGCATGGAAAAAACAGGATAAAAATGAAGCTTGGTATATCGGCGATACTTATCATGCGTCTATCGGACAGGGCGATCTTTTAGTCACGCCTATTCAGATGGCAATGGCTATATCAGCCATAGCTAATAACGGCATTTTATATCAGCCGCAAATAGTTGATAAAATCGTAGATGCTGAAAAAAATCAGATCGAGGATATCCAGCCCCAGATTATCCAGAAGGATTTTATTGATAAAGAGAATTTGTCCGTTGTGCAAAAAGGCATGCGCCAAGCAGTGACAAACGGATCAGCCTGGGCTTTGACGGATTTTTTAATACCAACAGCAGGCAAAACTGGCACAGCCCAGTTTGGATCAGAAAACAAGACTCACGCCTGGTATGTCGGTTACGCGCCATATCAGAACCCGGAAATTGTTATCGTGGTGTTAATTGAAGAAGGCGGCGAGGGCAGCAGGACAGCCGCGCCAGTGGTAAAAGACGCGTTTAATTGGTGGTTTAATGAAAATAAAATAATTAACAAGTAGCGAATTTATTTTTTTTATTAAAGACAGTAAATTCGTTAAAATTATATGAAGTTTTTAACTCCAGAAGGATTAGAAAAAATAAAAAAAGAATTGCAGGAACGCAAAACTGCCAAACGGCAGGAAATAGCCCGCCGTTTAGAAGAGGCCAAATCCTTGGGCGATTTGGCGGAAAACGCAGAATACGCTTCTGCTAAGGAAGAACAATCATTTAACGAAGGCAAAATTTTAGAACTGGAACAAATGATAAAAGAATCAGTAGTCTTAGATCCCGCCCAGCAGAGAAAAATTAATAATAATAACACTATTCAAATCGGCTCTATTATAGAAGCCTGCCAGATAAACAGCAAAGGCATACAAGACCAGATAAAAACATTTATTATCGTCAGTTCCCAGGAAGCCCAGCCTGATATTGGAAAAATTTCTAATGAGTCGCCCTTAGGCATGGCTTTATTAGGCCATCAAAAAGATGATATAATTGAAGTAGAAACGCCTAGCGGCAAAGCCAGATATAAAATCATTAAGATAAGATAAAATGTCAAATTTAGATCAAATCAAAACAGCCAGATTAAAAAAATTAGAAACCATAAAAAAAGCCGGCCTTAACGCTTATCCAGCCAAAGCAAAGCGGACTTGTTTTTGCCAGCAGGCTTTTGATAATTTTGATAAGTTAATAAAAGAAAACGCAGATATTTTTTTAAACGGCCGTCTGATGTCTGTCAGAGAACATGGCGGTTCTACTTTTTGCCATATAGAAGACGCCACAGGCCGATTGCAGATTTATTTTAAAAAAGACATTTTGGGCGATAAAAAATACCGGTTTTTTCTGGAAAATTTTGACATCGGAGATTTTATTGAAGTCAAGGGGATATTATTTGCCACTAAAAAAGGAGAAAAAACATTAAAAGCCGAAGATTTTAAAATTTTGGCAAAAAGTGTTTTGCCTTTGCCTGAAAAATGGCATGGTTTAAAGGATGTGGAAGAAAGATTTAGAAAAAGATATCTGGATTTAATTATGAATAAGCAAGTGCGCGATAATTTTGCCAAACGCAGCCAAATTATAAAATTAATCCGCCAGTTTTTGGAAAATTTAGGCTTTATGGAAGTGGAAACGCCTATGCTGCAGACGCTTTACGGCGGAGCCATGGCCAAGCCTTTTAAAACTCATTTAAATGCCTTAGATCTAGATTTGTATTTACGGATCGCGCCAGAACTTTACTTAAAAAGATTATTAGTAGGCGGTTTTGAAAAAGTTTATGAAATCGGCCGTTGTTTCAGAAATGAAGGTTTAGACAGCCATCATAATCCGGAATTTACCATGCTGGAGTTTTATTGGTCTTACGCGGATTATCAAGATTTGATGAATCTGACTGAAGAAATGTTTGAATTTATTGTGTCTCGTTGTCATCCTGAGTCCCGACGGATAGTCGGGACGAAGGATCCCGTGGCTAAAGAACGGGATTCTTCGCCTTCGGCTCAGAATGACATAGCGATTTTTTATCAAGGCAATGAAATCAGTTTTAACAGGCCTTTTAAAAGAATAGAATTTTCAGAATTAGGCAAGACTGACCAGCAAATAAAAGAAAAGATCAAAGAAATTATTCAGCCCACTTTTATTATTAATCATCCTATTGAACTTTCGCCGCTTGCCAAACAATTAGAAAGTGACACAAAGAAAGCTGCCAGATTTCAATTAGTGGCAGGCGGTCTTGAGCTGATAAATGCTTTTTCTGAATTAAATGACCCGCAAGAACAGCAAAACAGGTTTAGACAGCAGGAAAAAGAGCGCCAAGCCGGCGATAAAGAAACCCAGCCCTATGACAAAGATTTTTTAGAGGCTTTGGAATATGGCATGCCGCCAGCCGCTGGTTTTGGCATGGGCATAGACAGATTAGCCGCGCTTTTGACAGATTCCCACAGTTTGCGGGAAATAATCTTATTTCCTACTATGAAGCCTAAATAAAATTTTTATGCTAGATATAAAATATATCCGTCAAAATCCAGATAAAGTAAAACTTGCCTGTCAGAATAGAGGGGTTAAAGTTGAAATTGACCAGCTTTTAAAAATTGACAGCCAAAGAAGAAAAGTAATTCAAGAAATAGAGGAAAAAAAAGCTTTAATAAATAAAATCAGCCAAGAAAAGCCGGACGAGCCAGCTTTAAAAGATGCAAAGGATCTAAAAGAAAAAATAAAAGAACAGGAAAAAGAATTAGCTGATATTGAGCAAAGATTTGACAGGCAAATGACGCAGGTGCCTAATATGCCCATGGCGGATGTGCCAGTTGGCAAAGATGAAAAAGACAATAAGGTTATTAGCGAATGGGGTACTAAGCCGCATTTTGATTTTCAGCCCAATGATTATCTGGCAATTGGCGAAAAACTGGATTTGATTGATGTTAAAAGAGCAGCTAAGACATCCGGCAGCCGGTTTGGTTTTATAAAAAAAGAAGCAGCGTTGATGGAGTTTGCCTTGATTGAACTGGCTTTCGGGGTTTTAAAAGGCGAAGGTTTTATTCCGATTGTGCCGCCTGTAATGTTAAAGCCCCAAGCCATGAAAGCGATGGGATATTTAGATAAGCATGCTGATGAAATATATCATTTAGCAGAAGATGATTTGTATTTAATCGGCACTTCAGAACAGTCTATTGGCGCCATGCATATGGACGAGGTTTTTTTACAAGACCAGCTGCCCAAAAGATATGTCGGATTTTCCACTTGTTTTCGGCGCGAAGCTGGTTCTTACGGCAAAGACACCAAAGGCATAATTAGAGTTCATCAATTTGACAAAGTAGAGATGTTTAGTTTTTGCAAGCCCGAGCAGTCTGAAAAAGAGCATCAGTTGCTGCTGTCTTTGGAAGAAAAATTAGTCCAATTGCTGGAAATTCCTTATCGCGTTATAGCGCTTTGCACGGCTGATCTTGGCTATCCTTCAGCCAAGACATATGATATAGAATGCTGGATGCCGGGACAAGACCAATACAGAGAAACTCATTCAACTTCAAATTGCACTGATTTTCAAGCCAGAAGATTGAATATCCGCTATAAAAATAAAGAAGGCAAGACAGAATTTGTCCATACCTTGAATGGTACGGCTTTTGCCATTGGCAGGATGCTGGTGGCTATTTTGGAAAATTATCAGGAAAAAGACGACCGGATAAAAATTCCAAGAATTTTAAATAAATACCTTGACTTATCATCGCTTAAAAATTCAGAAACATACTAAGCCAAAAAAAATCAGCCCCAAAAAAATATTTTTTTTAGGGTTGTTTTTATTATTAATAGCAGAACTGGCATATTTTATTTTATTTTGGCCTGGCTGGCAAATTAAAGAAATAAAAATTAGTTTTGAGCAGGATTCTATGCTTAAGCAAGAAGACATATTGCTTGTTGTCAATCAGGCGCTGTCAAAAAATATTTTTATTTGTTCTGTCTCTGATATTAAAGCCAGCCTGATAAAGGCTTTTCCTCAGATTAAAGAAATCGAAATCAAAAAAACAATCAGGCCAAAGTTTTTCCAGCAGAATAAAGGCAGTTTTTTGGAAATAAAGATTTTAGAGCGGAAATCAGAAGCTATTTGGTGCCAGGTAAATGCTACTTCTACAACGTCTGTTTTGCAGATTGAGCAGTGTTTTTATCTGGATAAACAGGGTGTTGTTTATCAACAAGCGCCGATTATGGAAGGAGGACTAGTGCTGAGTATTTATGACTTTAGGGCTGTTGATATTGAATTGGGCAAACAGATAATTTCTCAGCAAATGACGGATTTTATTTTGGAAATCAAAGAAAAATTGCCGCGAATTTTAAATAGCTTGGAATCCAGCGATGGCTTGGGCATTAGCTATCTGGAAATAAATTCTCTGCAGGAATTGATTGTTCATACCAGCGAAAAATGGCAGATTTATATGACCTTGCAGCAGTCAGCAGACAAGCAACTGGAGATTTTAAAAAGAGCGCTTAATGACCAGATAAAACAAAGCCGCAAGAGCATAAAATATATTGATTTAAGAATTGAAAACAGAGCTTATTATCAGTAATGATTCAAAAAAAATTAGTCAGCGTATTTTAGAAATACTCAGCAAATCATTTATCAGTTTAATCATAATATTATTGCCTGCAAAGGCCTGCTGTATAAGCTCGTTCTGCTTGGGACTAAGATTTTGTTTGTCTTCTTCAAGCAGGCTTAAGGCCCATTTGGTGACAGACAAAGGCGTTCTTAATCTATGGGAAGCCGCGGAAATAAATTCAGACTTGGCTTCTGAAAGTTTTCTTTCTTTTTCATAAACAGAGGCGTTTTCCACAGCAATGGCTGTCTGGCTGGACAGGGTATTTAACAGCTGCAAATCAGTATTGGAAAAAGCATCGCCTGACATTTTAGGGCCAAGGCATAAAAGCCCGATTAATTTATTTTTTAGTATCAGGGGAATAACCAATGCCCATTGGTATTTCTCTAGCTCTGTTTTAATTTTATTAAGTTGGGATAAATTTTGCGCAGAACCGATATGATGTAAAAGCTGCTGTTCTATTTCTTCTGTGATAACAGGTTCTTTGATCTTATTAAGATAAGTGATAAGCGCGGAATATTTTTTTGATGATTTATCAAGCAAAAACAAAGAAACGCTTGTTGCTTTAACGGTCTTTTTAAGCGATTGTTCGACAGTATTTGTCAATTGGTCTAATCTTAGAGTAGTGGCAATAGCTTGGCTGGTTTCAATCAATGACTCTTTTAAATCATATTGTTCTTTAAAAAACACTTTGTCGGTTATTTTGGCGATAAAATTTTTAATCGGCAAAAAGCAAACAGCAATAATAAACGAAACAAGAAAAGTAATAGTTATTTTATTTAAACCGAATATCTGCAGAAAGTATTCGTCCAAGCCGAAAACTAAAACGCTGAAAAAACTAGTCACTAAAATCACCAGCAAAGAAAAAATAAGGCTTTTCCTTAAAACAATCGAGATATCAAAAAGATGATATCTTAAAATAGCATAAGCTGTAATCGGAATATACAGCCAGGTTAGATAAAGGCCGATCGGGTAAATATTCCAATCCCAAGCGGGAAAATATGTTGTAGCGCCTAGAGGAAATCCAATCAGTCCGCCATAAAGAATATATTTTACTTGATGGCGTTTTATGCCAGAAGAATTTTTATAAGCTATAGCAAGCTCATAAATGCCGAAACTGACCAAGATAAAAAAAAGAAGAAAGTGCATGGGAAAAATCGGGCCTGCCTGAGCATAATTAGAAAAATTATATGCTGATTTTAAGCTAACAATAGCCAAATTAGTAAAAACAGTAATAAGAGCAACTATGCTGGCAGAGACATATCCTAAGATAAGAATAATTTTTTCTTGTTTTATTTTATTAATAATGGCTAAAACAAAGTGAAGCCACAAAATTGACGTAAAAATTGCGCCAAAATTGGAATAGCGGTTAAATATCAGACTAGCAAAACACATATTGAGAAAAAGACTGAAGCTCCAGATAAAAACTGCAATATTTAACCAAAAGAACATTATATTTACCAGAGAATTTTTGTTTTTGATCCAGGTAAAAAAACCAAAACTTAAGCTAATTAAGGCAGTAAATAAAAGTGTAATAAGATAAAGCGGCATAATTATTTTATTTGATAGATAAATATTGAATAGCCGATAGTTGCAATAAGCGGCTGGTCATCAAGCCATTTATAATGGTCAGTTGAGCCAGTATAACCCGGTTTTGCTTGTCCGCGGCCTTCTTGCAATAAAGTGGCAGATATTGCCAAAAAGTCTCCTTGTTGCAAATCCAAGGGTTTATGATCCTGCCACCAAGCCCAAGGTTTTAGTTTTCCGTTTAAATAATACTCAGGCGAAGCTCCGCCGAAATAAGCCAGATAAATAGAACTGACATTATTTTTCTCTACCCAATCAGCCAGCCGTTTTAAATCCTGCCCCCAGTCAAGATTAGAATCTGTCACATATTTGTAGCCGTTTTTCGCGCCGCCAACGTATTCATTAAAATATGCCAGATAATAAGGATAGATCAAAACAGCAGCCAAAACATACCAAAGCAATAAAATAATTATTATTAAATACTTAAAATAAGTTTTAGAGAATTTCAGCCAAGCAATTATTTGACCGCTAATAAGCACATAAATAAAAGGAAAAGTAGGCAGAATATGCCTGACTCCGATATTTAAATTGCTTCTGATGCTTACTGTCCAGTAAAGAACCAAAAAACTGATCATGGCAAATTCAGTAAAGTGATTGCTTATCCAAAGGCATATTCTTGAAAACAGCTTTTTTCTAAAAGGCTGTTTTATTTTGTAAAGCGCGTAAAGCAAAGCGATAATCGTCAAAAGATGAAAAGCTAGCGATTCTTTTAGAAAATAGACAGTTGGAAAATAGTTCCACCAGGCTTGGTTTGAAACTTCACCCAGGAAAAAGTTGGTATTGCCTCCAGCTGCTCTTCTAAAGACCATAATAAAACCCAGCATATATTGGGCATAAGGACGCAAAATCGGCTTGTCTGACATCCATGTTATGGAATTCGTCAGGATGCCTATGCCAGGCTTATTGTTTAAATCCTTAAAATGATAACTTGTGTCAGAAAATTGTTTTTCAGCCGGATAATTCAAGACATGATATTGATAAACAGGCCAGATAAGCATTAGGCATATTAGGCCGATAATAAAAAGCAGTAAAAGATTTTTTACTAATATTTTAAAATAATCGCTTTTTGCATTAGCAATGCTATAAATAATAGTCAGAAAAATAAAATAGGGAATTAAAAGCACCAGAGAAAACTTGGTCAGCATAGCCAGTCCATAGACAATGCCTGCTATAATCAAGTTTTTTTTAGCGGGCTGTTTCAGCCATTTGATCAAATAATAAGTGGCAATAAAAAAAGCAGCGGCAGCGCCCACATCTGTTGTCACATAGCGGGTATGAGCTAAAAATGTCGAAGAAAAACAAAAAAGCAGCAGCGCTAAAAGCCCGGCTTTGTTGCCATAAAGCTGGCGCGCCCATTTAAAAATAAAAAAACCCAGGCATAATCCAAGCAAAATCATCGGCAGTCTTGACCAAAGAATAATGCTGTCAGCATTATTTCCTGAATTAAAAAGAAAATCATTGCCAAAATCCCATTGGCCGTTAACCTGTTTCTGCCAGCTGTCAAGATTCGAGGGGAAATTAATCGGCTGATTAGTAATTTTTGAGCCAATTAAAGCTGAAAAACCTGCCAAGTCTTTAAGTAAAGGCGGATGTTCGGGATTTAGCCGCATGTCTTGCTGGCTAATATAGCTATAGCCGGCTGGAATATGGGCTTTTTCATCCATGGTCAGAGAATCATCAAGCTGGCTGAAAAAAGCGATAAAAAACATTATTATCAGCAAAAAAGCTGCAATAATATTAGTGATATTTTTTTTCATATTTTTATTTTGGCAAAAAAGGTCGCGCCCTTATCAGGGGCGGATTTAAACCAGATTTTGCCTTTATGCTGTTTGATAATTAGTTTGGCTATAAACAGGCCTAGCCCTGTGCCGTCAGGGTGGCAGGAAATAGCTTTTGCTGACCGGAAAAATTTATCAAAGATTTGCTCTTGGTCTGATTGAGCAATACCTATACCAGTATCTTGCACAGAAAATAAAATGCTTTGATTATCATCGACTAATTTTAAAGAAACAGTTATTTTGCCTTTTTTAGGAGTATAAATAATAGCGTTTCTGATAATATTTGCAAAAGCGATTTTTATCTGATTATAATCAATGTTGGCCTGGGGCAATGGCTCTGCGGTTTTTTCAAAATTTATGCTAAGTTCTTTTGCCATAATATCAGGCTGGCACTCTAAGATTATGTCATTGATTAAATTTTCAATATTTGAGGGCAGGCAATTAGCAGCTGCTTTTTTTTCTTCAATATGGGCGACACTTAGAAGATCATTAGCCAGTTTTGTCATAGTTTCGTTGCTTATAAGAGCTTTTTCAACCAGTTCGCGCTGTTGAGGGTTGAGACTTTGCTTGTCTTCTTCAAGCAGGCTTAAGGCCCATTTGGTGACAGACAAAGGCGTTCTTAATCTATGGGAAGCCGCGGAAATAAATTCAGACTTGGCTTCTGAAAGTTTTCTTTCTTTTTCATAAACAGAGGCGTTTTCCACAGCAATGGCTGTCTGGCTGGACAGGGTATTTAACAGCTGCAAATCAGTATTGGAAAAAGCATCGCCTGACATTTTAGGTTCTAAGCATAAAAGCCCGATTAATTTATTTTTTAGTATCAGGGGAATAACCAATGCCCAATGGTATTTTTTTAATTCTTTGATAGACAGCGGTTTTTTAGCAGCAGCAAGATTAAGAATCAGAGACGAGTCTTTTTTTATGATTTCTGGCTGAATATTTTTTTTAAGATCAGCGGGCAAAAGATGCTGTATGTAATTGCCAGCGTCGTTTTTGACAAAAAGGCTGACTGATTTTGTTTTAATAGCCGCGTTTAAGCTTTTATTTAAAATATCAAAAAGATCATCTAGCTTGATAATAGTAGTCAGCTCTTTATTTATCTGGCTCAGAGTTTTTTCAAAGTCATATTGTTTTTTAAAAAATATTTTATCAGCTATTTTTGATAAGAAATGATAAGCAGGCTCAAAGCCAAGCGCAATAATAATAGAAGCCGCAAAGGCCCAAAGCCAATTTTTGCTGATAAAAATTACAATTGCGTAAAAAACAGCGATCATCGCAGTCAAAGCCAAATAAACAATAAATTTTCTAATTAGAATATAAGGCATATTTTTAATTATATCACAAACCTGTTTTTTTTACTCTTTATATGATAAAATATTAGATATGCAAACAGAAATATATAAAGATTTATTTTTGGACGCGCTTTGGCAAATCGTGCATTTTCCTTATTGGTGGTACAGCAAAGGACTTAAAAAAGCCGGTTTTTTTTGTTTGAGCCAGATCAAAAAAGGCTGGCAAGCGCTGGCTTTGGCGATTCTTTTTAAGAACTTTTTTAAATCCATGTACGGCGAGCGCGGTTTTTCCGCTTATTTTTTGAGCTTTATGGTCAGGGTCAGCCAGATTATTTGGCGGGTCTTTTTTATGCTTATTTGGACTGCGGCCTGGATTATAGTTTTTATTTTGTGGATATTTCTGCCGCTTTTTATTATTTGGCGTCTTTTTACCGGATAAAATAATTGGTATGCTTTTACAAGAGTACAATTTTATTTTTGATCAGCATTACAGTTTTTTGAGGATCAGCCAGAGAAAACTACGGCGCAAATTAAGCTGGCTTGCCAAATTTTTTCTGGCTGTTTTGGCTGTCTGGGGAATTATTCTGCTGATATTTTTTTTGCTGATTGGCAACGGCTCTTTGCGCTTATTTTATCTTTCTGTTTTGACTGATATGTTTTTATTTTATCTTTGGCAGAAGCAAAAAGAAGACAGGCCTAAAATACAGCTGCCCCAGAAAAATGAAAAAATAGAAATTTATAATTTTTTAGACGAGCAAGTAAAAATTTCTTTTGAGGATGCCTGGCTTTTGGCCCTGCGCAATAACAGACAGCTGATTCAGCCGATTCATCTTTTTATCTCTTTTATAAAAACAAAGGATTTTTTCAAAATATTAAAAAGGCTGGATTGCCAGTCATATCAAGTCAGGCAAAAAGCAGCCAATGTTTTAGCTTTGGCTGATTTTCCAAAACAGCAAACAGACTCAAGCTCTCAGATATCGCCTGATCTGGAAAAAGTTTTTTTTGACGCCTATCTTTTATGCTTAAAGCAAAACAGCCAGCAGATAAGCTGTTTGGATCTGCTTTGGGCTATGGCCCAAAGCAGAAATTCTGTCAGGATAATTTTTGATGAATTCGGCATCAGCTTGGAGGAAATTGAACAAGCTGCTTTGTGGGCAAAACTTGAAAAGCAAATTATAAAATGGGAAAAAATATTTTCCTGGCGAAGGCTGTTAAAACCCAAAGGACAGATTAACCGGGCTATGACCGCGGCAGCCACGCCGCTTTTAAACCAGGTCAGCCAGGATTATACCCAGTCAGCCAGACAGGGGCAATTTGAAATTATTATTAATTGGGAAAAAGAACTGGATCAGATTTTCAGCCTTTGGGCATCAAGCCAGTCAGGTGTTGTGCTAGTAGGCGATTCAGGCGTTGGCAAAACCACAATAATCCAAAAATTGGCTCAAATGATGGTGGAAGAAACAGTGCCGAAGTTTTTGCAGGACAAACGGCTGGTCAAGCTGGATGTTTCTAACCTTATGGGGCTAAGCGACGCCCGGGAAAAAGGCGAGGAGTATTTTAAGAAAATTATTTTTGAAATAAGAAGAGCTGGCAATGTGGTTCTTTTTATAGAAAACATTGAAAATATTGTCGGATTGAAAGCTCAAGCCCAAGGCCTGGATTTTTCGGAAATTGTCTCTTCTGCTTTGGCCGGCAGAGGATTTTATCTTATTTCTACAACTTCTTTAGACGGCTTTGCCGCAAAGATTGAAAAAGGCGTTTTAGGCCGGGATTTGGCTCCGATAAAAATAAAACTGCCGGAAAAAAATATTCTTTTGCAGATTCTGACAGCTAAAATTTATACCTTGGAAAAACAATTAGAAATACTGTATTCAGTCGACGCTTTGAATATGGCTATTGATCTGGCTGACCGTTATTTGTACGGCCAAGCCTTGACTGCCAAAGCAATTGATTTGCTGGAAGAAGCCGGCTCTATTGTCAGGGGCAAAAAAGGCAAAAACGGCCTGGTTGCAGGCGATGATATAACGGCGCTTGTTGCCCAAAAAACAGATGTTCCTTTAACCCAGGTTCAGGCCGTTGAAAAAGGCAAATTGCTTAATCTGGAAGAGATGATTCATCAGACAATGATCAATCAGGAAAAAGCAGTCATAGAAGTGTCAGATGCTTTGCGCCGGGGCCGGGCCCAAATCAAAGAAAGCAAAAGGCCGATCGCTAATTTTTTGTTTGTCGGGCCGACCGGCGTCGGCAAAACAGAATTGGCCAAAACCTTGGCCCGGGTGTATTTCGGCAGCGAAAAGAAAATGATACGTATAGATATGTCCGAATATCAGGAAAAAAGAGATATCAGAAGATTGATCGGCTGCCGCACAGACACCGAAACTTCAAAAGGCTTTTTAACCGAAGCTGTCAAGAGAATGCCCCATTCAATTATTCTTTTAGACGAGCTGGAAAAAGCCCATCCTGATATTTTGAATTTATTTTTGCAGCTGATGGACGACGGGCGTTTGACCGACGCTTTCGGAGAAACAATAAATTTTACCAATGTTATTTTAATAGCCACCACGAACGCTGGCACAAAAATAATTCAGGACGAATTCAGCAAAGGCAATAGCTGGCAGTTGATAAATAATCATCTGCGGGATAAAATTCTGATTGGATTTTTCAGTCCCGAGTTTTTAAACCGTTTTGACAGCATAATTCTTTTTAAGCCCCTGTCTATAGAGAATATGACAGCCATTACTGGCATTTTTATAAAGGAAATCCAGCAAGGCCTTTCAGATAAAGGCATTGAATTTGAAACAGAGCCGGAAGCTATCAAAGAATTAGCTATGGCTGGTTATGATCCGATGTACGGCGCCCGGCCTTTGCGCCGGGTGATTCAGGAAAAAGTCGATGATGCTTTAGCCCGTTTGATCTTGGAAGATAAAATCAGTCGGCGCGACAAAGTTATTTTGAAAAAAGGCGAGCAATTTGAAATTGTCAAAGCGCCCAAGATTTAAAAAATATTGTAAAAATGGTATAATAAGAAAAATGATATGAAATTTGTTGGTTAAAGATAGTTATTATTGCCTGAGTAAGGTCCCGACGCAGTCGGGACCGCATCGAAGGCAAAAGATTTATCTTAAGTTTATCGCAAGACCCTTCGACTCTGCTCGCTACGCTCGCTTCGCTCAGGGAATAAGTTAAATAAATTTTACATCATTTGTAATAAAACTATGGAAATACTTGAAATTCCAAAAATACCTGAAAAAAAATCCGAAGCAGAACAGCCGCAGCCCAAAGAATCGCCGGCTTTGGAAGAAAAAGAGCTTTTTCCCAAAAGCCCTGAAACAGATCTGCCTCAAGCAGGCGCATTGCCTTCAGCTGAAAAACAGCTTGAAGGCTTAAAACTGCTTGACCAGCAAAAGCAGGTCAAGCGCTTATGCGAAATCGCTTTAGAAAAAGGGCTGGATATAGCAGTCAAAGCAGCCAGAGAATTAGACAATCCTTTTGTTTTGAAAGAATTTTACAGCCAAATAAGCCAGCAAGGCAATTTTGAGCAATTAAAATGAATATAACAATAATTCTTGCGTCTATTTTATTGATTATTGCAGCAGCGGTTTTTGTATTGGCTGTTTTTTTTACTGTTAAAATACAGTCAAAAGGCAGGATAACCCGGGCTTTAAGCTTAAGCCTGTTTTTGATTACTTTGCCGAAAAAAGTAAAACAGGAGAACAAAGAAGAGCAGAAAAAAGATAAAGAAGTAATTGCCGTAATGGAACAGCTTTATGCCAGTTTAAGCTATCTTAAATCCAAAAAAGGCGCGTTTAAATACGGACGGCCTTATATGGTTTTTGAAATCGCCACTCCTGAAACAGGCGAGGAAATCGCTTTTTATCTGGCAGTGCCAAAAAGTTATGAAAATGTGATTGAAAAGCAAATTCATGGCTTTTATCCTGAAGCGTCAGTGCAAAAAACCCCGGATTATAATATTTTTAATCCCAATGGCGCAGCTACCGGCTCTTATTTGAAACTGGCCCGAAGCTATGTCTTGCCTATAAAAACTTATCAGAATTTAGAAACAGATCCTTTGAATCAAATAACCAACACTCTAAGCAAGCTGGCTGAAAAAGGCGAAGGCGCGGCTATTCAGATTGTTTTTTGTCCTGCTGTAGCCAAATGGCAGAAAATGGGGCTAAAGATTGCCAGAGAAATGCAAAAAGGAAAAGATTATGATCAGGCCAGAGCTGCGGCTAAAAAAGGCATTGCTGGAAAAACTTTAGACGCCTTTGTCAAAGCCATGGACTCGTCCAAAAAAGAAGGCTCCAGTCCCAAACCCGAAGAGCAAAAGCCAGTCACCGGCGGCCAGGAAGAAATTATCAAGGCCTTGGAAAACAAAGCTTCAAAGCTCGGCTTTGAAACAAATATCAGATTAATGGCTTCTGCTGACAGCCAGCAGCGGGCCCAGGAAATTTTAAATCAAATTGAAAGCTCTTTTGTCCAGTTCAACGCTCCTAATTTGAATAATTTTAAAGCTTGCCGGGTCAAAGGCAAGGCTTTAAAAAAACTTATTTTTCAATACGCTTTTCGCTTATTTTCCCAAAAACAATCCAGTATTTTATGCGCTGAAGAGCTGACCAGTATTTTGCATTTTCCCACTGCTTATACTGAAACGCCCAAGCTTAAATTCTTAAAAGCAGAATTAGCCGGCCCGCCGGCCAATCTGCCTAAAGAAGGATTAATTTTAGGAAAGAATATTTATCGGGGCCAGGAAGCGATTGTCCGCTTGCAAAGAAACGACCGGCGCCGGCATTTATACATTATCGGCCAGACCGGCACCGGCAAATCTAATTTGATGAGAAATTTGATAATCCAGGATATTCAAAACAAAGAAGGTATTTGTCTGATCGACCCGCATGGAGATTTTGTGGAATCCATTTTGGGTTTTATTCCCAAAGACCGGGCCGAAGATGTTATTTTGCTCGATCCTTCGGATTTAGAAAGGCCGCTGGGGCTTAATTTGCTGGAATACAATCCCAAATATCCGGAGCATAAAACTTTTATTATCAATGAATTAATCAGCATTTTTGACAAGCTTTATGATTTGAAAACCACTGGCGGCCCGATGTTCGAGCAATATACCAGAAACGCGCTCCAGCTTCTAATGGATGATCCCTCTGACAGATATACCCTGATGGAAGTGCCAAGAGTGATGGCTGACGCTGAATTTAGGCGCGGCTTGCTTGATAAATGCCAAAATATCGTGACCAAAGATTTCTGGATTAAAGAAGCGGAAAAAGCAGGCGGCGAATCTTCATTGGCCAATATCGTGCCTTATGTTACTTCCAAGTTTAATGTTTTTATTGCTAATGATTATATGCGGCCGATTATCGGCCAGTCTCAAAGCTCTATTAATTTCAGGCAAATAATGGACCAGAAAAAAATTCTGCTGGTAAATTTAAGCAAAGGCCGTCTGGGCGATATTAACAGTTCTTTGCTGGGGCTGATTGTCACCGGCAAATTATTAATGGCAACATTTACGCGCACTGATGTGCCAGAAGAGCAAAGACATGATTTTTTCCTGTATATGGACGAGTTTCAGAATTTTGCCACTGACAGCATTTCCACTATTTTATCTGAAGCCAGAAAATACCGTCTGTGTTTGACCGTGGCTCATCAGTTTATCGGCCAGCTGGAAGAAAAAATCCGCGACGCGGTCTTTGGCAATGTCGGCTCTATGGTTGCGTTTCGGATCGGCGCTGATGACGCGGAATTTTTAGACAAGCAGTTCGCGCCAATTTTCAGCCAAAGCGACTTGTTAAATATTGATAATTATAATGCTTATATCAAGCTGTTAATTGAAGGCAAGACTTCATTGCCTTTTAGCATTTTGGTCGATCCGCCCCAGCAGGAAAATATAGAGATTGCTTATATTATTAAAGAGCTGTCCCGCTTAAAATATGGACGAGACAGAAAAACAGTCGACCAGGAAATTCTGGCCAGATATCGTTTAAGCCAGCCAGTCAACGCTGCGCCATTTATTGATTCAACAGTAAAATAAAATGATAAAAGATTTAATCCAGAAAAATCCTATCATAATGCAGTTTTCCAAGTTTGTGGCAATCGGGCTTTTAAATACCGCTATTGATTTCGGAGTTTTGAATTTATTAATGTGGCTGGCAGATATTTATAAAGGCAAGTGGCTGTTTCTTCTTAACGCGGTATCTTTTACCGCTGCTTTAATAAATAGTTATCTTTGGAATAAATTATGGACTTTCAAAGATAAAAGCACCCGCGATGTGCCTGTGGAATTCAGCCGGTTTTTATTAATCAGCATTATCGGCGCGATTATCAATTCCAGCATCATTTATTTTATCACTACTTATATTACTCCTTATTACGGCTTATCAGAGCAGATCTGGGCCAATCTAGCCAAGGTCCTGGCAACCGGATTTTCCTTAATCTGGAATTTCTTGGGCTATAAGTTTATTGTTTTTAATACAAAGAAGTAATAGAATATCTTATGGAAAATCTTGTTCTCTATCGCAAATACCGGCCCAAATCTTTTTCTGAAGTTGTTAATCAGCAGCACATAGTCAGAACTCTGACCAATGCTTTAGTTTTAAACCGTGTGGCCCATGCTTATCTTTTTACCGGCACGCGCGGCACAGGAAAAACCACCATAGCCCGGCTTTTAGCTAAAGCAGTAAACTGCGAAAGCCTTCAAAAATCAGAACCTTGCAATAAATGTTCTGCTTGTAAGCAGATAAATGAAAACCGCGCTTTGGACTTGATGGAAATTGACGCCGCCTCAAACAGGGGCATAGATGAAATCAGGCAGCTGCGCGAAGGCATCAAATTCAGTCCTAGCCAGTTAAAATACAAAGTATTTATCATAGATGAAGTCCATCAGCTGACCAAAGAAGCATTTAACGCGCTTTTGAAAACTTTGGAAGAGCCGCCAGCTCACGCCATTTTTATTTTAGCTACTACTGAAATTCATAAAGTGCCGGAAACTATAATATCCCGCTGCCAGAGATTTGATTTTCATAAATTAACTTTAGACGCTATTGTCAAACGGCTGTCTTGGATCTGTCAGCAGGAAAAAGTAAAAATCGCCAAAGAAGCTTTGGAATTAATCGCTTTAAATGCAGACGGCGCTGTCAGAGACGGCGAAAGTTTATTAGGCCAGATTATGGCTATGGAAGATAAAGATATTACTTTGGAAGAAGTCCAGACTATTTTAGGCGTCACAGACATTACCGCTATCCAAAAATTAATTGACTTTCTTAGCCAAAAACAGATTAGTCAGGCCATTACCCATATCAATCAGGTTTCTTTTGAGGGCTATGATCTAACCCAATACGCAAAATCTCTGATTAATTATTTGCGCAAGATGATGATTTTAAAAATAGACAACCAGCTTTTTTCTCTGGTTGCCGCTGAATTGACTAAAGAGCAATTGTCTGTTATTGTAAACCAAAGCCAAAAATTCTCCGACACAGACATCACCCGCATAATACGGCTTTTTATCCAGGCAGAAAACGACCTCAAATTCACCACCTTGCCCCAGCTGCCCTTAGAATTGGCAATAATTGAGTGCTGCGAAAAATAATCTTTTGTCATTTCTGTTCCGCTTTTCTTTTGTCATTCCTGACTTGATCAGGAATCCAGAAACAAAAATATTGCCTGAGCTAAATAATATTGCCTGAGCTGAATAATATTGCCTGAGCTTGTCGAAGGCAATTTAAAGATTGATTTATTAGAACTACAGTAGTATTCAGTAATTCAGATCCAAATATGATAAAAGTATATTTAAAATGGTTAAAAGAGATATGTAATATCAGGCCATCTGATATTGATTATAGATTGTATATTCATGAAAATGCTAACGATGAAAAAGCAAAAAATTTCTGGTCAAGATTAATCGGTATATCAAAAGTCAAATTTAAAAAAACTGTTTATAAAAAACACAAAGTTAAAACAAACCGCAAAATACATTACGATTATAATGGATTACTAAGCATAACAGTTAAAAGAAGTACAAATTTTAATAGAAAAATTACAGGATGGATAGATGGTATTTGTAATAATATTTGATCTTTGGGGGGTCGTCTAATGGTAGGACTCATCCCTTTGAAGGATGCTATGAGGGTTCGAATCCTTCCCCCCCAGCCGCGAATTTTATCCAAATCTTTGATTTGGATATAAAAATCAGCGTCTATGATCTATATTGCACTTCAAAAGTAAATTTACGAGTTTCTTATTTATGTCAAAACAAAAAAATAACTACGCTTTTATTGATAGTCAGAATTTAAATCTTTCTATATCGAATATTTAAATTATGATAAGGCTTTAATTATAACAGGCGACGGTGATTTTTATTGCTTAGTTGATTATCTTTTAAAACAAAGCAAACTATTAAATTTGATGGTGCCTAATCGGAAGAATTATTCTTCTTTATTCAGAAAATTAATGCCAAATATCGTTTTTATGAATAATCTAAAAAATAAGCTAGAATTCAAAAAATAAAAAAAAGAGGCATTGCCTCGGGACGAACCCTTTGGATAGCCTCTCATCGTGATTATACTGATATTATATTCCTTTCAAAAAACCTGTCAAGACCTTCGAATTGAGTCATCTATTTTCTAACCCTATACCTTTTGGTTGAGTCATATAAAATGTAACCATAGATAAACTAATCTAAGGTTACAAATATATGACTTCTATGTCCAAAAAA
>Ga0315287_10000366_pt1 | contig 39109 bp, 31 predicted proteins | sample YL17G11_0_MG_FD_205037 | JGI IMG/M metagenome (GOLD analysis project Ga0315287, IMG submission 205037) | Sediment microbial communities from Yellowstone Lake, YNP, Wyoming, USA - YL17G11_0 | ecosystem: Environmental > Aquatic > Freshwater > Lake > Sediment | place: USA: Wyoming | collected...
GGCAGCCGGCGCGGCCGCGAGCAGGGTCTTGGGCTTGCCGGCGCTGGGCGCGGGCGCAGCGGCCTTGGGCTTGGCGGCAGCCGGCGCGGCCGCGAGCAGGGTCTTGGGCTTGCCGGCGCTGGGCGCCGGCGCGGCCGCAACCTTCTTGACAGCGGGCGCAGGGGCGGAAGCCGCTGGGTGGACGAGGGCGGGAGCGTCGGCAACCCCGCGGAGGTGCGGGCGGCCCGCTGTCCTCCGCTGGCGGCGCTGCCGCCGTCGGCGGCCGGCGGCCGCCGACGGGCGCCCACTCCCTCCGGTTGGTGAGGCACACAAAATGCAGACCATCGATGCGGGTCGATGGGTCATCGGCGGCCTGGGCCGGCGGCGCCGTGCGCGCAAGCGCCGAGTTGTCCGCCGTCGGGGAACCCAAATGGGAGGCAACCCGCCCGCCCGCCCGCCCCTCCTGCCATCAATCGATATGGTAAAAGGGTGGCATTCGGAGGGAAGTGGGGGCGCGTCGCTGGCGCGCCGCGGCCGGTGGCAGGCCGACGGCTGGAGCCCGCATGCGGCCCGCCTGCAGCCCGCCCGCCCCGCGCCCCCGCCCGCGCTCACCCGCAGCAAACGCAAGAAGAGCGAGGAACATGAGCGCGCGGGCCATGGTGGCGGAAAGGTGGGGACGCGGGGAGGCGGTGGAGAGTTCTGACGAGGGGCGGGCGATTATTCCATATCTCTCGCAAAACGGCCTTAACCGCGCCCCGGGGAGCATCTTGTGCCCATGACCCTGGCGCCGCCGCCCCGCCCCCACGCGGCGCGCCCGCCCACCATGCGCTCGCGGGGCATGCGGCAGGCGCCGGAGACGACGCGGGAGTGGCGGGGTGGGGGTGGCGGTGCGGCGGCCGCGCCTCAACGCGGCGCGGCCTCGTCCCTGCTTCCTCCGCCCTCGGGCCGCCCGGAGCGAGAGAGAGAGAGAGCGAGAGAGAGCGAGAGAGAGCGAGAGAGAGCGAGAGAGCGAGAGACAGAGAGCGATAGAGCGAGAGCGAGCGAGAGACGGGACGGCCGTTTATTTACAGCGAGCCGCGCGCGCGCACGCGCTCCACCGCGCAGGCTTCCGCGCGGCAAGGGAGGATGCCGCGCGGGCCGTCCCCTCTCCACCGCACCGCCTCTTCACGAGCGCTCGGCGAGCTTGCGCGCCGCGGTCGGCGCCTTGGCCGGCGCGCCCGCCTTGTTGGCCTTCCAGGCGGCGGACTTGGCGGGCGCCTCGGCGAGCGCTTGCGGCGGCGGGACGAGGACCGCGTCGATGACGTGGACGATCCCCGCGCCGGCGGCCACGTCCGCCTTCGTGACCTTGGCCTTCGAGCCAGGGGTCGACGCCGTGACGCCGCCACCGGCCGTGGAGAACGTAACGTTCGAACCGGGCAGCCAAGACTTCACGGAGGCCCCGTCCTTGATCGCAGAGGCGGGGATGGCCCCTTTAATGATGTGCTGCTTCAGGATCCACCCGAGCGACGGCGACGCCAGGAGCTGCTCAGCCGTGAGGTTGTTCGCCTTGAGGTAGGCGGCAAACGCGGCGTTGGTGGGGGCCAGGACGGTGATTTGCTGGGTGTCGTTCGACAGCTTCGTCGCGAGCTTCGGCACCTGCTTCACCGCGGCCAGCAGGGTCGACAGGTCGGGCGTGTCGGCCGCGACGGACGCGACGGAGGCGGCTGAAGGGGAGAGGAGGGAGGACGGGGTCGGGTCGGCGGGTCGGCATGGGCGGGTGCGGCCCGACTTCCGGCCGACGTGGCCGACGTGGCAGCGCGCGCGCGCTTCCGCCGCCGCCGCCCCGCCCGCTGCCCCACCGACCGCGCTAGATCAAGCATTGTTGCTTTGGGTGGACGCTGGCGGGGCGGCGGGGGTGGCGCGGCCGAGGAAAGGCGGCAGTTGCCACGCCGTCAGATTCGGTGCCACGACGCGCCGGCGGCACCCGCCCTGCCGTTGTCGCGCGCCGCCACCAACCGCGCCAAAAAGCCCAATGTGCGACGATGCGGGCACCCAAAAGTGGTTGGGGGTGGAGGGCGGCGCGCAAAGGCGGCGGGCCCGCGCCATCTCCGTCGGCTAGCCGCGATCCCGCGAACCCAACGCACCCGAAGCGGAGCCCGCGAGGGCCACAATGGCGAGGAGAACGGCAGCGGAGCGCATGGTGGGAGTGGTGGGGGTGCGGTAGGGAGGGGGAGGGGCGGTGGGAGGAAGTGTGTGTAGATCCAACGTGGGTTCCGTTGGTGCCGTTTTTTGCGGCCCCGCGGCTCACGCGCAGCACGCAACGACACGTGGCTGAGCGAGGGCCGCCGGGCGCGCCACCCCCCGCGCTCCCGTGTTGTGCGGCGAGGCCTGGCGCTTACACGCGCGCGCGGCCGCCGCGGCGGCGCGCCCGCCCGCGCGGGCCCAGCTTCTTCGCGGGCCCGCCCGGCGCCCTCGACCGCGCCCCCTTGCCTCCTCATCGCGTTAACCGCACCACCCACCCTCCATAGTCAAAGCGATTCCGCCTAGGCCGAGGCCTCCATGAGGCGGCGGCCCGCCGACGCGGCCGCGGCGCGCGCGGCCTTAAGCGCGGCGACGGCCGCCGGCGCGGGCGCCAGGGGCGCGTCGACCGTGTAGACGACGCCGGCGCCGGCCTTGGTGGTGGTGAGCACCTTGGCGGGGGTGCCAACGGACGCGACCGACTTCGAGGCCGCGTTGATGGTCAGGGGCGCAGCGTCGGACAGCCACGACTTGGACACGGGCTTCAAGTCGGCCTAAAGAAAGAGGGTGGGGTGTGTGAGTGGGGCGCAGAGGCCGGGAGGCGGCCGCTCGCCCGCTCTCTGCGCTCGTACCAGCGGTGCGGCGGTCGCCTTGATCACGGTCTGCTTCACCATGGCGCGGGCGTCGTCCACGGAGATCGTCTCCACGTTGACGCCCTTGAGCGCGCTGTTGACCGGCGCGAACACGGTGACGACCAGGTCCGACCCGGTGAGCTTGTCGTTCAGGCCCGCTTTCTTGACGAGCGCGGCGTACGTCGTCAGGTCCTTGTTGGCCGTGATGGCGGCCAGGGGGGAGGCGGGGGCTGGCGGGAGGAGGGATGGGGGGTGGGCGTGCGCATCGGCGGGCGGCGCTGCTCCCTGGCAGGACGCGCCGGCGCCCGCGCGCCCGCCGCCACCCGGCGGCGCCGCGGCGGGCGCGTCCCCCATTCGTGTCGGGTGAGCTCCCTAATGGAGCCCACGAGGCGGCGGCAGCCGCGCGGTGCGGGCGGCCGGGCGGGCGCGGCGCGTCGGCCGCGGGCGGCCAGCCTAGCGCGCCGCCGCCGCGCCCGCCCGCGCCCCGAGTGCCGCGCCCGCTCCCCCTCTCTCCACTGGGGCTCGTCATAGACACCCATCGGCGCAACAAGGGCGTTGTTGGAGGGCCGCGGGCGGCGGTCGCCGGCCGCGGTCGCCGGCATGCGCCGGCCAGCGTCGGGCCGCCGGTCCCTCCACTCTCGCGCGCACCCTGGGCGGCCGCCACGCCGATGAGCAGGAGCAGGGCGATGATGCGCGACATGGAGGCGATGGGGGTGGGGGTGGTGGGGGGTAGTGGGGGGTGGCGGTGAAGGTTGTGCGCGGCGGGTTTGGCCGCCGCGACAGCAGGCTCGCCCTCAAAACGGCATCAAACACCGGCCCAGGCCCGCCAGCGCTCCTCCAGGCCGGCGCGCCTCTCATGGTTGGTCGAGCAAAGGCCGGAGAGCCTCCTGGCGCGGGGGAAAAGTGGGGGCGGGCCGGTCGCCGCCGGGCGAGCGCGCGGCGGCCGCCCCGCGGCGTCGCGTCCGGCCCGCGCGCGCGAGCGAGCGCGGCGGTGGGCCTCGAAGCGAGCGGCGGCGGCGGCGACGCGAGCGTTGGCGCCGGCTTCGGCTAGCGCCGCGCGCGCCGCCGGTCGCCGCCACACTCGTCCGCCCGCCCACCCTTCCCCGCAAGCATGCGGCTGACCGCGCTCCTCCTCCTCGCCCTGGCGTCCGGCGCCGCTCTCGCCGCCGCTGCGGATGGTGAGAGAGAAACAGGGGGGGCGGGCGCGGCCATTGGCGCGCGCAGTGCCGACGAGGCGCGTGGGCGCGAAGGCGGCCCTGTGGCGCCCGAGCCCGCGTGAACCCGGGCCCGCGCGCGGGCAGAGGTTGCGGTCAAGCTATGGCCGGGCAAGCGGGCGCGGTCGAGCGTCTCGGCTGTCCGCTGCGCTCGCCGCGCCGCCGCTGGGCACGTGCGCGCGAGGGCCGGCCGCCGCGCGCGCGTCCCTCAACCCGCCGCCCCTTGCCTTCTCCTCTTCTCTCCATAGCCAAGACCAATCAGCCCCTGGCCGCCGCGCCCGCGGCGCAGGTCGCGAAGAAGCCTGCCGCGCGCCGCCTGACGCAGGACGAACCGGAAGCCGCGACGGAGCCCAAACCCGCGGCGAAAAAGGTACGAGGGAGAGGAGGGATGGGTGGGCGCGTGGATGCGCGCGGGCGGCGGGCGGGCGGCGGGCGGGCAGCAGGCGGCGGCCGACCCCCCTTCCCCCCCTCCCCGACCTCTCCAGCCTCCTCCCGCCGCCCTCGCCCCCGCCCCCGCCAAACCGGCCGGCAGCCTGGCCGAGGCCCCCGCCAAGGCAGAAGAGGGGGGCGAGAGGAGGGAGGGGGGGAAGGAGGGAGACGGGCGCGCGCCGACCCTCCTCCTCCCTTCTCTCAGGCCGCCGCCAAGAAGCCGGCCGCCGCGCCCGCGCCCGCGCTCAAGGAGCCGGCCAAGGTAAAGGAGGCGAGAGGCGAGAGGGGAGTAGGGGAGAGGGCGCTGCGCGCGCGCCGTCCCCTTGTCCACCCTTCCCTTCTCTTCCAGCCTCCTCCCAAGCGCGCCCTGCGCCAGGTGGAGATGATCCAGCCCGGCGCGCTGGCCGAGGCGCCGGCCTCGATGGGCATGCGCCGCTCGCTCGCGCAGGTGGTCGCGCCGCAGGCGTTGGTGGAGGGCAAGGCGCCGTCGCCCGCCGCCGCCTCCTTCAAGGGCAATGCGCCGTTTGGCGTCGAGGAGGCGGGTGAAGCTGGGATGGGGGCGCGGCGTTTGCGCCAGGCGTCGCCCTTTTCTGCGCCCGCGTCGGCCCCCACGCCGTCCTTCGTCGCCGCGTCCCCGTTTGCCGGCCCCTCTTTCTACGCCAAGGCGCCCGCGGCGGCGCAGCCGCTGGCGACGCTGGGCGAGGCGATGTCGCCCTCGGCGCCGATCATCCCCCCTGGCGGCAAGGTCGCCGACTCGGTCGTGGACGCCATCGACGGCAACGCGGACCTCTCGATCCTGGCGGCCCTGATAAAAAAGGCGGGCCTCGGCCCCGCGCTGGGTGCCAACTTTGCGGGAACTGTCATGGCACCGTCGGACGACGCGTTCACTGTGTACGCCCAGAAGCAGGGCAAGACGACCGACGCCCTGCTCGCCCAAAACCCGACCGACATCAAGAAGGCGCGAGGGGGGAAGGTGGGGGAGGGGGGGGCGGGTGGCCGCCCCGCACGCGCGCGCCCCCCCCCCGCCCCCCCCCCCCCCCCCCCCCCCCCCCCGCGGGCGGGGGGGGCGGGGGGGGGGGGGGGGGGGGGGGGGGGCCGCCCCGCACGCGCGCGCCCCGACCCCTCCCTCCTCCCCCTCCCCCCCCTCCCAGCTCGTCGCCTTCCACGTCATGCAAAACAAGGTCATCCCCGAGTACGTCTCCGGCCCCGAAATTCAAGAATCGTTGCTCCCCGGGGCCAAGGTGAAGGTCGCGCGCAACTCCGTCTCGCCGGCCTCGTACGAGACCGCCTCCACCCCCACGGCTCCCGCTTTCTACACCGCGGGGAAGGGCACGATCGTGCCGATCGACGGCGTGCTCGTGCCGTCGGCCCGGGACCTGCAGGCGTCGATTTGAGGGTTTGGTTCGTGTCGTCCCCTCCTGCCCCTTGCCTGAGCTTCCTGCCCTGCCTGCCCTGCCTTGTCTGCATGCCTGCTCTGCGTGCCGCACGCGCGCGCCGGGCGCGGGGTGAGGCGGGCGCGAGCGCGCGCGTGCGCGCGGCGCGGAGAGACAGGGAGCCCGCGCGCCGCTCGCCGCCCACCCCTCCGCCTGCTCGAGAGTGTGCCGCCGTGCAACGATCGAGAGACGCGCGCCGCAAGGAGGGGCCGAGCACGCGCCTTGCGACGGCGACAGCGACAGCGCGCGCGCGCTGAGTGCCGCCCTCACTCCGCGGTCCCGCTTTTGCATGCTCGTCGCCCGCGCCCTGGGCCTGCGCACCATGTGATATAGAGATCGCTCCGCGGGCGCGCGAGCGGAGGAATGGTGGCGCGCCGCATCCGCCGACGCGCGCCCGTTCCCCCCATTTCTCCAGGCCCAAGCGTCCCCACCCCTTTTTCGTGGCGGCCGGCATTAAAAAGGACGCGGTCGGGTGCGGACTGGGGACGGCGAGGAGACGAGGCGCCCGCCGCGCCGACCGCCGCCAAAGGCCGCCGACCCCGCCGCCCCCTCCCAGCGCCACCACCACCTCCTCGCCCGCCAAAAAGTCCAAGCACGGCCCCGCGCCCCGTCTGCTGCACAAGCCATACCCGGAGCCGGCGCCGCGGCCCGATGGCCACTACTGCCCTTCCCGCGACCGCCCGCCCCGCGACCCGTCCGCCTTTGTCGCCCTCTCCTGGAACGTGGCCGGCCTCAACGGTTTGTTGAAGAAGGATCCCGACGCGATTAAAAACCTGGTGGCCGCGGAAGGCGCAGACGCGCTCTGCCTGCAAGAACACAAACTCCAGGCCTCCAATGTCTCCCTCACCGCTCCGCGCCTCGGCCTGCCGGGGTGGCACATCACGTGGGCGACGTCGGGCGAGAAGAAAGGATATTCGGGGGTCGCGATCGCGTCGAGACTGCCCCCGCTCTCGGTCCGCGTCGGCCTCGGCGACGCCGACCACGACGACGAGGTACGGGAGAGTGAGCGAGAGGTGGTGGGGTGGTTCGGGAGTGGTGGAGGGGTGGCGGCGGCCGGTTGCCGGGGCGCGACCGCGCGCCGCGAAACCGACCCCAACGCCGCCACCCCGCCACCCCTCCCCCCCAGGGCCGGCTCGTCGCCGTGGAATACCCCCGCTTCTGGCTCGTCACCGTGTACGTCCCCAACAGCGGGGAAGGGTTGCGGCGGCTGTCCTACCGGACGGAGGAGTGGGACGCCGCGCTCGCGTCGTTCTGCGCCGGCCTCGCCGCCTCCAAACCCGTCATCCTGGCGGGCGACCTCAACGTCGCCCGCGAGCCGGTCGACATCCACAACCCCAAGTCGAACCTGCGGTCGGCGGGGTTCACGGTCGAAGAGCGCGACTCGTTCCGCGCGCGCCTCCTCGGCCCGCCCGCGTCGTTCGCCGACCCCTGGCGCCTCTCCCACCCGGACGCGCGCGGCTACACCTACTGGTCGTACCGCGCGGGGTGCCGCCCCAAAAACCTGGGGTGGCGGCTCGACTATTTTCTCACCTCCCCCGCCCTCCCCGTCCACGAAGCCTTTCACCTGCCGCACGTGGGCGGGTCCGACCACTGCCCGGTGGGGGTGGCGATTGTGGGGGGGGCGGGAGGCGGGGAGGAGGCGGCGGGGGAGAGGGGTTGACGAGGGGTGAGAAACCTGTCGCCCGTCGCACGCCGCGCTCTCTCCTCTCTCACCCCTCGAAGCACCTCCCGTCCATGACCCCCAGCGGGCTCGCCACCGCGGGCGCAAACGGCAGCCGCGCCAGCACGTCGGCGGCGGGGTCGACGCCGGGCGCGACTTCCACCAGCTCGAGCCCCCCCGCGTCCCTCAACCGGAACACCGCCCGCTCCGTCACGTACAGCACGCGGCGCCCGCGCGCAGAGGACGCCGCGAACGTGACCTCGTCGACGGCGGGCACAAACTTGGGGTGCCGGCCCTGTGGCGGAAGGAGTGGGGAGGGAGAGGGTCGGGGTCGAGGCCGGCGCGCGCCGGGGAGCCCCGCCGCCGCCGCGGCCCCACTCTCCCCCCACCTCGCGCTTAATGGTGAGCTTGCCGCCGCGCGCGCACACCGCGAGGCCGCCCGACGTGAAGGAGAAGACGAACACGACCGCCTTGGCGCACGAACTGATGTCGATGAACCCGCCGCACCCCGGCGCCCGCCCGGGGAAGGAGGAGACGTTGACGTCGCCGTTGGGGGCCACCTGGGCGGCGCCCTGGGGTGGGTGGGGTGGGAGGGGGTGGTGTGTGCGGGCGGGCGCTCGAGCGCGCGGGGCGGCGCGCAGGGCGCTCGAGCGCGCGGGGCGGCGCGCAGGGCGCTCGAGCGCGCGGGGCGGCGCGCGGGGCGACGGCCGCGCGCCGGGACGCGGGGCCGCCCGCGCCGGCGACTGCGCTGCTCGTCGCGGCGGGCGGCGCCGCCGCCGGCGCCGCGGTCCGGGTCGGCGGCCGCGGGCGGGGCCGCGCCCGCGCGCCTCGCGCCGCCCTCCCCACGCGCCCCTCCCCACCAAAAACGCGACGTCGATCCCGCCCCCATTGTAAAAGTCGAGCATGGTCGCGGTGGGCACTTGGGCCAGGGGGTGGGACGCCGCGCCAAACGCGGGGCCGCCCGCGGGCGTGCCCCCGATCGACCCCGCTTCCGTCGTGAGCAGGATGGACGCGCCGGGGATGTCGCGGGCGCCGCGCTCGGCCACCATGGCGGCCACGCCCTGGGGGGGGGGCGGGGTTGAAAAGAAAAAAAAAGGAAAAAAAAAAGGTGGTGGTTGGGGGGGGCGGGTGCGGCGCGTCCGCCGCCCGGCCCCGCTCCCCTCGTCCCCTCTCTCTTGCCTCGGGCATGCCGACGCCCACGTTGACCAGGGCGTGCTGGGTGATGGTCAGCATGGCGCGGTGCGCGACGACGCGCCGCAGGCCGGCCAGCGGCGCGCGCGCCGGCGCGCCGCCCGCGGCCGCCGACACCAGCGCCGCGTCCCACCCGCCTCCACCAACCACCTGGCTCTGCCACGGCGAGTCATCCCCCACGACGACGACCGCGTCGACGAGGGCGCCAGGGACGGCCACGTCGCGCGGCGGCAGCGCGCCGCGCGCGACGAGGGAGCCGACTTGCACGATGACGCGCACCCGGCCCCGGCCCGTGTTGTGGGCGGCGATGGCCTGTGGGGGAGGGGGCGGCGCGTCGGTGGATCGGGCGCGCCGCCCCGCCCTCGCCTCGCCGCCTCCCCTCCTCCCCACCTGGTTCAGCGCGTCCCCCAGCAACGCCTCCCGCCCAAACCCGATGTTGCCGTCCGGGTCGGCCACCGAGCCGCGCAGCAACGCGACGTCGACTCGGGGGGGGGGGCGGTAGTGGAGCGCGTCCTCGCCCCCGACCCGCACCCGGGTCACCACCTCCTCCCGCCCCGCCCGCTTGCCGCCGCCGTGCGCCGGGTCGACAAAGGTGCCCAAACCGACGGCGGTGACGGGGCCGGGGCGGCGGGCGGCGATGTCGCGGAGCATGTGGGAGACGACGCCGAGGGGGAGGTTGTGGGCGGCGGTCAACGACCCGCCCTCGATCAACGCTCCGAGCTCGGGGCAGAGCCCGATCCATGCGTACGTGAGGCGGGCGACGAGGCCGGGCGCGGCCAGGGCGCCCGCGCCGCGGCCCTTGCCGTCGCCGACCGCCGCGACCAGGAGCAGGTGGATGCGGCGCGGGGTCCCGCTCGCGTCGAAACGACGACGCAGCGCCAGCGTCAGGGCTTCGGGGTGGCCGCAACCGACGAATCCCGACAGCTAAAGTCGGGGTTGGGGGGTGTGGGCGTCGGGTTGCCCCGCCTCCTCCTTCCCTCCACCGCCTCCTCCACCCACCGTTACGACATCGTCGTCCGCCACGCACGCCGCGGCTTCATCCGGCGTGAGCAGGGCGGGGCCCGTCGCGGCGTCGGCGCGTGCCGCATGGGAGCCGACGCGCGCCCGCTCTGGCGCCAGCTGGGCGGCCAGCAGCGCCAGCCGGCGCGCGGCGGCGCCGTCGCCGGGGAGCGCGGGCATCGAGAGACCCCGAGCCGCGGTGTGCGTGGCGGTGGTTGAGCCGCGAGACCCTCTGCACCCCCTCCCACACCGCGGCCGTGGCTCCGCCAGTGCGTCACAGTGTCGGGTGCGGCGCGCGGCCCAGAATAACGCCCCGCGGCCTCTCTACCCCCCCCCCCCCCCAAAAAAACCCAAACACCATCACCACGCCCCCCCTCACCCGTCCGTGCGCGATGTGCGCGGCGGCAGGTGGTCCAGGTCCCAGTCGGCCGGGCTCGGCGGCGGCGACAGCGGCGCGACCTGGCGCAGCGCCGTGGCGACCCACCCGCCCTCCCCGCCGCGCGCGAGGCTCACGACGCGCGCCTGGGCCTCGATGGCGGCCAAGGCGTGGGGGGCGGGCTCGCTCTGGGCGGCGAGCAGGGCGTCGAGGATGGCGACGGCGTCGGCGCGGGGAACCGGGTTTGCGGCGGCGGCGGCGGCGGCGCGCGCGGCCGCGGCCCCGGCCGCCGCCGCGCGCACCACGTCCAGCGCGTTCGTGGTGGGAGGAAACAGACTCGCTGGCGGCGTCACCACCTTGGAATCGTCGCGCTTGCGCTTGCACGAGCGCGCCGGCGCGCGGGCCGCGCGCGCCGCGCGCGACGCGGCCGGCCGGCCGCCGTCGCCCGGAAAAGTGGATTGCCCCCACGCGCGCAAATCGCCCACAAACTCGGCCCACGTGCCGCCCTCGCGCGCCAGCACAAACGGGTCGCGGCCCGGGTCGGCGGCCGGAAAGTTGCGCGGCGCGCCGCGGCCGCGCGCGCGCCACACTGCGCGGTCGTACGCGACCATGGCCTGCTCCTCCGTGCAGAAGGCGCCGATGTGGAGCTGGGGGGCGGGGGAGGGGTCGAGGGTCGGCCTCGCGCCTGGGTCCCGTGCGCGCGCGCGCCTCCACCCCTCACGCCTCCTCCTCTTCCTCTCACCTGCGTCCCGCGGCGTTTGCCGGGCCCGCGGTCGCCGGAGGGCGTCCACACGTTGGCCACCCAGCGCCCGGTGCGCTTGTAGAGCGCGACGCCGACCGACGCGCGGCCGCCGGGCGGGCCGGGCGAGATGGGGCGGCCGCCGGGGGCGAGCGGGAGGAGGTCGGTGGCGGCGTCAAGGGGGGCGGGGGGCATCGGCGGCGTCCGTGGCGGCAGCGTCAGCGCCGGGTGTGCGCGAGGCGCGTGGGCGCCGGCGGCGTTCGCCCCTCCCCCGCCCTACTCGACCTCCACCGCACACAGGTCCGCGCACCACGCCAGCACGCGCCCGCACTCGGCCGCGACGCGCGGGTGCGGGGGGGAGGGCGCGCCGCGCAGGGCGGCAGCCAGTTGGGCGCCGAGGCCAGCGACTGGCGCGGGCGACCGGGACCGGATCGACTCTTCGACCGCGTCCGCCAGGCGGGATGCGAGGACTGCCAGCAGCGCGTCGGCGGGGGTGGAGGGCGGCGGGAGGCCCAGGGAAGGAGGAGGCGGCGGCCCTTCTTTTTCCCGCCTCAGCCTCGACAACTCGACCGCGATCGCCGCCCCGTCCCGCAGCGCGGCCAGCGGGGGGCCGCCCCCACCGAAGCAGGCGGGCCGGTTGGGGGCGAGGCGGGGGGTGAGGAGCGCGAGCGAGACGGCGGCGCGCGCGAGGGACGGCGCGCCGCCCGGCCGCTCCCGCGCGTCGGCCACCGCCTGCGCCGCCGCCCGGTCCATGGCCTCGCACCCGGCCGCCAGGACGAGGGGCCAGGTGCCGGCGGTCGCCGCGCCGCGCGCGGCGCGCGCGGCGCGCGCGGCGCCGAGCAGCCGCGGCGCGGCGGCGGTCACCCGGCGCATCGCCGCCCGCCGCAGGGAGCCCGCGTGCACCGACCAGTCGAACATGAGGGACGAAAAGAGGCCCAGCTCGACCGGGGCGACGCCCGCGCGGCGCGCGGGCGGCGGCGGCGCCGGGCCGCGCTGCGGCGGCCAGCCGGCTGCCGCGCCCGCGGCTTCCGCAGCCGCCGCGCACCACGCCGGGCACAGCGTGACCGCGACTGCGCCCCCGGCAGCCGTCGCCGCCGCGGCCGGCCCTCCCGGCGTGCGAGGGAGCGCGGCCGCCAGCTCGGCCGCCAGCGCACGGCGCGGCGCGCGCAGGGCAGCGGAGTGCGGCAGAATCGTGGCTTCAACACACGGCGGCTCCATGCGTGGAAACGGGGCGATGCGCACGGTGACGATGAGCGGCGCGGCCTGGCGCGGGGCGCCCAGAGCGGCGGCGGCGGCGGCCGCGAGCGCGGCGCCGACCGCGTCGGCCTCCACGCCACCCTCTTCTCTCCCGCCCCACAGGCACGGGTCCGCCGCCGCATCTGTCAGCACGGGGCACGCGCGGGACGCGGCGACGACGCACTCGGCGGGGAGGAGGGCGAGGAGCGAGACGAGGCAGTCGCGGTCGACGTCGGCGAGGGAGAGCCGGCGGCGCGGCGCGGGCGCGCGGGCTCCCGGCGGCGGAGGCGGCGCGCCGGTGTCGCGGGTCGCCATGCCGGCGGCCGCTGGCGGCGGCGGCGCCGGCGGCGGGGCCGGTGGCGGGGCGAATGCCGCGCGGGAGTGAGCGCGGCGCGCTCGCCGGCGAGAGACCCGCAAGCCGCCCGCCCGCCCGGACCGGCACAGTGACCCCAACAATCACAAGGACAAGCACGCACCACCCCGACGACCGCTGCACCCCCCCCTTGCCCCCACCCCTCAACCCCCCAACCCGATCAACTCCACAATCTCGGGCAGCGTGTCGCCATAATCCAAATGCCCTTTGACGAGCGCCCCCAAATTGACGTTCTCCACGCCCGCCACGGGCACGGGGCACAGGCCGCCCGCGGGGCGGACGAAGCCGGTCGACGCGCGAAACACGACGGCGAGCACCCAGTCGGCGCGCGAGTACCCGTTGACAAACCTGCCGGCGACCGCGGCGCGGGCCATGGCCCACCGCTCGGGGCGCACGGTGACCGGGGCGCCGAGGAGGACGGCGTGCTCGACGACGCCCGACGCCGCGCCGGCGCGGACCAGCTCCAGCAAGCAGTGGAACACCACCCGCGCCCCCATGCCGTACCCGACCAGGGTGACGGGGCGGGCGGCCGAGGGGGCGGACGCCCGGGCGAGGAGGACGTGCGCGAGGAGGCGGCCGGCCTTGACCGCGCGGTCGAGGGCCATGGCCCACGCGGAGTCGATGACCTGGGAGAAGGAGACGAGGGCCAGGGGGCCGGCGGCGGCGGCGGCGACGCCTGGAGAGGGGGGAGGAGGGGTTTGGCGGGCGTCGGCGCCGCGCCGCGCCCTCGCGCCCGCCGCCTCTCCCCCCTCCCCCCCCGACCTGTGTAGAGCCAGTGCTGCAGCGCCAGCTTGACCGCTTCCTGGGCGGCCTGGTTGCGCATCCAGGTGCCGATCGCGCGGTCCAGGGCGAGCAGGGCGGCCGACTCCCACACGAGCGCAAACGGTTCGCCGTCGGCCGGCAGCCGCGCGCGCGCCCACACCGCCCACAAGTCCCGCCGCTCCCGCGCCCAGCCGGCGACGCAGATGGTGGCCGCCAGGCGGGCCTCGTCCGCGCCGCCGTCGGGGGTGGCGGGGGCCGGGAGGAGGGGAGGGGGTGGGGGCGGGCCGCGGTCGCGGCGCGGCGAGGGCGACCGCGACCGGTCGCCGCCGCGGTCCATGCGGGGCGGGGATGGAGGCCTGAACGTCGCGGCCAGGGGGTGGTCGTCGTCCGCGGGCACCGGGAGGTGCGGGGGTGGCGGTGGCGGTGGCGGCGCAGGCCGCGCGTCGGCCTCGACGCGCGCCCTGGCCACCACCTTCACTTCCTCCTCCTCCTGCAGCCGCACAAAGCCAAACTCTTTGACGTCGCCGACCCGGCGCGCCATCCTGTGCCCCGCAAACGCTCCCCCGCCGGCGCCGACACCGCCCGCGACGAGCGCTGTGCCGGCGCTCGTCGTGAGAAAGGCGGACGCGGCGGCCGCGGACGCGGCCGCGCCGGCGCCGCCGACGGCGGCGATGGCGGACGCCACGCCGGCCGCGACGACGGGCGCCGCGAGGCCGCCCGTCACCGCAAACAGGGCGCCGACGCCCAGCGTCGTGCCGGCGACGGCGGCGGCCTTGACCGATCGATCCCACGCCGACGCCGCCGGCGCGGCCGCGGCCGCAGGCGGCGGCGGCGGCGGCGGCGCGAGCGTCGTCGCGAGCAGCCGCTCAAACGCGGCCGCCTTGGACCACGGCACGTGCAGCCAGTGCGCGACGCGGCGCAGAGCGGTGCGGGACCGGGCGTCGTACCAGCGGGAGGCCGGGGGGGGGAGGGGGGGGGGGGTCGCCGCGGCCGGGACGTGGCCCCCGTCCCGGCCCGCCCCTGCCGCCTCCACGTCGACGCACCCCTCCAGCAGCTCCATGATGGCGGCCACCGCTTTGGCGGTCGGCGGCGGGCGCCGGCGGGAGGGCGGTGGGGCGGTGGGGGGTGGGGGCGGCGCGGGAGGGGGGGCGCCAAAGTCGCACGCCAGCAGGTCGCCCGACAACAGGTCCCCCACGGAGTCGACACGCGGCGGCGGCCGCGGCGGGGCCAGCACGAGGCCCGCGCCCCAGCCCGCGCTGAGCGGCGCCGCCGCGGCCGCCGCGACCGCCGACCGCGGCGACCCCGTCGCCTCGGCCAGCGCTTTCAGCGTGCGCATGTCGTCCTCCAGGTCGGAGTCGGTGTCGTCGCCGCCGGCGGGGCCGGGGGTGCAGGGGGTGGAGGGAGCGGCCGCCGCCTCGGCGGCGGCCGCGGCTGCCGCCTCGGCTTCAGCCGCCGCCGCCGCGGCCGCGGCTGCCGCCTCGGCTTCAGCCGCCGCCGCGGCGGCCGCCGCACTCGCCACAACACTCGTTGTCGACCTCACGGTCGGCATCTGCCCCCCGAGCGGCGCGAGGTGGGCGGCCACGGTCTCGAGCAGCGCGCCGCGCTCCGACCGCGCGAGGCCCCCCACTTCCGGCAGCCGCTTCAGGCCGGGCCAGGCGCGGCGCGGGATGGCGAGGCGGGCGTAGGCGCGGTCCAGGAGGCCGCCGGGGAGGACGCAGTCGGCGCCCCAGAAAGAGCGGCGCGCGGCGTCGGCGTCGGGGCCGCCCGCGGGGCCGACTCCCGAGCCGTCGTCCGGGGGTTCTCCCCACGCGGTCTCGGGGTCGCCGTGCTGCCCGTTTTCCACCTGGAGGGGGGGAGGGAGCGTGAGCGAAGAGTTCTCTCGCGCGCGTCCGCCGGCACGCCCCTCGCCGCGCTCATTCCCGCCCTCCCTCCCGCACCTGGGTCACGTGCAGGGCCAGGGTGTAGAGGGCGGCGAGGGAGTAGCGCTCCTCTTCCGTCAAGTCGCGCGCCATGGCCGGCGCGCGGCGGGGCGGCCGCGGCGGCCGCCACGCGCGCGACGCGCGACGGCCGAACGACACGCGCCGCGGCTGGGGTGCGGGCAGCCCGGGCGGGGGCAGAGAGTGGCGCGATAACGGCACCGTCACTCTGCGCGCCGAGATGGTGTCTTTGAAGCTCGTCAAGCGCCTCTCGGCCTCCGTCCTCGGCTGCGGGAAGCGCAAGGTATGCGAGCGATTGTGCGGGGTCGCCGCGGGCGCCGGGGCGGGCGCCGGGGGCGATGGGGCGGCCCGGCGGCCGGCGGGGCGCGCGGGCGGCCGCCGACGCCACCACCCGCCCTCCCCATAGGTCTGGCTCGACCCCAATGAGTCATCCGAGCTGAGCATGGCCAACTCCCGTGAGTGTGGGCGGGGGGATGGGGAGGGGGGTGGCGCGGGCGGCGGGCGCCGCGGGGGCGTGTGCACGCGCCGGGCCAGGGCGCCGCCCGCCCGGCGTGGTGGCGGGCGCGACCGCGCGCCCGATGGGGGGCGTGAGCGGCGCCGGACGCTTCCCCGCGGCCGCCGCGCCGCGCGGCGGCGGCGCACCGCGTCGGGCGGCGCGGGCGCGAGCTGCGCGCCTCGCGCCCGCCCTCCGCCCGCCCCCGTGAGGCGCGCCATCTACGAGGCGGCCGGCCATGGCGGCGCCGGGCGCGCTCGAGCCCGCGGCCGCCTGCGCACCCGCGCGCGCCGCGGCCGCCGCTGCCGATCGCGGCCGCGCGCCGCCCGCTTGCGCAGCCCGCCGCCCGCGGACGGTTGGCCGGTCGCCCGCACCCGCGCGCTGGCGGCAGGAGCGGGCCAGGCGCCCCGATGGGCCGCCCCCGACGCCGCCGCCGACCCCCGCCCCGCCTCCCTCCGCCCCCCAGGCCAAAACGTGCGCAAGCTCGTCAAAGACGGCTTCATCATCCGCAAGCCGGCCGTCGTGCACTCGCGCTCGCGCGCGCGCGCGGCGGCCGCGGCCAAGGCCAAGGGCCGGCACACCGGCTTCGGCAAGCGCCGCGGCACGCGCGAGGCGCGGCTGCCGACCAAACTGCTCTGGATGCGGCGCATGCGCGTGCTGCGCCGTCTGCTGCGCAAGTACCGCGCGGCCAAGAAGGTCAGGGGTGGGGGAGGGGAGGGTGGGGCGCGCGGGGGCGCGGCGCGGGGCGACCGCCGACGCGCGCGCTCCCTCGACCGTTTCTTCCTCTTAGATCGACAACCACCTCTACTCCGAGCTCTACAACCGGGTCAAGGGCAACGTGTTTAAGAACAAGCGGGTCCTCATCGACGCGATCCACAAACAGAAGGCGGAGCAAGCGCGCGACCGCGCCATCGCCGACGCCTTCTCCGCGCGCCGCGCCAAGAACAAGGCGACCCGGGCGCGCAAGGCGGCGCGCCGGGACGAGCGGCTGGCGGGGGCGGGGGTCGACGTGGCCAAAGGCGCGGCGCCCGCGGCGGCGCCCGCGGCGGCGCCCGCGGCGGCGGCCAAGGCCAAGTGAGGAGAGGGGGGGGGTGTGCGCCTTGCGCGCGCGTTCTCTGCCCTGGTGCTGCTTGTGTCAACCGCCCCCTCTGTGGCTGTCGATGGTGGAGGAGGTGGGGGGGCGGGGCGCGCGCGCCCCCAGACGCTCTCTCCCCCTCCCTCCACACGCCGCCACCCTCCATCCCGTCAACGAGAATGCTGTCAGAGAGTGTTAACACGCCCGCCGCCGGCGCGGGCAGCCCCCCCCCGCGTTCCTTCAGTGGTGCGCCGCCACGGCCCCACCTTCCTTGGCCGCCGCCGCCTTGGCCGCGCGCGCCTTGAGCGAGGACAGGCGCCACGAGCCGTACACGAGGCCGACCGAGAACACGGAGACGCGCAAGACCTGCAGGCGGGGGGGAGGGGTGGTGGGCGTCGGGGACGGGCGCTCCAGCCCTCCCCAGGGCCATGGTGCTGGGCTCCCTGCGCGATGCGCGGCGGCCCAGCGCGGCCCGGGCGCAGGGCGAACGCGGGCGGCCGCGATCGGGGCGCCGAGCGGCGCGCCCGCGGCGCGGCGCCGGCAGGCGCCGCCCGCGCCCCGCGTCTCGCTCCCGCGATGTGGCGTGACGTTTCCGATCGCGCAGAGGCGCGAGCGGGCCACGATCAAGCGGCGTGAGCGCTGCGGCCGCGCGCCTCTCCGCCAACGCGCCCTCCCCCCTTTCACACGCCCTCTCACCGACGCCAACGTCGACCCGCCAGAGTAGGGGTGCATGGTGGGGGCCGGGCGGGGGCGGCGGGCGCGGGGCAGAGTGCGGCGCGGCGACGCAACGCCCGGCCCTACACTGCCGGTGCGCGCCCTTCCCGGCCGCGCCCCCCTGCGAGCGCCGGCGCATGCGCGCGACCGTGGCGTTCGCGTGAGGGCGCCTGCAGCGTCCGTGCCCCGGGAGCGGCGTCAGCCGTCGCGCGTCGGGGCCGCATCCGAGCGCGCACGCCGCCTCCCGCCCGCAATGCACGCGCCGCAGCGTTTCGGTGAGAATGGGGGTGCACGGTGGGGGTGCTGGGGGCGCCGCCGGCCGGAGCTCGCCGCGCCACGACGGCGGGGCGGCCAGCGGCTGCCGGCCGTCGCGCGGTCGCGGCCACCCCCTTGGCGGGTTGCTGCGCGCACAATGCGCGTGCGCCGCCGCCCCGCGCCACCCGAGACGCGCCCCCTTTTCCCTCAGCCCACGCGCCGCGCCGCCCGCTGACCCCGCGCCCTTCGACCCTGCGCGTCGCGGCCGCACGTGCCGTGCCCGCACCGATGCCCGTGAGCGTGCGCGGCGCGGGCGGCCCGGCGCCGACCCTGGACGCCGCCGTCGCGGCCCCCGCGCGGCCGCCGTCCTCCCGGCCGCCCAAGCCCAACGAGCGCTTCTTCAAAGATGTGAGTGCAGGGAGAGAGGGGAGGGGTGGAGGGTGCGTGGAGCGACCGCAAGGGTTTCGACCGACCCCCTCTCCCCTCCCCCCCGCCTCTGCCAGGACGCCGTGCGCATCAAGACCTCGGGCCCCTCCCCCGCCGACGTCGCCGCCGTCCGCCTCATCCCGGTGCGGGACCGCGCGATCGGCGGGCGGGGCAAGGCCGACGCGCTCAACGTCAAGGCCGCGCCCTGGCGCTGGGTCCCGCCGACCGTCGCGGGCGCCGCCTTTGTCGGCGCCGAGCCCCGGTGGGCCGCCCTGCCCGAGACGTCGGCCGTGCACTTGCTGCGCCTCATCCGGGAGCGGGACTGGACGAGCGCCGCGTACGCGGGCGACGGCGCGCCGCCGCTCAAGCTCTCGTTCTTCCGCGACACCGGCCAGGGCGCGGCCCCCGCGTGGCCCGGCTACCGGGCGCTGGTGAGCGTGGCGACCGACAGCGACGGCACGTCGTACGGCCCCGAGCATTGGGTCGACCTGCCGCGGCCCGGCCCGCCGACGCACGCGGCCGACCACCTCGCCGGCGGCACGCACGGCGGCCACCACCGTTCCAAGCGGGCCGCCCCCCCTCCCGGCCGCCCCGGCGACGTGGGCCACAACCAGGTGTTTGACGCGCTGTTCAAAGCGTACGAGCAACGGCTCCCCGACGCGGCGCTCGAACAACTGGCGGTCGAAGGTTGGGCCGACCGGACCGCGCACGAGTACGACTGCCCCGCGGACTCCCTGTTGCACGTGTCGCACGTGCTCACGCCGACGCGCGCGGCCCCCCTGCGCGTCCTGGCCGACAGCGCCCCCGTCGCGGTCGCCATCTTCTTCTCCCTCGGCTTCCTCGGCGCCGCCCTCGCCCTGGGCATCTTCCGGCGCCGCACCGGCATGCCGACCGACATCCAGGAGGCGATCGAGTTTGCGCAGTCCAAAGGCAAGGCGCGCAAGGAGGGGACGACCGGCGTCACGTTCGCCATGGTCGCCGGCGCGGACGCGACGCTCGACGAGGTGCGGTTCGTCGTCGATTTCCTCAAGGACCCGACCGCGTACGCGGCCCAGGGCGCGGTGCCGCCCAAAGGCATCCTGCTCGAGGGCGGCCCCGGGACCGGCAAAACGCTGATCGCCAAAGCGGTTGCGGGCGAAGCCGGCGTCCCGTTCTACCAAATGTCGGGCTCCGAATTCGTGGAGGCCATCGTGGGCGTCGGCGCGGCGCGCGTGCGCGACCTGTTCAAGCGCGCGCGCGTGCAGGGGGAGCCGTGCATCATTTTTGTCGACGAGATCGACGCCGTCGGCGTGCGCCGGGCCGAGGGCGGGCGGCGCGCGTCGGAAGAGCGGGAGCAGACGCTGAACCAGCTGCTGTCCGAGCTCGACGGATTCACGCCGGGCTGCGGCGTCGTGTTCTTCGCGGCGACCAACCGGTCCGACCTGCTCGACCCCGCCCTCCTCCGCCCCGGCCGCTTCGACCGGCGCATCGAGGTCGGCCTGCCGGACGCGCGCGGGCGGTTGGCGGTGCTCAAGGTGCACGCCGCGACGCGCGCGATCGCGCCGTCGGTCGACCTCCAGCAACTCGCCCTCGACACGCCCGGCCTCTCCGGCGCCGAGCTGGCCAACGTGCTCAACGAGGCCGCCCTGGCGGCGTGCCGGCGGCAGGCGGCGGCGGTCGAGCAAGGGGACGTCGACACCGCGCTCGACCGCATCCTGTTTGGCCTCAAGCGCCCCCCCCTCCCCGCCCGCCTGCCCACGCGCGCGTCCATGGCGGCGCACGAAGCCGGCATCGGGGTCGTGTCGGAGGCGCTGCGGCGCGAGGCGGCCGCCGCGGGCGCGACGCCCCGCGTCGAGGCGGTCGAGCGCGTCTCCATCGTCCCGCGCGGCGACTCCTGGTCGCGCACCGTGCTCGCCCGGCGCGGCGAGGACGCCTACTTTGCGGTGACGCGGGGGCGGGTGCGGGACCGGCTGGCGGTGCTGGTCGCCGGGCACGCCGCGGAAGCGGAGTTGGGCGGCGCCACCGGGCCGTCGACCTACGCCCAAAAGACGGGCGCGCTGGCCAAGGCCGGCGCCCTGGCGGAGAAGGCGGCGGGCGAGTACGGTTTGGGCGACCCGAAGAAGCCGCCGCCGAGTTACGCGGCCGCCGCGCCGGGCGGCCCCGCGGCCGTCGTCGCGTCGAAGTACCAGGTCGCGGCCGCGTCCCTCGACACCGACGCCTTTGGGGGCGCGCCCCCGCGGGGCGCCGGCTTCCAACCGGGCGACGCCGCGGGCGACGCGGCGCGGCTCGAGGCGTGGGGGTTGGTGCGCGCGGCCTACGCGCGCGCGCGCGCGCTCGTCCGCGCGCACGCCGCCGCCGTGGCCGCCGTCCGGGACGCGCTCCTGGCCGACGGCGACGTGTCGGGCGACGAGCTGCGCGCGATGATGGACGCGCACCCGCCGCGGGCGCCGCGGGGGGGCGGCGCGGCGCGCGCCGCGCGCGCGGCGCGCGCGTTTGGCGGGGGGGCCGACACTTGAGGGCCGGGGGGGTGGGGGGGCGCGCGCGCCGCGGGCGTGCGCGCCGCGGGCGTGCAACGAGCGCCTCCCTCGCCACGGTCGCACGCGCGGGCGCCACGGCTCACAACACCAGCCCCGCCCACCCCTTTTCTCTCGTCCGCCCCCTCACCCGCCCAGCGCCCCCGGCAGCCCCAGGGACGACGCCATCTCCTTCATGCGTGCCTTCATGCCGTCGACCGATTTGGCGTGCGCGTCCTTCATGGCTTCCTCGACGAGGGCAGACAACTTTTCGGGGCCCGCGCTGAACGCGGCGTCGGTGATGTCGACCGACCGCGGCTCCTGCGACCCGGACATGACGACGCGCACGGTCTCGTCCGAAGAATAGCCGTCAAACTCGGCGCTGGGGGGGTGGGGCGGGGGGCGGGGTCGGCCAGCGCGCGCGTTCGCGCGCGCCCCTGCACCCGCGCCGCCGCCCCGCGCCTCACTTGCTGAGCTCGACCTGGACGCGGGCCGCCTCCTCCTGCGCCTTGCGCATGTTCTCCATGAGGCCGCCCATGTTGGCAAAGGGGTTGCCGCCGCCGCCGCCGGCCTGTGGGAGAGAGGAGGAGGGTCGGGGGCGGGCCTGGCCGCCAGCGGCGCGCCGGCGCGCCGCGGCCTGGGCGCCTCCCCCTCCTCCACCCGCCCCTTCCAGCCACTCACCTCCTTGTTGCCGCCAAACAGGGCGCGCGGTGCGGTCGCACGAGGGCGGACGCGGCGCGCGGGGCTGGGGGGTGAGAGGTGTGTCGGCGCGTGCGGCCGCGATTGGCGCTCGGGCGCGCCAGGGAGGCGCCTGGGTGTCGACTCGCGACCGGCGACGGGTGCGGCGGCGCAGTCCACCCCCCCCCCAGCCCCCGGTGGCGCCGCCGTCTAGCCGCCGCCGCGGTCGCCGCTGGCGCCTCACCACCCTTACAAACACACCTGGCGAGCGCGGGGCCGCGGGCGAGGGTCGTGGCGCGCATGGCGAGGGAGGCGTCGGCGAAAGTGCGCGCCGCCGCCTCGTCACTCCCTCTCTGCTTGCCCCCCGCCCTCCCACCCCTCTTCCCACCCACCATGGACCTCCCGCCCGCCGTCGCCGCCATCCTGGCCGTGCCCGTCTACACCGGGGCGTCGGTGCTGGCGCTCACGCTCACGCGGCTCGCGTTCCAGGTGAGAGAGAGGGGGTTGCGGCCTCGCGGCGGCCTCGCGGCGGCCGTGGCCGACCCCGCGGCGGCCGCTTGGGCGGGGAGCGGGCGTCGCATCCGGGCCAACGGTCGCATCCCGCGCGCGCGCGCGCGCGCGGTCGTCCGACGCATCCCTCCCTCCCCCCCTGCAGCTCTTTGCGCGCGTCGCGGCCGCCCAGCCCTCCCTCCCCCTGTACGGCACCCTGGTCCGCCCCCAGCTCAAGGCGCTGCTGGCCGTGGTGGAAGGGAGCCTCGGGCCGGCCGCCAAGTTCGTTCCCTCGTCCACGCACGTCTTCCTCGTCGCCCTCCTCCTGGCGGTGTTGGTGCGGCCGTCCGGCGGTGGCGGTGGCGGCGGCAAGGCGTCGGCGTCGCGCAAGCGCTGAGGGAAAGGGCCGCGCGAGCGCGCCGTTGTCGTTGCCGCCACCCCCTTCAATAACACGCGCCGCCGTTTGTAAATGTCCCGTCCCGGCGGCGGCTCTTACCATCCTCGCTCTCGCTCGCAGATCTCCGGCGCGCGCGGGCGCAGCCCGTGCGCCGCCGCACCCCCTCTCCTTTCTCGCTCTCATTCAGGCTTCGGCCGCCGCCATGGCCCGCACCGCCTCCACGCCCGCCGCCACCGACGCCTTGCCGTCGGGCGACACGGGCGCGGCGCCTAGGTACAGGGAGAACAGCGCCAGCGCAAACGCGGGGTGCCGCACCGCGCCCGCCGGCTTCCCGTCGATCGCCACCGCCAGGCTTCCGTCGCCCGCGTTGCTCATTACGATTTCCGTGCCCTTGGAAAAGCGGGCGCCGTCGAACAGGGCGGCAAAGGAGTCGAAGGTCGAGGCCGCGCCGCGCGCCGTCAGCGCCGGCAGCAGCGACTCTTTCACTCCTTTCACGAAGCGCGGCCCGGTGATCAACCCCGACGTAACGACGATGCGAACGGTCTTGGGCAGGGCGGGGTCGTCGGCCAGGGAGGCGAGGAGCGCGTCGCCGACCGCCGCCGCGCCGCGCGCGCGGGCGGCCAGGGCGGGGGCGTCCACGTACACTCCCAGAGAGTAGACGTCGACGGACTTGACGCCCATGAGGCGCTTGGACCGGGCGCTGGTAGCAGGGGAGAGAGGAAAGAGGTGTCAGGCGGCCGCGGCGCGAGCGCTGTCCCCTCCACCACCGCCCACACCCCTTTTCCGGCCCTTCCTCACCCCACGCCCGTCAGCCTCGGGCACGCCTTTTTGGCGAGGTGACAGAACTCGCCGGGGAAGGGCGTCTTGGTGCGCGGCTCGGTCTGGGGGCGCGCGGGGGCGACCGCCGCGGCCGCCGCGCCGCCCGCGGTCAACGACGCGAATGAGGATGCGGGCGGGCCGGCGCTGAGCCACCAGGGGGGGCGGGCGGGGAGGGCCAGGCCGTCGCGCGTGCCGAAGGCGACCATCGGGGGCGCGCGATTCCGCGGGCGGTGGGCGGCTCGATCGGCGATCGCGCGGGGCCGGCGGCGGGGGTCGGCGGGGCGGAGAGTGGCGACGCACGCCGCGCCGGGCCGACTCCCCACTCCCCCACTCCCACTCCCCCGCCGATGCTAGCCGGCGCCCGGGCCGGCGCCCGCCGGCTCGCCACGGTCGCGGCGCCGCCGTGGCCGCATGAAGGAGCGCCGATAGAGGCCGCGCGGCACCCGCCGCCCGCGTGGTGCACGGACGCGGCGCTTTTTGAAGCGGAAAAGGCCGCCCTCCTGCACGCCGCCTGGCACCCCGTCTGCCCCGCGGACGACGTGTGCCTCCCTGACTCGGCGGCCGCTGCGTGCGTGGCGGGCGCGCCCTTGCTGCTCGCGCGGTCGGCGCGCGACGCGCGCCTGCGCGCCTTCCACAACGTCTGCCGCCACGCGGGCGCGGGTATGAAAGGAAGAAAGGCGGAGGGATGGCGAGGTGTTGTGTCGTCGGCCGTGGATTCGCGTGGCGAGAGTCGCCGGCCGCCGCCGGCGCGCGCGCGTGCAACGCCCCACACCACCCCCCACCCTCTGCGCACACAGTCCTGCACCCCGGCGACAGCGCCGGCGCCCCCGTCCCCGGCGGCCGCCTCGTGTGCGGCCAGCACGGGTGGGCCTACGCCCTGGACGGCCGCCTCGCGGCCGCGCCGCGCATGGGCGGGGCGACCGGGTTTCGCGCGGCCGACTTTGGGCTCGTGCCCGCCGGCGGGGCGGCCGTGTGGGGGCCGATCGCGTTTGGGTGCGTGGCGGGAAGGAGCGACTACGGCGACGCGCCCGTCCCCGCGTCCGTGGCCGCCGCGTTGGCCGCCGCCGGCCTGCCCATGAGTACGGCCGACTACGACCTCGTGGGGAGGCGCCGGTTCATCGTGCGAGCGAATTGGAAGGTGGTTGCCGCGAACTTTTTGGATGGCGGCCACCACGTCCCTTTCGCCCACCCTTCCCTCGCGTCCACCCTCGACATGGACACCTACACCAGCGCCGTCTTCGAGGGCGGGCACTCGCTGCAGAGCGTGGCGCCCCGGCCCGGGCCGTGCGGCGGCCGCGCGGCGAGTGCGGCTCCTTCTCTTTCCTTGTACGCCTTCCTCTTCCCATGCCTCATGCTCAACGCGTACGGCCCCTGGCTGGACGCCAACCTGGTGCGGCCGCTGGGGGTGGGCGAGACGGCGGTGGACTACGTGTGGTGGGTCAAGAAAAGCGCCCGCCCCGCCCCCGCCGCGGTGGCCGCTGCCCTGGCCGACTCGGTTGCGGTGCAGGAGGAGGATACTCTGCTGTGTGCCAGCGTGCAGGCGGGGTTGGGGAGCCCTGGAGCCGTCCCCGGCGTGTACGCGCCGCGCGTTGAGACCCCGCTGCACGCCTTTCACGCCGCCGTCGCGGCCGCCTACCGGCGCGGCGGGTTGTTAGGGGGGTGATTCAAGGCATGGTGGTGTGAGACGCACTCGAACCGCACTCTCTCTCCCGCCTCTCACCCGTCCTCCCACTCGCCCTCCTCCGACCCCGCCAGCGCTTGCGCCGCGGCCACCTCGTCGCCGCCGCCGCCGTACATGTTGACCAGTTCGTTCAGGCGGCCGTTCCGGGGGGAGAAGCCGCGGCCCGAGGAGCCCGCTTCGGCGCTCGCGCCGCTCGCCGTGCCGCCGCCCGCGTCGCCCTCGTCCCACCCGCCGCCGCCGTAATGATGCCACGCGTTGCGCACGCCGCGCACGCGCGGCGGCGAGGCCTGGCCGTCCGAGCCGCGCAGGCCGGTCGCGCAGTCGCCGTCGCCCGAGCACGCGACGCCCACACGGCCGCGCTCGCGCGAGCGCGACGACGACGGGGGCCGGTGCCAGTGCGACAGGGAGCGCGAGCGCGAGCGCGAGCGCGACTCGCGGCGGTGGCCGATCTTCGCCGCGCGGCGGTGCTCGGCCGCCGCAGTGCGCAGCTCGCGCTCGTCCGCCGCCTGCCCGCCCTCGAACGGCCCGTGCCAGGCCGGCTGCTGCCAGGGCGACTGCTGCCAGACGACGGGCGACGGCGGGCGCAGGACGAGCGGCGGCGCTGGCTCCTCAGGCGCGGTCGCGCGCCACGCCTCTGCGGCCGCGGCGCGCGTGCTGCGCGGCGGCAGCGCCGGCCACGCCGCCCCGCGCCGCTTGTAAAACAGCAGGTAGGCGGCCGCCGTGCGCGCGGACGCCTCGGGGCGGGGGGTCACCGTCGCATCGTCGTACTCGAGCCAGGCGGGAGGCGGAGGGAACGAGGACGAGGGGTCGGCGGCCGCGCGCGCGCCGCCGCGGCCCTCTGTCTCCTCTTGGTCCCCCTCCCACCCCTCCGGCACCGCCGCCACCGTCGTGTAGTGCCCACCTCCGGGCGAGCCGTAATGGTTGACGACGGCGAAGAGGTCGTAGACGTGGTCGCCGACGGCGCGCGAGTGGGGGGCGCCGCCGACGGTGGACGCGCGCGCTGCGTCGCCCTCGCCACCACCACTACCCCCTCTCTCCTCCCCATCAAACCGGGGCAGGAACGGCTCCAGGTCCAGCCCGCGCACCGGGTAGTCGACGTCGGCGGCGAGCTTGGCGGGGGCGCCACCGCAAAACGCAAACCGTTTGAGGTGGATCGCCAACACGTCGGCCGCCGACCACAGACCCAGCGTTTTGACCGCCCGGACCCGGGCGTGACACCCGCCGCACGCCCACTCGTCGCCCTCGCCCATGGCCTCGGCCGCGACGAAGGCGGCGAGGCAGTCGGCGAGCGAGACGGGCGCGGGGGCCGCCGCATCGAGGCTGGGGTGGCGCGCGCAGGTGTCATACCCCCCCACGGGCGCGCAGAGGTCGGGCGCGCCCTCCAGGGTGGCGACGGCCAGGAGGCGGGGGTGGAGGCGGGGGGTGGCGGCGGAGTCGAAGAGGCCGAGGGGGAGGTCGGGCCTCCCCCAGTGGTCGACGCGGGGCGCGACGCGGACCCAGTGGCGAGGGGTGAGGGGCGGGGCGGCGGCCGCGGTCGGGGGCGCGGTGGCAGGGCGGAAGAGGGGGGCGGGGGCGGGCGGCGGGGGCGGCGCGCGGCCGGCCGGCGCGTAGGTGCGCGGGGCGGGGGGCGGCGGCGGGGGCAGGGGCGGCGGCGCCGGGGGCATGGCTGGCCGGACGCGGCTCATGATCCAGGAGGGCGTGGCGTCGGCGTCGGCTGGGGCGGCGGGCGCCGCAGAGGCGACGGCCAGCGCCGACGGCGGCGTCGGCGCCTCCTCGCCCAGCCGCTCGCGCGGCGCCAGCTCCTCCGATTTAGACTGGCGCAGCATCACGCGGCCGCGGTGGAGCGAGCGCCAGCCGGCGTCGGCGCCGGCGGCCGCAGCGGCATCGGCCGCCGCGCGCTCGCCGACCCCTGCCGCCAGGCTCACAGCCCCCTCCAGCCGCGCCGCGGCGTCGCCGGCGCAGCCGTCGATGAAGAACACGGCGCCATCGTCGGGCTCGCGGTGGGCGGCGATGAGGGCGCCGCCGAGGCCGAGCGCGGGCGACCGCGGCGCGCGCGGCGCCCCCCCCCCCACCTTTCCGACCACGCCCGCGCTTCCCAGCGCGTCCACCGCCACCTTGGCGTCCAGCTGAGCGCGAGTCGCGTCGGCCGCGAGGACGAGCGGGGCCAGGGCGGCCGCGACCGCGGCCGCGAGCGGCCCGCCGGGCACCGCCTGGAGCCACCGCGGCCGCCCGCGCCGGTCGGCCACCTCCTCCACCCCCACATCCGCCGCGCGCGTGCCGGGAGGGTGCGCGCGGACGGCCAGGACGAGCGGCACTTGGCGGGGGGCCAACGGGGCGAGGCCGGTCAAACCCGCTGGCGGCGGGTCGTGCTCGTGCTCCAGCATGACGGCCGCTTCCACCATGCCCGGCGCGGCAGGAGATGCATGCGCATTCTGCCACGTGTACGCCACGTACTCGGCGTCGCCGCCGGGGGGGAGGCGTTCGCCGCGGGCGCGGAACATGTCGGGCGGCGCCGCGCCAAGGAGCACGCCCGCCATGACGGCAGCCCCCGCCGGCAGCCCCAGCGCGGCGCGCACACCGTCTTCCAAGTCGCCCGCGGTCGCCCCAGCGCCGGGGAGGGTGGCGGCGACGCGCAGGGGGCCGCGCGCGCCGTCGGCCGCGACGACGGTCACCTCCACCCGCGCCGCCGCGGGCGGCGGCAGCGGCAGCGACAGAAAGTTGAACGGGTCGAACGAGGGCGAGGTGTGGCCGCAGGCGGGGCAGGCGAGCGCGGAGCGGAGGAGGCCGCGGAACGCGTCGGCGACAGCGCTCGCGTCGCGCGCGGAGACCGCGGCCCACGCTTCCGCGGCCACGACCGCGTCGGGGCGGCCGGCGGCGGGCGGGAGCTCGGTGTAGGGCTTGGCCTGGGGAAGGAGGGGGGGGGGGGGGGGGTTTGTGGGGGGGCCCCGCCCTCCCCCGCGTCCTCGCTCCCTCCCTCTTCCCTGTCCCACCTTGACCCTGTTGACGTCCTCGTGCAGGCCGTCCAGCAGGAACGCGAGCAGCTCCTGGGCGTCGTGCTGGGCGCCGCCGCCGAAGCGCGGGGCGAAGCGCGCGAGCGCGGCGCGAAAGCCGCGCGGCGCGACGTGCGCGACGCCGCCGCGCCACAGCAGCCCCAGCAGCGACGCAAACGCGCGCGCCAGGTGGCCGCCGCACCCGAGCGGGCTGTCGGGGTTGACGTCGGACGCGGCGCCGCCGGCGAGAAAGGGGGCGGCGAGGGGGGGGCAGTGCGACAGCGCGGCGAGGGAAGCGTTCAGGAAGCAGGTGTTGCCCAGGTTGGCGAGCCCCGCCCAGCCCGGGGGCGCGTTGGGGCGCCAGGTGACGGTGTCGACGGGGGAGGGGAGGGCGGGAGGGGCGGGCGAGAGGAGGGGCGGCGGCGACGGGGCGCGCAAGCGGCGCTCGCGCGCGCGCTTGTGCGCGCGCCGCGGCACCGGGGGTGGCGCCGCGCCGTCCTCGTCGTCGTCGGCATGATAGCCGTACTGGTCGTAGGGGCCGGGCGCCCAGCCGTACGGGGGCGGGGAGTCGTGGCGGCGCACGCGCCACGCCAAGCGCGCGCCGGGCGTCGCCTCGGGCAGCAAGCCGTACCCACCCGCCGCCACCGCGGCCGCCACGGCGTCGCCGTCGCGCAGGCGGAAGACGGCGTCGGCAGCGGCGGAGAGGGGCGAGGAGGAGCGCGCGGGCGCAGGCGACGCCGCGCGCGCGCTGGCGCCGCCGTCGCTCGAGAGGGCGGGCTCATGCTCGTCCACAGGGGGGGGGGCGGGCGGCGGCCCGATGAAACCGCTGGGCGAGCGGGGCGAGCTGGAGAGGGGAAGGGCCGTCGGCACGAGGCCGTCGGCCGCGGCCGCGCAGCGCGGCCGCCGCGCCCCACACTCCAGACCCTCACCTTTGTGCCTCCCCCGACAGCGTGCGTGACAGTGTCCCGTCACCGAGGGGCGCGGGCGCGGCCGCGCCGGGCGACACCGCGGCGGGCGGCGGCGCGGCGCCCGGATCGATGGTCGCGTCAGCCTCCGCCGGCGAGCGTACCATCGCGGGCGCCGCGGGCCGGGAACCGCCTCGGATGCCGGACAGCTCCCTGCGGGTGCGGGTGGGGGGGCGGCGGACGGGCGAGCGTTTTGTGGGGGCGGCGCCGGCGCTGGCCGCGGCGCCAGCCACAGCGCCGCCCTCCCCTTCTGTTCCTCGATGCGGATCTTTGCGCCGGACGCCCCTGCACTCCCCAAGGCCGAGCTCCTGGCCTGCCTGGCCCGGGCGCGAGCCTGTGCAGAGGCGTGTGCGGGCGCTGATGCAGACGCGGCGGAGCGCGTTGCCGTCGTCGGCGCCTGGGTGAGGCGTCGGCGTGGGTGGCGGGTGGCATTTCATGACGTAGAGAACGGCGAGCGCGCCGGCCGCGTGGCGCCGCATTCGCGCCGCCGCCAACCCCTCCTCCCTCCCTCAGGCCTCGCTCACCCCTCCCGAAATCGCCGACGTCGTGCGCGCTCTGGTCGAACCGCGCAAACCGGCGGGCGGGCGGGCAAGCGGGCGGCTGGTGAGAGGCAGAGGGGTGCGCGACCGCGCGCGCCGCGCGACGCCGGGCACCCCGCCGACAGCTCCCCCTCTCCCAGGACACCCTCCGCCTGCTCGCCGGCCTCCTGAGCACGCCCGCCGCCCCCGCCGCCGCGGCGGCGCACGCGCGCCCGCTGCTGGCCGCGTCGCGTCGCGGCCTGCGCGACGCCGACGCGCGCGTGCGCGCGGCGGCCGCGGCGCTGCTCGCGTCGCTGGCAGCGGCGGCGTCGGACAAATCGCACGCCATCATCGACGACGTCCTCGCCGCCTGCCTGGCCGGCCTGCGGTCGCCCAGCTTTTCGGAGCAGGCCGCGTCCGCGCGCGCGCTCGCCGCCGCGGCGCCGCACCTGCCGCCGCCGCCGCGCGCGGCCTGGGATGCACTCATCTCTCTACTGTCCGACCCCTGCTTCACCGCGCGGGCGCGCTTGCTGGGCGCGCTCGCCGCCCTGGTCGCCGCGTCCCCCACAGCCCCGCGCCGCGCGGCCGCCCTCCTGGGCTCCCCCCCCGCCCGCGCCGCGCCCGCCACCGGCCTGTGCGCCAGCGCGCTGTCGGGCGAGTGGGCGGTGCGGCGCGCGGGGGCGCGGTGTGCCGCGGCGGTTGCGGCCGCGCTCGGCTGTGCTCTCGCGCCGGGTGGCGACGCTGCCGGCCTGGAGCCGGGGTTGAGGCACGTGCTGGATGCTGCCGCCAGTGACAGAGTTGGGGGCGTGGCGGACGCGGGGGCGGCGGGGCTGGCGGCGCTTTCGGCAGCAGTCGCGGGAGGGGAAGAAAAGGCGGGTGGTGCGGCCGACGCCGCCGCCACCCCCGACGCTGCTGTCGACGCCGCATTCGACGCCGCGGTCGAATCGGACGCCGGCGCGGCGGGCGACGAGTCTGTGGGCGACTCGCCGTCGTTGGCCGACGCGGCGTCGGCCGCGGGGTCGCCTCCCGCGCCCGCCGACCACCCCGAGGCGCCGGCTTGGCCGGCAGCTGCATCATCGCCACCGCAGCCGGCGTCGCCGGTCGGCTGGCGCGTCGTCGCACCAGACGGGTGGCGCGCGGCGCCGGCCCCCGCCTCGCCCACGCCCGCCCTCTCGCCGCCGCGGTCGCCGACCGGATGGAGGATCACCACCACGACGGGCGCCCCCGCCCCCTCGCCCGCAAAGCGGTCGCCCGCGGCGTGGTGGCGGCGCCACCGCGCGGCGGCGGCCTGTGCGTGCGGCGAGGTGAGGCTGGCCGCGCCCAAGGGGTCGGCGCGGAAAGGGCTGCGCCCGGGAGCGGCGGTCGCGCCGGCCGCACCGGCGACGGCTTCGTTTGCGCGCGCGCTCGCGCGCGGCGCGTCGGGCGACGCCGCCTTCGAGGCCGAGCTCGCCGCCCAGCTGGACGGCGTAAATGCGGCGTTGGAGGAGTTGGCGAGGCGCGTGTGAGAGAGAGAGGGGGGGGAGACTCTCGCTCTCTGGGGAGGCGGCGCTGGCGGGGGCGGGGCGTGGCGCGCCACACACCCCGCCGGGCGCGGCCCCATGGGCGCGTCCCTCTCCAAAGACAGCCGCGTCCTCGTCGCCGCCGCGGCAGCAGGCGACGCGGAGGCTGTCGCACAGGTGAGCGCGCGGCGGGGCGCGCGGGGTGCCGCATCCCCCGGCCCGCGGCGGGGCCGCCCCCCGCCGCGCCCCCGGTTCTCCCTCCCCTAGGCGGGGCCCCACCCCCCCTCCCGCCTCTCTCTGCAGCTCGCTGCCGCCCACCCCGACGCCGCCTTGCGCCCCGCCGGCCACCCCCGACGCACCCCCCTGGCCGCCGCCGTCGACGCCGGGTCGCCCGCCACCGTCGCCGCGCTCTGCGACGCGCTGGCCGCCGCCGGACGCCGCTCGCCCGCCGCCGAGCCCGGCATCCTGGCCCTGGCCGCGTTGCACGGCTCGCGCGCGCACGTGCGCGTCATGCTGGAGTTGCTGGCGCGCGGCGCGGACGTCGCGAGCCCAAACGCGCGCGGCGACACGCCGCTCGCCGCCGCCGCGCGCGCGGCCCGCGTCGGGGCGCTCCACGCGCTCCTGACCGCGCGCGTGACGGTGGCGGGCGCCGGGGGCGAGGGCGGCCCCGGCGTGCGGTTGCCAGACCTCCTCGTCGCGCCCGCGCCCGGCCTCCCCCCCGACCGCCTGCTCGACGCCCGCTCCCCCGTCCACGGCCTCTCCCCCCTGGAGCTCGCCATCCTGTCGGGCTCGCCCGCCGCCGTCGCCGCCCTGCTCGCCGCCGGCGCGGACGTGTGCGCGCTGCTCGGCCGCCGCGGCTCGCCCGCCGCCCGCGCCGCCCCCGGGTCCACCGCGCTCCACGTGGCGGCCGCGCATGGCGCGGCGGCCGTGGCGGGCGTGCTGCTGGATTTCGGCGCGGCGGCGGCGGCCGGCGTCGACCTGCGCGCGGTGGAGGACGCTTTCGGGCGCACGCCCGCCCGCGTCGCGGCGGCCGCCGGCCATGCAGCTCTGGCCCGAGCGCTGGCGCCGCCCGCGGGCGCGACGGCGGCGGCGCGCGCGGCGCAGGGGGCGCGCGCGGCGGCGCGCGGCGCCGACCTGGCTGCGCTCGAGGCGCGCGCGCGGCTGCTGCTCGCGCTCGACCGCGCGGCGGCCGGGGATGCCAGTGCCGCGTCCGCGGCGTCCGGCGAGGCAGAGCTGGCCGCCGCGACCGCCGCCGCGCGGGCCGCCCTGCGCGCCGCCGGCGACGGCTCCCCCCGCGCCGGCGTGCGCGCGCTCGTCGCATCGCTCGCAACCGTCGCGACCGGCGCGCCGCCTGCCGCCAAACCGGCCGCGGCCACCGCCTCGGCCCCTACGCGCGCGGCCGCCGCGCTCGCGCGCGCCGCCGCGGCCGCCGTCGCGGCCGCCTGCCCCGCGGCAGGCGGGCCGGGGCCGACCGCGCTCGACCCGCTATCCCCGGCGTGCCCGGCGGCGGCCGGGGCCTACGCGGCGGCCGTGCTGCGCACGCTGCGCGCGTCGCCCGCGGACGTCCTGTCCGCGACCGCGGTCGTCATCGCGTCTTCGCCCCGGCCCGCGCGCGTGCGACGTGGGTCTCGCGGTGGGGGCGGCGGCGTCCCCGCGCCGTCGCCTGCCTCTCCGGCGCGCGCTTCCCTTGTCCCGCCCCCCCCCCTTCCTCCCTCGCCCGGCGGCGGCCAAGACAAGTGCTGCCCTATCTGCTGTGACGACGCGCCGTCGGTCGCCCTGGCGCCCTGCGGGCACGCGCTGTGCCCGTGCTGCACCGCGCGCCTGGCCGGCGGCGCGCTCGGCGTGCCGCCCGTGTGCCCGTTTTGTCGGGCGACGATCGACGGCGTCACGCCGCTGAGAGGGGAGGCGGTGTCGTAGGGGTGTCGTGTAGAGTGTGTCCAGGGTCGAAACGGCGGCGGTTCGCGCACGCTCCGCCGCCGCCGCACACCGATCGGGCCCGCCCCCTCTCCACGCTCTTCTCCACCACCCTTCCCCACCCGACCCGCGCCGCCCCGCCTCCGGGCGGCGCGCCCGCGCCGATGGCGTCGCCCGGCGACGCGCCCGCCCGCCGCCGCGTGTCGTTCGCGGGCGGCGCGGCCAAGGTGGGAGGGTGGAGGGCGATGTGAGGATGCGTGCGGGGGCGGCGCGATCGCTGAGGCGCGGGCAGGCCCAAACCGCCGCCGACCCGGCCCCGCCGCCGCCTTTCTCTCTTCCCTCTCCCACCTCTCCAGCCTCTCCCACCCCCTCTCGACCCGCGCGACGCGCGCCGGCAAGCGACCGACCTGGGCGAACCCTACCGCGTGCCCGCCGCGGTCCTCGCCGGCACGCGCGCGGCGCCCGCGCCGCCGCCCGCGCCCGAGGCGCCGCTCCTCGTCCTGGTGAACGCGGCCGCCGGCGGCAGGGCGGGCGCCGCCTTGGCGGCAGCGCTGCGGCGGGCGCTGGGGGCGGACCAGGTGTTTGACCTGGCGGAGCACGACCCCGCGGTGGTGTTGAAACGGGTGTATGAGAATTTGACCGCCCTGGCCTCCGCCGGCGACTACGCCTCCATCGCGGTGCGGTCCCGCCTCGTCCTCCTGGCCGCCGGCGGCGACGGCACGGTGGCCTGGGTGTTGAAGGCGGTGTCGGATTTAAAGTTGACCCCCCCGCCCGCCGTCGCCGTCCTCCCGCTCGGCACCGGCAACGACCTCGCCCTCTCCTTTGGCTGGGGCAACCGGTTCGTGCGCGGGTGGGTGCGCGGGCCGGCGGGGCTGTACGCGACGCTGAAGCGGGTGGCCGACGGCGAGCCCCGCGATCTCGACGCGTGGGCGGTCACGGTCTCCCGCCCTCCCGGCGCGCCCGCGTTTGACGGCCTGCCCCACGCGCTGACGCCAGACCATGGAGCGCCGTTGGCGGCTGCCGCGTCCGCGTCCGGCTCCTTTTACAATTACCTGTCGGTCGGCAACGACGCGCAAGCGACGCACGGCTTCCACGCCCTCCGCGAGACCCGGCCCTGGGCCGCGCCGGGTCGCCTCATCAACCAGCTTTGGTACGTCGCGTTTGGGTGCCTGTCGGGCTGGTTTTGCGGCGCGCCGCCAGCGCGGCGGCGGCTCGCGCTGCGCGCGCGCCGCGGCGACGGCCCCTGGGTCGACGTCCGTTTGCCCAAGGGCGTGCGGGTCGTGGCGCTGCTCAATTTGCAGTCGTACGCGGGCGGGCGCGACATCTGGGGGCTGCGCGACGGGCGCGGCGCGGCTCCCGGGGGGGTGCCGCCCGCGCGCGGCCTCTTCTCCCGCCTCTTTTCCCGGCGCCGCCCGGCCGCCGCCCCAGGCGCGGCCGACGACCTCGTCACCCCCGACGACGGCTTTGCCGACGCGTCCGCGGTCGCGGGCACGCAGCCCCCCCCCCCCGCCTCGACGCCGCCGCCCGCGCTCGCCGCGCCCGGGACGCGCCCCGAGCCCTCCCCCGCCCCCCGCCCCGGCGCCTCCCCCATCGGCGCCGACGGGTGGGACCCCCCGATCTTCAACGACGGCCTCATCGAAGTCGTCGGCCTGCGCTCGGGGTGGCACGCCGGCGTCGCCTTCACAGGCCTCTTCCGGGGCGTGCACGGCGCCCGCCTCGCGCAGGCGACGGCTGTCGAGCTCTCATTTTCCGGCCCGGAAGGCGGACACGGGGGCAGCGAAGACGACTGCGTCTTTCTCCAGGTCGACGGCGAGCCGTGGCGCCAACCCATCCCCCCCGCGGGCGCCCCCCCCCTCGTCGTCACCGTCGAGCACGGTGGCGTGTCCAAGATGCTGCTCCAGGGCGGCGCCCTGGCGGGCGTGCCGCGGCGCGTCGCGTCGCTCGCGGCGCGCGAGCGCGCGGTGTCGCTCTCGACCCAAGTCTCCCTGGGGCGCGGCGTCGGCCCCAGCCCCGCGCGCGCAGCCGCGCTGGAGATGGCCGACCTGGAGGCCGCGCTGGCGGCGCGCGGGGAGGGGGGAGGGGGGCGGCCGCCGGCGACGCCGCCGCCGGCGCGCGGGTGAGCGCTGGGGCGCGACACACGCGCGCGTGCACACGCGCACGTGCAAATCAGACCCCACTCTCGTCACGCGTGCGGCGGCGGCCGGGCGGCGGCGGAGGGGCGCGGTCCCCCCCCCCGGCAAGCGCGACGACCGTCGGCGCGTCGGACCGCGCGGTCGCCAGCGGCGGCACCCCCCCCCCTCCCTCCCCCGGCTCCATCGTCACGCGCCCCGTGAACACGGGGCGCATGACGCGCTCGTCGAAATCGGCCCACCAGCCCCCGAAACCGGCGGCGGCGGGGCGGGCCGGGGCGCGCGGCGGCGGCGGGCGCGTGGCGCCCCCGGCGGCGGGAGGCGCCCAGCTGGACGCTCCCGGCGGCCGCCACGGCGTCGCCTCCCCATGCTGCGCCTCGGCGTCGGTCAGCGCGTCGGCAGCCGACCGCGGCGGCGGCCGCGGCCGCGGCGGGCCACAGCCACCGTCGCCGCCCCAGGACGCCGCCAGCCGCAGCTCGGCGGATTCGGAGCCGCGCCGGGCGCCGGGCGTTGAGGGCGGCTTGGCCGCCAGGGCGGGCGGCGCGGGAGGGAGGATCGACGCGAGCTCGAGGCTCGCGCCGCCGCCGCCGCCGCCCGCGCTCGGCCGCGGCGTCCCCGCCGCTGCCGGCCCCAGCAACCGCTCCATGACCGGCTTGGTCGCCGCGCCAAACCCCAGGGTGGAGGCCAGGACGACAAGCAGCGTCGCGGCGACGAGCGTCGCCGTGCGCTCGTCGGTCGCGGGGCGCTCGGCGCCGGCGCCGGCGCCGGCGCCGGGGCGATAATAGGAGTACGCCAGCGCGACCGACACCGCGCCGCGCGCGCCGCCGGCCCACCAGGCGACGGCGGCGTGGGCGAGCGAGAGGGTGGGGGCGCGGGCGGCGCCCGGGCCGCCGCCGACCCGCGGCGCGGCGAGCACCGCAAACACAAACGCGGCCCTCGCGGCCAGCGTGACAGTGAGCACGAGGCATGCGAGCCCAACGGCCGCCCCCGGCTTGGCCCGGGCCCACGTGCGGGGGTCGAGCGCGTCGAGGCCGACGTACACGAAAATCGCGCCCTCGCACAGCCCGGACAGCGTCCCCGCCGCCGCCCGCGCGGCGGCGCGTTGGGGCCTGGGCAACGACGGCAATCCGTAGTGCGCTAGGGCGACGGCGGCGGAGAAGAGGGACACGATGCCGGAGAGGCCGGCCGCGTCGGCGGCCGCGTACGCGAGGTACGCCGCGGCGCAGACGACCCCCGTCGCGCCGGGCCCGGCTTTGGGCGGGCACCGCTTCAGCAGCAAGGATCCAGCCAGTCCACCGGCCACGCCCAGGGCCAGCGACGCGGCAAAGAGGGCGGCAAACGAGGCGAGGAGCCGCGCGCCGACGCCGGCGGACAGCGTCGGCGCGCGGCCGAGCGCCGCGACCGCGCGCAGCAGGGCGACCGTGGTCGCGTCGTTGACGACGCCCTCGCCGAAGACGATGGAGAAGAGGAGGGGGGCGCGGTCCTCGTCGAGGACCTGGGAGAGGGGGGAGCAAAGAGTGTTGGGAGAACGATTTGGCGGCACCCCGAAACGTCTCTCCCCCTTGCACCCTCCCCCCCCCCCACCTGCAGCACCGCCACCGAATCCGTCGCCGAGAATATGGCCCCCAGCGCGAGGCAGTCGGCGGTGGTGAGGCCAAAGGCGCCAGCCGCGGCGCGCAGCGCGGCGGCCGTCGCCGCGAAAGACGCGAACGTCCCGCCGACCCCGAGCGCGGCCACCGCGCCCGCGTGCCCGAAGAAGGTGCGCCGCTTGACGGACAGGCCGGCGTGCAGGATGATGGGGGGGAGGAAGAAGACGAAGAAGGAGGCGTGGTCGAACGTGAGGAGGGCGTCGGTCAGCGCGGGTGGGACGAGGGCCGCGGCGCGTGCGGCGAGGAGGGCGACCGACAGCGCGAGCCCGGTCAGCGCCGCCGCCATGCCCTCGCCCACGTAGCGGGAGCGAGTGGCGAGGGCGTGGCCGGCGGTGAGCCAGACGAGGAGGGACGCGGCCATCATGGCTGGAAGGGGGGGGGGCGGGGGGTGGAGCGCGCGCGCGCGCGCGCGAGGCCGGCCGCGCGCCTCCCGCCCTCCTCCTCCTCCTCGCACACCGGTGCCCAAGTGCAGGGACGACTCGCCGCCGCCCGTCGCGGCCTCGGCGGGCGGCGGCGTCTCCGGCGGCATCCCGTCGCGCGCGCTGCCTGTCGCGCCCTGGCCTCCCGCTGAGCCGCCGGCCTGGCGCCGCCCTGGAGCGGCGATGCTGGGGCCGAGAGAGAGACGGAGGCAGCGGGCCCGGAGCGGGCGGCCGTTATCGGCGGGCGGGGTGTGCGCGCGGCGAGGCACGGGCGTCGCTCGCGCTGCCCACAGTTTGCACGCGCCAACGCCGCCGCCCTCGACCCCTCTCCCCCATCCATCACTACGTGCTCTTTTTGCGGCGCAACCGGTCGACCGCGAACGCCCCCCCCCCGTGGCTCCGCGAGAGGAGCAACCCGGCCGCGACGCCGAGGTTGACAAAAAAGTGACTCCGCACGTGCGCCGCGTAGTGCGGGTTGGGCCAGGGGCGCCACACGGGCCAGCAGAAGATGGCTTCGCCGAGCAGGGCCGCGACGAGGGCGCGGGTGACGGACGGGAGGGCAAAGCCGAGCGCGTACGGGAGGGCCAACGCGAGTTCGATGAGCAGGAACCCGTTGTCGTGCCCGTCTTCAAAGGCGACCGAATCCGGCACCGCGCGCCATGGGCGCCACCCGCGGCGGGCGACGCGGCGCAGCTGGGCGGTGCCGGCGACGATCAGCAGGCCGCACACGCACACCCGCCCCAGCAGCAGCACGCCCGACCGGGCCAGGCCGGCGGCGGCGGCGTGAGTGGTGGCCAGCAGGGGGCCGGCGGCCGAGGCGGCGGCGGAGCGGTCGCCGCGTCGGCGCGCGTCGGCGCGCGACGCCAGGCCTGCCGCGACGGGGTGGGCGGCGACCAGGGCGGCCGCGCCCACCATGGCGAGCTTCTTGGCGGCCAGTTCCGAGGGGGCGCGCCCGTACTTGGCCATCAGCAGGCTGATGGTGGAGGAGGAGGCGGGTCGTGTGGGGGTGGGAAAAAGGAACAAGGGGGGAGCGCCCGGCTCGTCGGCCCTCCCTCCCCTCTCTCCCTCAACATCTCTCTCACATCTGGATGTACAGCACGCGCATCGACTTCCACAGCATCTCCACGGCGAGCAACGACGCGGCGGCCGGCACCCAGACGCCCGCGACGACGGCGAGCGCGGCGGGGAGGACGGTCGCCACCGAGAGCGCGGGAAACGGAATCACGCGCCCGTCTTCCCGATCCTTGGTGCCGGCCCAGGCGCGCACGTCTTCCACGACGAGGTGGAGAAAGTAGGAGGCGACCGCGGCGCGCGCGAGGAGGGCCGCGGCGCGCGAGCGCTCGAGGGCCGCGACCCAGGACCGCCGGGCATTCTTGGCCGCGGCCGCGGGGGTGGGGACGGGGCGGGTGGAGGGGCGGGTCGAGGGGATGAGCGCGCCGGCGACCTGCGACGAGGGAGACGAGGGTCGGCGCGCGCCGCCGAAGCCGCCCGCGCGCCCCTCGACCCCCCTCTCTCCCATCCACCATGCCCCCACCCCCCTCCCCCACCTGGGCCTGCAGCGCGCGCGCCTTGGCGAGCGCCTGGTCACGCACTTTCTCCAGGGTGCGCGCGTCGAGGGGGGCGAGGCGGGCGCCGGCAGGCGCTTTGCCGCGTCCGAGTGACGGCCCGCCTTCGGGGTCGAAGAGGGGGCGGGGCGGGGGCTGGGAAAGGGGGATGCGTCGGCGCGCGCGCCGCGCCAGCCGTGGAAAGGCTACCCTTATTCCGGAGGGGGCGCCGCTGTGTAGCGCGACCTCCCAGAGCCCGCTCGAGGGAGGGCACGGGGAGTTTGGGGGCGGCGGGCGGCCGCGCCCCGCGGCGCGCGCGCGCCATGCGGCGAGGGGCTGCCGCCGCGGCCGCCGCCGCGTGGGGTCGCCGGCGGTGGGCGGGCGCCCGCGCGCACCTGCTGATACGTCGTCATCGCGGGCGGGCGTCGAGGGGCGCGCGGGGACTGGGCGCGCGGAGACGTCGCGGCCGCGCCACTCTGCGGCGCCGCCCCGCGGGGCCGCCGCGTCGCCGCGGCATGACAGACCGACCCCCCCCGGGCTCGCACTACGACGCGCTGGGCGTGCCGGTGGGCGCCGATGCGGACGCCGTCGCGGCCGCGTTCAGGGCCAAGGCGCTTGAGCTGCACCCGGACGTCGACGGCGGGTGCGAGAGGGAGAGAGAGATGGAAAAGGGATAGAGAGCGCCCGAAACGCCGACCCTCACCCCTCTCGCAGCGACGCCGCGCGCTTCCGCGCCCTCGTCGCCGCTTACAACACGCTGAAAGACCCCGCAGCCAGGGCGCTGTA